>Ga0209487_1000051_pt1 | contig 108626 bp, 105 predicted proteins | sample Poulit2012_FD_187524 | JGI IMG/M metagenome (GOLD analysis project Ga0209487, IMG submission 187524) | Agricultural soil microbial communities from Georgia to study Nitrogen management - Poultry litter 2012 (SPAdes) (version 2) | ecosystem: Environmental > Terrestrial > Soil > Agricultural...
AGCCTGATCGACGCGCCCCACCCGCGGGTGGGGCGCGTCCTCCACATCTGGCGCGTCCTCCACATCTGGTGACGGGGGACTCGAACTGTCGGTCACGGAATGGCATCCTCAGTCGACGGGACGTCCTGAGGGGTGGGCATGGTGAACAGACGGGCTCTGATGGCGACCGCTGTCGGGATGGGAGCGCTGATGCTGAGCGGGTGCGTGCCATGGTCGACCCAGGGGCGCGTGAACCGCGCCGCCGAATCCGTGGGCGGGGTGGAGTCCTCGGAGCTCGAGGTCGGCCGCGGCGGTTCCTTCAGCCCGCAGATCACCGGGCGGATCCACTGCGCCGTCGGGGCGTCCGAGCTGGAGGATGTGCTCGATGCCGCTTGGGAACAGGTCGTGACGGCCCTTCGGGACATGGAGGGTGGCGAACGCGAAGTGGGGTCGGTGGCTGCCGTCGGGGACGACGGCTCGGAGCTGGGGGTCTCGCGGTGGATCCCGCCCGAGGAGAGGAACTACATCGCCGTGGCGCACTTCTTCGAACGCTACGGGCTGGAGTGATCCCGGTGGCCGGCTGCCGGGCCGCGTTCCGCCCCGTCGAAGTGTCCGGGCCGTGCAGCTGTCAGCGCAGGTCCTCCCGGCCGACGTCGACGACCTGATCCGACGTGACCGCGACCCCTGCGCCGAGGTAGCGCCCCTCGAGGTCGCTCTGCAGCTCGGCCAGGATCGGGTGATCGGGGTTCTGGCTGACCGAGCCGTGGTAGCCGCCGGTGGGATCGGCGCCCTGGGAGGTGTGGAGCACGGAGTCGTGGGCGTTGTGGAGCTGGGATCGCTGTGCGTGGGTCTGCTGCGGTGCGTCGAGCCAGGCCTCCCGGACGTTCGGGGCCGACACCCGGCTGCCGTCGACCCGGTGCCCGTCCAGATCCAGACGCGGGACCGGGTCGGCGATGTGCACCGGGGCACGGCCGGGGGAGGGGAGCCCGGGAACGTGCGCGGTCGCATCCCACACCGGATTGTGCGCGACGTTGACGACCCGGGTGCTCCCCTGGGCAGGGATCACGGTCTCGATCGGTGAGCCGACCGAGAAGCTGTGGGTGACGTTGTAGGAGCCCGGGGTGCCGCTGGTGTTGTTGAACGAGGGATCCGCGGCGAGCTGCGCGGCGGTCAGACCGCCCTGGGAATGGCCGACGAACATGACATCCGCTCCCGGCGGGACCAGCGGCCGGCCATCGGGGCCCGGAGCGCTCATCGCGGCACGGACGTCGGCCATCGGCGCTGATTCCTGACCGGCCATCGACCGCAGGTTCGAGTCCCAACCGGCGGAGTTGCCCTGTGCTCCCCACGAGTGCGGGTGCGCGATGCCCGCCCCTGCGGTGGGCGGTGCGTGCACGATGTACGCCTCCTGCCCGCCACCGGTCCGGACGGCCTGGATGCGGATCTGCCCGGAGGCCTCCCGGTCGTAGGAGGCGGGTTCGGTACGGCCGAACATCTCGCGCCTGGCTTCGTCGTTCGCGGAGATGAGATCGGCGAGATCCTGCGGCGTCGAAGGGGCACGGACCTCGTGGACCCCGTGCACCGTCACATCGGTGCGCGGGTCGAGGAACCCGGTGTCGGTGAACAGCTCGACGGGGGCGATGGCCGCGGACCCTGCGGCCAGCAGCGCACTCGCGCCGAGCTCCGCGATGGTCGGGACGCGCTCGCCGGTGGCCCAGTCGCCCAGCAGGCCGCCCAGGTGCCCGAGATCGCCGCGGATCTGCTCGAGGCCGTCGGTGTCCAGCCGCAGCCGCCCCGCGGCCCAGGCGATGCCGCCCATGCCCGCGTCCACACCGCGGCCGATGCCCTCCGAGACCACGCCGGCGAGATCGGACGCAGCCCCCTCGAGCGGGCCCTCGAGCCAGTCCGGGACCCAGGGAGCGTCGCGGTGCAGGTAGGTGGAGCCGTCATCGGTCCCGGAGGGAGCCGGGGCGGGGGAGGGGCCCGGTTCGCGCCGGTCTCCCCGGGCCGAGGCGGCATCCTGCTCCTCGGCTTCACCGGCGATCCGGTCGGACAGGGCGGCGAGGTCCTGGCACAGCCCTCCCAGGCCCGTGGTGGCCACCTGCTCCCAGCGGTCGGAGAACCGCTGGGCGTCGGGACCCCGCCAGCGGGTGCTGGCCAGAGCGGTCGTGACGTGATCGCGCAGCGCGTGGACCTCGGTGGAGGCGGTGCGCAGCCGAATGACGTGGGCGCGCACCTGTGCGGTGTCCATCCCCAGGAAGGAGTTCATCGGGCACCGCCCGATGCGGCACAGGCAGCGGTGAAGCGCAGGCCTTCCTCGAGCAGCGGGAGGGCCGTGCCGAGCACGTCCCCGTGGGTCACGGGCAGGATCGCGTCGCCATCCCGGTGCGGGTCGTCCATGCGATACATGCCCAGCTCCCCGCTCACCCAGAGGCGGGAGAAGGAGACGGGTCGCTCGGTGATCGCACCGGTCGGGTCGTGGAGCACCACCGAGAGGGAGAGGCGCGGCCCGGTGGCCGTCAGCGCATCACGCAGACGCTCGTCGAGATCCTCCGCCGCGGTATAGGCCTCCTCCGGACCGGCACCCTGGGCCAGCGCTGCCAGGACGGCCCGGTTCTGCCGCGGGTCCAGGCGCAGGCCCTCGCTGCTGCGGGTCAGATGAGCAGGGGCCGGCTCGATCCCGGCTGCGCCGAGCAGCTCGCCGATCACAGCCGGGAGCTCCGGGACGCTCGTCCATGACCAGTGGGAAGGGGCCTGGCCGTTCGAGGCCTCCAGCGTGGGCCCGGCCGGGTCCAGGGCGATCCTCACCCGCCGGGTGCCCCGGGGAGAGGCGACTGCGACCACCAACAGCCCGGGTGCCGTCAGCTGCCGGCGCAGCAGAGCGAGATCGCCGGGTTCCCCAGCCGGCGGGCTCTGGCCGGCCGGCGGACCGTGGCCCGTCGCGGCATCCAGAGCCCGGTAGACGGGGTTCCATTCCCCGGCGGTGACCGCATCCGCGGCCACCCGTTCCGCGGCCTGCCCCACGGTGGCCACCACGTGTGTCATTGGTCCCTCCCCCTCCCGCCCGAGCAACCGGGCCGTCGTCCGTCGGCTCACCGTAGGAGCGCAGGTCCGCGGGGGACCGGGGCTGCGACGCCCCTGTGGACGGAGCGGCATTGGTGAGGAGAGACCCCGGGCGGGACTCGTAGACTGACCGGCGCCCCGATCGCCCGCTCGCACCATCAGGAGCCGCTGTGCCCCGTTCGTCCCGCCCGGCCATGTCACCGGAGCTGCGTGAGGTGTACGCCGCGCTCCTCGACCGCGCCCCGGAGAACCGGATCGAACCCGACCTGTCCCGGATCACCCGCGTGATGGAGCTGATGGGTGACCCACAGCGCTCCTACCGCACCATCCGCATCGCCGGCACCAACGGCAAGACCACCACGGCGCGGATCGTGGAGCGCATTCTGCGGGAGGCAGGCCTGCGCACCGGCCGCACCACCAGCCCTCACCTGCGCTCACCGGCCGAACGGATCGCCATCGACGGCGCCTCGATCGACGAGGACGGCTTCCTCCAGGCCTACCGGGATGTCGAGCCCTTCGCCGCCATCGTCGACGCCGAGTCGGAGGCCGCGGGCGGGGTGCCCCTGACCTACTTCGAGTACCTCACCGCCATGTCCTTCCAGGCCTTCGCCTCCGCGCCGGTCGACGTGGCCGTGATCGAGACGGGCCTCGGTGGGACCTGGGACGCCACCGGGGCGGCCTCGCCCGATGTCACGGTGATCACGCCCATCGGCCTGGACCACCAGGAGTACCTGGGCGAGAGCATCGCGGAGATCGCCGGGGAGAAGGCCGGGATCCTCACCGCCGGGGCGACGGCCGTGATCGCCGCCCAGGGGGAGGACGAGGCGGCCGACGTGCTGCGCGAGAGGATCATCGAGCTCGGCACCGAGGCCGCCTTCGAGGACGAGCAGATCGGCGTGATCGCCCGCACCCCCGGGGTCGGCGGTCAGATGCTCACCCTGCAGGGCATCGCGGGCCGTTACGAGGAGGTGTTCCTCTCCCTGCTCGGCGAGCACCAGGCCCGCAACGCCCTGCTGGCCGTCGCCGCCGCCGAGGCGCTGCTCGGGGGAGGGGACACGGTGCTGGACCAGGAGATGCTCACCGCCGCTCTCGCCACGGTGACCTCGCCCGGACGCGCCGAGGTGGTGCGGCAGTCCCCGACCGTCCTGCTCGACGCCGCGCACAACCCGGCCGGCGCGGAGGCCGTGGTCGGCACCGTCCGGGAGAACTTTCGCTTCACCCGCACGATCGGCCTGGTCGGCATCCTGCAGGAGAAGGACGCCGAGGCGATCCTGGCGGTGCTCGAGCCGCTGCTGGACTACGTCGTGATCACCCGCACTTCCTCGCCGCGGGCGATTCCCGCCGATGAGCTCGCCGACCTCGCCCGCGACGTGTTCGACGACGAGGAACGGGTGATCGAGCGGTCGAGCCTGCCCGACGCGATCCAGGCCGCGGTGGACCTGTCCGAGGAGGGCGGGGACCAGTTCGGGGGCGTCGTCGTGGCCGGCTCGGTGACCCTCGCGGCGGAGGTGCGCGAGCTGCTCGGCGCGCCGGAGGAGGACTGACCGTGATCTCGAAGCTAGCCCCCTCACCTCGCCCGCACGGCGCTCAGCGCATGTTCTCCGCCACCACCCTGGTGCTGGAGGTCTGCGTGGTGTTCTTCACGCTCCTCGCCGCCCACCAGCTGGTCCCCGACCAGCGCGCGCTCAGCTGGACCTGGGGCGGGCTGATCATCCTGGCGCTCCTGGTCGTGGCCGGGATGCTGCGTCGCGGGGCCTGGCCGTACCTGATCGGGATGGTGCTGCAGATCCCCGTCGTCGCCCTGGGGCTGCAGGTGAGCGCGATGTGGGTGGTCGGATCGTTCTTCGCTCTGCTGTACGTCTACGGAGTGTTCAAAGGAAATCAGCTCGACCGGGAGAAGGACGCGGTGGACCGCCGGGTGCTGGCCGAGGGCCCGGACGCCTCCGGCGAAGCCCCTGACGCATAGGTAGGCTGTGGCCATGACCGCACAGCGCACCCTGGTTCTGCTCAAGCCCGACGCCGTTCAGCGCGGCCTGCGGGGGGAGATCATCCGCCGCATCGAGGCCAAGGGCTACGAGATCACCGCCCTCTCCCAGCGCACCGCCACCGCGCAGGAGCTCGCCTCCCACTACGCAGAGCACGAAGGCAAGCCCTTCTATCCCGGACTGGTCGAGTACATGGGCTCGGCCCCGCTGGTCGCCCTGATCGTCGAAGGGCAGGGCGCGATCGCCGGGTTCCGCACCCTGGCGGGCGCCACCAACCCCACCGAGGCCGCTCCCGGCACCATCCGCGGCGACCTGTCCCGCGAGTGGGACCTGCCGGTGATCCAGAACCTGGTGCATGGCTCGGACTCCGAGGACTCCGCGGCCCGCGAGATCGCGATCTGGTTCCCCGAACAGGCCTGAGCCGAGTACAGCCGCCCACCCGGGCCGCGAACATCCGGGCCCCGAGCCGCGAATGTCCCGGGCGGCCTTCAGAATTCTCCGGGGGAGGCGGTGCACACTGTCCTGATGGACCTGACTGTCGTGACCGTCCTGTTCCTCCTCACCGCCGTGCTGGTGGCGATCGCGATCCTCCTCGCCGTCGCGCTGCCGAACCTCCGGCGCCGCGAGGACCATGACGACGGCACCGGCTCCGGTGAGGACCGGCGCCACAGCTCTCGCACACCGCGGGAGCCCTGACCTGTCCCGGAGGGGCCGATGACCGGGCTCCGGCCTGCGCCGCCGCGAGCCGGCCGGCGGTCCGGGCAGCGCCGAACCAGCCGTAGACTGGAGCAGTCCTCACCGCATCATCGGTTCCCGCGACCCCGGAGGTGACTCGTGGACACAGATATCCTCGCCCTGATCGTCGGCAGCGCCGCAGGCCTGGCGGTGCTCGCCACCGGCGGCTGGGCGTACGTGCGCGGCCGGGGCAAGAAGCCGTCGGATCGCACCGACGAACAGAGCACCGAGAGGGATTCCCCCGCTGCGCCCACCTCGACCGCCGTCAAGGAGCGGCCCGCCCCACCCAGCTGGGCGGACACGCTGTCGGCCCCGGCGCCTCCTGTCCAGGACCCGGAGCAGCAGGGACCCGTCACCGAGACCGAGGAGCCGCGCGCCGAGGAGTCCGGGACCGCTCCGGCTCCGGTCGAGCCGGAGCCGGCCGAGACCACCCCGCCCCCGTCTGAGGACACCGCCCCGCCCACCACCGTCGAGCCGACCGACGCCGCGGACACCACGACCGCCGAGCCCGAGGCTGCAGACACCACGACCGCCGAGCCCGAGCCCGCTGCTGCGGATACCAGCGTCCCCGAGGAGACCGCAGCTCCCGAGGACAGCGGCCAGCCCCCCGCCGTCATCGACAGGCCCGAGGCCCCCGGCGACCGCATGGTGCGCCTGCGCGAGCGACTGTCCCGCTCCGGCTCCATCGGCCGCGGCATCCTGAACCTGCTCACCCGCGGCAGCATCGACGAGGACACCTGGGACGAGATCGAGGAGACGCTGCTGCTGGCGGACCTCGGCCCCGACGCCACCGATGAGCTCATGGACAACCTCCGCCGGCGTATCCAGGTGCTCGGCACCGACGACGTCGCCGCCGTGCGCGAGGTCCTCCGTGAGGAGCTGCTCGCACTGGTCGATCCTGAGCTGGACCGGCGTGTGGCCGCCAGCCGGCGCACCGCCTCGGACGGCACCGAGGTGCCCTCGGTGCTCCTGATGGTCGGCGTCAACGGCACCGGCAAGACCACCACCGTCGGCAAGCTCGCCCGGGTGCTGGTCGCCGCGGAGCGCACCGTCGTGCTCGGCGCCGCGGACACCTTCCGCGCCGCCGCCGCCGACCAGCTGGCCACCTGGGGAGCCCGCGTGGGAGTGGACACCGTCCGCTCCGACCGCGACGGCGCCGACCCGGCGGCCGTCGCCTTCGATGCCGTCAAGAAGGGCATCGATCAGAGCGTCGACGTGGTCATCATCGACACCGCCGGCCGTCTGCAGAACAAGAAGGGTCTGATGGACGAGCTCGGCAAGGTGCGCCGGGTCTCGGAGAAGGGCCTGCACGGCGACCAGGTCGCCGAGGTGCTCCTGGTCATCGACGCCACCACCGGCCAGAACGGCATGCAGCAGGCCCGCGTCTTCTCCGAGGCCGTGGACATCACCGGCATCGTGCTGACCAAGCTCGACGGCACCGCCAAGGGCGGCATCGTCGTCAATGTGCAGCGCGAACTCGGCGTCCCCGTGAAGATGGTCGGCCTCGGGGAGGGCATGGACGACCTCACCCCCTTCGACGCCCACGGCTTCGTCGACGCCCTGCTGGAGGGCTGAGCGCCGCCGAGCGGCCCACCGTCCGCAGACCGACCCACCCTCTCGGGCCGGCCCTCGGCCCGAGAGGGTGGCGGTTCTCTCCTGTGGTGCTCATCGTGCATCCTGGGGCGCCCGAGACCCGCGCACTAGACTGGTGGGGTCCATACGACCAAGGGGAAGCGCTTCGTGTTCAACAACCTCTCCGATCGCATCACGGCCTCGCTCAAGGGGCTGCGCGGCCATGGCCGCCTCTCCGAGGCGGATGTCGACAAGACCATCCGTGAGATCCGCCGCGCCCTGCTCGACGCCGACGTCGCGGTCACCGTCGTCCGCGAGTTCACCGGGCGCGTTCGCGAGCGCGCCCTGGGCGAGGAGGTCTCCAAGGCCCTGAACCCCGCCCAGCAGGTCATCAAGATCGTCAACGACGAACTGGTCGAGATCCTCGGCGGCGCCACCGGTCAGCTGGGCTGGGCCAAGAACCCGCCCACGGTCATCATGCTGGCCGGCCTGCAGGGCGCGGGCAAGACCACCCTGGCCGGCAAGCTCGCCAAGTGGATGAAGTCCGAGGGGCACACCCCGATGCTGGTCGCCGCGGACCTCCAGCGCCCCAATGCCGTGGGCCAGCTGCAGGTCGTCGGCGAGAAGGCCGGGGTTCCGGTCTTCGCGCCCGAGCCCGGCAACGGGGTCGGGGATCCGGTGCTGGTGGCCATGAACGGTGTCTCCACCGCCCAGTTCCAGCAGCACGACGTCGTCATCGTCGACACCGCCGGCCGCCTGGGCATCGACGAGGAGATGATGCAGCAGGCGCGCGACATCCGCGACGCCGTCACCCCGCACGAGACCCTGTTCGTGGTCGACGCGATGATCGGCCAGGACGCCGCACGCGTGGCCGAGGCCTTCCGGGACGGCGTCGGATTCACCGGCGTGGTGCTGTCCAAGCTCGACGGTGATGCCCGCGGAGGCGCGGCGCTGTCCATCACCGGCGTGACCCAGCGCCCCATCCTGTTCGCCTCCACCGGTGAGAGCCTCGACGACTTCGAGCGCTTCCACCCCGACCGCATGGCCAACCGCATCCTGGACATGGGTGACGTGCTCACCCTGATCGAACAGGCGGAGAAGGCCTTCGACCAGGAGGAGGCGGAGAAGGCCGCTGCGAAGCTGGCCTCCGGCGAGGACTTCACCCTCGACGACTTCCTCTCCCAGATGCAGCAGCTGAAGAACATGGGCAGCATCAAGAAGATGCTGGGCATGCTGCCGAACATGGGCCAGTACCGGGAGGCGCTCGACAACTTCGACGAATCCGAGCTGGGCCGCGTCGAGGCCATCATCCGCTCGATGACGCCCGAGGAGCGCAGCAACCCCAAGATCCTCAACGGCTCGCGTCGCGGACGCATCGCGAGGGGCTCCGGCGCCACCGTGCAGGAGGTCAACCAGCTGCTCGAGCGCTTCAAGCAGGCTCAGCAGATGATGAAGAGCATGGGCCGCGGCATGGCTGGCGGCGGCATGCCGGGGATGCCGGGCATGCCGGGCGGACCCGGCATGGGGATGGGCAAGAAATCGCGGGGCCGCCAGCAGGCCCCCGCCCGCGGCAAGAAGAAGTCCAAGTCGAAGAATCCCGCCAAGGCGGCGCGCGAGCAGGCCGAGGCCGCACGCAAGGCCGCGGCCGGCAGCGGCCAGGGCGGCTCCGCTTTCGGGGCCGGCGCCCAGCAGGGCGAACCGGACCTGTCCGACTTCGATCCCAGCCAGCTGCCCCCGGAGATGCAGAAGCTGCTCGGCGGCCGGTGACCCACCCTCCTGCGAGGCACTGACCAGGGATAAGGTCGCTGCATGAGCAACGCCGCCACGACCGCACCGATCAACCCCCGGGAGCAGCGGACGATCCGTGAGCACCCGGTGCTGCACCTCCGGGGCCCCCTCCTCGTCGGCCCGCAGCAGGAGATCGACGAAGCCTGGGTCGTCGGCGGCCGCCTCCACCACCAGCGGCCGGAACTGCCGGCGGGCACCGAACTGCTCGAGATCGACGGATTCGTCGTCCCGGGGCTCGCGGACCTGCACTGCCACCTGGGCATCAGCAACCAGGGCACCGGGACGACGCTCCCCGAGGCCCGCGCTCAGGCGCTGACCGACCGCGACACCGGGGTGCTGCTGATCCGCGACGCCGGCTCCATCATCGACACCTCCGCCCTGCAGCAGCAGGCCGACCTGCCCCGGCTGATCCGCTGCGGTCGCCATATCGCCCGCACCCGCCGCTACCTGATCGGCTACGCGGAAGAGGTCGAGCCCGAGGATCTCCCGGAGGCCGTCACCCATCAGGCCGCCCGCGGCGACGGCTGGGTGAAGCTGGTCGGGGACTGGATCGACCGCTCCGCCGGGGACCTGGCCCCGTGCTGGGACGGCTCGGACTTCGCGGCCGCGGCGGCGGCCGCCCACGCTGCCGGGGCCCGCATCACCACCCACACCTTCGACGAGGAGACCCTGCCGCTGGTGCTCGACGCCGGCTTCGACTGCCTCGAGCACGCCACGGGACTGACCGGCGCCACCATCGCACGCGCCGCGGAGGCCGGGGTCCCGGTGGTCACCACCTTGGTCAACGTCGACGAGTTCGAGACCTACGCGAGCCAGGGGGAGAGGAAGTTCCCCGGCTACGCCACCCATATGCGCCGCCTGCGCGCCGGGCGCCTCGACCGCACCCGCGACGCCGTTGACGCAGGAGTCGTGCTGCTGGCCGGTACCGATTCCGGGGGAGTGCTCGGCCACGGCATCATCCACGACGAACTGGACGAACTGGCCCGAGCGGGCCTGACGGGAACCCAGATCCTGGAGGCGGCGGCCTGGGCGCCCCGCAGCTTCCTGCGGGCCCCGGGCCTGGAGGACGGGGCACCCGCCGATCTGCTGGTGGTCCCCCGGGACCCCCGCCGCGATCACCGGGCGCTGCGGGAGCGCACCCACGTGGTGCTGGACGGTCGCATCGTCGCCGATTGAGACCGTGCCCCGCGGCCCGATCCCGAGCTGGAGCCTCATCAGCCCTCCATCCCGGCGTGTGCCCCGGGGCACACGCTCTCGGGTGGAACCGGGGCCCCGGCCCTGGCATAATCGACCTCTGTATGTGCCTCGGCCGGCCCTCTACCCGCTGCAGGCACGGCACCTCGAGAACCGTCAGCGCCCGCATGTCCCCACAGGCTGCGGCGGGACTCGCCCGAACATTGTCGAAGGAGAGTCCACCCAACGTGGCTGTCAAGATCCGTCTGAAGCGCATGGGCAAGATCCGTGCACCGTTCTACCGCGTCGTGGTGGCCGATTCCCGAACGAAGCGCGATGGCGCCGTGATCGAGGAGATCGGCCTGTACCACCCCACCGAGGAGCCCTCGCTCATCACGATCGACTCCGATCGTGCGCAGTACTGGCTCGGTGTGGGCGCTCAGCCCAGCGAGCAGGTCACCGCGCTGCTGAAGGTCACCGGTGACTGGGCGAAGTTCACGGGTGAGGGCGACACCGCCGGCTCGCTGAAGACCGCTGGGGAGAAGCAGAGCGCCGATGAGCTGGTCGCCGCCGCCGACAAGGCCGCGGCTGCGTCCCGCGAGAGCGCCAAGAAGGCCGAGTCCGAGGAGAGCTCCTCCGCGGAGGCCGCCGACGTCGAGCCCGGCTCCGAGGAGGGCCCGGCCGAGGGCGAGACCACCGCTGACGCCGACGCCGCGAGCAGCGACGAGGCCTGAGGATGAGCGCGCGCGCCGAAGCCCTCGACCACCTCGTCCGCGGGATCGTCGACGAGCCTGATGCGGTCCGCGTGACCGAGAAGTCCACCCGTCGTGGGCCGCTGCTCGAGGTGCGGGTCAGTCCCGCCGACCTGGGCCGGGTCATCGGGCGCTCCGGCCGCACCGCGCGCGCCCTGCGCACTGTCACCACGGCCCTGTCGGATGATGACGTGCGCGTCGACATCGTCGACGTCGACCGTCGCTGAGGTGCGCCGGGCCTCTTCACCCCGGAGCGGCTCTGCCGATGTTGCACGTCAGCATCAGCAGGGCCGCTCTCGGCATCCGCGCCCGCGAGGCCGGAGCGCGGCCGCGCTCATGGGCGGCGTGATGATCGCACTCGGCTCCTGCGGTGGCACCGAGGACCCGGTGGCGACCGGACCGGCCCCCGATCCCGCAGCCGCTTCCGAGAGCACCTCAGCAGACCCGGCCCTGGCGGCCGCCTGCGGGGACTTCTGGGGAGACCCCGACTACCGCGCACCCCAGTCGCGCGTGGTCCTGGACCGGGCCGGCACCGCCGCGCAGGCAGGCCCCTCCGACCCCCTCTTCTATGCCATGACCGGCGACGACATCGATGAGACCTTCGCCGACGCACCCGCGGAGGCCGTCGCGGCGGGCGAGGAGCTGTCCGAGTGGTTCCGCACCCAGCCCGAATCCGGCGCCGACGCCGACCTGGACGCCTTCCGCGCCGCCTGGCAGCAGCTGGCGGGAGCCTGTGCCGAGGTCTCCGACGCCGCGGCATGGACCGTCGAACCCGGCGACGACGGCACCAAGCCCGCGACGCTGGTCTGCGCGCAGACCTTCGACACCCCCGGCACCCTGACCCACTTCGCCAACGCCAACGTGCTGACCTCGAACATGTTCAAGCTCGTCGGGCGCGCCCCCCAGGCGGTGCCCGCTGACCGCATGGATGAGGTGCAGGAGACCGCCGACCTTCTCACCACCCAGATCGACGCGGTCGACGACGCCGAGGTCGGCGCCGCGCTCGAGGAGGTCCGCGCCCCCTTCCTCGACGCCCTGGACGGCGACACCTGGTCCGACGGCCTCCAGGAGCCCCTGACCGAGCTGGCAGACGCCTGCGACACCGCCGGCTACGCCGCGCCCGAGCCGGGCGAGGGTGATGACACCGATGCCGACGACGATGAGGAAGGACTGGCATGAGCACCTTCGAGGTGACCGTGGCGACCATCGGTCGCGCCCACGGGCTGCGTGGGGAGGTCGGCCTGATCCTGCACACCGACCAGCCCCGGACGCGGCTCCAGCCCGGAACGGTCCTCGCCGTCGATGGGGGTGGGGGGCCGACGAGCCTGACCGTCGCGCGCACCCGCATCCAGCAGGGGCGCTGGTACGCCGCCTTCGAGGAGATCGGTGACCGCAGCGCGGCCGAGTCGCTGCGCGGCGCCGAGCTGTCGCTGGAGGTCGACGCGCAGGACGAGGCCGAGGAGGACCCCGACGCCTGGTACCCCTCGCAGCTGAAGGGACTGACCGTCCTCCACGTCGACGGTCATGAGCTGGGTGTGGTCGCCGGCATCGATCACTATCCCGTCCAGGATCTGCTGATCGTGCGCACCCCCGACCGGCGCTCCGTGCAGCTGCCGCTGGTGGAGCAGCTCGTGCCCGAGGTCGATCTGGAGGCCGGCGTGGTCCGCGCCGATCCGCCCGGCGGACTCTTCGAGGGCCTGCCCGAGGAGGGGCCCGCCGACGACCCGGAGCAGGACTGACCCATGCGCATCGACGTCATCACCATCTTCCCCGACTACCTGGCGCCGCTCGAGCTGTCGCTGATCGGCAGGGCCCGGCGCGAGGGCCTGGTGGAGCTGGTCGTGCACGATCTGCGGGTCTGGACCCACGACCGCCACCGCACCGTCGACGACTCCCCGCTCGGTGGCGGAGCCGGCATGGTGATGAAGCCCGAGCCCTGGGCGGAGGCCTTCGAGGCCGTGCGCACGGCGGGCCGGGAGCAGCTGGGCGAGCACGCGCAGCCGCTGGTCGTCTTCCCGAACCCGGCCGGGACCCCCTTCGTCCAGGACACCGCCGCGCAGTGGTCGCAACGGGAGTGGATCATCTTCGCCTGCGGGCGCTACGAGGGGATCGACGAGAGGGTCTACGAGCATCTGGCGGACCAGGGGTACGAGCTCGCCCTGACCTCGCTGGGCGACTACGTGCTCAACGGTGGCGAGGTGGCGGTGCTCGCGATCACCGAAGCCGTGGTGCGCCTGGTTCCCGGTGTGGTCGGCAACGCCGAGTCCCTCGTGGAGGAGTCCCACTCGCAGGGGCTGCTCGAATACCCGCTCTACACCCGCCCGGCGAGCTGGACCGACCCGGACGGGGCTCTCCGCGAGGCCCCGCCGGTGCTGCTGTCCGGTGACCACGCGCGCATCGCCGCGTGGCGGCGCGACCAGGCCATGGAGCGCACCGCCCGGCGCCGACCGGACCTGCTGCCCGACCCCTGAGCCGCGGGCTCACCGATCCGCGTGACGCAGACGACACCCTCGTGACCCTTTGACCTGCATCATCACCGTTCCGCAGGCTTGCCGCAGCCAGATCCTGCTGGCACAATGAACCCCTGTGCGCGCCGCGCGGACCTCTGCCTCAGGGGAGGGACGCAGCACGCGGCCGGGCAGGTCCGTGGCGATGGGAGTCGCCGCCAGAGGCCCAGCACACCGGCCCGGAGCCCGCTCCGTGCCGGACCGACCGTTCCTCATGGGCGCCCCGGTGCCCGACGAACACGCTGCCCGACCTGAGGCGGCCAGCAGGAGACACACCATGCAGAAGCTCGATGAGCTCGACAAGGCGTCGCTGCGCGACGACCTGCCCGACTTCCGCCCCGGCGACAACGTCAAGGTCCACGTGAAGGTCATCGAGGGCAACCGCTCTCGCATCCAGGTCTTCCAGGGCTACGTCGTGGGCCGTCAGGGCCACGGGGTGGGCGAGACCTTCCGTGTCCGCAAGATCTCCTTCGGCGTCGGCGTGGAGCGTGTGTTCCCCGTCCACGCCCCGACCGTCGACAAGATCGAAGTCGTCACCCGCGGCGATGTGCGCCGCGCCAAGCTCTACTACCTGCGTGGCCTGACCGGCAAGAAGGCCCGCATCCGGGAGAAGCGCACCCACTCCTGATCCCGGCGTGACCCGCGACAGCGAGACCGGACGGCGGCGGCCCCACCCCGTGGTGGCCGCCGCCGTCTGCGTCGTTCTGCTGCTGGCCGCGGCCGGCCTGGTGCGCCACTTCGTGGTCCAGCCCTTCACGGTCCCCTCGGCCTCCATGCAGCCCGCCCTGCAGCCGGGGGACGTGATCCTGGCCGACCGAGGCGAAAGGGGCGCCGCCCAGCGCGGGGACATCGTGGTCCTGGACGGCTCGGGCTTCTTCGCGCCCTCGGCCGACTCCGACGGCAAGTTCTGGGTCAAACGGGTCATCGCCACCGGTGGGGAACGGGTGGCCTGCTGTGACGAGCAGGGCCGGCTGACCATCGACGGCACGGCGCTGAGCGAGCCGTACCTGCCCGACACCGTCGCTCCCAGCACGGTCAGCTTCGATCTGCAGGTCCCCGAGGGCCGCATGTTCGTCCTGGGGGACAACCGCGCCGACTCCACCGACTCGAGGTCCCTGCTGGGCGCCCCCGGCGGCGGGATGATCCCCCTCGACCGCGTCGTCGGACACGTCGACCGTGTGGTGTGGCCGCTCGCACGTGCTGGTTCCCTGTGACTCGCAGGTTCTACGGATAGGATCACCGCGATGAACGAGCCCGACCAGCCCCGCAGAGCCGTGACCCCGTCCCGGGGCCCCGCGCCGGGCCAGGACGACCCCGAACGGTCGGGCCGCCGCACCACCCGCCGATCACGCATGCCGCTGTGGCTGGACACGGTGGTCACCATGGCGGTCGCGCTGCTGATCGCGGTGCTGGTCAAGACGTTCCTGATCCAGCCGTTCTACATCCCCTCGGCCTCGATGAACCCGACGCTGCTCAACGACGACAAGATCCTGGTCTCCAAGCTGACCCCCGGGGTGTTCGACCTGCATCGCGGCGATGTGGTCGTGTTCGAGGACCCCGCTGACTGGATCCCCGGGGACGCCACGGAGGACCCGACGCCCCGGGTGCGGCTGATGATGGTGCTCAGCATGGTCGGTCTGGCCCCGGACCCTTCCCAGGACCACCTGGTCAAGCGTCTGATCGGCATGCCCGGCGATCGTGTGGTGTGCGAGGACGAGGGGGCACAGCTGGAGGTCAACGGTGTCGCCCTCGAGGAGGACTACATCAACCAGGCGAACTCGCCGTGCCAGCACCCCTTCGATGTCACCGTGCCCGCGGGCGACGTGTGGGTGATGGGCGACAACCGCCACGCCTCGGCCGACTCCGCCTGGCACCACGTCCACGACGGCGACGGCTTCGTGCCCGCCGACAACATCACCGGCAAGGCCGAGGTCATCTTCTGGCCGGTCAGCCGCTGGTCGGGCCTGGGGGAGGGGCGCGAAGCCTTCGAGAACGTCCCCGAGCAGCCGTGAGCGCACCCGTCCCCACCCTGGATGTCGAACGGGCCTTGGCCGCCGACTGCGGACCCGGGACCCGCATCGTCGTCGGTGTTGACGAGGTGGGCCGTGGCGCCCTGGCGGGACCGGTCGCGGTCGGTGCCTGCGCGGTCGAGATGCGGGAAGGACACATCGCCCCTCTCCCCGACGGGGTGCGCGACTCCAAGCGCCTCAGTGCGCTGCGCCGAAAGGCACTCGTGCAGCCGATCCTGGACTCCGTGCGGGCCGGCACCGTCGGCTGGGCCTCCCCGGCGGAGATCGACGAGATCGGCATCGTGGCCGCCCTGTCCCGCGCGGCTCACCGAGCACTGGAAGGGCTGGACGTGCGCCCCGATGCGATCCTGGTCGATGGCGATGTCGACGTGCTCAGCCGCACACCGCCCAGCGGGGACGGACCGCCGCCGGTGGTCCAGCTCAGGGTCGCGGCGGACCGGGACTGCGCCTCCGTGGCCGCCGCCAGCATCCTGGCCAAGGTGGCCCGCGACGATCACATGGTCGAGCTCGACGCGCTGGCACCCCACTACCACTGGGCCTCCAACAAGGGCTACGGCTCGGCCGCCCACCGTGAGGCGCTCACGGTCTCCGGCCCCCACCACCAGCACCGGCGCAGCTGGCGTCTGACGGGGAGCGCGGACCCGGCGCAGCCGCCGGGCGCGCTCCACGTCCCGGCCGGCGGCGCTGGCGTACTGTGGGACGACGACATCGGACCGCAGCGACAGGAGGAGCGTCCGTGAGCGCCCAGGAACTCGAGAATTACGAGTCCGACCTCGAGCTTCAGCTGTTCCGCGAGTACCGCGACGTGGTCAACCTGTTCACCTACGTGGTCGAGACCGACCGCAGGTTCTACCTCGCCAATCAGGTCGACCTGCAGGTCCGCTCGGGCGGTGGAGAGGTCTTCTACGAACTGCGGCTGGCCGACGTGTGGGTCTGGGACATCTACCGCTCCAACCGCTTCGTGCGCTCGGTGCGCGTGGTGACGTTCAAGGACGTCAACGTCGAAGAGCTCAACAAGTCGGACATCTCGCTGCCCTGATCGACTCTCCTCCCCACCCGCCGCGCGTCCACAAAGCGCGAGGGCACGATGCGCACCTGCCCGGGGCGGGCAACGCTGTCGAGCATGAACAGCGCCGCAGCCCCTCCGCCTTACCCGCCGAGCTCCCGCGACCCCGGGCCCGGCCCGCCCCTCCCACCACCCCGCACCCGTGAGCTGACCACCGCACAGCTGGGCAGGCTCGGCGAGGAGCTGGCCGTGCGGCAGCTGCAGCGCCAGGGCTGGCAGATCATCGAACGCAACCTGCGCCTGACCCAGGGGGAGCTGGACATCGTGGCGCTCGAGGCGACCACTCTGGTCTTCATCGAGGTCAAGACCCGCCGCTCCTTCGTCACCGGGCTCCCGCAGGCCGCCGTCACCCCGGCCAAGCTGCGCCGGCTGCGTCGCCTGGCCGGGGAGTTCCTGATGGACCACCAGGTCCCGCACCGCGACGTGCGCCTGGATGTGATCGCGATCCACGCCCAGGTGGACGACACCTTCGCCCTCGAGCATCTGCGGGCCGTGGGCTGATGGGACACGCACGCACGCTGTCGATCACCCTGATGGGCCTCGAGGGCACCGTCGTCGAGGTCGAGGCCGACGTCTCTCCGGGCCTGCCCGCCTTCTCGGTGGTCGGCCTGCCCGACTCCTCGACCCTGCAGGCCCGGGACCGGGTCCGGGCGGCCGCCGCCCGCAGCGGAATCCGTCTCGCACAGCGCCGGATCACGGTGAACATGACGCCCGCTTGGCTTCCCAAGCACGGCTCGGGCTTCGACCTGGCGATCGCCATCGCCGTGGTCGATGCCCAGGGCGATCTGCCCTCCCGGGGCCCGTCCCGCACCGTCCACCTGGGCGAACTCGGTCTCGACGGCCGTCTGCGACCGGTGCCCGGCGTGCTGCCGGCCCTGCTCGCGGCCCGAGACCACGGGGTCACCCGGGCCGTCGTGCCCGAGGAGAACCTGGCGGAGGCCCGCCTGGTCGAGGGCCTCGAGGTCGACGGAGCGCCGGACCTGGCCACCGTCCTGCGCCGCTGGGGCTCGCAGGTCCCGATCCCCATCGCACGCCCGGCTCTGCGCGTCGTCGGCCCGCACCGTCTCCAGCCGGACCTGGCCGCGGACGACCGGGGCCCCGCCCCCGACTTCCGGGACGTGGTCGGGCAGGCCCAGGCCCGCCGCGCCGCCGAGGTGGCCGCGGCCGGCGGGCACCACCTGTTGCTCATCGGGCCGCCGGGAGCCGGCAAGACCATGATCGCCTCGAGGATCCCCGGCATCCTTCCGCCCCTCGGGACCGATGATGCCCTGGCGGTCTCCGCCATCCACTCCGTGGCCGGTCGCTTCGACGCCCTGCAGGGCCTGCGCACACAGCCCCCGTTCGAGAACCCCCATCACACCGCCACCCCCGCCGCTGTGGTCGGAGGAGGACCCGGCATCGCCATGCCGGGCGCCATCTCCCGCGCCCATGCCGGCGTGCTGCTGCTCGACGAGGCGCCCGAGTTCCCCGCGCGCGTCCTGGAGGCACTGCGCGAACCCTTGGAGGCCGGGGACATCACCATCCACCGGGCACGGGGCGTGACCCGGTACCCGGCACGCTTCCAGCTGGTCCTGGCCGCCAACCCCTGCCCCTGCGGGAAGGCCTTCGGCCGCGGCGACGAGTGCCGCTGCACGCCGCTGCAGCGGCGCCGCTACCTGGCTCGCCTGTCCGGACCCGTGCTGGACCGCATCGACATGCGCATCACCGTCGGTCCCGTGGACATCCACCGCAGTGGCGGCATCGACGCGGAGCCCAGCGCGGTCATCGCTGAGCGGGTGGCCTCCGCCCGTGCGAGGCAGCGTGAACGCTTCGCCGACCACCCCTGGGCCACCAATGCCCGCCTGCCCGGACCGGAGCTGCGTCGCAGCTTCGCCCCGGAGCCCGACCAGCGCCGCCTGCTCGATCGTGCCGTCGCGCAGGGCCGGCTGACCCTGCGGGGCCACGACCGGGTGCTGCGCCTGGCCTGGACCCTGGCCGACCTCGATGAGGTCGACCGTCCCGGAGCCGACCAGATCGGGTCGGCGCTGGCCCTTCGTGAAGGAGAGCATCGATGAGCGACCCCATCCTCGACACCGACCGTCTCGCCCGCATCACCTGGTCGCTGATCGCCGAACCCTCCGACGCCGTGGCCCTCGTGGCCCGCAGTCGGCTCGGGCCCGTTGAGGCGCTGCGAGTGGCCCGCGAAGGGGACGCCTCCGAGCTGGTGCGGCGCCTGCACGGTGACGTGCCGAGCGAGGCCACCGATCCTTCCGGCTCCCACGCCGGCGGACGGGCCGGACGGGCCCTGAGTCGTTGGCAGGCACGCCTGTCCACCGTGGATGTCGAGGCGGTGCTCGACGGCGCGCAGCGACGAGGCATCCGGGTGCTCACCCCGCAGGACGAGGAATGGCCGGAGCAGCTGACGGACCTGCAGGAGACCGCGCCGCACTGCCTGTGGGTGCACGGACCGGGCCCGCTCGATCAGCTCTGCGGCCCCCGTTCGGTCGCCCTGGTCGGCTCCCGCGCCTCGACGCCCTATGGCGAGGACACCGCCGCCACCCTGGCCGCCGCCTTCGCCGCCCGCGGAGGGACCGTGGTCTCGGGCGGAGCCTACGGCATCGACGCCGCCGCCCACCGCGGAGCCCTGGCCGCAGATGACGGTGCCACCGTCGCGGTCCTGGCCGGCGGTCTCGACGCCCTCTATCCGCGCGGCAACACGCGCCTGCTCGAACAGATCCGCGAACGTCATCTGCTGGTCTCCGAGGCCCCGCCCGGCACCGCCCCGACCCGGTGGAGATTCCTGTCCCGCAACCGCCTGATCGCCGCGCTGTCGCACGCCGTGGTCGTGGTCGAGGCGTCGTGGCGCTCCGGGGCGCTGTCGACCGCGCGGCGCGCCGATGACCTCTCGCGCCCGGTCGGCGCGGTCCCGGGGCCGGTCACCTCCGCAGCCAGCGCCGGGTGCCATCGACTGATCCGCGAATGCGGAGCGGTGCTGATCACCGAGCCCTCCGAGCTGCTCGACCTGCTCCCCGGCGGGCCGGCGGCGGGGGAGAGCAGCTACGCCATCCAGGATGAGCTCGACCTGCTCAGCCCCGCCGACCGCAGGGTGCTGGACGCGGTCCCGCCACGTTCCTGGCTGGGAGAGCGTCGGATCGCCCAGGAGATCGGATTCACCCCCCGGGACGTCGCCTCGACGCTGGCCCGGCTGGAGCTGCTCGGGCTGGTCGTCACGGTTGAGGGCAGAGCCCGACGTGCCCGGCCCGTCCCATGAGCTGCAGCGGTCCGCGCCCATGAGACACACTGGTGGCATGCCCACAGGTCGCGGTCCCCGGACCGGCAACGACGACGAGGCGGTCCTCGAGGCGTTCGTCGACCACCTGCGTCTCGAGCGTGGCCGGTCCGAGCACACCGTGCGCGCCTACGCACGAGAGGCCGCGCGACTGCTCGAGCATCTGCGCGAGAGCGAACGGATCGAGATCGCCGAGCTGGACGTGACCGCGCTCCGCTCCTGGCTCGGCGCGCGCGCCGAGACCGGGGCCGCCGCTTCGACGCTCGCCCGCTCGGCCGCAGCGGCACGGACCTTCACCAGTTGGCTGGCCTCCACCGGGCAGCTGCCCCACGACGTGGGCGGGCGCCTGCGCGCCCCCCGGCGGGGCCGGCACCTGCCCACGGTGCTCTCGGCCGAGCAGGCTGCATCGCTGCTGACGACGGTCGGCCCCGAGGGGCCGACCGGGAGCAATTCCAGCACGGACCATCCGGTCGATCAGGAGCCGGGGAGCGACCCGCTGCAGCGGGCCGTCGCCCTGCGCGACCTGGCGGTGCTGGAACTGCTGTACTCCTCCGGCCTGCGGGTCTCTGAGCTGGTGGCGCTGGACCGATCGGGGATCGACCGCGGGCAGCGCACGGTCCGGGTCACCGGCAAGGGCGCCAAGGAGCGGATCGTCCCGGTCGGTGCGCCGGCCCTGGACGCGATCGCACGCTGGGAGCAGGAGGGACGCCCGGTGCTCGCCGAGAAGGGGGACGGCAGAGCCGGAGAGGCGCTGTTCCTCGGCGTCCGTGGGGGCAGGCTCGGCGACCGCGCCGTGCGCACGCTGCTGGATCGTCACGCCGCCCGAGCCGGGATCCCCCGGCACATCAGTCCCCATGCGCTGCGCCACAGCGCCGCCACCCACCTGGTGGAGGGCGGCGCCGACCTGCGCAGCGTGCAGGACTTCCTGGGGCACTCCTCCCTGGCCACCACGCAGATCTACACACATGTCAGCGCCGAGCGGCTGCGCCGCACCGTGGACCAGGCCCACCCCCGGGCCTGAGAGGAGTTCAGTCCTGCAGGGCCACCGGCGGCCCGCCGGGACGCGGCGCGACACCCCCGGCGGCAGGCAACCCGGGCCCGGCCCGCTGCGTGGTACTCGCTCCTCCGCCGAGGCCCTGACCACCCGGTCCGGACCACGGCAGCAGCACGCTGGGGCCTCGGGCTCCGAGCAGCGGCAGCGGATCGAGGTACGCCCCTGCCTGCCTCGCACCCAGGTGCAGGCAGTCCTGGCCGGTGCAGTGCGAGTCCGCCGCGTCGGCCGTCTCGAGCACCCCGAGGCTCTCGCCTTCCTCGACCGCCTGGCCGTCGCTGACTTCCGCCGTCACCGGCTCATAGGTCGAGATCAGACCGTCCGGATGAAGCACGGAGACCACCCCGCGGCCGGCGACCACCCCCGCGAAGCGCACGGTGCCGCCCTCGACCGCCCGCACCTGCTCGCCGGCCGTCGCCGCGATGTCGATGCCCCGGTGGCCCGGACCGTAGGGATGATCGGGGGCGTCGAAGGCATGCACCACCTGGTGCGGGGGAGGTGTGGGCCACTGCCACCGGCCGGTCTGCGCCTGTGCGGCCGGCGCGACCGCGACCATGAGCAGCAGGCACAGGGTCCCCAGCATCCCGGGCAGTGCCCGGGCCACGGCCCGGGGTGCGGCGGCGATGGGGGACCGGGGGCCCGTCCGGGGCGGGAGGGGAGCGCGGTGAGCAAGCGCCGGGGCTGGTGCGGAACGGATCATGCCCGGCATCCTGCCGCCCGGCAGGCGGGCCGGCACCACCGAGCACGCCGCTGTGGAGACAGGGCCGCTGGGGAGGAGGCCGTCGAGAACGTGATGCAGCACGCTCCGGAGCTGTCCCGAGCGTCGGATAGACTCTGCTCAGCACCCGGTGCGTCCGGGTGACTTCGCGTGCCCATCAGGGCTCGCCGGCCAACGGTCCTCGGCTCGATCCCGCACCCGTGCGGGGCAGGGCGGAGGCGGACGGCGACCCGGGCACCAGGCCCCGCACCGACCGGTGGTGGGGAAGAACCGAGCAAGAGGCCCTGCGCGACGACCGCGGACGCCCCTGACGGGTGCACCGTGCGAGCCCAGGACCAGAGGAAGAGGACACCATCATGGCAGTCGTCACCATGCGCCAGCTCCTGGAGAGCGGCGTCCATTTCGGGCACCAGACCCGACGCTGGAACCCCAAGGTCCGCCGCTTCATCTTCACCGAGCGCAACGGCATCTACATCGTCGACCTCATGCAGACCCTGTCGTACATCGACAAGGCCTATGACTTCGTGAAGCAGACGGTCGCCCATGGCGGCACCATCCTGTTCATCGGCACCAAGAAGCAGGCTCAGGAGTCCATCCAGGAGCAGGCCACCCGCGTGGGCATGCCGTACGTGAACCAGCGCTGGCTGGGCGGCATGCTCACCAACCTGCAGACCGTCTCCGCGCGTGTGAACCGCCTCAAGGAGCTCGAGCAGATCGACTTCGAGGACGTGGCCTCCTCCGGCCGCACCAAGAAGGAGCTGCTGATGATGCGCCGCGAGAAGGACAAGCTGGAGAAGACCCTGGGCGGTATCCGCAATATGCCCAAGGCGCCCAGTGCCGTGTGGGTCGTGGACACCAACAAGGAGCACCTGGCCGTCGACGAGGCCCAGAAGCTCAGCATCCCGGTGGTCGCGATCCTGGACACCAACTGCGATCCCGACCAGATCGCCTACCCGATCCCGGGCAATGACGATGCGATCCGCTCCGTCACCCTGCTGACCCGGGTCGTGGCCGATGCCGTGGCCGCCGGGCTGCAGCAGCGCCACGCCCGCAGCGAGGGCGGGGAGAAGAACGTCTCCGCCGTCGACGCCGAGCCGCTGGCCGAGTGGGAGCGCGAGCTGCTCGCGCAGTCCGAGGTCCAGCAGCAGAATGCTCCCGCTGAGCAGTCGGTCGCCGCGGAGGCACCCGCTGCCGCCGAGGCACCCGCCGCCGATGCCCCTGCCACCGAGGAGCCCGCCTCCGGCGCCTCCGACGCCGAGGCCGAGCTGATCGAGTCCGCCACCGAGGCGACCGATGCCCAGACCGAGCCGACGGCTCCCGAGGCCAAGCCCGCCGAGTGATCATCCAGGACCGGGGAGGCTGCGGCCTCCCCGGCCCTGTGAGCGGTCACGAATCGACTGAACAGACACATCCCCGAGGGAGACATACATGGCTAACTACACGGCCGCCGACATCAAGGAGATCCGCGAGTCCACCGGTGCGGGCATGCTCGACGTCAAGAAGGCTCTCGACGAGGCGGAAGGCGACAAGGCCAAGGCCGTCGAGCTGATCCGCGTCAAGGGCCTCAAGGGCGTCGCCAAGCGTGAGGGCCGCACCGCGTCCGAGGGCCTCATCGCCGTCGACGTGCGCGACAGCGAGGGCGGCCAGACCGGCACCCTGGTCGAGCTGAACTCCGAGACCGACTTCGTGGCCAAGAACGACAAGTTCGTCGCCCTGGGTGACGAGGCCGTGGCCGCCGCCGTCGAGTCCGGCGCCGAGGAGCCCGCGGATCTCGCCGAGACCGCCTTCGGTGAGGCCCTGACCAATGCCGGGGCCAGCATGGGCGAGAAGATCCTGGTGCGCCGCATCGGCCGCGTCTCGGGCGAGGTCGTCAGCTCCTACATGCACCGCACCAACAAGGACCTGCCCCCGCAGGTCGGTGTGCTGGTGGCCACCGATGCCGCCGGGGCCGAGGTCGCGCGCGACGTCGCCATGCACATCGCCGCCTTCTCCCCGGCCTACCTCAACCGTGACGAGGTGCCCGCCGACGTCGTCGAGAACGAGCGCCGCATCGCGGAGGAGACCGCCAAGAACGAGGGCAAGCCCGAGCAGGCCCTGCCCAAGATCATCGAGGGCCGCCTGAACGGCTTCTACAAGGAGAACGTGCTGCTGGACCAGGGCTTCGCGAAGGACCCGAAGCAGTCGGTCGGCAAGATCGTGGAGGAGGCCGGCGGCACCATCACCGGTTTCGTCCGCTTCCGCGTCGGCAGCTGACCACTCCGGGAGCCGCAGGGCTCCCCGGCCCTGCGTGAGCGTGGCCACCACCCCGCGGCCCCGCACCATCGGTGCGGGGCCGCGCCGGTATCATCGCCGAGGACCCAGCGCGGAAGGATCGACATGAGCCAGACCATCACGTCCCCGATTCCTGTTCTGCCGAAGAAGCAGGACGGACGTCGCGTCCTTCTCAAGCTCTCCGGTGAGGCCTTCGGCGGAGGTGCGGTCGGAGTGGACCCCGATGTGGTCTCCCGCATCGCAGCCGAGATCGCCGAGGGCGTCGCCCAGGGCGTCGAATGCGCGATCGTCGTCGGCGGAGGCAACTTCTTCCGTGGGGCCGAGCTGTCCCAGCGCGGCATGGACCGTCGCCGTGCCGACTACATGGGGATGCTCGGCACCGTCATGAACTGCCTGGCGTTGCAGGACTTCCTCGAGCAGCGCGGGGTCACCACCCGCGTGCAGTCCGCGATCACCATGGGGCAGGTCGCGGAGCCCTACATCCCGCTGCGCGCCGTGCGCCACCTCGAGAAGGGCCGTGTGGTCATCTTCGGCGCAGGCGTGGGGATGCCCTATTTCTCCACCGACACCGTGGCCGTCCAACGCGCCTTGGAGATCGGCTGCGAGGAGGTGCTGATGGCCAAGCACGGGGTCGACGGCGTCTACGATGCCGATCCGCGCACGAACCCCGAGGCGACCAAGCTGGACCGGATCACCTACAACGAGGCGCTGCAGCGTGGCCTGAAGGTCGTCGATTCCACCGCCTTCAGTCTGTGCATGGACAACGCGCAGAAGATGATGGTCTTCGGTCTCGACACCCCTGACAACATCACCCGCGCCATGCGGGGCGAGCGCATCGGCACCGACGTCATCGCCGACTGAGAGGTCGCCCGTCGGCCCCGCCCGGGTCCGGGGCCGCACCCGCCGTGCCCGGCGGCGCAGCCGCCCCCGGTGCGACAATGGAACCCACCATCACCCCAGAACCGAGGAGCACCCCGTGAGCGACGACATCCCGAGCATCCTGAAGGACGCGGAGACCAAGATGGCCAAGTCCGTCGAGGTCACCAAGGATGAGTTCACCACCATCCGCACCGGCCGGGCCAACGCCGCGATGTTCCAGGGCATCATGGTCGAGTACTACGGCGCCCCTACGCCGCTGAACCAGCTGGCCTCCCTGAACATCCCCGAAGCCCGCACGGTCATCATCACGCCCTACGACATGAGCGCGCTGGGCGAGGTGGAGACCGCGCTGCGCAACTCCGACCTCGGGGTCAACCCCACCAACAACGGTGACAACCTGCGCGTGGTCCTGCCTTCCCTGACCGAGGAGCGTCGCAAGGAGTACATCAAGCTCGCCCGCACCAAGGCCGAGGACGGGAAGGTCGCCGTGCGCGGCTCCCGCGGCAACGCGAAGAAGGCCATCGAGAAGCTGGTCAAGGACAAGGAGATCGGTGAGGACGAGGGCACCCGGGCGGAGAAGGAGCTCGAGGCCATCACGAAGAAGCACTCCGATCAGATCGATGAGGCGCTGGCCGCGAAGGAGACCGAGCTGGCGACCGTCTGACATCGTGCGTCCGGACGCCGGCCTCGGCCCTGTGAGCTCGAACCAGCCCCCCACGGCACATCCGGCCGCCTCGGCCCCGCCCGAGGCGGCCGTCGGCGTGCCCGCACGTCCGACGACCAGATCCTCCGCCCCGACCGGGAAGGGCACGCCGACCGACCCGGCTCCCGCGGAGCGTGCCGAGCCGCCGCACGCCAAGAGACGCGGGCCGGGGCGCAACCTGCCCGCCGCCATCGGCGTGGGCGTCGCCCTGGGGGCGGTGGTGCTCACGACGGTGTTCGTGGTGCCGCAGGGGTTCCCGGTGCTGGTGGCGGTCGCGATGATGGTGGCCGTCCTCGAGCTGACCCGCGCTCTGGGCGAGGGGGACCTGCAGGTCCCGCCCGTACCGCTGCTGGTCGGTGTGGTGGGCATGGTGATCTCCACCGTCGTGTTCGGCGCCGACGGTCTGCTGGTCTCCACGGCCGCGGCGGTGTGCGTGCTGATCCTGTGGCGCGTCTCGGAATCGATGGGGCTGACGGCCCTGCGCGACGTCACCGGGGGAGTGTTCACCCTGGCCTGGGTGCCGTTCCTGGGCTGCTTCACCCTGCTGCTGTTCGGGCAGGACGACGGGCCGATGCTGGTGCTGCTGGCGATCCTGGTCCCGGTCGCCAACGACATCGGGGGCTACGTCGCCGGGGTGCTGTTCGGCTCCCACCCCATGGCCCCCGGCATCAGCCCGAAGAAGAGCTGGGAGGGCTTCGCCGGATCGCTGGTGCTGGGCGTGGCCGCCTCGACCGCCGTCCTGGTCTGGGCGCTGGAACAGCCCTGGTGGGTCGGCGTGATCCTCGGTGCCGTGCTGGTGGTCATCTCCACCTGCGGCGACCTCGCCGAGTCGCTGCTCAAGCGTGATCTCGGGATCAAGGACATGGGGCACCTGCTGCCCGGACACGGCGGAGTGCTCGACCGGGTGGACTCGATCCTGCTCGCCGCCCCCACCACCTACATCTTGTTGGAGATCCTGCTGCCATGACCGACTCCCCCTCCACCCGCAGTGCCGGGTCCCCCGGCAACCCGGACCTCTCCCGCGAGGCCGTGCCCGGCCAGAGCGTCGCCCTGGCCCCCGGCCAGCTGCAGCTGCGGCCCGCTCGCCGCGGGAAACCGCCGGCGCACCTGGCCGACCTGACCCTGGCCGAGCGCGTTGCCGCCGTCGAGGAGATGGGGCTTCCCGGGTACCGGGCCAAGCAGCTGTCGGTGCATTACTTCGAGCACTTCACCACCTCTGCCGAGGAGATGACGGATCTGCCCGCCGGCCGCCGCGACGAGCTGACCGAGCGCTTCTTCCCGACCCTGCTGACCCCGGTGTCGGTGCAGGCGGCCGACAACGGCGCCACCCAGAAGTTCCTCTGGAAGCTGTTCGACGGCCCCATGGTCGAATCGGTGCTGATGCGCTATAGCGACCGCGTCACCCTGTGCATCTCCTCCGAGGCGGGGTGCGGCATGAACTGCCCCTTCTGCGCCACCGGCCAGATGGGCCTGACCCGCAACCTCTCGAGCGCGGAGATCCTCGAGCAGGTCCGGATCGCCAACCGCATGCTCGCCACCGGCGAGATCCCCGGCGGCGGCCGGATCTCCAACATCGTGTTCATGGGGATGGGCGAGCCGCTGGCGAACTACCGGCCGGTCGCCACCGTCTGCAAGCGGCTGAACGCTCCCGCTCCCGAGGGCTTCGGCATGAGCGCCCGCCACATCACCGTCTCCACCGTCGGCCTGGCCCCCGCGGTGCGCAAGCTGGTCAAGGAAGCCATCCCCGTCACCCTGGCGGTATCGCTGCACGCCCCCGATGACGAGCTGCGCGATGAGCTGGTCCCGATCAACACCCGCTTCGACGTCGACGAGATCCTCTCGGCGGCCCACGAATACTTCGAGGCCACCGGCCGGCGGGTGAGTATCGAGTACGCCCTGATCCGGGACATCAACGACCAGGCCCACCGCGCGCAGCTGCTGGCCGACAAGCTCATCGCCAAGGGCGGCTTGCACTGGGCGCACGTCAACCCGATCCCTTTGAACCCCGTTCAGGGCTCGAAGTGGACCGCCTCGGAGCCGCTGGTGGAGAAGCGCTTCGTGGAGACGCTCCGCGACGCCGGGATCTCCGCCACCATCCGCGACACCCGCGGCTCCGACATCGACGGCGCCTGCGGGCAGCTGGCCGCCGAGGTGCTCGAGACCGACACCCGCCGGGCCGACCGCGAAGCCCGGGTGGCCCGGGTGGAGGCCATCGCCGGCGCAGGGGAGCAGCAGTGACGCAGCCTCGATTCCGGCTCGTCCGCTTCGGCGAGGGCTACGACGCGCAGGAGGTCGACGACTGGATCGACCGCATCCAGAGCGCCCTGCGCACCGGGGACGGCTCGATCACCGCCGATCAGGTCCTCCAGAAGCGCTTCACGCGCACACGTTTCGCCGAGGGCTACGCCATGGACGACGTGGACGACTACCTCGACACAGTGGCGGTGCCGGCGCTGCGGGCGGGTTCCGGGACGCACGCCCCCACCGACCCCGACCCGGCACCCGAGGGTCCGGCCCCGGGCCGGCCCGCCGACCCCGATGCCCTGCACCCGCCGCAGCGGCGGCCGAGCCTGCTGCAGCGCCTCTTCGGAGGCGGACGGTGAGCGCGCCGACCGCCTCCACCGTCTCCGCCGCCCGCGCCGCTACAGTGGGACAGCGAAACCGCCGAGGAAGGAACCACTGGTGAGCACATCGTTCGAGCGCGTCTCCCGTGTCAGTGTCGGATACGACATGCGCGAGGTCGACGAGTTCCTCTCCCGAGCCCGCACCGCCTACGAGGGGCGTGATCCCGCCTTCACCGGCGCGGACATCACCTCCGCGAGCTTCGGGACCGAGCGCGGCGGATACGACATGCGCGTGGTCGACGAGGCGCTGGACCGCCTCTCCGACGCCTTCGCGTTGCAGGCCCGGGACGACGCGATCGCCGAGCACGGTGAGGAGGCCTGGATCGCCCAGCTCACCGAACGGGCGGATCTGCTCAAGGAGCGCCTGGAACGGCCCGCCGGTGACCGCTTCGCCCCGGCCGCCCAGGGAGAGCCCGCCTACGACCGGGCCGACGTCGACGCCCTGTGCGACCAGCTGGTGGCCTACTTCACCGAGGGGCTGCCGATGAGCGTGGACGACGTTCGCCGGGCCGCCTTCCGGCGCCGCCGCGGCAGCGAGGGATACCGCGAGGCCGTCGTGGACGTCTACCTCGACCACGTCGCGGACGTGATGGCCTCCGTGCCGTGACCCCGGCACCCGCCCGCCGCCTGGTGCTGCTCGGCGCCACCGGCTCCATCGGTGCGCAGACGCTGGACGTCCTCGCACGCTACCCGGACATCGCCCGGGTCCACGGGCTCGCCGTCGGCGGCTCCCGCCCTCAGCTCGTCGTCGAGCAGGTCCTGGCCCACCGGCCCGAGCAGCTCGTGGTCGCCGAGCCGGAGCGCGCCGAGGGGGTCTCCGACGCCATCGACGCAGCCTGCCGGGCGGCCGGCATCCCCGCCCCGCGCCTGGAGTCCGGTCAGGCGGCCGTGACCGAACTGGCCGGGAGCCTGGGCCCCGGGGACGTGGTGCTCAACGCCATCACCGGGTCGGTCGGCCTGCTGCCCACCCTGGCGGTGCTCTCCAGCGGCGCCCGGCTGGCCCTGGCCAACAAGGAGTCCCTGGTGGTCGGCGGGGACCTGGTCACCCGTGCAGCCGCGCCCGGCCAGATCCTCCCGGTCGACTCCGAACACACCGCCATCGCGCAGGCGCTGGCCGGGGTCCGCCCCGAGCAGGTCGACCGGCTGGTGGTCACCGCCTCGGGCGGTCCCTTCCGCGGCCGCACCCGCGACCAGCTCGCCGATATCGATCCCGAGCAGGCCCTGGCCCATCCCACCTGGGCGATGGGCCCGGTGATCACCACCAACTCCGCGACCCTGGTCAACAAGGCCCTCGAGGTGATCGAGGCCTGCTTCCTGTTCGATCTGCCCGAGCATCGCGTCGACGTGGTGGTCCACCCGCAGTCCATCGTCCACTCGATGGCCACCCTGATCGACGGCTCCACCATCGCCCAGGCCAGCCCGCCGGACATGCGCCACGCGATCGGCTGGGCGCTCGCCCACCCCGAGAAGCTGCCGGGGCTGGCCGCCGCCCTGGACTTCTCCACCGCCCAGAGCTGGACCTTCGAACCGGTCGACGAGACGACCTTCCCCGCCATCTCCCTGGCGCGCTCGGCGCACCGTGAGGGGCACGGTGCGATGGCCGCCTACAACGCCGCCAACGAGGAGGCGGTGGCCGCCTTCCTGTCGGGGGCGCTGCCGTTCCTGGGCATCGTCGACCTGCTGTCCGCGGTGCTCGAGGACCCCGCCCGGCCTCGTCCCGCGGCCTCCGCGGGCGTGGACGGGGTCCTCGCGGTCGAGGACTGGGCCCGGGCCGCCGCTCGTACCCGGATCGTCCAGGAGTCCGCGCGGTGAGCGTGGCGCTGTTCGCGCTGGGGATCGTGATCGTCGGCGTGGGCCTGACGGTGTCGATCGCGCTGCACGAGATCGGGCACCTGGTTCCCGCCAAGCTGTTCGGGGTGCGCGTCACCCAGTACATGATCGGTTTCGGGCCGACCGTCTGGTCACGGGGCCGCGGTGAGACCGAGTACGGCCTCAAGGCGATCCCCCTGGGCGGATACATCCGCATGATCGGGATGTTCCCGCCGCACCGGGGCGAGCCCGCCGGGGCGATCCGGGAGGACTCCACCGGTTTCGTGCAGCAGATGTCGCAGGAGGCCAAGGAGTACGAATCGGCCCAGTACGGGCAGGAGGACGCCCATCGCACCTTCGTGGCCCTGTCGGTGCCCAAGAAGCTGGTGGTGATGCTCGGCGGGCCGGTGATGAACCTGCTGATCTCGATCGTGCTGATGACCGTGATGGTCAGCGGGATCGGCCTGCCGGCGGTCACCCCGACCGTGCAGTCGGTCTCCGAGTGCGTCCTGCCCGCCGACGCCCCCGAGGACAGCAGCTGCGAGGGCCGCCCGGAGGCTCCGGCGCTGGCCGCCGGGATCCGACCGGGCGACACCCTGCGCGAGATCGACGGTCAGGAGATCCGACGGTGGGCCGATGTGACCACCGCGGTCCGCGCCGCCGGCGACCGCACCGTGCCGGTGGTGGTCGAGCGCGACGAGGAGCTGCTGCAGCTCGAGGCCACCCCGATCGTCGACGCCCGGCCCGTTCTGGACGAGGACGGCGGGATGGTCCTTGACGACTCGGGCGAGCCGGTGACCGAGCAGGTGGGTTTCCTCGGCGTGGCCGGGACCCCCGATCTGGTGCCGCAGTCCCCGGCGGTGGTGCCCGAGATGGCCTGGCAGGCGTTCCGGGGCACCGCCGAGGTCGTCCTGACCCTGCCGGTCCGGCTGTACGACGTGGCCCAGGCGGCCTTCGGCCCCTCCGAGCGGGACCCCGACGGGCCCCTCGGGGTGGTGGGGGTCAGCCGGCTCGCCGGAGAGATCGCCGCCGCCGAGCAGTCCGGCTTCGAGCTGCGCGAGAAGACCGGCACCATGATCTCCGTGCTGGCCTCGCTGAACATGGCGCTGTTCGTGTTCAACCTGCTGCCCCTGCTGCCTCTGGACGGCGGCCATGTGGCCGGTGCCCTGGTCGAGGGCATCCGGCGGCAGATCGCCCGCCTCCGCGGACGCCCCGATCCGGGCCCTGTGGACACCTCCCGGATGCTTCCGCTGACCAACGCGGTGGCGATCGTGTTCATTGTGATGACCCTGCTGCTGGTCTACGCCGACATCGTCTCGCCCATCCGGTTCTTCCGCTGACCGGTGCCCACGGCCGGCGCTCGGGGGTGTGTCCCCGGGCTCGGCGGCGCGCCGCCCCGGTGTGCCACGCGCCACGGCGGGCGTGCAGGAGCGGTGGAGGTGTCGAACCTGGCTCCCCGTGGGCCGGTGTCGGCGTCCATAATGGAGGGGTGACTTCTGTGAGCCTCGGGATCCCGTCCGTCAAGCAGCCGCCGCCCGTCATCGCGCCGCGGCGGCCGACCCGCAAGGTCAGACTCGGCCCGATCGCGGTCGGCGGCGATGCGCCCATCACCGTGCAGTCGATGACCACCACCCCGACCCACGACATCAACGCGACCCTGCAGCAGATCGCCGAGCTGACCGCCGCCGGCTGCGACATCGTGCGGGTGGCCTGCCCCCGTCAGGAGGACGCCGACGCGCTGGCGGCCATCGCCGCGAAGTCGCCGATCCCGGTGATCGCCGACATCCACTTCCAGCCCAAGTACGTCTTCGCCGCGATCGAGGCGGGCTGCGCGGGAGTTCGCGTGAACCCGGGCAACATCCGTCGCTTCGACGACCAGGTGGGGGAGATCGCCCAGGCCGCGAAGGAGCACGGCACCGCGCTGCGGATCGGCGTCAACGCCGGCAGCATCGACAAGCGCATGATGACCGGCGACCGGGTCACACCCGAGGCGCTGGTGGCCTCCGCGGTCTGGGAGGCCGGGCTCTTCGAGGAGCACGACTTCCACGACTTCGGCATCTCCGTCAAGCACAACGACCCCGTCATCATGGTCGAGGCCTACCGGCAGCTGTCCGAGCAGGGCGATTGGCCCCTGCACCTCGGGGTCACCGAGGCCGGGCCCGCCTTCCAGGGCACGATCAAGTCCTCCGTCGCCTTCGGCATCCTGCTGGGCGAGGGGATCGGCGACACCATCCGCGTGTCCCTGTCGTCCCCGCCGGTGGAGGAGGTCAAGGTCGGCAACCAGATCCTGCAGTCGCTGAACCTGAAGCCGCGCAAGCTGGACATCGTCTCGTGCCCGTCCTGTGGCCGCGCGCAGGTCGATGTCTACTCCCTCGCCGACAAGGTCACCGAGGGGCTCAAGGACCTCGAGGTGCCCCTGCGGGTGGCGGTCATGGGCTGCGTGGTCAACGGGCCCGGTGAGGCCCGTGAGGCCGACCTCGGCGTCGCCTCCGGCAACGGCAAGGGCCAGATCTTCGTCAAGGGAGAGGTCATCAAGACCGTCCAGGAGGACGAGATCGTCGAGACCCTGCTGGACGAGGCCAAGCGCATCGCCGCCGAGATGGGGGAGGACGTCCCCTCCAGCGGCGCTCCCTCCGTGTCCGTCGGCTGAGCGGCGCATGTTCCGGCGCGGCGCGAGGGTCCGACCGGTCAGGACGGCCGGGGTCAGCGCCGCACTGACCCTGGCCCTGAGCGATCCGCTCCACAACACGCTGGCCGGTGCCCGCCTGCGGGAGGTCGGGCACGCCGGGAACGCCGCGCAGGAGTTCCTCCTGGCCGGTGACGAGCACCGCCCCGAAGGACTGCTGTGGAACGGCGTGAACGTCTCCCCGCTCTCCGCGACCGCTCAGGCGCTGGACGACTTCGGCCGCTATCTCGCGCCGCGGACCCGCCGGGCCAGCTCCGTGGTCGGTGACCGCGGCGCTGTCGAAGCCCTGTGGCAGCACCTGGCGATGCGGTGGGGCGCCGAGGTCCGCGAGTACCGCTGGAGCCAGCCCCTGTTGCTGGCGGACGGGGCCGGCACCGCCCTGCCCCCGGCGGGCCTGCGAGCGGCACGCCCCGGCGAGGAGGACGCGGTCTTCCCCGCTGCGGTGGCGATGTTCCGGGAGGAGGTGGGGGTGGACCCCCTGGCCGGGGACGCGGGCCGTTCCTACCGCCGGCGCGTCACCGAGCTGATCCGCGCCGGCCGCACCTACATCGTCACGCGGGAACGCCAGGTGGTGTTCAAGGCCGATGTCGGAGCCCTGTTCGGCGGTGCCGCACAGATCCACGGGGTCTGGGTCGACCCCGCCCGGCGCGGGGCCGGGCTGGGGCGGGCCGCCATGGCGGAGCTGATCGGACACGTGCGCCATGACCACGCCGAGCAGGTCTGCCTCTACGTCAACGACTTCAACGAGCCGGCCCGCCGCGCCTATGCCGCCGCGGGTTTCCGGCAAGTGGGTGAGCTGTCCACGATCCTCTTCTGACCCCCTCTCGGGGATCAGATCAGGGCTTCGATGGCCAGCAGCACGTTGGCGGCCGTCCAGGCCAGGGGAGCGACCGCGGCCGGGCGTCCGTCGAACAGCACCTTCTCCGGCAGGGAGCCCGCTTCGGTGCGGTGGTCTGCCAGCCACCCCAGCACCTCGCGAGCCTGATCGTGCTCCCCGGCCCGGGCCAGTGCGAGGGCCAGCAGACTGGTCGAGGGGGTCCAGCTGATCCCGTCATCACGCCAGGAGGCGCCCGGCGCGATGCCGCCGCCACCACGGGCCAGCTCGGTGCGCAGGGAGGTCAGCAGCCTCGTCCCGATGATCCCACCGCAACCGGTGGCGGCGAAGAAGGCGCGTGCCGAGTCTGCGCCGCCGCCGCGGCGATAACGCTGGTACTGGTGGGCACCGAAAGTCGAGGTCAGCAGGGCGGTGAGGGCATCTGCCGCGTCGCCGGCCCGATCCTCGCCCGTGACCGTGTGGGCTCCGCGCAGCCCGGCCAGGGTCGCGGCCATGATGCCCAGGGTCACCGAGCGCTCCCGCACCTCCCAGTAGTCGGGGGAGATGGGCGGCATGCGCTCGCCGTCGCGGGTGGCCTCGAGCAGGGTCTGCTGGGAGGTGGTGATCAACGGCGCGAGACGGTCGGCGACCGCGCCGCGCCGGGAGGCCTCGGCGGAGTTCCACACCGCGCTCGCCGCCCACAGCAGCAGGCCCGTCCCGTCGAACTGGCGCGGCCGGTCGTCCGGCGCCCGCTCGGTGCCGGGAACGTAGCGCGCCTCGAACCAGCCGTCCGGATGCTGCAGGGACTGCAGATGCTCCAGGACGTCCAGCGCCGTCTCGGCGTGGCCGATCCGGGCCAGGGCCACCGCGCAGAAGGCGGCGTCGCGCGGCCACACGTACCGCCAGTGCGGGGTCCAGGCGGCCACCGGCGCCGGCAGCTGATCGGTGAGCACCCACAGGTCCTGGATCGCGGATTCGGCCAGGCTGGCCAGCGACCCCGATCCCCCGGGCGCGGGATCGTCCCCGACCCGGGCGCGCCAGGCCGCGGTCGCGTCCCAGAAGCGGCGGGCGCGCCGCACCACCTCGGCGGGCGCCGGCACGGCGGTGGTCAGCCGGCTGGAGGGGGCCAGCTCATGGTGCGGGGCAGAGGCTCCCACCAGGATCCGGCGCTCATCGCCGCCGTAGGCCACGGTCTGCGAGTACAGCGGGATCACGGTCCGGGGATCGACCTCGGGGCGCACCGCGCGGTAAAGGTGGTGCCCACCTGCGCCCAGCGCCCCCAGGACCGACACCGCCCCCAACCCCCGCAGCACGGTGCGACGGGACCCGGCCGTGGGCGACGACCGTGCCGGGCCCTCCGCGGGACCGGTGGGCGGCTCGCTGTCCTGCATGGCTGGTCCCCCTGCCTCCTCGTCCCGGGCCGTTACAGGGTACGCCGGTGCGCACCGACGGGGACTGCCCGGTCCGAAGGCGGCGATCCGGCGCGGGGTGATGCGAGCGGGCCGCTCAGGCGCCCTCGGCGGTCCCGACCCCGGCCGCGGCGGCGAACTCGTCGATCCGTCGGGCCATGTCGACGTCGCGTCGGGTCACCCCACCCGCGTCATGGCTGGTCAGCGTGACCGAGACGGTCGGATAAGTGAGATGGAGGTCCGGATGGTGATCGGCGGCCTCCGCGGCCTCGCCGATCCGGTCCACGAGGGCGAGCCCGGTGGCGAAGTCGCCGGTGGCGTAGGTGACGTGCAGGGCACCCTCGGCGTGACGCCACTGCGGCAGCGCGGCGGCGGTGATCTCGTCGGCGGTGAGGATCTGCTTGGAATCGTTCATGTCCGTCAGCCTGCCATCGCGCGGCGACCGGGGAAAGGGCACCGACCGCATCATCGGCCGATAGGATCGGGCGGATATCTCCCCGTCCGTTGAGAGAGGCCGCCACCCATGATCCGATTGTCGTCGTCGTTCGTCCGCACCCTGCGTGAGGACCCGGCGGACGCCGAGGTCGCGAGCCACAAGCTGTTGGTGCGCGCCGGCTACATCCGCCGCAGCGCCCCGGGTGTCTACACCTGGCTGCCGCTGGGCCTGAAGGTGCTGCGCAAGGTCGAGCAGATCGTGCGCGAGGAACAGGACGCGATCGGCGGCCAGGAGGTGCTGTTCTCGGCGCTGCAGCCGCGGGAGCCCTACGAGACCACCGGCCGCTGGGGTGACTTCCCCGGCATGTTCCGCCTGCAGGACCGCAAGCAGGACGACTACCTGCTGGCCCCCACCCACGAGGAGATGTTCACCCTGGCGGTGAAGGATCTGTTCTCCTCGTACAAGGATCTGCCCACGATGCTGTACCAGATCCAGACCAAGTTCCGCGATGAGCCCCGTCCCCGGGCCGGCCTGCTGCGCACCCGCGAGTTCGTGATGAAGGACGCCTACTCCTTCGACATCGACGACGCGGGACTCGACGCCTCCTACGAGCGCCAGCGCAAGGCCTACCAGCGCACCTTCGAGCGGCTCGGGCTGCCGACCGTCATCTGCCAGGCCGACGCCGGGGCGATGGGAGGCTCGCGCTCCGAGGAGTTCCTGCACCCAACCGAGGTCGGCGAGGACACCTTCGTGGTCTCCGACGGCGGTTACTCCGCCAATGTCGAGGCCGTCATCACCGCGGCCCCCGCGCCGCTCGAGCGGGCCGAGATCGACGCCCTGCCGCCGATGCACGTGGAGGACACGCCCGGGGCGAGCACCATCGCGAAGCTCACCGAGTTCTCCAACCGCGCCTTCCCCGGCCAGGGGTCGGTGACCGAGACGGGGGAGTGGACCCGTTACGAGATGCTCAAGCACCTCGTGTACATGCTGACCTACCCGGACGGGACGAAGGAACCGGTGGTCCTCGCCCTGCCCGGTGACCGCGAGGTCGATCCCAAGCGTCTGGAGGCCGCTCTGGCCCCGGCGGTGGCCGAGCCCTTCACCGATGCCGACTTCGCCGCCCATCCCGTGCTGGCCAAGGGCTACATCGGGCCGGAGGGGCTGGGACTGGAGTCGGCGTCGGGGATCAGGTATCTGGTCGATCCCCGGGTGGTGCCGGGCACGTCCTGGGTGGCCGGGGCCGGCGCACAGGACAAGCACGTCTACGACCTGGTCTACGGCCGCGACTTCACCGCCGACGGCACCATCGAGGCCGCCGAGGTCCACGACGGGGACCCCGCCCCCGACGGCTCGGGCCCGCTGCGCCTGACCCGCGGCATGGAGATGGGCCACATCTTCGCGCTGGGACGCAAGTACGCCGAAGCCCTCGATCTGAAGGTCCTCGACGCGAATGGCAAGGCCGCCGTGGTGACCATGGGCTCCTACGGGATCGGGGTGACCCGGGCCATCGCCGCCATCGCCGAGCTGCACCACGACGAGAAGGGCCTGGTCTGGCCCCGCGCCGTCGCCCCGGCCGATGTGCACATCATGGCCACCGGCAAGGACGCGGAGATCTTCGAGGAGGCGGAGCGGATCGCCGCCGCGCTCGAGGCCCAGGGCCTGGAGGTGCTCTACGACGACCGGCCCAAGGTCTCCCCGGGCGTGAAGTTCAAGGACGCCGAGCTGCTGGGGCTGCCCACATCCGTGGTGGTCGGTCGCGGTCTGGCCTCCGGCGTGGTCGAGTTGCGCGACCGCGCCACCGGGCAGATCGAGGAGGTCCCCCCGGAGCAGATCGTCGACCGGGTGACCGAGGTGGTGCGCGCGGGCTGACCCTCAGCCGGCCTCCGGCTCCTCGTCCTGCGGGGCGAGGTCCTGGTCCTCGGGCACCAGCGACGGCACGGGCTCGAGCTCGGCCCGGAGCGAGGCGAGCTCCCCGGCCTCCTCGAGCGCCGCCGCGATCGACAGCGGGCGGCGCTCGAAGGGCGCGGCCCCCACCACGGCCAGGTGCGTGACGAGCAGGCCCTGCGCCAGCTGCGTAGGGAGCATCCCGGCGGTGCGGTCATCCAGCGTCCCCCCGGGCAGGGCGTACACCGCCTGCCTCGCCACGACGGGCGCACCGTCTTCCTCGGCCGCGCCGGCCAGCCCCTGGGCTCGGGTCCGATGACGTGTACTGCTCTCCAGGTGCGCGGAGCGTTCCGCCTCGTCCTCGGTGCGCGCGGCCAGGACCTCATGGACGTACCCCGCGTACCACTCCTGCTGCTGGGCGGTCTCGACCGCCAGATGGTGATCGGACTCGGCACCGATGGAGGGCGGATCGGTCTCCGGCACTTCCCGGGTCGGCACGATCTCCTCGATCGAGGCGGCGGCAGGGACCTCCCCCTCCCCGGCGGCCGCCTGCAGCCGCAGCGCCGACCAGTGGGCATGGGCGGCCATCGCCGCGACCGGACGAGCCAGCGAGCCGGAGATCTGACGTGCGGCCATCGTGCCCACGTCCCGCAGCTCGACCAGCACCGCGAGCAGCGCGACCAGCTCCTGGGGCGCGTCGGAGGGAGGTGGCGGCGAGGCCAGCTCCGGATCGGGATCCTCGGCCGCCTCCAGCTCCCGTTCCCGCTGCGCGCCGGTGAGCAGGGCGGTGCGCTGCACCGGCAGTGCCTGGGCCAGTGCGGTCAGCGCCCCGGAGACATCGGCGCTGCGGGCGGGATCCTCGCTCTCCTGCTCGGCCACCGTCGCGGTGCCCGCGATCGCACGGTCCAGCAGCGCGATCAGATCGGTGCGATAGAGGTCGTCGATGCCCGGCGGGGGAGGGGTGTACTTCTCGGGGCCGCCCAGCCTGACCGTCCCGCACCCGCTCAGCGCCGCCGCGCCACCGGCTCCGAGCAGCAGGCCCGGGGCGGCCATCAGCAGTCGGCGTCGAGACGGCCGCAGGGCGGCGGCACGGGGGCGGGCGAGAGAGGACACAGGATGATTCTCGCACCGTGGCCGGCCCGTGGCGGCGACCATGGCGCTCGGCCACTATCCTGGTGCCAGTGCGTCCGCGCCCGCCGGGCGGTCGTACCAGGTACCCATACGCAGGAGGAGGTGTGCGCGATGAGCACGGCAGATTCCCACGCCGCCCTGCACGAGGCAGCGACTCGCGTCCTGGCCGAGCACGATCTGGTGCTCGAGGAGCTGGTGGTGCGCCGCGAGTCGGGCACGACCCGGGCCCGGCTGGTCGTGGACCTGCCCGAGGAGCGCACCGGCAGCGCCGATCTGGACACCGTCGCGGAGGCCTCCTCCGCTCTGTCCACCCTCACCGATGCCGATGACAGCCTGCTGGGCCCGGGCCCCTCGGTCCTCGAGCTGACCACCCCGGGGGTGGAGCGGAAGCTGACCGAGGCCCGCCACTTCCGCCGGGCCCGCGGCCGCCTGGTGATCCTGCGCACCCGGGACGGCGTCGAGCACCGGGCGCGGATCCTCGCGGTCAGCCCCTCCCAGGAGGTCACGCTGCGACCGGAGGCCGGCCGCGACGATCGGGGTCGCCCGCTGAAGCTGCCGAAGGGGACCCCGGACCGGCTCGAGATCCCCGTCACCGAGATCGAGACCGCACAGGTCCAGATCGAGTTCAACCCACCTGCCGACCTCGAGCAGCTGCTCGCGCAGGCCGACCCCACCGCACCCAAGGAGAGCTGAGATGGACATCGACATGGGTGCCCTGCGCGCCCTCGAACGGGAACGGGACATCCGGCTGCCGGTGCTGCTGGACGCGATCCGTTCCGCGCTGCACGCCGCCTACCTCCACACCGATCATCCGGTGCGCGACTCCGAGGTGATCATCGACGAGAAGACCGGCGAGGTCGCCGTGGTCGCCCGCGAGCGCGACGCCGAGGGCACCATCCTCGAGGAGTGGGACGACACACCGGAGAACTTCGGCCGCGTCGCCGCCTCCACCGCACGGCAGGTGATCTTCCAGCGCATCCGCGACCTGGAGGACGATGCCGTGCTCGGTGAGTACGCCGACCGGGCCGACGACATCGTCTCCGGGATCATCCAGCAGGGCCGCGACCCGCGCATGGTGCTGGTCGACCTCGGCGAGGTCGAGGCCGTGCTCCCGCCCCATGAGCGGGTGCCGGGGGAGGACTACTCGCACGGGCGCCGCATCCGCGCCTACGTCACGGACGCCCGCCGCGGCCACAAGGGCCCGCAGATCACCCTGTCCCGCTCCCACCCCAACCTGGTGCGCCGCCTGTTCGCGCTCGAGGTCCCCGAGGTGGCCGACGGCACCGTGGAGATCGCCGGGCTCGCCCGGGAGGCCGGTCACCGCACCAAGATGGCGGTGCGGGCCACCATCGCGGGCGTCAACGCCAAGGGCGCCTGCATCGGACCGATGGGCGCCCGCGTCCGGGCCGTGATGAACGAGCTGGGGGGCGAGAAGATCGACATCGTCGACTTCGACGAGGACCCCGCCGCGTTCGTCACCAACGCGCTGTCGCCGTCCAAGGTCAGCAGCGTGGTGGTGATCGACGAGGTCGGCCGGGCGGTGCGCGCGGTGGTCCCCGAGAACCAGTTCTCCCTCGCCATCGGCAAGGACGGCCAGAACGCCCGGCTGGCCGCGAAGCTCACCGGCTGGAAGATCGATATCCGTACGGACGAGGACCCGGAGGCCCCTGAGGCCCCTGAGGCCTGAGAGTCCCGGTGGGGTGGTGTGTCGCATGCCTCCCCGGTGCTGAGCACAGCCTGCGCGTCCGTTACACTGAGGAGGCTGTTCAGCCGAGCTGTGGCGCAGATCGCGGTGCGATCTGGACCCCGCTCGGAGGAATGTGCTCGGAACGGAGGTGGAGCGCTGGTGCCTCACACCGACCCCCACGTCCCCGAGCGCACATGCATCGGCTGCCGACAGGTGGCCGCTCGCACGCAGCTGGTGCGTCTGGTCCGGGAGCCCGCTCCCGACGGCGCCGCTCCACGCGTCCGCGTCGACCCCACCCGGTCGGCGCCCGGCCGCGGGGCGTGGCTCCATCCCGACTCATCATGTCTCGACCTCGCCCTGCGGCGAGGCGGCTTCCCTCGGGCCTTCCGAGGTGTCGTCGACACCGGGCAGCTCGTCCGGGACCTCGGGACCCCCGACCCCACCGATCAGTGGAACAGGTAGAAGAACCCATGGACATCCGATGAGTACTCGCACATGAGCACCCTCAGGAATTAGCGGTCCGCGCCCTCTTGTCGGCCGGACCGAGACAGGAGAATTGTGGCTAAGGTCCGCGTTCACGAGCTCGCCAAGGAGCTCGGACACCCCAGTAAGGTCGTTCTGCAGAAGCTGCAGGACATGGGCGAATTCGTTCGCTCGGCTTCCTCGACCATCGAAGCCCCCGTCGCCCGCAAGCTGCGCCAGGAGCTGCCCGTCAAGACCAGCGAGGCCCCCGCCGAGGGCGGCTCCAAGCCCTCCGGCGCCTCCAAGCCAGGTGCCAAGGCGGCGCCCAAGCCGGGCGCCAAGGCAGCCCCCAAGCCAGGAGGCAAGCCCGCCCCGAAGCCGACCGCCGAGAGTGCGGAGCCCGAGGCGCCCGCCGCGCAGGCCGAGCCGGCCTCGGAGGCCCCCACCCCGTCGCAGACGCCCCAGCCGTCGAAGTCCCCCGAGTCCGGAGCGACCCCGAAGCCCGGCGGTGAGCGCCCCGTGCCCCCCAAGCCCGGCGGTGAGCGCCCGGTGGCGCCCAAGCCCGGTGGTGAGCGTCCCACGCCCCGTCCGGGAGGAGCACGCCCCGGCAACAATCCCTTCGCCAGCTCGCAGGGCATGCCGCGTCCCGGCCAGCGCCCCAAGCCCGGCGGCGGCCGTGGCGGAGCCTCCGGCTCCGGCGGGCCGCGTCCAGGCAACAATCCCTTCGCCAGCTCGCAGGGCATGCCCCGTCCCGGCCAGCGTCCCCGCCCCGGCGGCACGGAGCAGGGCGGTCGTCCCCCGGCCCGCGAGGGCGCTCCGCGCTCCGGCGGCGGTCCCCGTCCGGGGATGCCCACGCCCGGCATCATGCGTCAGCACTCCCACGGTGGCCTGGCCGACACTCGTCCCAGCGGACGCGGCGGCGGTCGTGGCCGTGGCGGGCGTCCCGGCGGCGGTCCCGGTGGCGGCGGTCCCGTCCGTCCCGGTGGCGGTCCCCGCGGTCGCGGTCGTCGCGGCAGCACCCAGGGTGCATTCGGTCGTGGTGGCAAGCCCGCCCGCTCGCGCAAGTCGAAGCGTGCCAAGCGCCAGGAATTCGAGCAGATGCAGGCGCCCGCGCCGGGCGGCGTCTCGATCCCGCGCGGTGACGGCACCACCAAGATCCGCCTGCGCCGCGGCGCGTCGCTGAGCGACTTCGCCGACCGCATCGACGTCAACCCCGCGTCGCTGATCACCGTGCTGTTCGCGATGGGCGAGATGGCCACGGCCACCCAGTCGCTCGACGAGGACACCTTCGAGCTGCTGGGCACCGAGCTCGGCTACAAGATCGAGATCGTCTCCCCGGAGGACGAGGAGCGCGAGCTGCTCGAGCAGTTCGACATCGACCTCGATGCCGAGCTGGCCGAGGAGAGCGATGAGGACCGCGCCCCGCGGCCGCCGGTCGTCACCGTCATGGGCCACGTCGACCACGGCAAGACCCGTCTGCTGGACACCATCCGCAAGGCGACCGTCGGTGCAGGCGAGGCCGGCGGCATCACCCAGCACATCGGTGCCTATCAGGTCGAGATCGAGCACGAGGACGAGGACCGTGCGCTGACCTTCATCGACACCCCGGGTCACGAGGCGTTCACCGCCATGCGTGCCCGTGGTGCCGACGTCACCGACATCGCGATCCTGGTGGTCGCGGCCGATGACGGCGTGATGCCCCAGACCATCGAGGCGCTCAACCACGCCCAGGCGGCCGACGTGCCGATCGTGGTCGCGGTCAACAAGGTCGACAAGCCCGAGGCGAATCCCGAGAAGATCCGCCAGCAGCTGACCGAGTACAACCTGATCGCCGAGGAGTACGGCGGCGAGACCATGTTCGTCGACGTCTCCGCCCGGGAGAACCAGAACATCGACGCGCTGCTGGAGGCCGTCCTGCTGACGGCCGATGCGGCGCTCGAGCTCAACGCGAACGCCGACAAGGACGCTCGCGGTGTGGCCATCGAGGCGAACCTGGACCGCGGTCGCGGGCCGGTCGCCACGGTGCTGGTCCAGCAGGGCACCCTGCGGGTCGGGGATGCGATCGTGTGCGGCACCGGTCACGGCCGGGTGCGCGCGATGCTCGATGAGAACGGCGAGGTCGTCGAGGAGGCGGGTCCGTCCCGTCCGGTGCAGGTGCTCGGTCTGACCTCGGTGCCCGGCGCCGGTGACTCGTTCCTGGTCGCCCAGGACGAGCGCACCGCCCGCCAGATCGCCGAGAAGCGCGAGGCCGCCCAGCGTGCCGCGGCGCTGTCCAAGGCCCGCAAGCGCATCAGCCTCGAGGACATCAACAAGCACATGGCCGAGGGCAAGATCGAGACCCTCAACCTCATCCTCAAGGGTGACGCTGCCGGTGCGGTCGAGGCCCTGGAGGAGTCCCTGCTGGGCATCGACGTCGGTGAGGGCGTGGACCTGCGGATCATCGACCGCGGTGTCGGCGCGATCACGATGAACAACATCAACCTCGCCGTCGCCTCGGACGCGATCATCATCGGCTACAACGTGCGGGCCGAGGGCCTGAACGCGGATTACGCCGACCGCGAGGGCGTGGAGATCAAGTACTACAGCGTGATCTACAACGCCATCGACGAGGTCGAGCAGGCGCTCAAGGGCCTGCTCAAGCCGGAGTACGAGGAAGTCGAGCTCGGCACGGCCGAGGTCCGCGAGATCTTCCGCTCCTCGAAGTTCGGCAACATCGCCGGCTCCATCGTGCGCAGCGGCCTGATCAGGCGTGGCGCGAAGGCTCGCATCACCCGCGACGGCGTGGTGGTCACCGAGAACCTCGATATCTCCGGTCTGCGTCGTTACAAGGACGACGTGACCGAGGTCCGAGAGGGGTACGAGTGCGGTATCAACCTCGGCTCCTTCAACGACCTGCAGGTCGGTGACACCATCTCGACCTACGAGATGCAGGAGAAGGCCCGTAGCTGATCCGGCCGGAGCCGGGCGCCCCGCACGGGGTGCCCGGCTCCTTCCGTGAGCGGCTGCGGACGTGGTCGACCGCACCGAGGCGACCCCGCCCTCCGAGCAGCGCGGCGAGCACCCGCTGCGGCGCCGCAGGCACCGTCGCGAACAGTCCGAGCGCTCCTCTGCGGGGTCCCGACGGGGGCCCGCCGACGCCGGGTCCACCCGTGCGCCGACCGCGATATCCTGCTCGCGGTCCCGACCGACCACCCCCGCGCCGAGCAGCAGCCCGCAGCACCCGGCGCCGACCAGTTAAGGACCTGCCATGAGTGACAACCCCCGTCCGCGTCGGCTCGCCGATCGCATCAAGACCATCGTCGCGACGATGCTGGACACCCGCATCAAGGACCCGCGCCTGGGTTTCGTGACCGTCACCGACGTGCGCGTCACCGGTGACCTGCAGCATGCGACCGTCTTCTACACGGTGATGGGCACCGAGGAGGAACGCGAGGGCACCGCAGCAGCGCTGGCCAGCGCCACCGGCATCCTCCGCCGCGAGGTCGGCCGGCAGACCGGGGTGCGGCTGACGCCCACCCTGGAGTTCATCCTCGACGCGATCCCGGAGAACGCCCGAGCGATCGAGGACCTGCTCTCCGAGGCCCGGGAGCGCGACGCCGAGCTGGCCCGCTCCAAGCAGGGCGCGCAGTACGCCGGTGACGCCGACCCGTACCGCACCACCCCCGAGGACGACGAGGACAGCGAGGGCCCCGAAGGTGAGGCGGCTGACGCGCCGGCGGACGCGCCCGGTACGCAGGGGGCCCCTCGCACCCCCGGGAACTCGTGAGCAGCCCCCACGGGATCCTGTTCGTCGACAAGGCCGAGGGCCGCACCAGCCACGATGTGGTCGCCCGGGTGCGGTGGTTGCTGGGCACCAAGAAGGTCGGCCATGCCGGCACCCTGGATCCGATGGCCACCGGCCTGCTGATTCTGGGAGTCGGCCAGGGCACCCGGGTGCTGACCCATCTGGTGGGTCTGGACAAGACCTACACGGCCACGATCCGTCTGGGGCTGGCCACGACCACCGACGACCGCGAGGGCGAGCCCCTCGGCGAAGTGCAGGAGGCGTCCGGCACGGCCCTGGCCGACCTCGAGGGCCCCCTGGCCGGCCTGCGCGGGGACATCCAGCAGGTGCCCTCCACGGTCAGCGCCATCAAGGTCGACGGCAAGCGGGCCTATGCCCGTGCCCGCGCGGGCGAAGCCGTCGAGCTGGCAGCTCGTCCGGTGCGGATCTCCCGCCTCGAGGTGACCGGCCACCGCACCGAGGGCCCGTTCCTGGACGTCGACGTCACCGTCACCTGCTCCTCGGGCACCTATGTCCGTGCCCTGGCCCGCGATCTCGGGACCGCGCTCGGAACGGGCGGTCACCTGACCGCGCTGCGCCGCACAGAGGTCGGCCCGTTCCCGGTCGAGCAGGCCGTGCCGGTGCCCGCGCGCGGCGAGGGCGATGACGTGGACCTGCCCCTGCTGGGGCTGGGGGACATCGCCCGCCAGGTCATGGCGTCGGTCGAGGTGGACAGCGCCGCTGCCGCCGACCTCGGCCACGGCAAGCAGGTCCCCCGCAGCAGCGAGGCCCGCCTCCCGGCGGCGGCGACCGAGCAGGCCGCACCCCGCCCGGACGGTCAGGCCGGGGCCGAGCAGCTGGTCGCCGCGCTCGATGGTGACGGCAGGCTGTGCGCGATGGTGCGGGCCGCAGGGGAGCGCTGGCGCCCGCAGCTGGTGATCCCCCCGGACGCCCGCTGCTGAACCGTCCTGAGCGAGCGGCGGCCAGGCGGCCACGGGTGCTCGGGCGACCCGGTGGCGGATGGACGAGGGCCCCGTCCGGAACACTCCGGACGGGGCCTTCGTCTGTTCTGCGGGTCAGAGGTCAGTGGTGGACCTCGACACGGGTGCCCATCGAGGCCCAGTCATAGAGCCACTTGGCCTCGTGCACTGGCATGTTGATGCACCCGTGCGAGCCCGAATAGCCGAACGACGAGCGCCAGGGGGCGCCGTGGAAGCCGTAGCCGCGATGGAAGTACTGCACCCACGGCACATCCGGGTTGTAGTAATGCTTCTCGTGCCCTTCGGGGTACGTGGCCTCATTGGTCATGTCCTGCTTCTCGTACCGCAGGTAGATCTCGTAGGTGCCGGTGACCGTCTCGTTGCCGGGCTTGCCGTCGACCATCGGCCGCGGGCCCCACACCGGGGTGTCACCGACGTAGGCGGTGACCGTCTTGGCGCTGAGGTCCACGTCGATCCACTTCTCGCCCGTGGGCTCGGCCGGCGGGGCCTCGTCCTCCCCGTCGGCGTCCTCCTCGCTGTCGGCATCCTCGCCATCAGCGTCCTCGCCGTCGGCGTCCTCTCCGTCCTCGGCGTCGTCGGCATCCTCCTCCTCGGGAGCCTCGACCTGTTCCATCGTGGACTCGACCGTGCGGCTCTCGAAGGCGGCCTCGAGGGGACTGGTGCCCTTCAGGGAGTCGATCAGCTCATCGGCGACCGCATCGGCATTGGTGATCTCCACGCCGTCGCGCTTCTCGGACACGACCTTGACGACCTCGCCCTCGTCATCGATCTGCTCGATGCCGTCCTTGGGCTCGACGGTGTCCTGCTCGGCACGGGTGGCGACCCACTCGCGCACACCCTCCTCATCGACCGTGATCGTCAGGGACTGGCCGCTCTCGTCCGGGCCGACCGACAGCCAGCCGCTGCGGCGCTCGGCAGACACGTCGTGGACCTCGCCGTCGGCGCTGGTGATCGACATGGGCTGTTCGAGGAGGGACGTGATGGAGTCGACGACCTCCTCGGCCTCCTCGGTGGTGATGGCGGGAGCGATCTCCTCGACCGGCTGTTCGACCTCGAAGCTCTCGAGCGCCGGGGCATGCTCGGTGACCTGGTCGACCAGCGTGGTCGGGTCCACGCCCTGGCCGTTGCGCGCCTCGACCGCGGTCCAGCTCTGCTCCTCCTCGTCGAAGACGACCTCGGCATCGACGGGATCGGTGCGGTCCTCGGGGACCAGCGAGGTGGCATAGTCGGAGACGGCCTGCTCATCGACCTCGACCACCGGGTCCACGGGATGCTCCCCGGACCAGGTGGAGGAGATCACGGAGCCGAGGGAGTCGTCCCGCGCGACCGCGGCCTGGCCGCTGGCGGCCGCGTCGACGGTCACGCCGAGATCCGCGAGGGAGACCTCGTGCTCCTCGTCCCCGGCGGTCACGCTCACGGTGACGGACTCCGCACGGTCGGAGACCAGGGCGGCGATCTCCTCGGGAGTCTGGCCCGCCACATCCTGTCCCAGGATCGTCGTGCCCGGCAGGGCGCGCCCCTCGAACTGCTTCGCATACGCCAGGGCGCCGCCGCCCAGGACGACGGCGATCACGGCGATGATCGCCAGCAGGATGAAGACGAGTCGCCTGCGCCCGCCACGGCGGGCGGACGGGCCGCCCAGCGCGGCCGGTTCGCTCACGTTCGTCATGATCTTGGTTCCGTTCTCGACGGCCGTCGTGTCATCCCTCGCATGGAGCGCGAGAGGGCACAGGGGTCCCTCCCCGGCGCCGCCTTGACGATCACGATACCGGAGGAGGCGTTCCGGGTGAGGGTGGCTGAGCCCGAGCTTCGTCACAGCTCGGCATCTTCCCTGACGGTAACCGCCCAGCTCGCAGCGTTTCCTGACAGCCGTCGACCACCCCGACAGGAAACCGGCGCGGTGGGCCGGGTCCACCGGGGGTGAGCGGTCCGGACGGGGCCGGGGGCGTTACAGTGTTCTCCGTTCTCCGTCGCCCACCCGTTCACTTCCCGGAGAGGACCAGGCTCTGCTGTGACCACCGCACCCATCTGGCGCTCCGTGCAGGAGGTGCCCTCGGACCTCGGTGCGACGGCGGTCTCGATCGGCAACTACGACGGTGTGCATCGCGGACACCGCTACGTGCTGTCGCAGCTGGTGGGGCATGCCGAAGCGCGCTCGCTGAAGCCGGTGGCGCTGACCTTCTGGCCCCACCCCCGTCACGTCATGGGCATTCCCGGTGAGCCGCCCTTGCTAACCGGCCAGGCCGATCGTGACCGGCTGCTCCTGCTGGCCGGCATGCATGGGGTGCTGGACCTGGAGTTCACCCGCGAGTTCGCGATGCATTCGCCCGAGGACTTCGTGCGGATCTTCATGGTCGAAGGGCTGGGTGTGCGGACCGTCGTGCTCGGAGAGGACGCCCTGTTCGGACGCGCCAATGCCGGCACGATCGACACCATGCGCGAGCTCGGCCGGCGCTACGACTTCGAGGTGATCACCGTCGCCGACCTCGGTCCGGAGGGGACCGACGGCGGGCGCATCTCCTCCTCCGCCATCCGTGAGGCCCTGCTGCAGGGTGAGGTGCGCGAGGCCGCCGGGATGCTGGGCCGGTTCCACACCGTCACCGAGGTCGTCCACCGAGGGCACCAGCGTGGTCGTGAGCTCGGCTTCCCCACCGCGAACCTCGGTCCGGAGCCCGCTGGGCTGGTCCCGGCCGACGGCGTCTACGCCGGTCACCTCACCGTCGTCGAGCAGCACCCCGACCATGCCGACGTCCCCCCGCTGACCGGGGCCCCCGCGACCATCTCCATCGGGACCAACCCCACCTTCACCATCGCCGGACGCCCCCGGCGCACGGTCGAGGCGTACGTCCATGACGACCACGACCTGGAGCTGTACGGTGACACCGTGCGTCTGGAGTTCGTCGACTTCCAGCGGCCCACCCTGAAGTTCGACTCGGCCGAGGCCCTGGTCGAGCAGATGCACCTCGATGTCGAGGTGACCCGGCGCACTCTCGGGGCGGGGACCGTCGGCGCGCCGCCGACCGGCTGATACCCTGAGCGAGCCGTTATAACGGCCGCGGAGAGCGACTCCGCACCCCCTGCAGCAGCCTCCGCTCCGGCGCGAGCGAGCCGCGGGGTGCCCGCTCGTCCAGAGAGCCCGGGTCAGAAGGACCCGGAGCGCCGCGCAACGACCCAGGAGAGCCATGGCCTTCGACACCGCCACCAAGCAGGAGATCATCAAGGAGTACGCGACCACCGAGGGCGACACCGGCTCGCCCGAGGTCCAGGTCGCGCTCCTGACCCACCGCATCAAGTACCTGACCGAGCACCTGAAGACCCACAAGCACGACCACCACACTCGTCGTGGTCTGATGCTGCTGGTCGGTCAGCGCAAGCGGCTCCTGCAGTACCTGCGCGATGACGACATCGAGCGCTACCGGTCGCTGATCCAGCGCGTCGGCATCCGCCGCTGACACCGTCCGCCGCTCGTCCCCCGGGACGGGCGGCGGTTTCGTGCGCCCGCCCCGGCGGGCCCACATCTGACCCCCGCCCCCGCCCAGGTTCGGTCCTCGGCAGTGGCTTGCGGAACCGGGCCCCTCCACCGATGGAGCGCCCCGTGACCGCGGGTGACTGACGATGGCCGCACCGGTTGGGGCACCCCTGACAGCTAGGAGAACCCCATGGCCATGGAAGGCCCTGACATCACCGCTACCACCGCAGTCATCGACAACGGCTCCTTCGGGCGCCGTGAGATCCGCTTCGAGACCGGGCGCCTGGCCCAGCAGGCCGCCGGCGCCGTCGCCGTCTACCTCGACGACGACACGATGGTGCTCTCGGCGACCGCCGTCTCCAACCGCCCCAAGGACCAGTTCGACTTCTTCCCGCTGACGGTGGACGTCGAGGAGCGGATGTACGCCGCCGGCCGCATCCCCGGCTCCTTCTTCCGCCGCGAGGGCCGCCCGGGCACCGATGCGATCCTCGCCGCACGCCTGACCGACCGCCCGCTGCGCCCCGCCTTCGTCAAGGGCCTGCGCAACGAGGTCCAGGTCGTCCTGACGGTCCTCGCCAACGGACCCGACGACGCCTACGACGTGGTCGGCATCAACGGCGCCTCCGCCTCCACCCAGATCTCCGGCCTGCCCTTCTCGGGCCCCATCGGCGCGGTGCGCATCGCCCTGATGCCCACCCCCCAGGGCGGCCAGTGGGTCGCCTTCCCGACTTTCTCACAGCTGGACGAGGCCGTGTTCTCCATGGTCGTGGCCGGCCGCATGATCGAGGACGACGTCGCGATCATGATGGTCGAGGCCGAGTCCACCGACAACTCCTGGAACCTCATCAAGGAGCAGGGCGTCATCGCCCCCACCGAGGAGGTCGTGGCCGAAGGTCTGGAGGCCGCCAAGGTCTTCGTGCGCACCCTGTGCGTGGCCCAGCAGGAGCTGGCCGACACCGCCGCCAAGCCCGTGCGCGAGTTCCCGCTGTTCCTCGATCACCAGCCCGACGCCTACGAGATCGTCGAGACCGCGGCGGCCGAGCGCCTCCGCGAGGTGATGTCGATCGCCGGCAAGACCGAGCGCGAGGAGCGTACCGAGGTCCTGCTGGGTGAGATCACCGAGGAGCTCGGCGGTGAAGGCAAGCAGCTCGAGGGCCGCGAGAAGGAGATCACCGGCGCCTACCGGGCGCTGACCAAGCAGCTCGTGCGCGAGAAGGTCCTCACCGACGGCACCCGCATCGACGGCCGCGGACTGCGCGATCTGCGTGCCCTCTCGGCCGAGGTCGAGGTGCTGCCCCGGGTGCACGGATCAGCCCTGTTCCAGCGTGGAGAGACCCAGATCATGGGTGTGACCACGCTGAACATGCTCAAGATGGAGCAGCAGATCGATGCACTGTCCCCGGTGAACCACAAGCGCTACATCCATCACTACAACTTCCCGCCCTACTCGACCGGTGAGACCGGTCGCGTGGGGTCCCCGAAGCGCCGCGAGGTCGGCCACGGCATGCTCGCCGAGCGCGCCTTGATCCCGGTCCTGCCCAGCCGCGAGGAGTTCCCCTACGCGATCCGGCAGGTCTCCGAGGCGCTGGGCTCCAACGGCTCGACCTCGATGGGCTCGGTCTGTGCCTCCACCCTGTCGCTGATGAACGCCGGTGTGCCGTTGCGCGCCCCGGTCGCGGGCATCGCCATGGGCCTGATCTCCGACCAGGTCGACGGTGAGACCAAGTACGCGGCGCTGACCGACATCCTCGGCGCCGAGGACGCCTTCGGCGACATGGACTTCAAGGTCGCCGGCACCTCCGAGTTCATCACCGCCATCCAGCTGGACACCAAGCTCGAGGGCATCCCCGCCTCCGTGCTGATCTCCGCACTGGCACAGGCTCGTGAGGCACGCCTGGCGATCCTGTCGGTGATGCACGAGGCGATCGACGCGCCCGACGAGATGAGCCCGCACGCGCCCCGCGTACTCGCCGTCACCGTCCCCGTCGACAAGATCGGTGCGGTCATCGGCCCCAAGGGCCAGATGATCAACCAGATCCAGGACGACACCGGCGCCGACATCACCATCGAGGACGACGGCACCGTCTACATCGGTGCGACCGACGGCCCCTCGGCCGAGGCCGCCCGCTCGGCGGTCAACGCCATCGCCAACCCGATGGTCCCCGAGACCGGTGAGCGCTACCTCGGCACCGTGGTGCGCGTGGTGGACTTCGGTGCCTTCGTCTCGCTGACCCCTGGCAAGGACGGCCTGCTGCACGTGACCCAGCTGCGCAAGCTGAACGACGGCAAGCGCGTGGACGATGTCGGGGACGTCGTCACGGTCGGTCAGAAGATCGAGGTGGAGATCCGCGAGATCGACGCCCGCGGGAAGATCAGCCTCGCCGTCATCGACGAGGACGAGGCTCCCCAGGCGGCGGAGTCCGCCGCCTCCGAGGAGAAGACCGCGGAGTGACCCCGGGAGGCTGAGCACGGCGACTCGTCGTGCCCGGTCACGAGGGCGGCATCCCCACCCGGGGTGCCGCCCTCGTCCTGTCCGCGGTCCGCGTGCGCGGCGGGTGCCTCGCCCCGGCCCCGAGCGCGGGTCGGGTGACGGACCCCTCGCTCCGGTTCCGGCTGGGTCGTGGAACAATCGATCGATGCCTTCCGACCTGACCTTCGACGACCCCGCGTCCGATGTGATGCTCGACGAGGCGGCGCAGGTGCGCCGCAGCATCCTCCCGGGCGGGATCCGACTGGTGACCCAGACCGACCGCAGCGTCCGCAGCGCCACGCTCGGGCTGTGGCTGCCGGTGGGCTCGCGCGATGAGCGGTCCGAGCACGCCGGTTCCACGCACGTCCTTGAGCATCTGCTGTTCAAGGGCACCGCTCGTCGCTCCGCGATGGACATCGCCACCGCCTTCGACGAGGTGGGCGGGGACTCCAATGCGCTCACCGCCAAGGAGCACACCCTGTACTACGGCCGGGTCCGCTCGGCCGATGTGCCGATGGCGGTCGACGTGCTGAGCGACATGATCACCGCCAGCCGCCTCGAGGAGCAGGACCTGGCCACCGAGCGGGAGGTGATCCTCGAAGAGCTGGCGATGGCCGAGGACGATCCCTATGACGTGGGTTACGAGACCTTCCTGGCCGATGTGCTGGGCCCGCACACACCGATCGGCCGCCCCGTCGGCGGCCGCCCCGAGACCGTGCGGACACTGGACATCGACCAGGTGCGAGCCCACTGGCGCGAGCACTACCGGCCCGACAACCTGCTGGTCACCGCCGTCGGCGACATCGATCACGAGCAGCTCGCCGAGCTGGTGCAGGCCGGACTGCGCCGCGGCGGCTGGACGCTGGAGGACGGCGTGCTGCCCTCTCGCCGAGTGCGCGCCCAGCACGAGTGCGCACCGAGCGCATCGGGAGGCAGCGGGCCGATGGAGGCCGTCTCGATCTCGCCGCACCGCCTGGCCCGCCCCTCCGAGCAGAACCACATCTACCTAGGGGGCACCGGGATCACCGCCGTCAGCGAAGAGCGCCACACCCTGTCGGTGCTGATGTCGATCCTGGGTGGGGGCATGTCCTCGCGGCTGTTCCAGAACGTGCGCGAGCAGCGCGGCCTGGCCTATTCCGTCTACTCCTTCAGCGCCGCCTACCGCGACGCCGGACTGTTCGGGCTCTACGCCGCCTGCCGTCCCTCCCGCACCGCCCAGGTGGTCGAGCTGATGGCCGCCGAACTGACCGAGATGGGACGCCAGGGCATCACCGAGCAGGAGCTGCAGCGCGCCAAGGGACAGATCACCGGGTCCTTCGCCCTCGGCCTGGAGGACACCTCCAGCCGCATGGGCAGGCTCGGCACCATCGAGCTCGTCCACGGCGAGTACTCGAGCGTGGATGAGACCCTGGACAAGATCTCCCGCGTCGGCCTCGAGGACGTGCGCGCACTGGCGCGGCGGCTGTCCGCCTCGTTCTCCACCCGCGTCGACGTCGGCCCGGACCAGTGACCAGGTCACCGCGTCTCTCGACCCCGCGTCGGACCACCCACACCCGCCCCAGCCCGAGGAGCTGCCATGACCCACGACGATGACCGCACGATCCCGGTGGCCGTGATCGGCGCCGGAGGCCGCATGGGCTCCGAGGCCTGCCGCGCCATCGAGGCCGCCACCGATCTCGAGCTGGTCGCACGCCTGGGACGCGAGGACTCCCTGCAGGCCGTGGTGGACGCCGGAGCCGCGGTCGCGGTGGACCTCACCGTGCCCTCGGCGACCCGGGACAACGTCCGCTTCCTGGTCGACCACGGCATCCACGCCGTGGTGGGCACCACGGGCTGGGACGAGGAGTCGCTCGATGCGGTCCGCACCCGGCTCGCGGACGCCGAAGGGGTCGGCGTCCTGATCGCGCCGAACTTCGCGATCGGCGCGGTGCTCGCGATGCGCTTCGCGGAGATCGCCGCCCGCTACTACGACAGCGCCGAGATCATCGAGATGCATCACCCGGACAAACTCGACGCACCCTCGGGCACCGCCACCCACACGGCCGCCGCCATCGCCCGCGGTCGAGAGGCCGGGGGACTGGGGCCGGTGCCGGATGCCACCGAGAAGGATCCGCTGGGCGCCCGCGGCGCCCTCGTCGACGGGATCCATGTCCACGCGGTGCGGCAGCGCGGCCTGGTCGCCCACGAGGTGATCCAGTTCGGGGGAGCGGGGGAGCAGTTCACGCTGCGCCACGACTCCTTCGATCGCGCCAGCTTCATGCCCGGGGTCCTGCTGGGCATCCGCGAGGTCGCCTCGCGCCCAGGACTGACGGTGGGCCTGGACGGGTACCTGGACCTCGGCTGAACCGCACGAGACGGAGGAGACGGTCACGTGATGCGCCAGAAGCTGATGGTCGCCGCCCTGGTGCTGATCACCGCCGCCTACTGCTGGGGTCTGGGCTGGATCGCCTGGGGCTTCTCCCGCGCCGGCGGCACGATCGGCTGGGGGCTCGCGCTGGGGGTGGGGATCCTGCTGGCGCTGACGGTGTGGGTCACCTGGCGCGAGGTGCTGTTCGGGCTGGCGGCAGGCCGCCTGGCCCACGAATACCGGCCGGAACCGGGCGACCAGGAGCAGATCGAGGCCGAGCCGTCGGCTGCCGAGGAGCAGCAGCGGGCCAAGGAGCCCGTCGCTGCGGATCAGGCCGAGTTCGAGGCGGCTCGCACCGCCATCGAGCAGGAGGGCCGCCAGGACTGGCAGGCCTGGTTCCGCCTGGCGCTGGCCTACGACGCCCTGCGTGACCGGCGCAGCGCCCGTGCCGCGACCCGCCGCGCGATCGAGGTGCGACGGCAGGGCCCCGACCCGCGGTAGGCCGCCGCGTAGGCCCTCCCCGCCCCGGCCTGCTCGGCGCCGCGACGGGCCCGCTCACGCCCCCGCCGCTCAGCCCCAGCCGAGCGCCCGCAGGCCCGCCGCCACCGCCGCAGCACCGATCACCACCACCAGGAAGGGCGCCCGCAGCACCAGCAGCACCGCCGCGACCGCCAGGGCCGGCAGTCGCGCATCGGCCGCCAGCTCGCTCCCGCTGGTCGCGGACTGCACGGCGACCAGAGCACCCAGCAGGGCGATCGGCAGCATCGTGGTGATGCGGGCGATGCGCGGCCGTTCGAGCACATCGGGCGGGGCCTGGTAGCCGATCCACTTCTGCGCGAAGGACAGCACCGAGGCGGCGATCACCGCGACCCACAGCAGGCTCATCGCACCTCCTCGGCGGCCCCGGCGCCGGTGCCGGACGGAGCGGACGGACCGGGGGGCCCGTCCGGGCCCGCCCCCGGGCGCCGCGGCAGCAGACCCGCGACCGCGGCGACCAGGGCGGCGGCCAGCACCGGCAGGCCCGAGGGCAGCACCGGGGTGGTCAGCAGCGCCACGAAGGCCGCGGCCACCGCGATCGCCACCGCGTCGGCGCGGCGCAACCGCGGCCACAGCAGCGCCAGGAACGCCGCCGCCGCGGCGGCATCCAGACCCCACGCGCCGGGATCGGCGATGTACTGGCCGGCCAGCGCCCCGAGCAGGGAGAACAGGTTCCAGAAGACGTACACCCACACACCTGCCGCCCAGAAACCGGTGCGCTTGGCCTCAGCAGAGGTGCCGGAGGCCGCCAACGCGGCCGACTCGTCGATGGTCAGCTGGGCCCGCAGCGCTCCCCGCCACCCGCCCCGGGGGAGCACGGGGGCGAGGGTGAGCCCGTACAGCGTGTTGCGCACTCCCAGCAGCAGTGCCGCCAGCGCCGCCCCGATCGCGGAGCCGCCACCGCTGATGACCCCCACGAAGGCGAACTGGCTGCCGCCGGTGAACATCACCGCCGAGAGCACCATGGCCTGCCACACGTCCAGTCCCGCGGCCGTCGCCAGCGCGCCGTAGGAGATCCCGTACAGACCGGTGGCCACCCCGATCGACAGCCCGGTGCGGCGGATCGAGCGCAGAGGGGCCGGATCGACGTCCGCAGGGGACAGGTCGCGGTCCCCGGAGGCGCTCGACGAAGCTGTGGCCATGATGGGTCCTACTGTACGTTCACCAGCGTGGACACGGCGCGGTCGACTCTCACCGGATATGAGAGTCTGCAGCTATGACCACCACTGCGGACCCCACCGTCCATGACGTCCCCGAGGACGCCTTCCCGCTCGAGACCCAGGCGCTGCTGCTGGACATGGACGGCACCTTGATCGACTCGGGCCCCTCGGTCGAGCGCGCCTGGTCGACGATGCTGCGGGAGTTCGGGTCCACGGCGGACTTCGGGCACGCGATGCACGGCCGGCCCGCCCGGCAGGTCCTCGGCGAGCTGCTTCCCGAGCTGGACGAGGAGCAGGTGGTCGCCGCCCATGCCCGCATCGAGGAGCTGGAGATCGCCGATGCCGAGACGATCCGGATGCTGCCGGGCACGGAGCGGCTGCTGGCCGAGCTCGACGCCGCCGCCCAGCAGCTGGGCCGCTCGACCTGGACCATCGTCACCTCCTGCACCCGGCCGCTGTTCGAGGCCCGCTGGGCCACCACGGGGCTGCCCCTCCCGGACGGGCTGGTCACCGCCGACCAGGTCACGGACGGCAAGCCCGATCCCGAGCCCTACCTGCTCGGGGCCCGCCGGCTGGGCGTCCACCCCATCGGGGCGCTGGTGATCGAGGACTCCGTGGGCGGTCTGCGCTCCGGCACGGACGCCGGATCCCGCACGCTCGCGGTGACCAGCACGACCCCCGCCTCGGTCCTGCGGCCCCTCGCCGATGCCCTGATCACCTCCTTGGACGACCTCGAAGCCCGCGCGGAGGGCGACATGCTGCGGATCGCGCGCCGGGGTAGCTGAACGTCACGTCCCGAGCTGCCGGGCCCGGGGCCCCGGCGTTGATAAGCTCAGGCGGCCAGTCAGGCCCCTCGAAAGGACACGCCCATGTGCGGAATCTCCGGCAGCTACGGATTCGGCGCCGCTACCGAGGACATCACTCGTCGGATGAACGCCGCCCTGGCCCATCGCGGCCCCGACGGCGAGGGCGTGTTCCACTCCGGCCAGTCGGGCTTGGCGCACCGACGGCTGTCGATCCTGGACATCGAGCACGGCGCCCAGCCCATGACCACACAGGACGGCCGTTTCACGATCGTCTACAACGGCGAGGTCTACAACTACCTCGAGCTGCGCGCTGAGCTGGAGGCGCGGGGACGCAGCTTCCGCACCGACTCGGACACCGAGGTGCTGCTGCAGGCCCACGCCGAGTGGGGCCCCGCCGCCTACGACCGCTTCAACGGCATGTTCGCTTTCGCGATCCACGACGCCGAGAACGACTCACTCACCCTGGCCCGTGACCATTTCGGCATCAAGCCCCTGTATTACTGGACCGGGGAGGCAGCGCAGGAGGGCACGGCCCCGCAGGTGCTGTTCGGCTCCGAGATCCGTGGTCTGCTGGCCGCGGAGGTCTTCGAACCCGCCGCCGACGACCGCGCCGTCTACCGCTACCTGAAGTTCCGCATCCAGGACGATGACGAGCAGACCTTCTTCGCCGGCGTCCGGCGCCTGATGCCCGGCCAGGTGCTGACCATCGATGCCTCCGGCACGACGATCACTCCCTTCACCAGGCTCCAGGAGGAGCTGCGCGAGATCGCCGCCCGGCCCTCGCGCTCCTACAGTCCGGCCGTGGTCGACGAGTACCGCGAGCGCTTCCACGAGTCGGTGCGGCTGCGCCTGCAGTCCGAGGTGCGGGTCGGCACCTCTCTCTCGGGCGGTCTGGACTCCTCGGCCGTGGCCGCGGTGATCGCCCGCCAGCTGCGCGAACAGCCCCAGGACGGGGACTTCAGCGCCATCGGCAGCCGCCAGAACACCTTTTCGGCGATCTTCCCGAACTCCACCAATGATGAGGAGCGCTACGTCGACGCGCTGCTCGAGGAGAACCGCGGCCAGATCACCGCCCACAAGATCCAGCCCGACTCCCAGAGCTTCCTCGAGGACCTGCGCGACTTCGTGCGCACCCAGGAGGAGCCGATCATCTCCACCGGCCCCTACGCCCAGTACGCGGTGATGCGCGAGGCCAGCCAGCACGTGACGGTGCTCCTGGACGGGCAGGGCGCCGACGAGATGATGGCCGGCTACAACCCCTACTTCTACGTCTACCTGCGCCAGCTGCGTCGCCAGAAGCGCTTCAAGGACCTGGCGAGCGAGATCGTCGGCTCCCGCGACATCCTGCGCAAGCTCGCCCGCTCCAAGTACTCCGGGCGTACCTCGGTGCCGATCGAGGCACTGCTGAACTCCGGTTTCGTCGCCGACCACGGCCACGAGCAGGTCGCCACCGTCCAGGACGACCTCAAGGAGCGGCTGCTGCAGGACACCTTCCGCTCCTCCCTGCCCTCCCTGCTGCGCTACGAGGACAAGAACACGATGCGCTTCGGCATCGAGGGCCGTGTGCCCTTCGTCGACAAGGAGCTGCTGAAGTTCCTGTTCTCCCTCGACGAGTCGGCCATCATCGCGGACGGCTGGAACAAGCGAATCCTCCGCGAGGCGATGGACGGGATCCTCCCGGACATGATCTCCAAGCGCCGCAACAAGATCGGCTTCACGACCCCCGAATCGGAATGGTTCCGCAGGATCGCCCCCACCCTGCGGGAGATCTTCTCCTCGGACTCCTTCGCCTCCCGGCCCTACTTCGACGCCCCCAGCGTCAACGCCCTGTTCGACGACTACATCGCCAACCCCGGCAACCACGGCACCATGATGTTCTGGCGGCTGCTGAACGTGGAGCTGTGGATGCGGGAGTTCATCGATACCGATGAGGCTCCGGCCCCGCAGCCCGCCGCCCACGGGGAGCCGGCCGCCGTCTCCGAGGATCCTGCCCAGACCGGTGAGCCGGCCGAGGTGGAGGAAGCTCCCAAGAGCGACTACGCCCCCAACCCGGGCAAGCAGCTCGACCTGCGCTCCGAGGTCGATGCGCATACCTGGCGGCGCTACCCGCTGCAGACCGGGCTGATCGCCCGCGATGACGATCTGGAGGCGCTGGTGCGCGAGCGCGTCGAGCGCTTCGCCGCAGACCTGCCCGCCGAGTCGATCCCGACGTCCGCCCCCTGGTACTTCGTGATCAGCGAGAAGATCGTCGCGATCAGCCAGGGGCGCTCCTGGTTCACCTGGGAGGTCGCCCCTCGCCGCTCGGCCAAGCTGCTCTCGCGCTTCGTCACCCGCACCCCGGCCGGGATCGGGCTGGGTGATCCCACCACCATGGAGCTGGCCATCCGTGAGGTCGGGCTGCCCCGCATCGTCGCGGCCTCGGCCGCCGGCGCCGCGGGGAAGGTGATCGGCCGGCGCGGACTGTTCTACGAGGTCGCCGGCGCGAACGTCCGCGCCATCGATGGCCCCACCGTGTACTCGGCCTTCCCCTCCAACGTGTCCGCGAAGCTGCCGCCGAAGGACCCCGATGCCGTCTCGGCGCGCCTGTCGGCCGCGATCCGAGCCGCCGACATCCCGGCCGGGCTGCGCGAGAGCTTCGTGGGCACGGTGGTGATGGACGCCAACGACATCGGCCGCAACGTGCTGGGCTCGGACGTGCCCACCCCTCACCCTCGGCTGGAGGCGACGTTCGCTGACAATCCGCTCGGTCAGGGCCGCCAGCGCACCCCGCTGGCGATCCTGGTCGATCTCGGCGCCGTGCCGCAGGCATGAGCGGCACCGTCGCTGGTCTAGGCTCGGACCATGAATGAGAACGCGCCCCGGACGGATCCGACCGTCCAGCCGGTGAGGGTCGGGCTGCGATGAACGTCCCGAGCCCGCGCACCACGAAGGCCGACCCAGCCTTCCCCTCCGTCCCCCGGCGAGCGATCGAGATGGTCGCCGAGCAGATGGAGGACCCCTTCCGCGGGGCGATGCCCATGTCCGACGCCGCTGTCGAGGGCGGCGGCCGCATCGCCCCGTGAGCCAGAACATCCCCGGGAGGACACCATGATGAGCACCGATACGCGCCCCGCGCGTCCCTTCGGCGCGGTCGGCACCGCGATGGTCACGCCGTTCACGCCGGACGCCTCCGTGATCGACCATGACGCCGCGCAGCGACTGGCCGTCCACCTCGCCGACACCGGCAACGACATGATCGTCGTCTCCGGAACCACGGGCGAGGCCCCGGTGCTCGCCGACCGCGAGAAGCTCGACCTCGCCCGCAGCGTGCAGGAGGCGGTCGGGCACCGCACGCGGATCGTGGCCGGCGTGGGCACCTACGACACCGCGCACTCCATCGAGCTCGCGCGCGCCCATGCCGCGCTCGGCGTGGACGGCCTGCTGGTCGTCGTCCCGTACTACTCGAAGCCCACCCAGGACGGCATCATTTCGCACTGCACCGCGATCGCCGACTCCACCGATCTGCCGGTGATGCTCTACGACATCCCCGGGCGCACCGGGGTCTCGCTGTCCTACGAGACCCTGCTGCGTCTGGGGGAGCACGAGAACATCGCCGCGGTGAAGGACGCCAAGAGCGATATGCAGCAGGCGACCATGGTGATGGCTCGGACCGATCTGGCCTACTACTCGGGCGAGGACGGGCTGAACCTGCCGTGGCTGACCATCGGCGGCTCCGGGATCGTCTCGGTCGTCTCCCAGGTCGCCGGGGCCATCGAGAAGGAGATGATCGACGCCGTCGACCGCTCCGATCTGCCCACCGCGATCGCCGCCCACCGTCGCCTGGCCCCACTGGTCGAGGCGATCATGACCCGCATGCCGGGCGCGGTGTCCGCGAAGGCCGCGCTGTACCTGCAAGGGGTGCTGCCCCACTACGCCATGCGCGGTCCCCATGTCGCCGCCGTCGCCCAGCAGCTGCGGGACCTCGCGGCCGCGATCTCGGAGGCAGACGGCATCCCGCCCGTGGATCCCGCCAGGAGGCCATGATGACCAGCACCCTGTCCCATCGGCTCAACCAGCCGCCGAAGCTGCGGCGCGACACCCTGCGCGTGACGCCGCTGGGCGGTCTCGGGGACGTCGGCCGCAACATGGCGGTCCTCGAGTTCGAGGGGCGACTGCTGGTCATCGACTGCGGCGTACTGTTCCCCGAGGATGCGCAGCCCGGCGTCGACCTGATCCTGCCGGACTTCGAGCAGATCAGCGATCGCCTCGACGACATCGCCGCGATCGTCCTGACCCACGGCCACGAGGACCACATCGGCGCCGTCCCCTACCTGCTGCGGATGAAGCCCGACATCCCCCTGATCGGTAGCCAGCTGACGCTCGCGTTCATCGAGGCGAAGCTCAAGGAGCACCGCATCAAGCCCTACACCCTGGCGGTGAAGGAGGGGCAGACCGAGTCCTTCGGTCCCTTCGAGTGCGAGTTCATCGCGGTGAACCACTCCATCCCCGACGCGCTGGCCGTGCATGTCAGCACCCCGGCCGGCACCGTGCTGCACACCGGTGACTTCAAGATGGACCAGCTGCCGCTGGATGGCCGCATCACCGATCTGCGTGCCTTCGCCCGGCTGGGGGAGAAGGGCGTGGACCTGTTCATGACCGACTCCACCAATGCCGAGGTCCCGGGCTTCACCGTCGGCGAGCAGGAGATCGGGCCGGTGCTGCACTCGATCTTCGCGCGCGCCGAGCAGAAGATCGTGGTGGCATCCTTCGCCAGCCACGTCCACCGGGTCCAGCAGGTGCTCGACGCGGCGGCGGCCCACCACCGCAAGGTCGCCTTCGTGGGGCGCTCCATGGTGCGCAACATGACCATCGCCGCGGAGATGGGGTACCTGGAGGTGCCGCCCGACACCCTGGTCGACGTCCGCAAGATCGACGACCTCCCCGATGACCGCATGGTGCTGATGTGCACCGGCAGCCAGGGCGAGCCGATGGCCGCCCTCAGCCGCATCGCCAACCGCGACCACCGGGTCAGCGTGGGCGAGGGCGACGTGGTGATCATGGCCTCCTCCCTCATCCCCGGCAACGAGCACGCCGTCTTCCGCGTGGTCAACGGGCTGATGGCGCTCGGCGCCGAGGTGGTCCACAAGGGCAACGCCAAGGTCCACACCTCCGGCCACGCGAGCGCAGGCGAGTTGCTGTACTGCTACAACATCGTGCAACCCAAGAATGTGATGCCGGTGCACGGTGAGGTCCGGCACCTGATCGCCAACGGCAGGATCGCCGAGGACACCGGCGTGCCGCGCGAGCGCGTGATCCTGGCCAAGGACGGCCATGTGGTCGACCTCAAGGACGGGGTCGCCGAGGTGGTCGGCGAGGTGCCCAACGGCTACGTCTACGTCGACGGCTCGAGCGTGGGGGAGATCTCCGAGGCGGACCTCAAGGATCGCCGCATCCTCGGCGACGAGGGCTTCATCTCCGTGTTCGCCGTGGTCAACTCGGAATCGGGCGCGCTGATCGCAGGCCCGGAGATCCACGCGCGCGGTGTGGCCGAGGATGACGTGGTCTTCGACAAGATCCGTCCCGACATCGTCAAGGCCCTGGAGCACGCGGTGGCCGACCAGACCGACCGCCGCGACACCCACCAGCTGCAGCAGGTGATGCGGCGGGTCATCGGCCGCTACGTGTCCCAACGTCTGCGCCGCCGCCCCATGATCATCCCGGTCGTGGTCGAGTCCTGATCGACGTGCTGCGAGCCCGCGAGCGGTAGGAGACGGGCAGTGGGACGCCGCCGGATGGCGCCCTTCCCGGCCCGTCGTCCTCGGCTTCGGGGAGCGCGGACTGTACCCTGGCACGCATGGCGACACGTACGTCTTCCCCCGCACGTGCGTCGAAAGGCTCGTCACGGACCTCGTCCGCCGGCACCTCGCGGACCACCGGCGCGGCCCATGACCCCTCGACGCTCCCGCTGCCGGTGCGCGCTCTGCGCACCGGCTATCTGGCGATCGCCCGTATGGTCGGCGGATTCGTCCGCTCCATCGGAGTCGCGCGCTGGGAGGTCGCACCGGATCAGAGGCGTGACGGTTACGCCCTGTTCCTGATGCTGCTGGCGGTCCTGGTGGCGGTGGTGGAGTGGTGGCAGTCCTCGGGCCCGGTCCTCGGAGCCGTGCACACGGTGGTCGCCGGCACCTTCGGCATCTCCTCGATGGTGATCCCGCTGCTGGCGGCCGGCTGGTCGATGCGCATGTTCCGCCGTCCCGACCAGGTGCGGGCCAACACGCGCATCGCGATCGGCATCGGCATCCTTTTGATGGCGATCTCCGCGATCGCCTCGGTCTCGGCCCGCCTGCCGGCCCCGGCCGACGGGATCGACTCCCTGGCCCGCGGTGGAGGCGTGCTCGGCTACCTCGCCGCCGCGCCCCTGGAGGCGCTGCTGCCGCCGGTCGCCGTGATCCTCATCCACTCCGTCCTGATCGCCTTCGGGGTGCTGGTGCTGACCGCGACCCCCGTCGAGTCGATCCCCTCGCGGCTGCGCGGCGTCTACGAGGTGATGGTCGGCAGCAGCGAGGAGGAGGACGCCGAACGCGTCGCCTTCGGTCTGCGGCCCCGCCGCGTGGACCCCGCGATCCACGAGCAGGAGACGAAGGCGCAGCGCGCCGGCCGGCCGCGCCGACGCAGCCGCAGGGAGAAGGCGGCCGAGTCCGAGCGCGACCACGACAGCTTCGGCTATGTCGGTGACGAGGCCTTCGAGCAGGGCGTCAGCGGGGAGGACGCCGCGGCGGGCGGCAAGCCGGCCCGCGGCGGCCGCCGGCCGAAGTCCACGGACTCGACCGAGGTCTTCGACATCGCGCGGGAGGAGAACGACCGCGCCAAGACCTTCCCCGAGCAGGACGGCGCCGCATCGGCCCCGCCGGCCACCAAGCCGCTGCCCGCCAAGACCGGCGCCGCTGCCGCAGCCGCACAGCCCGCCCGTCCGCCGGTGCGCTCCGGCTCGGCCGCCGAGCCCGAGAAGCAGGAGCACGAGCTGACCGAGCCGCCGATGGGCGATCTCCCCCGCGCCGGGGAGCAGCTCGAACTGGCCGGCGACATCGTCTACACGCTGCCCGAGTCCTCGTACCTGGACGAGGGCCCGCCCCACAAGACCCGCTCCGAGGTCAACGACCAGGTCGTCGCGGCGCTCGGCGAGGTGTTCGAGCAGTTCAACGTCAACGCCGAGGTCTCCGGATTCTCCCGCGGCCCGACCGTGACCCGGTACGAGATCGAGCTCGCCCCGGGCACCAAGGTCGAGAAGGTCACCGCGCTGGACAAGAACATCTCCTACGCCGTGGCCAGTGCGGACGTGCGCATCCTCTCGCCGATCCCCGGCAAGAAGGCGATCGGCATCGAGATCCCCAACACCGACCGCGAGACCGTCGTGCTCGGCGATGTGCTGCGCAGCGCCGTGGCGCGTCGCAATGATCACCCCCTGGTGATGGGTGTGGGCAAGGATGTCGAGGGCGGCTACGTGGTCGCCAACCTCTCCAAGATGCCCCACCTGCTGGTCGCCGGTGCCACCGGTGCCGGCAAGTCCAGCTTCGTCAACTCCATGATCACCTCGATCCTGATGCGTGCCACCCCCGAGGAGGTGCGCATGGTGCTGGTCGACCCCAAGCGCGTCGAGCTCACCATCTACGAGGGCATCCCCCATCTGATCACCCCGATCATCACCAACCCCAAGAAGGCCGCCGAGGCCCTCGAGTGGGTGGTCAAGGAGATGGACGCCCGCTACGACGACCTCTCGGCGTTCGGGTTCAAGCACATCGACGACTTCAACAAGGCGGTGCGGGCCGGTGACATCACCCCGCCGCCCGGCAGCGAGCGCCGTCTGGCGCCCTACCCCTACCTGCTGGTCGTGGTCGATGAGCTGGCGGACCTGATGATGGTCTCCCCCCGCGACGTGGAAGCCTCGATCCAGCGCATCACGCAGCTGGCGCGAGCGGCCGGCATCCACCTGATCCTGGCCACCCAGCGACCCTCGGTCGACGTGGTCACCGGCATCATCAAGGCCAATGTGCCCAGCCGTCTGGCCTTCTCCACCTCGTCCCTGCAGGACTCGCGAGTCATTCTCGATGCCGTCGGCGCGGAGAAGCTGATCGGTCAGGGCGACGCCCTGTTCCACCCGATGGGCAAGGCCAAGCCGATGCGCGTGCAGGGCGCCTGGGTCAACGAATCGGAGATCCACAAGGTCGTCGACCACGTCAAGACCCAGATGAAACCCAACTACCGTGAGGACGTCACGGTCGCCGCCCCCACCAAGCAGATCGACGAGGACATCGGCGACGACCTCGAGGTGCTGCTGCAGGCGGCCGAGCTCGTGGTCACCACCCAGTTCGGCTCCACCTCCATGCTGCAGCGCAAGCTGCGGGTCGGCTTCGCCAAGGCGGGCCGGTTGATGGACCTGCTGGAGTCGCGCGAGATCGTCGGCCCCTCGGAGGGATCCAAGGCCCGCGACGTGCTGGTCCACCCCGACGACCTGGCCGGCGCGATCGCACGGATCAAGGGCGAGGACTCGCCGCAGCCCTCTGCTGAACCGGCGCAGGCCTACGACGACTCGGCCGTCGAGGTCGCCGAGCAGAGCGCCCCCGCCGGTGACGGCGGCGGCGATCGCTACGGCGAGGACCCGCTGGCGGACGACGGGACCGAGCCGGCCATCGACTACTACGACGACGGCGATGAGCAGGACGGGGAGGACGCATGGGCACTCACCGGTCGATGACCGCCCCGACCACCGATCCATCCCCAGCACAGGAGCCGCGATGACCACGCCAGACGCCGACGAGGTCCCGCTGTGGAACATCGCCAACATCCTGACCGTCGTGCGCTGCGTGATGGTCCCGCTGCTGGTGGTGCTCGCCGCGCTGTACGCGGAGTCGGCGCCCGGCCGACTCGCGGTCACCGTGGTGTTCCTCCTGGCCATGCTCACGGACCTGCTGGACGGTCATCTGGCCCGCTCCCGGAACCTGATCACCGACTTCGGCAAGATCATGGACCCCATCGCCGACAAGGCCATGACCGGGGCCGCCCTGATCATGCTGTCGGTGTGGGAATACGTGCCGTGGTGGATGACGATCCTGATCCTGGTGCGGGAATTCGGGATCACCCTGATGCGGTTCACGATCCTGAAGTACGGGGCGTTGCCCGCGAACCTCGCCGGCAAGGCCAAGACCATGGTCCAGACCATCGCCATCACCTTCTGCCTCCTGCCCTTCGAGCTGTGGTGGGAGCCGGCCCGCTGGATCGGGCTCGCCCTGGTGCTGCTGGCCGTGGTGCTCACCGTGTGGTCCGGGCTGGTCAACCTCAAGGACGGTCTGCGTCTGCGTCGTGAGGCCCTGAGCGGCCAGGGCCGGTGACGGCAGGGTCGTGGTGAACGTGGAACCAGCCCAGGTCATCGACCTGGCCCGGGATCGTGGCTGGATGCTGGCCACGGCCGAGTCGCTGACCGCCGGCGCCGTGGTGGCCAGGCTGGTCGACGTCCCGGGGGCCTCCGAGGTGGTCGCCGGGGGAGCGGCCTGCTACTCCCTCGCCGCCAAGACCCGTGTGCTGGGGGTCGACGCCGAGCTGCTCGAACGCCGCGGAGCGGTGACCGCCGAGGTCGCAGCGGCGATGGCCGATGGTGCCCGGGACCTCTACGATGCGGACCTGGCCGTCTCCACCACGGGGACCGCCGGCCCCGGTCCGGACGCACGCGGCGTCCCGGCCGGGACCGTCTGGTTGGGTCTGGCCCGCCGTGGCGCACGGACCACCACCCACCGGCTGCAGCTGGAGGGCGAGCGCGCACAGGTGCGAGCCCAGGTGGTGGACGCCGCCCTGGCCGAGCTCGCTCGGGCCCTGGGCTGAGCCGATCCCTCCTCGACATCGTGTCGTTCACATTCCCAGCGATCGTGCGAGCGGGACCACTAGACTCTGGGGAACACTTCCGGAGTGATGGGCGTTGTGACCATCGTGATGACTTCCATGAAGAGCCCCTACGGCGTCTACGCCGTCAACGACCAGAGGAAGGGAGGCAAGGCCATGGTGCTGTTCCGCCAGGAGCTGGGGGACGTGCTGCGCGATGCGCGTCGTTCCCAGGGTCGCACTCTGCGGCAGGTGTCCTCCGACGCACGAGTGTCCCTGGGTTATCTCAGCGAGATCGAACGCGGCCAGAAGGAGGCCTCCAGCGAACTGCTGCTGTCGGTCACCGGTGCTCTGGGCCTGCCTCTGTCCTTCGTCCTGCGGGAGGTCTCCGACCGCATCGCCGTCTCCGAGGGCGTCCTGGTGCCCGACACCGTGCCGGACGGTCTGGCTGACGACACCGGTCCGCTGGTCGGCGCCCGCTGAGGTGCGACGCAGCGAATTCACCGAACTCGCCGACCACGTGTTCGGCCCGGCGCTCGCTCGGGCATACGCCCGTGACCTCGTGCTCGAGGACCTCGGCGGGATGACCGCCGAACAGGCCCTCGAGCACGGGCGTCCGGTGCGCTCCGTGTGGACGGCCCTGTGCGATGCGATGGAGGTCCCCGAGAGCGATCGCTGGGAGATCCCGCCCGCGCAGCGCGCGCACTGACGCGCACTGACAGACGTCCGCACAGACGCTCCCTGATACCGCGCGACACGCCGTGCGGCACGCCGACCCCGCTTGCGGGTTCGAACGCCTGTTCGGGTATCGTGGCGTGTGACGGTCAAGCCTGCTCGTCTCTCCTCCCCAGTCCTCGTTCGTGCACCGTCGGTGCAGGCGTCGTCGATTGTCGGAGAGCCCGCCTAGTGTGGCCGCACGATCTACAACGTCGCCGTCCACGGCCCCCTGGAAGGAACGAAGCTCATGTCTTCACCGAAAACCTCCGCCAAGAACCGCGGTTCCTCGCTCGATGCCGCGCTCGCGCAGATCGACCGCCAGTTCGGCAAGGGATCGGTCATGCGGCTGGGTGACGACACCCGCCCTCCGGTCGAGGTGATCCCGACCGGCTCGGTCGCCCTGGATGCCGCGCTCGGGATCGGCGGTCTGCCGCGCGGGCGCATCGTCGAGATCTACGGCCCCGAGTCCTCCGGCAAGACGACCCTGGCCCTGCACGCCGTGGCCAATGCTCAGCGCAACGGCGGCATCGCCGCCTTCATCGACGCCGAGCACGCGATGGACCCGGAGTACGCCAAGAAGCTCGGGGTGGACACCGACGCCCTCCTGGTCTCCCAGCCGGACACGGGTGAACAGGCCCTGGAGATCACCGACATGCTGATCCGCTCCGGTGCCCTCGACATCGTGGTGATCGACTCGGTCGCCGCGCTGGTCCCCAAGGCCGAGATCGAGGGCGAGATGGGCGACTCCCACGTCGGCCTCCAGGCCCGCCTGATGTCCCAGGCCCTGCGCAAGCTCGCCGGGGCGCTGTCCAGCTCCGGCACCACCGCGATCTTCATCAACCAGCTGCGCGAGAAGATCGGCGTGTTCTTCGGCAGCCCCGAGACCACCACCGGCGGCAAGGCTCTGAAGTTCTACGCCTCCGTGCGCATGGACATCCGCCGCATCGAGACTCTGAAGGCCGGCACCGACTCGGTGGGCAACCGGGCCCGTGTCAAGGTCGTCAAGAACAAGATGGCCCCGCCCTTCAAGCAGGCCGAATTCGACATCCTCTACGGCGAGGGCATCTCCCGTGAGGGCGGGCTGATCGACCTCGGCGTCGAGCACGGCGCGGTCCGCAAGTCCGGAGCCTGGTTCACCTACGAGGGGGATCAGCTCGGACAGGGCAAGGAGAACGCCCGCCAGTTCCTCAAGGACAACCCGGATCTCGCGGCCGAGATCGAGGAGAAGATCCTGCGCACCCTCGGTGTGGGCAAGTACGCCGAGGCACCCGAGCCCGCCGAGGACAGCGCAGACGATGCCCTCGGGGAGGGCGAGTTCCTCGACGAGGACGTCCCCGCCACCATCTGATCGGTGAGCTCCTCCCAGCCTCTCCGCCTCGGCCCCGATGACCAGCAGGTCGCCGGGACCGAGGCGGTGCGCGACCGCCTGTCCCGTCGCACCCAGCAGATCCTGGATCGCTCCCCGGCCCCCGCAGACCCCGCGGCTGCCGAGCGCGAGAAACTCGTGGTGGGCGAGTGCCGCTACCTGATGAGACTGCTGTCCACACGGCGCCGCTCGGCCGGGGAGATGCGTGATCGTCTGGTCCAGCGGGAGGTTCCCGCCGCGATCATCCACGAGGTCATGGCGCGGATGGACCGCGCCGAGCTGATCGACGACGAGACCTTCGCCCACGACTGGGTCCAGCAGCGCCGAGAGCTGCGAGCGCTGTCGGACCTCGCCCTGCGCCGGGAGCTGGAGAAGCGCTCGGTGGACGCAGGCATCATCGACGCCGCCCTGGCATGCACCGAGGGCGACGAGGAACAACGCTGCCGGGACCTGGTGCGCTCACGGATCGACGGCGCCGACCGGGAGCGCCTCCGCGAGGAGCGGGACGGCAGCCATCGCCGCCGCCTTGCCCGGCGGCTGGATGCCCTGCTCACCCGCAAGGGCTACCCCGGCGACCTCGCCGTCCGGGTCATCTCCGCCGAGCTGCGCGAAGCCGGCGCCGGGCACTGAGCCCCGGTCGCCCCCAGGGCCGCCGGAGCCGTATTCTGGACGCACTATGTCGACCGCAGCCACCGCACAGCTCGCCGATGCCGCTCCTCCCGCCGCGACCGGGCCCTCGACCCCGCGCGGCACCTACCAGGTGCGCACCTTCGGCTGCCAGATGAACGTCCACGACTCCGAGCGCCTGACCGGGATGCTCGAGACGGCCGGGTACACGGCTGCCCCCGCAGACGCCGATCCGCGCCGCGGCGAGGTGGACGTGGTGGTGTTCAACACCTGCGCGGTGCGGGAGAACGCCGACAACAAGCTGTACGGCACCCTGGGGGCACTGCGCCCCGCCAAGGATGCGAATCCCGGGATGCAGATCGCCGTCGGCGGTTGCCTGGCCCAGAAGGACCGCTCGGCCATCGTCGACCGCGCACCCTGGGTCGATGTCGTCTTCGGCACCCACAACATCGGCTCCCTGCCCGTGCTGCTGGACCGGGCGCGGCACAACGCCCGGGCCGAGGTCGAGATCCTCGAATCCCTCGAGGTCTTCCCCTCCACCCTGCCCACCCGGCGCGAGTCCTCCTACGCCGCCTGGGTGTCGATCTCGGTGGGCTGCAACAACACCTGCACCTTCTGCATCGTGCCGTCCCTGCGCGGCAAGGAGAAGGACCGCCGTCCCGGTGACGTCCTGGCCGAAGTGCGCGACGTCGTCGACTCCGGTGCCATCGAGGTCACGCTGCTGGGCCAGAACGTGAACTCGTACGGCGTGGAGTTCGGCGACCGGGGAGCCTTCGCGAAGCTGCTGCGGGCCTGCGGTGACATCGACGGCCTCGAGAGGGTGCGCTTCACCTCTCCCCACCCGGCGATGTTCACCGACGACGTCATCGAGGCGATGGCCGAGACGGACAACGTCATGCCCCAGCTGCACATGCCCCTGCAGTCCGGCTCCGACGAGGTGCTGCGCCGGATGAAGCGCTCCTACCGCGGCAAGAAGTTCCTGAGGATCCTCGACCAGGTGCGCGAGCGCATCCCGGAGGCCGCCATCACCACCGACATCATCGTCGGCTTCCCGGGCGAGACCGAGCAGGACTTCCAGCGCACCCTGGACGTGGTCGAGGCCTCCCGCTTCTCCAGCGCCTTCACCTTCCAGTACTCCATCCGGCCCGGCACCCCCGCCGCGAGCATGGACGATCAGATCCCCAAGGAGGTCGTCCAGGAGCGGTACGAACGCCTGACCGCTCTGCAGGACCGCATCACCCATGAGGAGAACCAGAAGCTCGAGAACACCGTGGTCGAGGTGCTGGTCGCCGAAGGGGAGGGTGAACGCGATGCCCAGACCCGCCGCATCTCCGGACGGGCCAGGGACCACCGCCTGGTCCACCTCTCGCTGCCGGCCGAGCTGCCTGCCGCGCAGCGGCCGCGGCCCGGCGACCTGGTCACCACCACCATCACGCGTGCCGCGCCCCACTACCTGATCTCCGACAGCGCCCTGGCCGCGCCCCTGGGTGAGCTCAGCCCCGAGCAGTTCTCGGTGCGCCGCACCTTCTCGGGGGACGCCTGGGAGGCGGGCGTTCGGGGCAGCGACGGGGGCGCCTCCTGTGGGACCGGTGGGGGCGGCCCCGCCGGCCCGGTCAGCCTCGGCCTGCCCTCCCTGCGGGTGCGCTGACCGTTCGGCCGGTGCCGGGCGGCACGCATGCCGCAGGCCCCGGTGAGCGGTCACCGGAGCGATGGGGGAGGGTCAGGCGTCGAGGTCGTCGAGCTCGTCGCCGAGGCGCTCCTCGAGGCTGCGGAAGAAGGCGATGACGGTGCTCAACCCGCAGGCGATGGCGTTGTCGACCTGGGTGTCGAGCGCTCCGACCCGGAAATCGGCGGCGAGCTCCCCGTACACCCCCAGCAGTCCCTCGGACTCGCGGCGCACGTAGACCTTCGGCCAGATCCGGTTCATGTTCCACTCGTTGCAGAGCTTGATGATCTCGACCTTGCGGGAGACGTCGACGGTGTGGTTCCAGCGGCCACGGGTCTGCAGCACGCCGCGCTCCTCACCGGTGAGCATGAACTGGAACCGGTAGTCGTCGAAACGGGCACGCAGGATATCCGGGTGCTCCTCGTCCTCGACGAAGGCGTAACCATGGCGGGTGAGGCTCTCCTCGACCCTCTGCAGGGACATCGGGGCCAGACCATCGGCCGAGTCCTTCTGCACAGTGGACTCGTTCGGTGAAGTCACTTCCAACCTCAGACAGTGCGCTAGGGAGATGAGAACGGCCCATGGGTCCGAGCCGGGCTTCACCCTACCCCCTCCTCGTGACGACGGTGCAGGTGCGGCGGGTGATCCCGCTGACCTTCCGAACACTTGCCGGACACCGCCCCGCAGAACCTCGGGCCCGGCCGAGGGCACGCGGTGCTGCGGCCGGTAAGGTGCCCGCATGGAACGCGCCCCGCTCGTGACCGTCGTGGGCCCCACCGCGTCCGGCAAGTCCGACCTGGCCCTCGCCCTCGCCGCGGAGCTGGGCGGGGAGATCGTCAACGCCGATGCGCTGCAGCTGTACCGGGGGATGGACATCGGCACCGCCAAGCTCCGCCCCGAGCAGCGCGAGGGCATCGCCCACCATCAGCTGGACGTCCTGGAGGTGACCCAGGAGGCCAGCGTCTCCGCCTACCAGCAGGCGGCGCGCGAGGACATCGCCGCCATCCGGGCCCGGGGCCGCGTGCCCGTCCTGGTCGGCGGCTCCGGGCTGTACATCCGGGCGGTGCTCGACGACATCGAGTTCCCTCCCACCGACCCGGTCGTCCGCGCCCGCTACGAGCAGCGCGCGACGAAGAGCGGTCCGGAGCTCCTGCATCAGGAGCTGTCCCGCCGCGACCCCGAGGCGGCGGCGACCATCGGCGCCCACGACACCCGACGGATCGTGCGGGCCCTCGAGGTGGGCGAACTGACCGGACGGCCCTTCACCGCCTTCCTGCCCCGACCCCTGTACGCGGACCCCTCCACCATCCAGCTCGGGATGCGCCTGCCCCGCCCCGTGCTGCACGAGCGCATCGAACGACGCGTGCACCGGATGGTCGAGCAGGGCCTGCTGGAGGAGGTGCGGCAATTGCGTGAGCAGGGCCTGGACCGCGGCCGCACCGCCCGCCGCGCGATCGGCTACGAACAGGCGGCGGCGGTCCTGGACGGTGCCCTGGACTGCCGGGCGGCCATCGACTCCACCGTCGCCGCCACCCGCCGCCTGGTCCGCAGACAGGACACGTGGTTCCGTCGCGATGCCCGGGTGCGGTGGCTCGACGTCGAGGCGGGGGACCTGACCGGGCGGGCCCTGCGTGAGATCCGCGGCGCCCGTGCGACCGGCCCGGCCACCTCGGCATAGGCTCATGGCCATGACCTCTCCTCTGCGCTTCACCAAGGGCCACGGCACCGAGAACGACTTCGTCGTCCTCGATGACCCCGACGGCGAGCTGGATCTGGATGCCGCCGCCGTCGTGGCGCTGGCCGATCGGCGCGCCGGGATCGGGGCCGACGGGGTGATCCGCGCGGTCCGCACCGCCCGCGCCGGCATCGAGGCCCCCGCGCATGCCCCCGAATGGTTCATGGACTACCGCAACGGCGACGGCTCGCTGGCGGAGATGTGCGGCAACGGGGTGAGGGTGCTGGCGGCCCACCTGCGTCGCGCCGGCCATGTCCACGAGGACACCTTCGCGGTATGGACCCGTGCGGGCGCGCGGACGGTGGAGATCCGCTCCGTGCCCTCCGGCACCGAGCACAGCTGGACGGTCCGTGTCGGCATGGGCGCCGCACACCTGCAGGAGGGCGGACGCACGGTCACCGTGGCCGGCCACCGGCTGCCAGCGGTCGACGTCGACCTGGGCAACCCCCACGCCGTCGCCTTCCTGCCCGAGCAGCTCTCCCTCGAGGTCCTGGACCTGACCGGCCGACCGCCGCTGGACCCCGAACCGGCCGAGGGAGCCAACATCGAGCTGGTCACCCCGCGCGGTGAGCGGCACGTGGCCATGCGCGTGGTCGAGCGCGGGGTGGGCGAGACCCGCTCCTGCGGGACCGGCGTCGTGGCCGTGGCCGTGGCCGCCGCCCGTCGGGCAGGGGACGAGAGCGGCCTGCCCTGGACCGTCGACGTGCCGGGCGGGCGCCTGAGCGTCGGCTGGACCGACACGGGCGAGGTGACGCTGACCGGACCGGCCACGCTGGTGGCCGACGGCGTCATGCTGCGCTGAGCGGGCCCACCTCCAGCACCCGGAAGCCCTTGGCGCTGGCGACCTTGGCCACGGAACGACCCGGCAGCTGCTCGGCGAGCCACCGGGCCAGCGGATCCGCACCGAGGTTGCGCCCCACCACCAGGGCGGCGGTCCCCTCCGGGGCCAGCCGACCGATCCACTCCAGCAGCAGGGCGTGCAGCGCCGGCTTCCCGATCCGGATCGGGGGATTGGACCAGATCACATCCAGGACCAGATCCTCCGGCACCTCCTCGGGGGCGATCACGCGCACATTCGTCAGTCCCAGACGGTGCGCGTTCTGCGCGGTCAGCTCCCGGGCGCGGGCGCTGACGTCGACCGCCCACACCTCGGCATCGGGATGGATCAGCGCCGCGGTCAGCGCGATCGGTCCCCATCCGCAGCCCAGGTCCAGCAGCCGCGCGCCGGTGGGAACCTCGCTGAGCGCATCGAGCCGGTCCAGCATCACCGCCGTCGCCTTGTCCAGGCCGCGCCCGCTGAACACCGAGGAGCTCGAGACCAGCTCGACATCCTGCCCCGCGAGCCGCACCCGCAACGGGAAACGGGCATCGTCGGTCGCGGTCCGGGGGGAGAAGTAATGCTCGTCCACCCGTGCAGGATACGGAGGCGCGCTGCGAGGTGGGGCACCCGCAGAGGCGGGGGGATGCGCCCTGCGCTTAATCTCTCGACCTCAGGGGTGCCCCGTGGGATTCTGGATGGACCTTCGAACCCGACCTGAGGAGGACCCCGATCGTGCCCATCGCCTTCCACCCCGAACCCGGATCAGACGCCGACGTCGCGGGAAGCACTGTATCGGGAGCTGAGGGCGCCGCACGTGAGGACACCGTCCGCAGCTCGGCCCCCGGCCCCCGGCGTGACCCGCTGACCGAGCGGATCCTCGCCCGCGGCGACGCCACCGTGAACCCCGTCACCTTCGCCTCCGAGTCCGACGGCGAGCAGCTGGACCTGGCCGACCGCCAGGCCCTGCGGCGCGTGGCCGGGCTGTCCACCGAGCTCGAGGACGTCTCCGAGGTCGAGTACCGCCAGCTGCGCCTGGAGCGCGTGATCCTGGCCGGCCTGTACACCTCCGGCAACGTGGAGGAGGCCGAGACCAGCCTGCAGGAACTCGCGGCCCTGGCCGAGACCGCCGGCTCCGAGGTCCTCGACGGCATCCTCCAGCGGCGCAACCACCCCGACCCCGCGACCTTCCTGGGCCGCGGCAAGGCGGCCGAGCTGGCCGACATCGTCGAGGCCGAGGGTGCCGACACCGTGATCGCGGACGGTGAGCTGGGCGCCGGTCAGCGCCGCGCCCTCGAGGACATCGTCAAGGTCAAGGTCATCGACCGCACCGCCCTCATCCTGGACATCTTCGCCCAGCACGCCCAGTCCCGGGAGGGCAAGGCCCAGGTGGAGCTGGCCCAGCTGGAGTACCTGCTGCCCCGACTGCGCGGCTGGGGCGAGTCGATGTCCCGGCAGGCCGGCGGCCGCGTGGCGGCCGGCGGGGCGGGCATGGGCTCGCGCGGACCCGGTGAGACCAAGATCGAGCTGGACCGCCGTCGCATCCGCGACCGCATGGCCAAGCTGCGCCGCGAGATCAGGGCCATGGCCCCGGCACGGGAGTCCCAGCGGGCCGATCGTCGGCGCCATCTCGTGCCCGCCGTCGCCATCGTCGGCTACACCAATGCCGGGAAATCCTCCCTGCTCAACCGCCTCACCGGGGCGGGCGTGCTGGTCGAGAACGCCCTGTTCGCGACCCTGGACCCCACGGTGCGCCGCACCCAGACGCCCGACGGCAGGGAGTTCACCTACACCGACACCGTCGGCTTCGTGCGGCACCTGCCCACCCAGCTGGTGGAAGCCTTCCGCTCCACGCTCGAGGAGGTCGGGGACGCCGACCTGCTCCTGCACGTGGTCGACGCCTCCCATCCCGACCCCGAGGGCCAGATCCGGGCGGTGCGCACGGTGCTGGGGGAGCTGGAAGGCTTCGACGTGACGGAGATCATCGTGCTGAACAAGGCCGACATCGCCGAGCCGGAGACCCTCGCGCGCCTGCGCAGCCAGGTCGGTGACTCGGCCGTGGTCTCGGCCCGCACCGGGGCCGGCATCGAGGAGCTGCGTGAGCTGATCGCGGAGAGGCTGCCACGACCGGCCGTCGAGGTCGACGTGGTGGTGCCCTATTCGCGGGGCGACCTCGTCTCCCGGGTCCACTCCACCGGTGAGCTCCTCGCCGAGGAGCACCTGATGGACGGCACCCGGCTCCACGCCCGCGTGGATGAGGCACTCGCCGCAGAGCTGCGCGGCGCGGCCTGACGCCTCGCCGCACACCGCGCCGATACTCTGGGCCGATGACCACCGCCGAGGCCCCTCAGGCCACTTCCGCACCGCTGTCCACACTGATGGACGCGGCGGTGGCGGCCATCGGGGGCACATCGCGCACGGGGCAGCGAAAGATGGCCGAGGCCGTCGACACCGCCATGTCCGGGCAGCGCCACCTGCTGGTGCAGGCCGGCACCGGCACCGGCAAGTCACTGGCCTACCTGGTGCCCGCCCTGCGGCATGCCCTGGTCAGCGGACGTCCCGTGGTGATCTCCACCGCCACCATCGCCCTGCAGACCCAGATCGTGCGCAAGGACCTGCCCCAGCTGGTCGAGGCACTGGCCCCCCACCTGCCGCGCACCCCCACCTTCTCCCTGCTCAAGGGACGGGCGAACTACCTGTGCCGCCACAAGATGGACGGCGGCTACCCGGCGGACGTCGACGCCGGCGCCCTGTTCGGCGAGGTCTCGGCCGAACCCTCCCGCACCGGGGGAGAGCGGCTCGGAGAGCAGGTCCGCAGGCTGCGCGCATGGGCCGAGGAGACCGATACCGGCGACCGTGACTCCCTGACCGACGCCGTCTCTGATCGGGCCTGGCGCCAGGTCTCGGTGACCGGCTCGCAGTGCCTGGGCGGCTCCTGCCCGATGGTCGAGTCCTGCTTCGCCGAGCGCAGCCGCCAGGTCGCCCGCGAGGTCGATCTGGTGGTGACCAACCACGCCCTGCTGGCCATCGACGCCTTCGACGCCCACGGCATCATCCCCGAGCACGACGTGGTCGTCTTCGACGAGGCCCATGACCTGACCGCACGGGTCACCAGCGCCGTGACCGAGACGCTCACGCCCGGCATGGTCCGCGGGACGCTGCGGGACCTGCGCGGCCTGGGCATGGCCGCCACTGCCCTGGACGACGCAGGTGAGGAGCTGCGCGAGGCCCTGGCCCTGGCGCCGGACGGACGCGTGCTCGGGGACCTGCCGGAGCGTCTGGGCGACGCTGTCGACCAGCTGCGCGTCCACGCCCGCACCTGCCATTCCGACGCCAAGGACGCCGGCGACGACGGCACGGCCGGCACGGCGGGCGCCCGCAAGGCGGTCAGGGCGGGCCTGCAGGAGATCATCGACGTGTGCGAGCGGCTCGGTGCCCCCGCCGAGGACGACGTGGTCTCGGTCTCCCATTCCCCGGCCACGGGACGCTCCGTCCTCCAGGTCGCGCCGCTCAGCGTGGCCGGGGCCATGCGCGGGGCGATCCTGGAGGATCGCACCACCGTGCTGACCTCTGCGACCCTGGCGCTCGGCGGCCGCTTCGAACCTGCCGCGGGTGAGGTGGGGCTGGCCCGCTCGGACCGCATGGATCCCGATCAGCTGCCCCCGCTGGAGGACCGCAGCGCCTGGGCGGGACTGGATGTCGGCAGCCCCTTCGAGTACCGCCGCCAGGGGATCCTCTACACCGCACGCCATCTTCCCCCGCCCGGCCGCGACGGCCCTGCGCCGATGATGCTCGAGCACCTCACCGAGCTCCTCGAGGCCTCTCGCGGGGGAGCGCTGTGCCTGTTCTCCTCACGACGGGGTGCGGAACTGGCCGCCGAGCATGTGCGCGCCCGCACCGGCCTGGCCATCGGGGTGCAGGGGGAGGACTCGATGGGCAATCTGGTGCGCCGATTCCGCGAGGACGAGGACGCCAGCCTGTTCGGGACCCTGACGCTGTGGCAGGGCGTGGACGTGCCCGGGCCGGCATGCCGGCTGGTCACGATCGACCGGATCCCCTTCCCGCGCCCCGATGACCCGCTGATGTCCGCGCGCCAGGAGCGAATCTCAAGCCGTGGCGGCAACGGGTTCATGGCGGTCTCCGCGCAGCATGCCGCCTTGCTGCTGGCGCAAGGGGCGGGGCGCCTGATCCGCTCCCGGGAGGACCGGGGCATGGTCGCGCTCCTGGATCCCAGGCTGTCCACCGCCCGCTACGGGAGCTTCCTGCGGGAGGCGATGCCGCCCCTGTGGCCGACCGCCGAGCCGGAGGTCGCGCTCGGAGCGCTGCGCCGGCTGGCCGACGGCTGAGCCGCCGCAGACAGCCGCGCGCCGAGCGGGATCAGACCGCGCGCAGCACCGCTACGACCTTGCCCAGGATCTCCGCCTGATCCCCGAGGATCGGCGTGAAGGCCGGGTTGTGCGGCATCAACCAGACGTGCCCGTCCTGCTTCGCGAACGTCTTGACCGTGGCCTCGCCATCGATCATCGCGGCGACGATCTCGCCCTTCTCGGCCACCTGCTGACTGCGCACCACGACCCAGTCGCCGTCGCAGATCGCCGCGTCGATCATCGAGTCGCCGACCACCTGCAGCAGGAACAGATCGCCGTCGCCCACAAGGCGGGAGGGCAGGGTGAACACGTCCTCCACCTGCTCCTGCGCGGTGATCGGGACGCCGGCGGCGATCCGCCCCACCAGCGGGACGGCCACCGCATCGGCAGGCGGCGAGGCGAGCTCGGGCGCCGCGGGAGGCTCGGGGGAGTCGTCCTCACCGGGCAGCACCACCTCCATCGCCCGGGGGCGCTTGGGGTCGCGGCGCAGGAACCCCTTGCGCTCGAGCGCCTGGAGCTGGTGGGACACCGAGGACGAGGAGGTGAGCCCGACGGTGTCGCCGATCTCCCGCATCGAGGGCGGATAGCCGTGGGCGGCGATCGCGGCGGTGATGGTCTCCAGCACCAGCCGCTGACGGCGGGTGAGGCTCTCGGTCACGGGGGCGATCTCCGCGAGGGCATCCTCACCGCCGTGGGGCAGGTCCTGGCTGCGCTGGGTGCTCGGCGTCATCGGGCAGGCCTCCTGGCTTCGAATGTCGGACCCTCGCGGTTCCGTGGTGATGTCACCCAGCGTAGGGCGGCACGCACCGGAAGCCAAACAGGTGTTCGATCTGTTTCTTGCGTGTCGCGCCGCCCCGGGGCTACAGTCGCACACAGATTCGATCGAACAGGAGTTCGGATATGTCTACCCAGACCGCTCAGGTCCTCCCCTTCCCGCGGCACGAGGCCGCGCCCGCATCCCACGCCGGTCGCAAGGGTGTTCGACTCGAGGCCACTCCTCGGGGGCGCATCGTGCTGACCCTGGTGGCCTTCCTGCTGGGCCTGCTGGTGGCCCTGGGCGCCCTGCTGATGTTCGACGTGCCCTCCGCCCTCGCAGGGGGAGAGGGTCAGGAGCCGATCTCGGTCACCGTCGAGGCGGGGGACACCCTGTGGGGCTATGCGGAGGAGCATGCCCCCGACGGCGTGAGCGAGCGGGAATACGTCGCCCAGATCCGGGGTCTGAACCACCTGCCCACCGGGCGCGTGACCGCCGGTCAGGAGATCGAGCTGCCCCAGCCGTGATGACAGGGGCCTCTCCGAGGCGACTTGCCGGTATTCTTGCCGGATGCACTGTCCGTTCTGCCGCCATCCCGACTCCCGTGTCGTGGACTCGCGCACGTCCGACGATGGCGCGGCGATCCGGCGCCGTCGCCAGTGCCCGCACTGCTCCCGGCGCTTCTCGACCGTGGAGACGGCCTCGCTGTCCGTGCTGAAGAGGTCCGGCGTCAGTGAGCCCTTCAGCCGGGCGAAGGTGATCTCGGGAGTCCGCAAGGCCTGTCAGGGCCGTCCCGTCAGCGACGATCAGCTGGCGATGCTCGCCCAGCGCGTCGAGGAGGACATCCGCTCCAGCGGGCAGGCCGAGATCGATGCCCACGGTGTGGGCCTGGCCATCCTGCAGCCCCTCAAGGAGCTGGATCTGGTCGCCTATCTGCGCTTCGCGAGCGTCTACCAGTCCTTCGATTCCCTCGAGGACTTCGAGGCCTCCATCGACAGCCTGCGCCACGAGAACGCGAAGACCGCCGGGCCGGCGGAAGGCTGAGCCGGGACCCCCGCATCAGCTCGCGGCGTACAACGGCGGCCGATTCGCGCGAACCGGCACGAAGCACCGGGCACCTGTGCGTAGGATGTCCCTCGTGCGCTCGCGCAGCGCACACCAGATCGGCGGTCGTGGAGGGGAAGCCACGGCCGCCGATCGCTGTCTGCGACGGTGCTCAGCCGGCGATCCCGGCCGGCAGGGGCCGAGCGTGGACCAGGCCGAGATGCGTGGTGGGCCGGGTCATCGCCACGTACAGGTCGCCGGCCCCGTGGGAGTCGATCAGCTCGGCCGGCTCCACGATCACCACGGCATCGAACTCCAGGCCCTTCGCGTCCTGAGCGGTCATCACCGCGATCTCGTCGTCGATCCCGGCCGAGCCCGAGCCCACCGAGGACAGCTGGGGGCGTGAGCCCAGCTCCTCGAACAGCTCCGTGATCCGCGGGCCGTCCGCGATCACCGCTATGCGGCCGATGCGCTCGCCGTGGAGCCTCACGGCGGCGTCGGCGGCCGTTTCGATCAGGCCGGCGCCGGTCGACTGCTCGAGCAGCGGATCGCGGTCGCCGTCGCGGACCGAGCTGACCTCCGTGACCGGCAGCCGGTGGGCCTGGGCCATCTGCAGCGCGAGATCCATGATGCGACGCGGCGTGCGGTAGTTGACGGTCAGGTCCTCGACATGCAGGCGGTCCTGGACGTGCGGGGCCAGGGCGGCGGCCCAGGACGAGGTGCCGCCCGCCGAGGAGGTCTGGGCGACATCGCCCACCACGGTGAACGACTTCGTCGGCCCGCGGCGCATCAGGGCCCGCCAGCTCATGGGGGAGTGCTCCTGGGCCTCGTCCACCACCACGTGCCCGTAGGTCCAGCTGCGCTCGGTCGAGGCACGCTCGGCGAGGGTCCGGCCGTCGCGCACACGGGTGACCTGGTCGGCGAGATCCTCGGCGCGGACGATCCCGGAGCTGTCGAAGCTCTCGATCACCTTGCGGGCGTAGTCGACATCGGCATCCCGGCGCCCCTGGTCCTCCCGCTCCTGTGCTTCCTGAGGGGCGTCGTCCTCACCGAGCAGCTCCGCCACCTCGTCCAGCAGGGGGATGTCCTCGATGGTCCAGGGCGACTCCTTGCCACGCACCAGCAGCTCGACCTGGCCGGCGATGGACCGCGGGGCGGCGGCACGCAGACGATCCGGGCGCGACAGCAGGATCCGCAGGAATCCCTGGGGCGTGTACGGGAGCCAGGCCAGGTTCAGCTGGCGGCGCACCTCACGGTCGTGGCGCAGGTCCGACAGCAGATCCGGCCGGTCCTCGGGGATCACGGTGCGTCCGGCCGCCTGCAGGGCCTGCTCGTACCGTTCCACGAGCCGGTCGAGGGCGGCGCGGACGAACACGGAGCGCGACGTGTTGTGCGGCTTGTGGGACAGGCGGGCCTCACGGCGCGCGGCGCGGACGTCAGCCCGGGTCAGGGTGATGTCCGTGCCCTCGATCCGCAGCGGGATGTCCTGGGAGGGCACCACCTGCCGCTGCTTCACGGCACGGGAGAGCAGCTCGGCCATGGCTGCATCGCCCTTCAGCCGCGCCACCGCGTCGTCGTCGTGATCGGTGGCCTCGATCCCGGGGAACAGCTCGCCCGGCGTGAGCATCACCACGCCCGATTCGCCGAGGCTCGGGAGCACTCGCTCGATGTAGCGCAGGAAGCCGTGTGTGGGGGCCATGATCAGGACGCCGGTGTGCTCGAGCCGTCGGCGATGGGTGTACAGCAGGTACGCGGCCCGGTGCAGGGCGACGGCGGTCTTGCCGGTGCCCGGTCCCCCCTGGACGACCAGCACTCCGCGGTTGTCGGAACGGATGATGCGGTCCTGCTCGGCCTGGATGGTGGCCACGATGTCGCCCATCCTGCCGGTGCGCTGCCCCGAGACCGCGGCCAGCAGGGCTCCCTCGCCCTGCAGCACCACGTCGTCGCTCTCGGCCAGGACCGACTGGTCGAGCACGTCGTCCTCCAGTCCGATCACCTGGCGTCCGCGACTGATCAGGTGGCGGCGCAGGCGCACGCCCCGACGGTCATTGGCGGTGGCCTGGTAGAAGACGGCGGCGGCCGGCGCGCGCCAGTCCACCAGCAGCTGCTCGCGCTCGGGCGTGAACAGCCCGATCCGGCCGATGTAGCGGCGGGCCTGGTCGTCGGTGTCCAGCCTCCCGAAGACCACATTGCGCGAGACCGACCGCAGCAGGGCCAGACGGTCCTCGTACAGTGCCATGAACGAGTCGCGCTCGGAGCGGTTCTGGTGCGTCGAGGCGTGCTGTGAGGCCTGGATCCGGGTGAGGTTCGCCTCGACCTGCGCGACCAGCTCGTCGACGCGTTCGTACAGGCGGTCGGCATAGGCCTGTTCACGGGCGATCTCCCTGCTGATCTGCTCTTCCGCCTCGTCCACCGGCCTGTCCCCCTGATGATCTGAGTTCGACTGCGGCGCTCGGGCCGGACCGAGGGGCCGGCTGAGCACGGTGGTCCATTATGGTGGACCAGCCTGGATGTGCGTGACATCGGGTTCGGCGCGAGGGAGGAGACGCGATGCGTGACCCACGCGACCTGTATCGGTTCGAGTCGGCCGAGGTGCTGGCGGCGGTGCCGCGGGACGGCCTGACGCTCGTGCACGCGCTGCCCGGCATGGTCGACGCCGGCAGCGCCTGCCGGATCGCCTCCACCTACCTGCGTGATGAGCTGCGGCATCTGCGGCTGGTCACCTTCGACGCGGATGAGCTGCTGGACTACCGGGGCTCCCGGCCGCAGGCGGTGTTCGACGGCACCTCCTACACCAGCGTCGACATCCCTGACCTCACCCTGTGGTTGATGTACGACGAGGCCGACCGTCCCTTCCTCTTCCTCGACGGGCCCGAGCCGGACCTGCAGTGGCGCCGGCTCGCAGAGGCCCTCACCGACCTGGTCGAGTTCTTCGACGTCGAACAGGTGGTGGGCATGCAGGCGGTGCCCATGGCGGTGCCGCACACACGGCCGATCGGGCTGTTCGCCCACGCCAACGACGCCGCGCTGCAGGGGCGCGCCGGCGAAGGGTCCCCGACCTGGGTCGGCGGGTCAGGTGCCTCCGCCGGTGCGGAGGACGGCGGTCGCGCCGAGGACGGCGAGGGCACCGAGATCGTGGTTCCCGCCTCCTTCGGCGCTCTGCTCGAGCACCAGCTGGGCCGGGCCGGCCATGCGGCGATGGGCTACGCGGCGCAGATCCCGCACTACCTCACCCGTACCGACTTCCCGGCCGGGGCGCTCGCGCTCCTGCGTCGCGTCAGCGACGCCGCCGGGCTCGAGCTGCCGTTGGTGAACCTGGGCGATCTGACCGAGGCCGCGACCACGGCCCTGGACGGGACACTGGCGCAGAACAGCGAGGTGCGCCAGATCGTCACCGCCCTCGAGGAGCAGTACGACTCCTTCAGTGAGGGGGGAGAGGGGGCCCCGTTGTCGACCACCATGGACATGCCCACGGCCGATGAGATCGGCGACCACTTCGAACGCTTCCTGGCCGACCGGAATGGTGAGGGTCCGGAGGACCTGCGCGGCCTGTGAGCCCCCGTTCGGGCTCCGCACGCCCTCCCGCGCGCCCGTCCAGCGCAGTTCGTTACGCCTTCGTGATCGGTGCTTTGCCTCCACCGTGTGAACAGTGCCACGGTCATGACAGAATGGGGGCGTTGCGGTGATGCAGTTCCAGCAGGACAGTCCGTCGATCGTGCCTCGGCACAGCACGGTACGCACCTGATGCCACCCGCTCAGGCGGGGGACGGCTCACGCGGCGACCTTGGTCGCGTCGTGCGACCGATGATGGACGACACAGAAGGTGACAGGTATGGCACAGGGCTCGGTCAAGTGGTTCAACGCCGAAAAGGGCTACGGCTTCATCGAGATCGACGGGGGCGGCGCTGACGTCTTCGTCCACCACAGCAAGATCGATATGGACGGCTACCGCACCCTCGACGAGGGCCAGCGCGTGGAGTTCGACGTCAGCCAGGGAGACAAGGGGCCGCAGGCCGAACAGGTCCGCCCCCTCTGATCCACGGCTGGACCGTGACACCGACGGACCGGGCAGGAGCAAGGCGCTCCTGTCCGGTCCGTCTTGTTCTGCCGCGGTGGCATCAGACGAGCACCCGGCCGGCGCGGCGCAGCGCCTGCACCTGGGCCGAGCGAGCCAGCCGCACCGAGACGGGGTCCGAGCGCAGCACCCGGTCGACCCCCTCGGGCAGCGGATGCGCCGAGGCGAGCAGCACACAGTTCCCCCTCCGCTTGCCCGACAGGTGAGCGGGCTCCGCGATCACGCCGACGTGCTCGAAGACCGTGCACAGGGTGGCGACTTCATCGGCCAGCATCCCGCTGCCCGGGGGAGCGGCGCAGTTGGCCAGGTACAGGCCGTCCTCCCGCAGCACCCGTGCCACCTGCCGGGCGGCGTCGACGGTGAGCAGCTCGGGGGGCGTGACGGACCCGGAGAAGACGTCGCGTACCAGGACGTCGAAGCGGTCCGCGCGCCATGCCGACAGGGCGCCGAGCGCGTCGTCGACGCGTAGCCGCAGCTGCGGGGAGCGGGGCAGGTCGAACCAGGGGCGCACCTGCTCGGCCAGCAGTGCGTCGAGCTCGACCACGATCTGCCTGCTGTCGGGGTGGGCGGCCGCGAGCGCCCGGGGCAGCGAGCAGCCACCACCGCCCAGGTGTGCCAGCTGCGGGGCCGATGACCGCACGTCGCCGGCTGCCAGCTGCAGTTCGATCACCAGCTGCATCCACCGCATGTACTCGAAGACCAGGAACTCGGGGTCGGGGTGCAGGTGCGAGGAGGGCATGCCGTTGATGTCCAGCAGCACCGAGCCGTCGTTCTCCCGGCTGAGGCGGGCGTACCCGGTCGAGATCGGGATGGGGGTCTCGAGCGGCCCCAGGTTCTCGAAGGGGCGGGCGGATCGGCGCTGGCGACGGGACATCGCACCACTGTAGGAGGCGCACTCCTCCCCAGGCCCTGGTCATCCCCGTATCGGGCGATCCGGGCCGGATGTCGGACCCCTCCCATAGCGTGCGGAGCACCAACGCATACAGGTGCACAGGTGCCGGGAGCGGCACCGCACCGGGGAGGAGCGGCATGGCCACCATCACGGCAGGATCTCGCGCACGCGGCGCAGCCGGGAGCGGCCGCGCAGCCGGGAGCGGGGGTGCGGCAGCGCCCCGGTCCTTGCGGGCCCACCTCGCCCGGCTCGACGCCGACCAGGCGTGCCTTCAGCGGGCCCGTCAGCTGCTCCAGCAGGGCAGGGCGCTGTCCGCCACCGAGCCGCGTGACGCCTTCGAGCTGGCCCACCGCGCGGCGCTGCGCGGGGCCGGGGTGCTGGTCACCCGAGCCAATCGCGAGCGGCGCCGGCCTCTGCCCCTGAACGTGTGGAGGGCGCTGGAGCGGATCGGGGGCAGCGCCGCCGAGCGCTCCGCGGAGCTGACCGAGCTGGTCGCCGAGCGCGAGCGCCTGGACCGCGACCCCGCCGCTCATCCCGACCCCGTCCTGCTCGAGCGCCACCTCGAGCAGACGGCCCGCCATCTCGAACAGGTCGCAGACCTGCTGCTCGAGGAGCTGCCGGGGCCGTTGACCGCCCTGGCCGGGTGACCGGGCACGGCGCCGCGCCCGGTACAGTCCTGAGCCGGGAGGTGGCAATGGGCACGCAGCACGCGGAGGACCGCACCGAGGAGCTCCCCGGCATCCTCCATCTCGACATGGATGCCTTCTTCGCCTCGGTCGAGATCCGGGACGACCCTTCGCTGCAGGGCAAGCCGGTGGTCGTCGGGGGAGCCGGAGCGCGCGGCGTCGTCGCGGCCGCCAGCTACCCCGCCCGCACCCGGGGAATCCGCTCGGCGATGCCGATGGCCACTGCCCGGCGCCTGGCCCCGGATCTGATCATCGTCCCCGGTCGCATGGACCGGTACCGGGAGGTCTCCGCCCAGGTGATGGCGCTGCTCGGCGACGTGGTGGCCGAAGTCGAGCAGATCAGCGTCGACGAAGCCTTCCTCGACGTGCGCGGCGCGAGGAGGCTGTTCGGGCCTCCGGACACGATCGCCGCCCTGCTGCGCCACCGCATCCGAGCCGAGCTCGGGCTGCCCAGCTCCGTGGGCGGCTCCGTCTCCCGGGCGGTCGCGAAGATCGCCTCCGCCCAGGCCAAGCCCGACGGCATGCTGATCATCCCGGCGGAGGACACAGCGCAGTTCCTGGCACCGCTGCCGGTCTCGGTGATCTCCGGGGTCGGGCCCAAGGCCGTGGCCGGGCTGGAGCGGATCGGGGTCCGCACCATCAGCCAGCTCCGGGAGGTCCCCGCGGCCACCGTCGCCCGGGTGCTCGGCCCGCGCACGCCCGAGGTCCTGCGCCTGGCCGACGGCAGCGACCGCACCGGGCTCGGGCACCGCACCCGGGACAAGTCGCTGGGCACCGAGCGCACCTGGGACGAGGACCTGACCGACCCCCGGGAGGTGCGCCGACGGATCACGATCATGGCCGATGAGGTCGCCCATCAGCTGCGACGCTCCGGCTTCGTCACCCGCACGGTCGTCCTCAAGCTGCGCAGCCCCGATGGGACCACCCTCACCCGCTCCTCCACCCTGAGCCAGCCCACTGCGAGCGGGGAGCGCCTCCGGGAGCACGTGGTGGCGCTGTGGGAGCGCGAGCAGCACCGGCTGCACCGCATCCGACTGGCCGGTGTGCGGGCCACGCAGCTCGAGCCGGCCGACGGGGCGCCCGTCCAGCAGGAGCTGACCGGTCGTTCGGCGGGATGGCAGGATCTGGAGGCCGCGATGGACCGGGCACGGGAACGTTTCGGAGGGGCGACCGTCAGCCGCGGATCCACCTTGTCAAGCGGGCCCGTCGGCCCCCGGCAGACCCCTCCGGGGCCACCCCCGGTGCCGGAGCTGTGACCTGGAGGTCCCGTGGGGGCGTGATGCACGTCGGCAACGGTTTCCATAACTCAGGAATGGGCTCTAAACTGAGGGTACCGCCGACGAAGGCAGATGAGCCAGGTCTGTGCGGCGGGGGCGCCCAGCGGGCGTGAGGCACGGGGACAAGGAGCGGAACCATGCCGCTGTCTGAGCACGAGCAGAAGATGCTCGACGAGATGGAGCGTCAGCTCTTCGCTGACGATCCGCGGCTCGCGCGGGCCTTTGCGCCCAAGAAGGCCCCCCGGAACAACGGCCGTCGGATCGCCATCGGCCTGGGCGCGGTCGTCCTGGGCCTGGTGGTCCTGGTGCTGGCCGTCGCCCTGCCCGCCGTCTGGCTCGGCGTGATCGCGTTCATCGGGATGCTGGCCGGCGCCGTCTATGCCGTCACCACCCCCACCTCCTCGCCGTCGGACCCCGATGATCCCGGTGGCGGTTCCGGCCCGCAGGGCCCCGACTCACCTCGGGGCAACGGCGGCAGCTTCATGCAGAAGATGGAACAGCGCTGGGAGAAGCGCTCGGGTGACGACCGCTTCTGACCCGCCCCTGAATTCCACCACGGCAGCGCCCCGGCTCCTTCGAGCCGGGGCGCTTCGTGTGTCACCTCGCGGTGCGCACGGCCCGGCCCGCTGACGGCCGCCATCCGCTGACCACCGTCGCTCCCTGTGCTGCGGCCCGGTGAGCTGCGGAGCGGCGAGGATCCGACCACCTGGACCTCCCGTTCCCCCTGATCTCCACAGCGCTCCACCGCGATCCCCCACTTCCCTCCACCTCCACCGCGTTCCCCGGCGCCGCCCGCCCCAGCACCTCATGACCTGCATCTTTGAGTCGCACCGGGCTGCACTCGCCGCAGCGAGCGGCTCCCTGGTGCCGGTGATCCGGCGTGCGGCGACACGCTGTCGCGCGTTCCACACCACTTTCCCCCCACCTTCCCCCACCGCTGCTACCTGCAGTGATGGCTGTCAGATGGCTCATTTTCGGCATTCGGCTGGCATTGGGTGGGGGGTAGTGGGGTAAAGTGGGGCGCGTAGGAAGGAGATGGGGTTTCGGATCGCGAGTCACGGTGAGTGAAGGAGGGCCTGGATGTTCCTCGGCACCTTCACGCCCAAGCTCGACGACAAGGGACGCCTGATCTTTCCTGCGAAGTTCCGTGACGAGCTCGCCTCGGGACTGGTCATGACTCGCGGACAGGAGCACTGCATCGCCGTGTACCCGCTCGCCGAGTTCCGCCAGAAGCTCGAGGAAGCCCGTCGGGCGCCCACCACCGATCGGCGCACCCGTGACTACCTGCGGGTGCTGCTGTCCGGAGCGGAGGACGTCATCCCGGACAAGCAGGGCCGCATCACCATCCCGGGCCATCTGCGCACCTACGCGGACCTGGACCGGGAATGCGCCGTGATCGGCGCGCTCGATCGGCTCGAGATCTGGTCGCTCCCGGCCTGGGAGACCTACCTCGAGCAGAAGGAGGAGGGCTTCGCCCAGACCGCCGAGGAGGTGGTCCCGGGCCTGTTCTGACGGATATCCGTCCTGTGAGACCTCTCGTCGTTCCCGCCCCGATGCAACTTCCCCGGTGGCGGGTCGGGAACGACGAGGAATCCCGCAGGGCGGCCCCGGCCCCAGGACCCGGAACCACGTCGCAATCAGCGGCTCTCGCGCCGCGACAGGACCCGCGCCGAATGCGGCGCGCAGCACAGGGGAGGGGGCGCCATGGACAGCTCGCAGCACACGCCGGTCGAGCAGCGGCACCTGCCGGTTCTGCTCGACACCTCCGTGGAGCTGCTGACCCCCGCGCTCCGGCGTCCCGGCGCGGTGCACATCGACGCCACCCTGGGCATGGGGGGCCACGCCACCGCCGTCCTGGACGCCGCCCCCGAAGCTCGCCTGGTCGGTATCGACCGCGACGCGGAGGCCCTCGCACTGGCCCGGGAACGGATCGGGCGGGCCGGCCATGCCGAGCGGGCCACTTTGGTCCACGCCACCTACGACGAGCTCCCCGAGGTGCTCGAGGAGCTCGGGCTGGACGGCGCCGACGCGGTGATGATGGACCTGGGCCTGTCCAGCTTCCAGATCGATACCGCCGAGCGCGGCTTCTCCTACACGGTCGATGCCCCTCTGGACATGCGCATGGACACCGCCTCCGACGGCCCCACGGCCGCGGACCTGCTGCGGGATCTGCCCGAGCAGGAGCTCGCACGCGTGCTCCACGAGCTCGGCGACGAGCGCTTCTCGCGCCGCATCGCCCGCCGGATCGTCGAGCAGCGCGAGAGCTCGCCGATCACCCGCAGCGGGGAACTGGTGCAGCTGCTGGACCGGGCCATCCCGGCTGCGTCCAGGGCGAGCGGCGGTCACCCCGCCAAGCGCACCTTCCAGGCGCTGCGGATCGCCGTCAACGAGGAGCTCGAGCTCCTGGCCGGCGCCCTCGAGAAAGCGCTGGACAGCCTCGTCCTCGGTGGCCGGATCGTCGTGGAGTCCTACCATTCCGGTGAGGACCGCCTGGTCAAGAACGCTTTTGGGCGACGGACCCGCTCCTCGGCCCCTCCCGGTCTGCCGGTCGAGCTCGAGGAGCACAAACCGACCTTCGAACCGATCATCCGGGGCGCGCTGCAGGCCGATGAGGCCGAACGCGCCCTGAACCCGCGCGCGGCCTCCGTCCGGCTGCGCGCACTGACCCGCATCCGACCCGCCCAGAGAGCCCGCTGATATGGCAAGCACCTCCGCTGTCCGCTCCCCAGCGGTCCGCCCGCTCCGCGCCCCGAAGACCTCCGCCGCGCCGCGGCCGAAGCTGACGGTCCTCGCCGCTCCGAAGACCTCCGGCAGCTCGATGCCGTTCACGCTGCTGTGCACCCTGATCGTCACCGCCACCCTGGCGGCGCTGCTGTATATGAACATCCAGATGTCCGACACCAGCTATGAGATCACCCGGCTGCAGAGCCAGTCCCAGCGCCTGACCGAGGAGAAGCAGGCGCTGGCCGAGACCGATGAGCGTCTGGGCACCCCGCAGGAGCTCGAGCGCCAGGCTCGTGAGCACGGCATGGTGCCGGTGTCCGAGCCCGCCTACATCGACCTCGACACGGGCGAGGTGCTTGGCCAGACGGCCCCGAGCGAGCAGACTGCTCCCAATCCGGAACTCGCGCAGGCGCCGGCCGAGGTGGCCGTGCCGCCCGCGCAGATCTATGACGAGCCCACCGCCTACCACGGCATGGGGAACGAGGGAGCCTGAGCATGTCGACCTCCCGCAGCGAACGCGCCGGCCGCGGTCCGGGAGGACAGCGGGGCGGAGGGCACCGCATCCCGCGTGCTCGGATCGGCGAACCCGCGGTGCGGCACCGGCTGCTGCTGTGCATGATCATGGTCGCCGTGCTCGCGCTGTCCGGCCGCCTGGTCTGGGTTCAGGGGCTGGATGCCAGCGCCCGGGCCCAGGAGGCCATCGAGCAGCGCACCGTGACCCGCTCCATCCCCGCGCTGCGCGGAGACATCGTCGATCGCCACGGCACGACGCTGGCCAGCTCGGTGCAGCGCTACGACCTCTGGGTCAACCAGATGCAGGTCGACCAGTACCTGCAGAACTCCCGCTCCGCCGAGGAGACGGGCGTCCCGGCCGCCGCCGCAGAGCTCGCCCCGGTGCTGGGCTGGTCGGTCAGCGACACCGAGGAGGCGCTCACCGGTGACCGCGGCTTCGTGTACCTGCTCAAGAACGTCGAGCCCGCCGTCCGCGACGCCGCCCTGGCCCTGGAGATCCCCGGGATCGGCGCAGACCCCGTCGCCGACCGGATCTACCCGGCGGGCTCCGTGGGCGGGAACATCCTGGGCTTCGTCGGCGACGACGGCGCCGCCCTGGCGGGCACCGAGCTGTCCTTCGACGACACCCTGCGCGGCACCGACGGCAAGACCCAGTACGAGCGCGGCGCCGGGGGCCAGATCATCCCCACCGGCAAGCGGGAGACCACCGACGCCGTCGACGGCAGCGATCTGGTGCTGACGATCGACCGTGACCTGCAGTGGAAGGCCCAGCAGATCGTCGCGGGAGCGGTCGAGGACGTGGGCGGCAGCGGCGGCAGCGCCGTGGCGCTCAACGCCCGCACCGGCGAGGTACTGGCCCTGGCCGACTATCCGAGCTACGACCCCAACGATTTCGGGGCCGTCGACGACGAGGACCGCGGCAACCGGTCGATCTCCAAAGTCTTCGAACCGGGCTCGACCGGCAAGCTGTTCACCATCGCGGCGGCGCTCGAGGAGGGCACCGCGCAGGTCGACTCCCAGTACGAGATCCCCTATGAGACCTCCTTCGATGGCCATCGGATCAAGGACGCCCGCTACCACGAGGACCAGCGGCTGACGCTCGCCGGCGTGCTGTCCAACAGCTCCAACGTCGGCACCGTGCAGATCTCCGAGGAGATGGAGCCGCAGATCCGCCACGACTACCTGACCGCCTTCGGGCTCGGCCAGCCCACCGGTGTGGGCCTGCCCGGCGAGTCGGCCGGCATCGTCCATCCCGCCGAGGACTGGACCGGTCGCACCCGGTACACCACCGCCTTCGGTCAGGGCTACTCCGTCAATGCCCTGCAGATGACCTCGGCGGTCGGGACCTTCGCCAATCAGGGCGTGCGCGTGGATCCCCGCGTCGTCGCCGGCACCCGCGAGGACGATGGCTCCGTGCGCCCGCTGGGCGAGCCCGCCAGCACCCGGGTGGTCTCCGCTGAGACCGCCGAGACCGTCGCGGAGCTGATGGACAACAACATCGACGAGGAGGAGTCCGGTGCGGCCGTGACCGGCTACGCCACGGCCGGCAAGTCGGGCACCGCGCAGGTGCCCGGCGGCACCTACACCGCCTCCTTCATCGGTTTCGCCCCCGCTGATGACCCGGAGATCGTGGTCGGGGTGTTCGTCTTCGGCCTGAACTCCTTCATCTCCGGCAGCCGTGCGGCCGGACCGGCTTTCTCGGAACTAATGGCCTTCACCCTCCAGAACCAGGGCATCGCCCCCACGGGCACCCCGGGACGCGAACTCGAGAACGAGTGGTGAGCCCCGACGTGACCTCCCTGCCCGATCAGCCCGATCAGCCCGCTGAGCCGCCCCGCCCGCGCCTTTCCGCCGGGGCCGACGCCGCCGAGCTCGCCCGCGCACTCGGCGCCCCCGCCCCGCTGGAGCCCATCCGGCTCAGCGGCGTCACCCTCGACTCCCGCAGCGTCGAGACCGGTGACCTGTGGTGCGCCCTTCCCGGCGCGAACGCCCACGGCGCCCAGTTCGCCGCCCAGGCCCGCGAACGCGGAGCGGCCCTCGCGCTCACGGACGCGGCGGGCCGACCGCTGTGCGAACGAGCGGGTCTGCCCGCCCTGGTGGTGGCCGACCCCCGCCGGGACACCGCAGCCGCCGCCTCCCTGGTCTACGGGCACCCGGGGCGGCGGCTCGCCACGGTCGGGGTCACCGGCACCAACGGCAAGACCTCGGTGACCACGATGATCGACCAGACCCTGCGCGCCCTGGGCCGGGCCACGGGTGTCGTGGGCACCTCCGGCACCGCCTACCGCGACTCCGCCGGCCGCGACCACCACGTCGCCACGGTCCGCACCACCCCCGAGGCTCCCGAGCTGCACGGCATCCTGGCCCGCATGGTCGAGGACGGCGTGCATACCGCCTCGATGGAGATCTCCTCCCATGCCCTGGTGCTGCACCGGGCCGACGGTGTCGTGGTCGACGTCGCCTGCTTCACGAACCTCAGCCAGGACCACCTCGACTTCCACCGCGACATGGAGGACTACTACCGGGCCAAGCGGTCGATGCTGACGCCCGCCCACGCCCGCCGTGCCGTGGTGTGCGTGGACGGCGACTGGGGCCGGCGCCTGGCCCGCGAGGCCGAGGTCCCCGTGGTCACCTACGCCACCGACCCCGCGGCCGGGGCCGACCACACCGCACGGGATCTGCGCGCCGACGGCTACGGCACCGTCTTCACCGCCGACGGCCCCCGGGGCAGCCGCACCCTGCGCTCCGCGCTGCCGGGCCGCCACTTCGTGGCCAACGCCCTGGCCGCCTCCCTGCTGCTGGAGGAGATAGGGATCGCCGGTCCCCAGGTCGACCACGCCCTGGGCACGGCGGGCACCGTCCCCGGGCGGATGGAACCGGTCGCCGAGGCTCCCGTGCTGGCGGTGGTGGACTACTCGCACACCCCCGACGCGCTCGAGCAGGCGCTGACCACCCTGCGCGCGGTTCCGCGCACCCGCCGGCTGATCGCCGTGATCGGGGCCGGCGGCGACCGCGACCGGGGCAAGCGCCCCCGGATGGGCGAGGTGACCGCTCGCCTGGCCGACGTGGTGATCGTCACCGATGACAATCCTCGGACGGAAGATCCCTCGCGGATCCGCTCCGAGGTGCTCTCAGGCATCGCGGAGCACTCGAAGGCTGAGGTCAGAGAGGTTTCCGGGCGCGGTGAGGCGATCGTGGCTGCCGCTCGCCTCGCGGACGTGGGCGACACCATCCTGCTGGCGGGCAAGGGGGCCGAGACCGGACAGGAGATCGGCGGTATCGTCCATCCGTTCGATGATCGTCTCCGACTTCGCGATGCCTTGACCACGCACGGAGGCGACACCGACGCCGACCATGCCGACGGAGGACGCTGACCATGCTCGAGACCACAGCCCGGGAGATCGCCGAGATCACCGGCGGCCGACTGGTGGGTGGCGCGACCGGTGACGAACGGGTCACCGGCGACGCCCGCATCGATTCGCGCAGCGTCGCGACGGGGGACCTGTTCGCCGCCTTCGTCGGCGAACGAGCCGACGGTCACGACTACCTCGAGGCGGCACGGGAGGGCGGTGCCGTCCTGTCCCTGGTCTCACGTGAGGCCCAGATGCCCGGGGTCCTGGTCGAGGACGTCGGCCGCGCCCTGTCGGAGCTGGCCCGCGCCCAGCTGAGCCGTGCCCGCCAGGAGCACCCCGCCCTGACGGTGCTGGCCGTGACCGGCAGCGCCGGTAAGACCGGCACCAAGGACCTGATGGGGCGGATCCTCGGCGACATCGCCCCGACCATCGCCCCCGTGGGCAGCTTCAACAACGAGCTCGGGCTGCCGCTGACCGTGTTGCGCCTGCGCCCCGAGACCCGGTTCCTGGTGCTCGAGATGGGTTCGCGAGGACCGGGACACATCACCCATCTGACCGAGATCGCGCGCCCGGACATCTCGCTCGTGCTCAACGTGGGCAGCGCCCACCTGGGCGAGTTCGGCAGCGTCGACGGGATCGCCCGGGCCAAGGGCGAGCTGGTCGAGGCCCTGCCGCCCGGCGGGCGGGCCGTGCTCAACGCCGAGGACCCACGCGTGGCGGCCATGGCCGAGCGCTCCGTGGCGCCCGTGGTCACCTTCGGCTTCTACTCCGGGCAGGTCCGAGGGGAGGAGCTGACCCTCGACGACGACGCCCGCCTCGGCTTCACCCTCACGATCCCCGAGGGCCTGGTCCGCCTCGACGGCTCGAGCATCCCGCCCGGCTCCCATCCGGTGGCCCCGGACCTGCTGGGGGAGCATCAGGCCGGCAATGTGCTGGCGGCCCTGACCGCGTGCGTGCTGGCGGGGGCGGACCCCGCCACCGCCGCCGCCACGCTGGACGGCGCCAAGCTCCCCTCGGGACAGCGCATGGAGGTGCTGCGCAGCGGTGGCGCCGTGATCATCGACGACGCCTACAACGCCAATCCCGACTCGATGCGCCACGCTCTGAAGACCCTGGCCCATCTGGGCCGGGGCCGCCGCACCATCGCCGTGCTCGGTGAGATGCTGGAGCTCGGGGAGGACTCCGTGCGCCTGCACGACGAGATCGGCCGGCTCGCGGTGCGCCTGAACATCTCCCAGCTCTACGTGGTCGGGGAGGGCGCCGCCCCCATCCATCACGGCGCGAGCCTGGAGGGCAGCTTCGGAGGCGAATCCGTCCACCTCGAGACCGTGGAGGAGGCCATCGCCGTGCTGGAGCAGACGGTGACCACCGGTGACGCGGTGCTGATGAAGTCCTCCCGGGACGCCGGCCTGCGCCGGATCGCCAGGCCGTTGCTGGCCCACCTGGAGAAGCCCCGTCCCGGGCGCGAGACGGAGGGAGGGGACCAGGGATGATCGCCATCATCATCGCGGGCGCCGCCGCGCTGCTGCTGTCCATCGTGGGCACGCCGCTGTACATCAAGCTGCTGGAGAAGCGCGGCTACGGACAGTTCGTGCGCGACGACGGCCCCACCTCGCACGCCACGAAGCGCGGCACCCCCACCATGGGCGGGGTGGCCATCATCTCGGCCACCCTCGTGGCCTACGGGCTGAGCCACCTGCTGACCATGACGCTGCCCAGCGTCTCGGTGCTGCTGGTGCTGTTCCTGATGGTCGGACTCGGCGTGGTCGGCTTCCTCGACGACTATCTGAAGATCTCCCAGCAGCGCAGCCTGGGACTGCGCCCCCGCGACAAACTGGTGGGCCAGTTCCTGGTCGCCACCGCCTTCGCCGTGATCGCGCTGCTGTTCCCTGACGACAACGGCAACACCCCGGCCGGGACCGCCATCTCCTTCGTGCGCGACATCCCCTGGCTGGATCTGGCCTTCGCCGGCACCATCGTCGGCTTCATCCTTTTCGCGATCTGGGCGAACTTCCTGGTCGCAGCATGGTCCAACGGGGTCAACCTCACCGACGGGCTCGACGGCCTGGCCAGCGGAGCCACCATCGTCTTCAGCGGGGCGTACCTGGTGATCTCCTTCTGGCAGTGGCGGCAGGTGTGCAGCGTCGACCTCGAGGCCGGTGGCCTGGTGCAGTGCTACGACGCCCGGGACCCGCTCGATGTGGCCGTGCTGTGCGCCGCGATCATCGGCGCCTGCATCGGCTTCCTGTGGTGGAACACCTCGCCCGCGAAGATCTTCATGGGCGACACGGGGTCGCTGGCGCTGGGTGGCGCGATCGCCGGCTTGACCATCGTCTCGCGCACCGAGGTGCTCGGCGCCATCATCGGCGGCCTGTTCGTGATCATCTCCCTGTCGGTGATCATCCAGGTCACCAGCTTCAAGCTGACCGGCAGACGGGTGTTCCGGATGGCCCCCCTGCAGCACCACTTCGAGCTCAAGGGCTGGAACGAGGTCACCATCGTGGTGCGCTTCTGGATCGTGGCCGGCATCCTCGCCGGGGTCGGGCTGGGCATCTTCTACCTCGACGCGCTGCCGAGGCTGACCTCATGAGCGAGCTGCGCTCGGCCCCCGGCCCCGGTGACCCGGTGACTCCCGTGGAACAGCGGCCCTGGCCCGGACTCGACGTGGCCGGTCTGACTATCCTGGTGGCCGGCTTTGGGGTCTCCGGGTACGCCGTGGCCGACCAGACCATGCAGCGGGGCGCACAGGTGCTGGTGGTCGACGGCGCCGACACCCCCGAGATCCGCGAGCGCGCCCAGATCCTCGAGGTGCTGGGCGTGCAAATTCGTCTCGGCCCCGAGCACACCGTGGCCCTGCCCGCCGACCACGCCGTGGACCTGGTGGTCACCTCGCCTGGCTGGCGACCCGACCAGCCTCTGCTGGCAGCCGCCACGGCCGCCGGCATCCCCGTGTGGAGCGAGGTGGAGCTGGCGCGCCGCATGCAGGCCCCGGGGGGCCCCGCGTGGCTGGCCGTCACGGGGACCAACGGCAAGACCACCGCGGTGACCATGCTCGAGTCGATCCTGCTCGCCGCCGGACTGCGCGCGGTGGCCTGCGGCAACGTGGGCCTGCCGGTGATCGAGGCGGCCCTGGACCCCGAGGGTTATGACGTGCTCGCCCTGGAGCTGTCCAGCTTCCAGCTGCACTGGACCGAGCACCTGGACTGCGAGGCCGCCGCGGTGCTCAACGTGAGCGATGACCACCTGGACTGGCACGGCGGCGCCGGCGCCTACGCCGCCGCGAAGGGGCGCATCTACGAGGGCGTCCGCACGGCCTGCGTCTACAATGTCGCCGATCCCCTCACGCGGGAGCTGGTCGAGCAGGCCGACGTGCTCGAGGGAGCCCGTGCCATCGGCGTCACCCTGGGAAGTCCGGGCCTGTCCGAGGTCGGTGTGGTCGACGGGATCCTCGCCGACCGCGCCTTCCTGGCCGAGCGGCGCACCGCCGCCGCCGAGCTGGCCACGCTCGCCGACCTCGAGCACCTGGGCCCTCAGGGCGCCGGAGCGCACATCCAGCTCGACGCGCTGACCGCCGCAGCCCTCGCCCGCGCCCACGGCGTGCCCCAGCACGCGGTGCGCGACGGTCTGCGTGCCTACCGGATGGGACGCCACCGCGCCGAGCACATCGCCAGCGCCGACGGCATCGACTGGATCGACGACACCAAGGCCACCAACCCCGAGGCGGCCCGGGCCTCCCTGACCGCCGCCCAGCGGATCGTGTGGATCGCCGGGGGAGACACCAAGGGAGCGGACCTGGAGCCGCTGATCGCCTCTGCCGCGGACTCCCTGGTGGGGGTGGTGCTGCTGGGGACGGACGCGAGCCCCTTCACCGCTGCCCTGACCCGACACGCCCCGCAGATCCCCGTGATCCGGCTCGATCCGGGCGACACTGACGATGTCGCCGGCCGGACCCGTCTGATGGAGGAAGCGGTGCGATCAGCCCGATCGCTGGCCTCCCCCGGAGACGTGGTGCTGCTGGCACCGGCCGCCGCCTCGATCGACCAGTTCCGTGACTACGCGGAACGGGGGGATCTCTTCGCGGCGGCTGTGTCCCGACTGCCAGGAGAGCGCCCATGACGCTGCAGGAGACCCGCCGCAACGGCACGGGGACCCGGCGTCGCAGCTCGGCATCGCCACGCCCCGACGCCCCCGGCTCCCGCACCGCCGGCGTCGTCCGCCCCGATGAGGAGCAGCCGCTGGGCAACGTCGGCACCCGCATCAGGGACGGGGTGGGCGGCTGGCTGAAGTCCCCCGCGCTGGACTTCTACGGGCTGATCGTGATCGGTGCCCTGCTGGTCGGCGTCGGCCTGACCATGGTGCTGTCCTCGACTGCGGTGCTGAACATCTCCCGCGGCGAGTCCGGCTTCGCCGGCCTTTTCCGTCAAGGTGCCTTCGCCGGCCTGGGACTGGCCCTGCTGATCGCCGCCGCCGTCATGCCGCCCGGCTTCTATCGCCGAGCGGCGTGGCCGCTGATGGGCCTCGGCCTGCTCCTGCAGTGCCTGGTCTTCACACCGCTGGGCATCGAAGCCGACGGCAACCGCAACTGGGTCAGCCTCGGTGGACAGACCCTGCAGCCCTCCGAGTTCCTCAAGCTCTCCCTGGCCGTCTGGCTGGGCGCACTGCTGGCCACCAAACGTCCTCTGCTGGACAAAGCCGGCCACGTGCTGTTCCCGATGGTGCCCGGGGTCGTGGCGGCGCTGGGGCTGGTCATGCTGGGCCAGGACCTGGGAACGATGATGGTGATGGCGATGCTGGTCGCCGGCTCCCTGTGGGTAGCCGGGATCCCGCGTCGCTGGTTCATCGTCAGCGGTGTGCTGGGCCTGGTCGGCATCGTGGCACTCACCGTCACCAGCCCCAACCGGATGCACCGCATCAACAACTGGCTGCACGGCACGTGCGAGGGTGATTCCTGCCTCCAGGCCGACCAGGGCCTGATGGGTCTGGCCGAGGGCGGCTGGTGGGGCGTGGGCCTGGGGGAGTCGCGCCAGAAATGGGGCCGCCTGCCGGCCGCAGAGGACGACTACATCTTCGCGATCATCGGCGAGGAGCTGGGCCTGGTCGGCACCCTGGGCGTGCTCGCCCTGTTCGCCGCCCTCGCCCTGGTGATGTTCCGGATGATCACCCGCCTCGACGACCCCTTCATGCAGATCTCCGTCGCCGGGATCAGCGCCTGGCTGCTGGGCCAGGCCTTCTTGAACATGATGGTCGTCACCGGGCTGCTGCCCGTCATCGGGGTGCCCCTGCCGTTCATCTCCTCCGGAGGCTCGGCGCTGCTGGCCTCCATGGCCGCCCTCGGGGTGCTGCTGTCCTTCGCGCGCCGGGAGCCCGGCGCGCAGGAGGCGATCACCGCGCGGGTGGGGGCGGTGCGCCGCACCATCAGCGTGCTGCCGGCACCCCGGGATGCCGAGCCCGCACCGGCACGGGGCCGCAGTGCCCGCACGCGCTCCGCGCGGGCGAAGCGCAGCAAGCGGGATGGGCGCGGCTCCGGCAGGCAGGTCTCCGGCCGCAGCGCCTCCCGCACGCGCCGCACGAGGAGGGAGCGATGAACGGTCCCCGCGTCCTGCTGGCGGGTGGGGGCAGCGCCGGGCACGTCTCCCCGCTGCTGGCCACGGCCACCCAGATCTCCCGGCTCGCCCCCGACAGCGAGGTGCTGGTGCTGGGCACGGCGGACGGCCTCGAGGCCGATCTGGTGCCGGCGGCCGGTTACGAGCTGATCACCATCGACAAGGTCCCCTTCCCGCGCCGCCCCGACGGGGCAGCGCTGCGGTTCCCGGCGCGCTTCGGCGCCACCCTGCGCGAGGTGCGGGCGCTGCTGCGTGAGCGCCGGATCGAGGTGGTCGCCGGCTACGGCGGGTACGTGTGCCCTCCGGCCTATCTGACCGCGGCGATCTCCCGCACCCCGTACGTGGTGCACGAGGCCAACCGTCGACCGGGACTGGCCAATCGGCTCGGCGCCCACCGGGCCGAGGCTGTGCTGACCGCCTTCGAGGGTGGATCCCTGCCCGGCGCCCGTCGCATCGGCATGCCGATGCGCGAAGCCATCGCGCAGCTCGACCGCAGCGGGCGCCGCGACGCGGCCGTGCAAGGCTTCGGCCTGGACCCGGATCGCCCCGTGATGCTGGTCACCGGTGGGTCCCTGGGAGCGCAGCGGCTGAACGAGTCGGTCTCCGCGGCCGCCGAGCGCTTCACCGAGACCGGTGCCCAGATCCTCCACATCACCGGTCGAGGCAAGACCGAGGGCCTGACCGAGCGCCCCGGCTACCGCATCGTCGAGTACGTGCTCGCCATGGAGGACGCCTACGCCGCCGCCGATCTGGCCCTGACCCGTGCCGGAGCCGGCACCGTCAGCGAGCTGACCGCCGTGGGCCTGCCCGCCGTGCTGGTGCCGCTGCCGATCGGCAACGGGGAGCAGGCTCTGAACGGGCAGGAGGTCGTCACCGCGGGCGGTGCCCTCATGGTCCCCGACGCCGAGCTCGACGTGGACTACCTGCTCGAGCAGGTGCTGCCCCTGATCAACGACACCCCGCGGCTCGAGCGGATGTCGCGTGCCTCCCGGGGATTCGGCATCACCGATGCGGCTGAGGTGATGGCCCGGATCGTGACCAGCGCCGCACGCCGAGCCTGACCGCCGCCGCCCCCTCCGAGGACTACGGTGACGCCATGAGTTCCGCCGCCCCCTCCGCCGGACCCGTCGGCCCCACCTCCGATGGCCCCGGCTCCGACGGTCCCGCCTCCCGCGTGGCGCGCACCATCCTGCGTCCCGGGGACGTGATCAACCAGGCGCAGTGGCCCACCGACCGGACCGTGACCTCCGTGCACGTGATCCGCATCGGCGGAGCGGGGATGTCGGCCGTCGCCCGGCTCGCCCTCGAGGCGGGCCTCGCCGTCTCCGGCTCGGATTCCCAGGACGGCCAGTTCATCGGTCCCCTGCGCGAGGCCGGGGCCGTCATCGGAATCGGCTTCGACCCGAGCCTGCTGAGCGACCAGGTCGATGTGGTGGTGGTCTCCACCGCCGTGCGGGCCGACAACCCCGAGGTGCTCGAGGCCCGGCGCCGCGGCATCCCGGTGATCCACCGCGCCGCCGCGCTGGCGGGCCTGCTGGCCGGTCGCGAGCTGGTGGCCGTCGCCGGAACCCACGGCAAGACCTCCACCACCGGCATGGCCGTGATGGCCCTGCGCGGCGCCGGCGCCGATCCCGCCTGGGCCCTGGGGGCGGCTGTCCCGGACCTGGGGCGCAACGCCGGCTTCGCCGCCCTGCCGGCCCCGATGCCCGGGGGCGCCGCAGCGGCCCGTCCCGGCCGAGGGATCGCAGTGGTCGAGGCCGACGAGTCCGACGGTTCCTTCCTCGCCTTCACGCCCCGTTCCCTGGTGGTCACCAACCTCGAGGCCGATCACCTCGACTTCCACGGCGATCCCGTCACCCTCACCGCGGCCTTCGACACCCTGACCGGCCAGCTCGAGACCGACGGGACCCTGGTGGTCTGCGCCGATGACCCGGGCGCCCGCGCCCTGGGCGAGCGTGCCGCACGGACCGGCACCGCCGTCATCTCCTACGGCGCCGCCGCCGACGCGAGCTGGCGGATCACCGCCGAGCGCTCCGGAGCGAGCGGCACCGAGGTCGAGCTCGACACCCCGCACGGTCCGCTACGCCTCGAACTGGCGGTGGCCGGACACCACAACGTCCTCAACGCCCTGGGAGCGCTGGCCGCGGTCACCGCCGCCGCGCCGGACCTCGACCCGGCGGCGCTGGCCGCCGGCCTGGCCTCCTTCACCGGGGCCTCGCGCCGCTTCGACGTCGCCGGCATCTCGGGCGGCGTCACGGTCGTGGACGACTACGCGCACCACCCGCGCGAGGTCGCCGCCACCATCGAGGCCTCCCGCGCCATCGTCGAGGCGCAGCAGCGTGGGGGCCGCGTGCTGGTGGTCTTCCAGCCGCACCTGTTCTCGCGCACCCGTGCCTTCGCCGCCGACTTCGCCGCCGCCCTCTCCGGAGCGGACCGGGCCTGGGTGATGCCGGTCTACGCGGCCCGGGAGGATCCCGATCCCAGCATCGACGCCACCACCATCACCGATCTCGTCGCCGGCACGGTGGTCGCGGCGCTGACGGCCGCAGAGCAGGTCGCTCCCCAGGTCGCCGCGGCTGCACGCCCCGGAGACCTGCTGCTGATGCTCGGCGCGGGGGACGTGGTGGAGACGACCCCGCTCGTCATGGCCGCCCTCGAAGCATCCGGCGAGGAGTCCTGATGGCCAAGCGGCCCACCGCTCCACGGCCCCGCGCCACCCCGAGCGGCACCACCCCGGGACCGCGTGCCACCCCGCGCCGCGCCGCACCGCACCGTCACGAGGCACCGCACCCGGAGTCCGGCAGCTCCCGGCGCACACCGGAGACGACCACGCCGAAGGGGGACCGCGGCACCCGGTCCGGCTCTCGCGCCGGCCGCACCGCCGGCCGCTCTGCGCACGAACCCGCCGAGACCACCACCGCAAGCCCCCACGGCGCCGGCTCGGGTCCGGACGAGCAGCCGGACAGCCGGCGCGTGGTCCAGGCCACCGAGCGCTTCCGCTCACTGGTGGCCGGACGCCCCTGGCGGCGTCGGCGCCGGGCGATCATCGGGACCCTGGCCGCGGTGGCCGTGCTGCTGGTCGCCGCGCTGTCCGCCGCGATCTGGCTGCCTGCCCTGCAGCTGCAACAGGTGACCGTCTCCGGTGACGACTACGTCGACCAGGAGCAGGTCCGCTCGAGCGTCGAGTCCCGTCTGGGGCACAGCGTGCTGCTGCTGCCCACCTCCGCGGTGGCCGAGGAGCTGACCGAGGTCCCCGGGGTCCGCAGCGCCGAGGTGGAGCGACGCTGGCCCGACGGGGCTCATGTCACGATCACTGAGAGGCAGCCGTTGGCGACCGTCGAGCGGCCCGATGGATCCAGCGCGATCCTCGACGAGGAGGGCGTCGAGCTGCCTCCTGAGGCGGGGGAGGGCGCCACCCTGGTGCCGCTCGAGGTCGACCCGGCCTCCGACGACCCGGAGGGTGCCACCGAGGCGATGGTCGAGGTACTGGCCGGGCTGCCGGACCCGCTGCGCGGGGCCCTGGACGAGGTCTCCGCGGCCAGCCGCAGCGACGTCACCCTCAACCTGAGCCTCGAGGACGGCGGCGACAAGACCGTGGTGTGGGGCGACGCCCAGGACGCCGAGCTCAAGGCCGAGGTGGTCCAGGTGCTGGTCGGTGAGCCCGGGACGACCATCGATGTCTCCTCCCCGGTCGCGCCGGTCACTCGCTGACCCCCGGCCGGCGCGGCCCTACCGCCCCCATCCGGCGTGATCCATCACCGACACGCACCCGTGGTCGTTGCGCCCGCGAGCACTCGTCCATAGCGTCGACGTGAAGGGGAGTCGCCCCGGAGTCCGAACCTCAACTCGAGGTCGAGGGTTTCCGGAAGTCGTCGGACCAGGAACGATGCAGGCCCCTCCCCACACGAGTACGACAAGAGCAAGGACAGTGACGTGGCCGGATCCCAGAACTATCTCGCAGTCATCAAGGTCGTCGGCGTCGGCGGCGGCGGTGTCAACGCGGTCAACCGCATGATCGAATCCGGCCTGAAGGGCGTCGAGTTCATCGCCATCAACACCGATGCGCAGGCGCTGCTGATGTCGGACGCTGACGTCAAGCTGGACGTGGGCAAGGAGAACACCCGCGGCCTCGGTGCCGGCGCGGACCCGGAGGTCGGGAAGAAGGCCGCCGAGGATCACGCGGAGGAGATCGAGGAGGTGCTGCGCGGCGCCGACATGGTCTTCGTGACCGCCGGCGAAGGCGGCGGCACCGGCACCGGGGGCGCCCCCGTGGTCGCCCAGATCGCCCGCAGCCTCGGTGCCCTGACCATCGGCGTGGTCACTCGGCCGTTCACCTTCGAGGGCCGCCGTCGCTCCACCCAGGCCGAGTCGGGTATCGCGGCCCTGCAGGCCGAGGTCGACACCTTGATCGTGATCCCCAACGACCGTCTGCTGTCGATCGCCGACAAGCAGGTCTCGATGCTGGACGCCTTCAAGTCCGCCGACCAGGTGCTGCTGTCCGGTGTCCAGGGCATCACCGATCTGATCACCACGCCGGGCCTGATCAACCTCGACTTCGCCGATGTGAAGTCGGTGATGCAGGACGCCGGCAGCGCCCTGATGGGCATTGGCTCCGCCCGAGGGGACGACCGCGCCCTGCAAGCCGCCGAACTGGCCGTGTCCAGCCCGCTGCTGGAGGCCTCGATCGACGGCGCCTATGGCGTGCTGCTGGCCATCCAGGGCGGCAGCGACCTGGGGCTCCACGAGGTCTCGGAGGCCGCGCGCCTGGTTCAGGAAGCCGCGCACCCCGATGCCAACATCATCTTCGGCTCCGTGATCGACGACGCCCTGGGCGACGAGGTCCGCGTGACCGTCATCGCCGCGGGCTTCGAGGCGGGCGGCCCCACCCCGCGCTCCGACGTCGCGCAGGCCCAGGCCCGCCCCCCGGCCCGCTCCGAGACGCAGGCCCCCCGCGGCGAGTCGCAGGCCCCGAGCCCGCGCCCCGCTCCCGTGCACCATGAATCCCGGCCCGCCCCGCAGGGCGGTGGCTACGGGGCCACGGCCCCGACCGGTCCCGGTGCGTGGGGCGCCCCCCAGCAGGCGTTCTCCCCCTCCCGGCCCGGTCCCGCCGAGCCCGAGACGGAGAAGCTCGAGCCCGCTCAGGACGAGCACCACGCGGGGCAGCAGCATCAGGGTGGCGGCCAGCAGCAGGCGGAGCAGCCGCAGAACCAGCCGCCGCGGCAGTCCGCCGAGCAGGAGCCGGTCCGCCCGCCGCGGATCGAGGAGCCCCCGTCGGACGATGACGACCTGGATCTGCCCTCTTTCCTGAAGTGACCTCCGCCGTACAGGCGCGGGCCCCGCGGATCCGCGGGGCCCACGCGGTGTTCACGGGCCGCGCGGGCGGGGTGAGCACCGGGGAATTCTCCGCGCTGAACCTCGCCCGCCACGTCGGTGACGAGGACGCCGCCGTCAGCCGCAACCGCGAGCTGCTGGCCGCCGAGCTCGGCGCCGAGCCGGTCTTCGTCGACCAGGTGCACTCGGCACGCGTGCACGTCCTGCCCGCCACGGGCCCGGTCCCGGTGGTCCGGGCCGACGCGATGGTCACCGACCGAGCGGATGTAGCACTGGCGATCATGGTCGCCGACTGCCTACCGGTGCTGCTGTCCGATGCGGGAGCGGGAGTGGTCGCCGCCGCCCACGCCGGCCGGGTCGGATTGCTGGACGGGGTGCTGGAACGGACCGTGGAGGCGATGAGCGCGCTCGGCGCGCGGGCCGAGCGCCTCGAGGTCACCGTCGGCCCTTCCATCTGCGGCAGCTGCTACGAGGTGCCCGCCGAGATGCGCGAGCAAGCCGGTGCGCGAGCGCCCGAGAGCGTCGCGACCACCAGCTGGGGCACTCCGGGGCTCGACCTGCGGGCCGGCGCGGCGGCGGCGCTGGCACGGGCCGGGGTGCGCCGTACGGCCATCGACGCCGATCATCCGTGCACGCTCGAGGACGAGGACTACTTCTCCTATCGGCGCGCCGCCCGCACCGGCCGCTTCGCCGGCGTGATCAGACGCGAGGCGCCCTGAACCCATGCCGATCCGCGCCCGGGTGTGCGCCGAGGACGATCGGACCCACCCGTCCCGTCACGGCCGCGCAGCGGGCGACACGCAGGGCCGACACGCCGCGCGCCTCCCCAACGTGCAGGAGGGCTGCGGTAGTTTCTGGGCCAGGGCTCCCACGCACTCCCCGTGCTTCCCCGGAGCCCAGGTCAGCGTGAAGGCAGTACAAAAGACTGGGAGATCTGGAATGGGAACCTGGCGCAACGCCATGGTCGCACTCGGCCTTGCCAACGAGGTCGACGACGAGTACTACGAGGACGAGCGGGACGTGTACGCCGACGCGGCCGGCCCCGTTCGCCGTACCGAGCGGGCCCCCGAGCCCGTTCCTGAACGGGAGGCCCAGGTGACCCCGATCCGTCAGCGGTCGAATGTGGTGCCCATGAGTCCTGCAGTGGAGGAGTCGATGCACCGCATCACCACGATCCACCCGCGCTCCTACAACGATGCCAAGGCGATCGGCGAGTCCTTCCGCGACGGCGTCCCGGTGATCGTGAACCTGTCGGACATGCAGGACGGCGACGCCAAGCGCATGGTCGATTTCTCCGCTGGTCTGGTCTTCGGGCTGCGCGGCACCATCGAGCGCGTCACCTCCAAGGTGTTCCTGCTCTCGCCGGAGTTCGTCCAGGTCGACGGGGACACCTCGGCCGACGAGGGCAGCTTCTACAACCAGAGCTGAGCGGCCCCGTGCAACTCATCGCAGGGCTGCTGTACCTGGTGGTCCTGGTGTACATGATCATGCTGATCACCCGGCTGGTCCTGGAGTGGATTCGGGCCTACGCCCGGGAGTACCGTCCGAGCGGGCTGGTGCTGGTGCTGTTCGAGGTCGTCTACACGCTGACCGACCCCCCGGTGAAGGGACTGCGCCGCCTCATCCCGCCGATCCGGCTGGGTGCCGTGGCCTTGGACCTGAGCCTGATGATCCTGCTGCTGCTGGGATGGGTGCTGCTGGCGATCCTGTCGGGCCTGGCGCTCTGAGGTCTACCGGCGTCGGAACACCGGAGTTCATCGGATACGCTGTCCGGTAGCGCGCCACGCGCAGTTCGACCCGAGAATGACGAGAAGGTGACCCATGGCTTTGATGCCAGATGACCTGATGAACCAGCGGTTCACCCCGGTTCGGTTCTCCGAGGGCTATGACATGGACGAGGTGGACAACTTCCTCGACAACGACGTCGTGCCGCGCCTCCAGGAGCTCATCGACGAGAACGGCCGGCTGACCAAGGAGCTGGAGGAGGCCCACAACCGCATCGCGGAGCTGGAGTCCGCCCCCTCGGCCGCCGCTGCCTCGGTGGAGGACGACGACGTCGTCGAGGAGACCACGGTCTCTGCCGAGGACGCCGATGCCACCGCCCCGCAGCAGGTCGTGGAGGACTCCGTCACCGAGGAGCCTGTCGACGAGGAGCCCGCTGCCGAGCAGCCCGCCACCGATGCGCCGCAGGACGCGGCCGGCATCATCGTCCTGGCCAACCGTCTGCACGACGAGTACGTGCAGAAGGGTGAGGATGAGCGCGACCGGCTCATCACCGAGGCGAACGAGGAGCACCGCCGCATCGTCGGCGAGGCCGAGGAGAAGTCCCGGACCACTCTGGCCGCCCTCGAGGAACAGAAGGCCGACCTCGACAAGACGATCGAGGGTCTGCGGACCTTCGAGCGGGACTACCGCAACCGTCTGCGCAACTACCTGGAGAACCAGCTGCGTGATCTCGATACCAGCGAGACGCAGGACAAGCAGGTGAACTTCGGTCTGTGAACCGCGCTGGTTCTGAGTCGACGAGCGCCGGCCCCCAGGGGCCCGGCGCTCGTCGCCGTCTGTCCCTCCGCGTTGTCCTGATCGTGGTCGTGGCGGTCGGGGTGCTGCTGCTGATCGTCGACCAGATCACCAAGCACTGGGCCGAGGCGAACCTGCCGCTGCTCCAGCCGCAGCCTTTCCTCGGCGAGATCCTCCAGCTGACTCTCCTGTACAACTCGGGGGCCGCCTGGGGGATGGGGTCAGGCATCACGCCGGCGGTGACCGTCCTGCAGCTCGGCATCGTGATCGGCGTGGTCGTCTTCACCGTCAAGGCGGTGCGTTCGACCTGGTACGCGATCGCGATGTCCCTGATCCTCGGCGGAGCGCTGGGAAACATCCACGACCGGCTGCTGCGGCCCCCGGGCCCGTTCCGCGGTGAGGTGGTCGACTTCCTCCAGCTGCCCAACTGGCCGGTCTTCAACGTGGCCGATATGGCCGTGGTCGGTGGCGCGATCCTGGTGATACTGCTGGGCCTCATCGGTGTCCCCGCTGACCCGGCGGTCGCGGAGGCCGAGGCGGCGGAGAAGGCCGAGGCCACGAAGTCTGCCGTCGCGGGGCCCGAGGAGCAGACCTCGTCGCCGACGACTTCTTCCCCTCCTTCCCCTGGTGGGCCCGACGGCGGGGAGCCGGGACGCGGTCGCGGCGGTTCGGAGCCGCGGCTGTGAGCTCGCTGCGCACCCTGATGGTCCCGGACGGCCTGGCCGGTGAACGTGTCGATGTCGGCGTCTCCCGGATGCTGGGCCTGTCCCGCACCCGCGCGGCCGAGCTGATCGACGCGGGTCTGGTCGAGGTCGGCGGAACCGCACCTGCTCGCTCCACCCGCCTCGAGCCCGGCGCGATGCTGAGCGTGGAGCTGCCCGAGGAGAAGCCGGTCGCCGAGGTCCGTCCGATGATCGCCGAGGGCATGTCGTTGGTGCACCAGGACGACGACCTCGTGGTGATCGACAAGCCCGTCGGGGTCGCCGCCCATCCCAGCAGCGGGTGGTCCGGGCCCACCGTGCTCGGTCATCTGGCCGCGGCGGGTGTCTCGATCCGCACCAGCGGCGATCCGGAGCGGCAGGGCATCGTCCAGCGTCTGGACGTGGGCACCAGCGGTCTGATGGTGGTCGCTCGCACGGAGCGTGCCTACACCACGCTCAAGGACGCTTTCCGTGCTCGCGCCGTGGAGAAGGTCTATCACGCGATCTGCCAGGGACGGCCGGATCAGAGGACCGGCACGATCGAGGCGGCGATCGGGCGCTCCCCGAACCATGACTACAAGTTCGCCGTCGTCCAGGACGGCAAGCACTCGATCACCCACTACGAGGCGATCGAGGAGCTGAGCGGCGCGACGTTGCTGCGCATCATCCTGGAGACTGGTCGCACCCATCAGATCCGCGTGCACATGTCGGCTCTGAAGCACCCGCTGATCGGTGACCCGCTCTATGGTTCCGATCCCACCCTCGCCGCGCGTCTGGGCCTGACCCGGCAGTGGTTGCACGCGATGGAGCTGACCTTCACCCACCCCGCCACCGGACGTCCGGTCACCTTCACCTCGCAGTATCCGGCGGATCTGCGGCAGGCGCTGGAGTCATTGCGCGAGGGATGAACCGTGGGCATCGCTGCCGGGTGATCCGGGACGACCCGAGCTCGCGCAGCGGCCAGGGCGCCCAGGGGTGCCTGATGCGTCCCGGAGGGGCCTTCTGATCCGGGTGACGGCGCGCCCGGGACGCAGAAGCGCAGAAGGATCTCGGTCGCGGCATGCGGGAGAACAGTGTGGCAGGCGGTAGCGTCGAGCCATGAGCGATGAACAGGACTTCGGTGCGTTGACCCCCTCGCGTGATGAGGCACTGGCGCGGCTGAACTTCCCCTACCAGAGGGTGGCTCGACGTCTGGGCATCGACCCGGGTGGTGCGGAGCTCGCTCTTCGCGACGCCGATCGGGCCCGCGACGCCATCGCCGATGCCAGTCGTGCCTTTCTCACCGCCGACGACGAGCGCCGCGCCGGGCGCACCCCGTCCTCTCCCATCGCTCTGGACCCGGATTTCCCGACCGGTGTCGGGATGAGCCTGATCGGTGCGGGCATGCTGTGGGAGGAGAAAGAGCTGATCCCGCAGATCGCGCTGCGGGTGGCGAAGGATCATCACGAGATGGGGGAGCAGGACCTGGCGGCGAGCTTCATCGCCGTGGTGCAGGAGACGGCCGAGCCGGAACGCGATGATGCCGAAGCGTGGGCGGCCCAGTCTTTGCTGGTGGCCGTACTGCAGCGCGCCGGTGCCGCCGCGCAGTCCGCGGAGATCGCTCAGGATCTGGTGGACCACTCCGTGCCCCTCGAGCTGTGGCGGCAGGACGACCCTTCGCTGCCGGATGACTCGCTGTCTTGGCACGGCGGCGCGTTCGTGGGTGGTATCCCGCCGCGACGGGACGAGCGCCATCTCAGCTATGAAGACGTCCACGACTATCTCGACCAGCTGCTGGCGGATATGCGACGCGACGAGGAAGCGGAAGGCGACGCGGCGGGTACCAGTACAGATCCCCACGATGAGTGAGCATGCAGCCGCCTGAGCAAGGCAGCTGTCTGCCCTTGGATCGGGATGCCTGGTGTCAGAACGGTGGTGGTTCGGGGTCGGGTGGTGGGTCGGGGTGGTTGTGGTGGGTGAGGCGTTGTTGGAATT
>Ga0209487_1000052_pt1 | contig 107796 bp, 84 predicted proteins | sample Poulit2012_FD_187524 | JGI IMG/M metagenome (GOLD analysis project Ga0209487, IMG submission 187524) | Agricultural soil microbial communities from Georgia to study Nitrogen management - Poultry litter 2012 (SPAdes) (version 2) | ecosystem: Environmental > Terrestrial > Soil > Agricultural land...
GGGGGGATTACCGCCCTCTATAAAGAAATCATCAAAACGCTCGAGGATGATTTCTTTACCTGGCACAAAGCTTTTAAATTTAAAAGGACCTGAACCAATCACATTTTCAATATTGCGCGGATGATTGGCCGGAACAGCTGTGGCCATACCCGACTGGACCGCACTATTTAAATGTCGCGGAGACTGGGATAATGCCACACGTAGTGTACCTCCTGTAAAAAAAGGGTGAGTACCCAAAAGTACTCACCCACCAAAGTAGTTAGGGTTAGTTTTTCTAATAACTAATTATTCTTTAAGGTAGACCTCATCCATGGGTGAGAGCAAGCCCCAAATGGTCTCCGGGACGTTACCCACACTGGGTGCAGATAATGTGCGGTAGGGGGTCTCAGAGGTATGGATGATGGGCACCTCATCAGCGACTATTTGCTGAAATTCTTTGTATAGCGCTTGACGTTGTTCGTCGTCGAGCTCGACAGCGGCTTGACCAAGAAGCTCGTCAACACGCTCGTTTTCATAAGACTGGGTGTTGGTCCATACGACATTGCGAATGTTTGAGGACAGGTACGTACGGTGCACACCAATCACTGGGTCACCCCAGTTCCAAACGTTGTCGGTGGTCATGTCAAAATCATGATTCGCGATACGCTCGGCCCAGGAGGGGAAATCAGCGGATGTGCGTAGTTTGGCATCAATGCCCACTTTGCGCAGTTGCTGACGGATATACTCTGCCGAGGTTTTCCCAAACTGTGCGCCGGGCAACATATCGATGGTGACGCTAAAACGTACGCCATTAGCATCAGGCTCTAGGCCAGCCTCGTCGAGCAGGGCTTTGGCCTTGTCAAGATCGAGGTCATAGGTTTGGCGGTCGTCGGTTGCATAGGGGCTAGAGGAAATAATGGGTCCATCAGCGCGATTACCAAAGCCACCGGTTAATGCCTGGATGATAAAGTCTTTGTCGATAGCATATGCAATAGCCTGACGTACACGCACGTCATTCAGGGGTTCTTTGGCAGTATTAATAGCCAACCAGGTCAAGGAACCAATCCCCTCGTAACCCTTGTCGGTCATCTCTACCGAGGCATCTGCATCAGCCATCTGCAAAATCGCTGGATCAGACATAAAAGGCACTAACTGCAAGCTGCCTTGCTGCAAGCCCATGAATAGGGTTGTTTGGTCCTGGTTGATTTGGATGACGAGACGGTCCAAAAGCGGGCGATCCTCGATAAAGAAATCCTCGAAGCGATCCAGAATAATTTCTTTGCCTGGGACAAATTTATTAAATTTAAAAGGCCCCGAGCCAACGACATCCTGGCTGTTGCGGGGGTGGCTAGTGAGTTCTTGGCCGTCATCATAGATATGCTTGGGCATGATGGGGCTCAGAGCCGGGGACAATGCTATCAATAAAGCGGGGTGGGGTTGCTCGAGGTTAAACACCACTGTATGCGGATCAGGCGTATCAATGGACTCGACCACATTAAACATCCCACTAAAGGGATGGTATTTTTTAACCGCCATGATAGAGAACTCAACGTCTTCGGAAGTGATGGGCTCGCCATCATGGAACACGGCATCCTCGCGCAGTTTAGCGGTAAAGGTTTTGCCGTCCTCGGACCACTCCCACTCGGTGGCTAGGTAGGGCTGTGGATTCCATTCGTCGTCATAACGCAGCAAACTGGCAAACAGCTGGCTGGCCGGAATTGCGGTAGCCATCCCAGACTGTACCCCGCTATTTAAATGCCGAGGCGACTGGAATATACCCAGTCGTAGGGTGCCACCCTGTGTCTGCGCATGCACAAACACAGAACCGGCAATGAAACTAACAAGAGTGAAAACAACAGCAATAAACTGCTTTAACCTGCTTCGCATGGACGTCTCCTCCATTAATGCCGCGCAATATCCAGTATTTTTTATTTAAAACGCGCTAATTTGAACCAAACCTGCGTGTCGCAGGAATTCGTTTTGCAGGGGTCATGAAATTTCATCTTAAAAGAAAGACGATAGAGGCAAAACTAGCAAAAACCCCTAACAGGTCTTAAATTTTGGCCCCTACCGTCTCATTCATTACATATGTGAATACTCGATGAATTTTATTTTTCTAGATACACCTCATCAAAGGGTGAAAGCGTGCCCCAAATAGACTGCGGAACATTACCGACATTGGGTGCTGCCAGTGTATGGAAAGGTGTTTCCAGGGTGTAGACAATGGGCACCTCTTCGGCAATGATTTGTTGAAATTCTTCGTATAGCGCTTTGCGTTTGTCATCGTCTAATTCGACGGCTGCTTGGGCCAAAATTTCGTCAACGCGATCGTTTCTATAAGACTGCGTGTTGGTCCACACCATATTGCGAATGTTGGATGACAGGAATGTGCGATGCACCCCAATAGCTGGATCACCCCAGTTCCAAACGTTATCGGTGGTCAAATCAAAATCATGATTACCAATCCGTTCGGCCCAAGCGGGAAAATCAGCTGATGTGCGTAATTTGGCATCAATGCCTACTTTGCGTAATTGCTGACGCGCGTACTCGGCCGAGGTTTTATAAAAATCACTGCCGGGCTCCATATCAAAGATCAAGCTAAAACGCACCCCATTTTCATCGGGTTCCAGCCCTGCTTCATCTAACAAGGCATTGGCCTTATCCAGGTCTAGATCATAGGTGATGCGGTTATCCGTCGCATATGGACTGGAGGAAATAATGGGCCCATCGGAACGACCCCCAAAGCCACCACTGAGTGCTTCCACGATAAAATCTCTGTCGAGCACATAAGCAATAGCTTGGCGCACACGAATATCATTGAGCGGCTCGCGTTCGGTATTGATGGCGATCCAATTAAGCGAGCCCACCCCTTCGTAGCCTTTATCCAGCATTTGTATCGAAGGATCTGCATCGGCCATCTGCAAAATCGCCATATCTGCCATAAAAGGAACGATCTGCAAATTACCCTGCTGCAAGCCTAGAAATAAGGTCGTTGGATCTTGGTTAATTTGGATGACGACACGGTCTAGATAGGGCTTATCATCGAGGAAAAAATCATCAAAACGCTCGAGGATAACCTCTTTGCCGGGGACAAAACTTTTGAACTTAAACGGCCCCGAACCCACCACATCATCAGTATTACGAGGATGATTCCTCATATCTTGCCCATCGTCATAGATGTGTTTGGGCATGATAGGACTCAATGCCGGTGACAGGGCCACTAATAGAGCTGGGTGAGGTTGCGACAGTTTGAATACGGCAGTGTGCGGGTCAGGGGTTTCTATCTCGTCGACCACATCAAACATCCCTTTAAACGGATGATGTTCTTTGACCACCATGATTGAAAAAGCCACGTCCTCTGAGGTGACCGGCTCACCATCATGAAATACCGCGTCATCGCGTAGTTTGACGGTAAATGTTTTACCATCTTCGGACCATTCCCACTCAGTCGCTAGATAGGGCTGTGGATTCCACTCATCGTCATAACGCAGCAAACTGGCAAATAGCTGTGCAGCTGGAATGGCTGTGGCCATGCCTGATTGCAGTGCGCTGTTTAAATGGCGCGGAGACTGAAACATGCCTAACCGTAAAGTACCACCATGGGTCTGTGCCTGCACCCAAGCCGAGCCAAGCACAAAACTAAATAATGTGAACACGACCGCGAAAAGTCGCTTTGATCTATGGATCATGGGGCGCCCCCCTCCTCTTTTTGATTGTGTGCGCGGTTATTGTTGTTATACGCCGAGCTTTTTTATTTCTTGGCTGGATTTCACGATCACAACTTAAACCACAACAAAAAACCTCATATTTAATGAGTCCTAAAAGGATAATACAGGAAAATGACCTGAATTCTTATTTTTTCAATATGAATTGTCTCGAAATTCATTTGTTATGGACGCTCATTTGAGCGCCTCCTAACGCTCTCATGCGTAAATGAACAGGCACTGATGGGTCTTTGTTACCCCCCCACCAATGCCATATTGTGGGCTTAGGAGAACACCTCAAATAAACCTGCGGCCCCCATACCACCGCCGATACACATGGTCACGACCGCCCATTTGGCACCACGACGGCGGCCTTCGAGTAAAACATGACCTGTCTGACGGGCACCGGTCACACCAAAAGGGTGACCAATAGAAATAGATCCCCCGTTGACGTTCAGACGCTCCATGGGGATGCCCAGCTCACGCTGGCAGTACAGCACCTGCGAGGCAAAGGCCTCGTTGAGCTCCCATAGATCAATGTCATCGACGGTCAGACCATGGCGTTTGAGCAATTTGGGAACGGCATAAACCGGGCCAATACCCATTTCGTCAGGGGCGCAGCCTGCGACCGCAAAACCATGAAATGCACCTAATGGTTCTAGATTGGCGCGTTCAGCTTCCTTGGCCTCCATCACCACACAAGCGGCTGCGCCGTCTGCCAGTTGAGAGGCATTGCCCGCAGTGATGAATTTGTCCTCGCCCATGATGGGTTTCAGCCCCGCCAACGCCTCGAGGGTAGTTGAGGGGCGGTTACAGTTATCGGTATCTGCAGTGACCTCTTGTTCATGGCTTTCACCGGTTTCGCGGTCGGTGACACGCATGGTGGTCTGTACCTGGATGATCTCGTCTGCATAGCGCCCTTCGCGTTGGGCCGCTGCGGTCAACTGCTGGCTGCGCAGTGCGTATTCGTCCTGATCTTCGCGGCTGATCCCATAGCGCGCTGCCACAATGTCTGCCGTCTCGATCATGGGTAAATACAGCTGTGGCAAATCTTTGATCAACTGGCTGTCTTTAGAGTTTTCATCGTCCCGAGTGCGCAGCAATGAGCAGCTTTCGACGCCACCCGCTACTACCGGGCCCGATTCCTCGAGCACGACACTGGCAGCAGCGTTGGCCACTGCCTGCAGGCCCGATGAGCAAAATCTATTGACTGTTGCCCCGGCCACACTCAGTGGCAGGCCGGCACGTAAAGCCGCCTGGCGGGCGACGTTACGCCCGGTCGTGCCTTCGGGATAACCACAGCCTAAAACAACATCTTCGATGGTTTGGGGGTCAATGCCTGCGCGCTCGACCGCAGCACGAATAGCAAAGGCCGCCAACGTAGGCCCCTGGGTAATATTGAGCTCCCCACGACCCGCCTTGGTCAGTGGGGTACGTGCTGTCGAGACAATCACCGCTTGGCGTGTCATAGCAATCTCCGTTTTTAAATGGGTAGGATTATTTCTGGTTAGCAATATCGGCGGGCAGTTCCAACAGACTCAGGTGGTCATCCTTAGAGCCAAAGCGCGCATCGCAGCACAAGAGTTTGCGGTAGTAATGCCCCACCGGGTACTCATAAGCCATGCCCATGCCACCATGGACTTGGATGCCCTCGCCACCCACATAACGAGCACTTTGGCCAATGATATATTTAGCCAAACTCAGATCTCGTTGGGCCTGCTCATCACCCGCAGCAGCCTTATCGGCTTGGATGGCCGTCAAAATAGCCATCGAACGGGCGCGTTCGGTCGCGATTTGCATGTCGACAAAGCGATGCTGCAATACCTGTTGTGCGGCCAACGGCTTGCCAAATTGTTTTCGCTCGTGCAAGTACTGACGACATATTTGTAGTATCCGATCCATCGCCCCTAGAGCCTCGCCGCAGGTGGCTGATAATCCTCTGTACACGGCTTGTAGCAACAGCTCTTTGGCCTGTGCACCGGTCGCCAAACACGCGCTAGCAGGTGCGTTGGTAAAGACGATGTCAGCGACATGACTGCCATCCGCCAGGGTGGTCCCGGTACGACTCACACCGTCGCTATCAGCAGCCACCAGGTACAAACCCAGCTCGCCCTCGTGTACCGCAGACACAATCAACCACTGGGCGCCGGCCCCGTTATCAACGAGTATTTTTTTACCATTAATTAATGCCACCCCTTGTGCGCCGTCACGAGTCGCGGTCGTCGCGCATTCAGTAGGGGCAAAGCCGCGGGGTTTTTCTGCCCAGGCCAATGCAACCGTTTGTTGACCAGCGATGACCTCAGTCAAAATACTATTGACCTGAGCATCATCTGCGCCTTGGGCCAGCAGGGGCGCAGCCACAATCGCTGTCGACAGCAAGGGCTCGATATTCAGGGCAGCCCCGGCCCCTTCCATCAATAAAAATGCTTCTTGGGGGCCCAGGCCCAAACCGCCATGGTCTTCAGAAACCATGAACCCCAACCAGCCCAACTCGGCCATATTTTGCCAAATGGCTGGATCAGGAAAATCCGTACGTTGAATTCGCTCGAGGAAAAACTCAAAGGTGTAGTCCGCTGCAAAATAGTCGAACACACTGGAGCGAATCATCTCTTGTTCATCTGAATAGGTAAGATTCATTGGGGATCCTTTGCACTAGTTGAGTCGACTTTTAGCGATGATGTTGCGCTGAATTTCCGAGCTACCGCCATAGATGGTAGCCACACGGTTAAAGAGGTGATCACCCATCAGGCCGTGGGCCGTGGTTTCACCGATCGGCGACTGACTATGACGCCCGGTATAGACCACGCCATAATGACCTGCTAAGTCCAGCAACAGCTCGGTCAGGGCTTGGCAAATCTCAGAGCCCTCGATTTTCAACATGGCCGAATCCGCAATATCAAAGCCTAATTCGGGACGATAATTGGACAACACCCGTAACTCGGTGAGCTCTAGCGCGCGTAAACGGGCCTCGATCTGAGCCAGGCGCAGCTGATACAACGGATTATCGATGGGGCGCTCGCCACTGGCATCAGGATGCGCGGCCAACACATAGGCCCGCTGTAGTTGCATGCGCGAACGACCCACACGGGCAATCATGGCGCGCTCGTGACCCAGTAGGAATTTGGCATAGGTCCAGCCTTTGCCATCTTCACCGACTAGATTTTCCTTGGGTACTTTGACGTCATTGAAAAAGACCTCGCAAATGCTGTAGCCCTCGTCAATGGTGCGCACGGGTTGAACCTCGACCCCAGGGCTATCCATATCCAACAATAAAAAGGAAATGCCTGTTTGTGGACGATCAGTTTCCTGGGTACGCGCTAGACAGAACATCTTGTCAGCAAAACGACCGTGCGTGGTCCAAGCCTTTTGTCCATTGAGTAAATAGTGATCGCCTTTATCCTCGGCACGGGTACGCAACGAGGCCAAGTCAGAACCCGCATTAGGCTCGGAAAACCCTTGGCACCACCAGGTGTCTGATTTGAGGATGTTGGGCAAATACTCATCCTTTTGCTCTTGAGAGCCAAAGGTATAAATCACCGGACCCACCATCGAGATTCCAAAGGGAATGGTCTCAGGGGCGCACTGCAGGGCCAACTCATGCGCAAAAATACGCTGCTTGGCCAGACTCCAGCCCGTACCCCCGTACTCAACCGGCCAAGCTGGGGCTATCCAACCTTGGCGATACAGGTGTTTTTGCCAATCGACATACTCGTGTTTTTCTAGTTTTTCCCCATAGAGGATTTTGCGCTGAACGCTCTCGGGCAGATGCGCCTGAGCAAATTCGCGTACTTCTTGGCGAAAGGCCTGCTCCTCTGGGCTGATATCAAGATTCATCGTCATAGTTCATGCTTTTTTAAATAGGTAAAAAAGAGGCTGTGGGTGAGATATTGATGGATATATCCGGGAGAAACTCCGCAGCGACGTCATTCACCACAGCGGGAATATCATCCAAACGCTGTTCTACATCTTGTAAATTGCCAGCAATCGCCAAAGCCATCAAGCCCGCATGACTACCTACCTCGGCATTTGTTAAAGCAAATGAAAAAGAAGCCCTATCCACGTTTTGCAAACGATGCGAATACACAAAACCCCGATTGCGCGCATCGGCGACAATATTAAGTACCTCGCGCAGGGTTTGTACGGGGATATTTTCTTTGTCCTCGGCCAAGCAATACGCCGCCAAAGCACAAATCTCGTCCTCTGGGAGCTGAGTCAAAATGGCATAACCCAGCCCCGTCCCAATCAGCGGGCGCACCACCCCGATAGGCACCTGGTCCTTACGATCACGAGTGCCGTACATCACGTGTGCGTATTGCACGTGATGCCCAGTACGCTGCCCCAACACAATGGTCAGTTTTAACTCTTCACACAAAGCACGCATGGCCAAACGCAAATTACTGCGCGGCAGCAGGCTGTCATGAACCCAGCCACCCAGCATGTTTAAACGCAAACTGGGCATAAAAGTTTTATCGACAGGGTTTTGACAGATATAGCCCATACGCAGCAATGTCTGGACCAACATCCACGCACTAGACTGCGGGATTTCGCTAATACGCACGAGATCCGCTAGGCTGATGGGCTCTTCGAGCTGTTCAAAAATTTCAAAAAGCTCGAGTACCCGCTGGGCCGATTTCACCGAGCGCACCCCTAGATCTCGGGTGTGATCTTTAATCGAAGGATCGGGCAACTCAAGTTTGCGATGCGAGCGTGACATAGTGCTAAAAATTAATCCATAGTGATGTTGTTCTTTTCTGCCAAATCAGACCAGAGCTGAATATCATTGGCAAAAAACTCTTTAAAGGCCTCTGTATCACTACCGACAGGAACCAGATTGAGCCCAACCAAACGCTTTTGTATTTCAGGGTCTTTAACGGCGTCTTGTACGAGCTGCTCCATACGCTCAACTGCCTCGGCAGGGGTGTCTTTAGCTGCAAACACACCAAACCAACCCCCAAAATCAAAGTCCTCAAAACCTAACTCCTCGGCTGTGGGTGTATCCGGCAGCGTTGACATGCGCTCGCCCCCTGTACCACTGACAGCCAATACCCGAACCCGATCAGAATCCAAATGGGGTAGGGCCGAACCTATATCAGGAAAAGCAAAGCTGACCACACCGCCCAACACGTCTGTCATCATAGGTGCTGCGCCTTTGTAGGGAATATGCTCGGCGCTGGTATCAGTGACTAATTTGAATTGCTCACCTAAAAACTGCCCGGTAGAGCCATAGCCATATGAACCATAGCTATGTTCATTGGGCTCCGCTTTGAGCAAATCAACCAGCTCTTGCACGGTATTGACATCAGCCATCGAGGGGTTGACTACCCATACATTAGACGAGCGAGCGACCAACGAGACGGGAATAAAGTCCTCTTCCACATCATAGGGTAGTTCTGTTGTGGTGGTGGCTGGGAATTGTGACATCAGCGTAAAACCCAGCATAAAGGTATAGCCATCTTTAGGGGCGTTCAAGAGCGCATTGGCACCAATCACTCCGGAACCACCGGGGCGGTTTTCAACCACAACCGGTTGGCCTGCTTGATCTGAAATGTGCTTACCGATCAAACGCGCCACAGTATCTGCACCGCCGCCAGCAGCACTGGGGACATACATTTGAATGGCGCGATTAGGCCAGTCACTATCGGCTGCAGCAGGCATTCCAAAAGCCATTGCTGCCGCGGATAAAGCCGCGGCGATAAAATTGCGTTGATTAAATTTCAGCATGTTTTTCTCCTCACTAAAACAGCCCTCATTGGCTGTAATTACAGTTGGTGCGCCATGGACGCTATATGCTCTTGCGCCATGCGTTGCACCTCGTTGCGTAAAACCTTTCCATTGGTGGCCAGCGGTAGATGCTCGACGAACACCACATGCTGCGGCCTTTTATAGGGGGTTAATCGTTCTCGGGTAAATTCACCTAATGCTTGTTCACCCAGGCGGTGTCCGGGCTTAAGCACAATAAATGCAGCGATCCGCTCTTCGGTTTCTAAATGCACCCCAACCACACAGGAATAATGCACGGCCGGATGCGCATTGAGCGCAGCCTCGACCTCGGTCGGATACACATTAAAACCGGAGCGAATGATGAGCTCTTTGAGGCGCCCCTTAATAAAAAGCGCGCCATCAGGCCCCTCGGATACTAAGTCCTCAGTACGCAGCCACCCCTCAGAGTCCAAAACTCGGGCTGTTTCTTGGGGATTTTTGTAATAGCCCTGCATAATATTGGGGCCGCGCACCAGTAGCTCGCCCACCTCGCCAGCTGCCACTGACTGACCCTGTTCGTCAACGATGCGATAATCCACCCCGGGAATGACATAACCCACACTGAGGTCATCACGACGCTGCCGATAAGGCACCATAGTGATGGTGGGCGAGGCCTCGGTCAGACCATAGCCATTGTTGATGGGTTCTTTGAATAAACTTTCAATACTGTTTTTCAACGATGGATCCAAAGGCGCCCCACCACAGTGCAATAAACGAATATTAGGTGCATGGATGGCATGGCCTTGCTCGTGGGCCTGTAACAAGCGCAAATACATAGCCGGCACACCATGCAACATGCTCACCCCGTTATTCAGGGCGTCGATCACCGCCGTCACATCAAAACGGCTGGCCAACTGCAACCGTGCCCCCGCATTTAAAGCGGCCAAGGTCACAGTGCTAATACCATAGGCATGCGATAAGGGCAGCGCCGAATACACATGATCAGCGGGGCCCGTACCTCGTACACCCGAGGACGCCATAGCCGAATTACCCAGATTGGAATGTGTGAGCATCACCCCTTTGGGGATGCCGGTAGTACCGCTGGTATAAATCAACATCGCTACCTGCTCGCGGCAATGCTGAGCGATGGGCTCAGGACGCGCAGAGGCATCAGACGGGGTGAGCGCATATACCCAATCATTATTGCCATTTGATTCTTGTTCTTGGGTCACTGCGCCATAGCGCTGCGCATGGGCTTGCGCGGCAGTCGACAAACCTGTGCCCAACACTACAAATCGGGGCGCACAATGCGCTTTAATGGTGTCTATTTCGTTAGCAGTCATGCGCGCATTAACAGGCACTGACCAAGCATCAAGTACACTGCATGCCAGCACGGCAATCAGCTGTGCAGCACCACCCTCGCCCACGATCAACACACGATCGCCAGCCTGCAGACCCCGCGCCTGGAATTGCGCGGCCATGTCCTGTGTAGCCTGTGCTAACTGCTGATAGGTCCAGCTGCCCTCTTCGGTCATGATGGCAATATGATCAGCCAGCATCGGTAGATGCTGAGTCACCATGTGATGAATACGAAAATGCTCATCGGTAATACGTGTTGTCATATGCCTTCAAATGTTTGATGAATCAGATTTTGATTATATGTATGGGGTTTCTCACCCTCCATCACATATGTGTTTTTTAAATGCGCTGAAATTTGGCCCCTAGGATCTTCCCTATGTCTCTTTTTTAAGACTGTATAACTCCTAGAATTAGGGCCCCAAAAACGTGGAAAAGGCCAGTCCCGAGCGCTTTTGAGCACGGTTTTGACCTATACAATTTATGTTTTTAATAAGCATTAAATAAATGGGTGAATTTGCAAATAAGCACTATATAGGCTTATTATTTAGAGAACCAACACTAAATGTAGTGGTGTTGGATATTCAAGTATTTTCTAAGTTGCATCGCTAAATCGCTGTATAGACGCGGTTTTAGCGCACTAAAACAAAAACACATCCTTTCACTTTTATACGGCGCACCAATTCTGCTTTTGCCAGGCTATCCTGTGTCTGCGCCGGTTTAAGTGCCCACAAATTTAATAGTCAACGTCAGGGTCATATGAAATACAAAAGCCAGATAGAAACGCCAACAGATTCGTATGTTGCCCGCTATCCTTGGGCAACCGAGATGGCCATCGGCCAACAAGACATCTACTGGACCGCCGAAGAGCTGGGTGTCGAAGAAGACGAGATGGATTTCAAACACAACTTAAATGAAGCCGAACTGCAGGGGGTCATTACCGCACAATCCATTTTGACCCAGTACGAGCTCATGCTCGGGGGTGAAAACCTCTGGGGTGGCAAAATCAGTCGCATGTTCCCACGCCCCGAGATCGCCCGCATGTGTGCCAAATTTACTGATGTCGAACTCCACGTACACGCGCCTTTCTACGATATCGGCAACGTCGTCATGGGTAACTCTACTGATGAGTTCTACACCCAATGGAAAAAAGATCCCATCTTGGCCGAACGCATCGCATTTATTGACCACTATGCCGAGGGCGACTGCCCCCTCGAGGTAACCGCAGCGTTAGCCCTGCTCGAAGGTGTTGTGCTGTATTCAGCATTTGGTTTTTTCAAAGGCTTTAATAGCCGTGGGTATAACCTCATCCCCCACTTTGTGTCCGGTATTGATGCCTCGGCCAAAGACGAAAACTTCCACTCCATCGCTTCTAGCTTTCTGCACAACGAGTGCAAACACGAGCGCCGCGCCTTGGGCAACCACACCGACGAAGAGGACGAGCGCCTGCGCGAGACCATTTGGAAGATGGCCGAAACCCTTTATCAGCACGAGAACCGCATCATCGATTTGATGTTTGAAATCCCCGGCAACCGTGTCGTGACCGAAGACGAATTACGTGAATTTGTACGCGACCGTGTCAACATCGTTCTCGAACGCCTCGAGATGCCCAAGATGTTTGACCAAGAGCCCGGGTTGATTTCCAGCTGGTTCTACAACCAACTAAACACTGTCAAGGTGCCCGACTTTTTTGCCGGTACACAAATTCAATATCGCCGCAATTGGGACCGTTTCAAACTAACATTCAGACCAGAGGTGGAAAATGTCATTTAGGCAATCCGGGATCAGCGAAGAGCGCATCGAAATGTTCGAGCGCCTAAGCGCTGAACGCAAAGAACTACAAGAACGCGGTTGGTTACCGTCCTGGTATATCACCCAGGGCTGGCAGCTATTCAAGGAAAACTACCAGTACCAAGATGAGCAGGCCCTACTGGGTCGCCATCGCACTGTAGCGCGCACCCTCGCACAATATATGGTGGGCGAGGAAGAAAAATGGGAAGAGCTTTTCTTCCGCGAGCTCTGGGACGGTATTCTTTCCCCTGCGACCCCCGCATTGTCCAACACCGGCACCAATCGTGGCATGAATGTATCCTGCTCAGGACAGTTCGTAGGCGATAGCGTCGAATCCTTTTACGACGGTCTGCGCGAAATGGCACTGCTGTCCAAAAACGGTTTTGGGACCAGCGCTGACTTTAGCAGCATCCGCCCCCGCGGTGCGCCTATCAGTGTTGGCGGCAAGGCCAGCGGCCCTGTACCCGTGATGGAAGACTACTTTACCTGCGCCTCAAAGATCAGCCAGGGGGGTAACCGCCGTGGTGCCGTTGCCGGCTACCTCAATATCGAGCATCCCGACTGGGACGAAGCCGTCGACATGCTCATGCGCGACCCCGATGGCAAGAACTTTGGCTGGACAGTACATGACAGCTTTATCAATGCCCTGCGCAACGGCGATGCCGAGGCCAGCCGTCGTTTTTCACGTGCTCTGTACGTCAAATTAGTCACCGGCAAGGGGTATTTCTTCTTTGTCGACAAGGCCAACCGCCAGCGCCCCCAGATGTACAAAGACCTGGGTCTGGACATCAAGGCCACTAACCTATGCACCGAGATCATGCTGCATAGCTCCGAGGAATACACTTACTCGTGCATTTTGGCCTCGATAAACTTGGTCCACTGGGATCGCATCCAAGATTCTGATTCGGTATTTATCGCCACTGTTTTCTTGGATTGCCTCTGCCAGGATTTCATCAAAAACAGTGCGGGTGTCCCCGGTCTGGAAAAGGTCCGCGAGTTTACCGCCAAAGGCCGTGCGATTGGTTTGGGCGCTATGGGCTTTCATACCTATTTGCAGTCCAAAGGAATCCCCTACAGCAGCCTCGAAGCACAGTTCTTGTCCACTAAAATGGCCAAGCACATCCACGATGAATCCCTACGTGCTTCACAGTGGTTGGCCCAGAAATTCGGCGAGCCCGAGTGGTGTAAAGGTTATGGCGTACGCAACACCCACCGTGTCGCCTATGCACCCACCAAGTCCACCGCCTTGTTGATGGGGGGTGTCAGTGAATCCTGGTCACCCGATGCAGGCATGGTCTATGACATGGCCTCTGCCGTGGGCGAGCTCCGCCGCATCCCACCCGTCTTTTATGAAACCATGAAGTCCAAGGGCGTCTACAGCGAGGCCACCATCAGTGACATCATTAACAACGTGGGCAGTGTGCAGCATGTTGATTGGCTCACCCCCGAGGAAAAACAGGTCTTCCTAAATGCATACGAGGTCGACCAACGCGCTATCCTGCGCCACGCCTCACTGCGTCAGCCCTACACATGTCAGGGTCAGTCTCTAAACTTCTTTGTAGCTGACGAGGGCTCTGAGGACCTAATCGCCGAGCTCATGACATCAGCCTTCTTGGATGAAAACATCCTCAGTCAATACTACTTTTACTCCAAGAGTGGTGTGGTCGTCGCTGACGAATGCTTGTCTTGTGCTGCCTAAACCACGCGGACCGACTCAGGTCCCATTGACTCCCCGCGCCGCTCCACCATCCTGCGGCCCAACTTCCTTGATGACGCCCTGCTTGATGCAGGGCGTTTTCATTGCAGCGTGGTTTTATTAAACGGGTGCTCTGTGCATTTTGTGCACCTATTTTCTTCTTGACAAAAATACTGCTATCGCCTTAGATCAAATTAAGCGCTGCGGCTATATTCTTAGGCCATTGCGCGTATAAAAATAATAATAATAATTCCATCATCCCAAAAGGAGACAACCCATGAAAATTACCGATTTAAACCAATACGGTATTGACGTCGCTTTTCCCTTTAAGAAAAAATACGACAACTACATCGGCGGTCAATGGGTACCCCCCGTTAACGGCGAGTACTTTGAAAACATTTCCCCTATCACGGGCGAGGCATTTTGCGAGGTTCCCCGTTCGGGCCCCGAGGATATTGAAAAAGCCTTGGATGCTGCCCATGCCGTAGAACAACAATGGGCTAGCACCCCCATCGCCGAGCGCGCTAATCTTTTACTGCGCATCGCCAAGCGAATCGATGATAACCGCGAGCTACTGGCCGTCGCCGAGAGCATCGACAACGGTAAAGCACTGCGTGAAACTCGCGCAGCTGATATCCCACTGGCTGCTGATCATTTTCGTTATTTTGCTGGCTGCATTCGCGCCCAAGAGGGCGGCATTTCAGAGATTGATGGCAAACATGTGGCCTACCATTATCACGAGCCCATTGGGGTCGTAGGGCAAATCATCCCTTGGAATTTCCCCATCTTGATGGCTGCCTGGAAGCTCGCACCTGCATTGGCCGCTGGCTGCCCGGTCGTCATGAAACCCGCTGAACAAACCCCGGCATCGGTCCTGCTTTTTATGGAGATCATTGGTGATCTATTACCAGCGGGCGTGGTCAATATCGTCAACGGCTATGGTGCCGAGGCCGGCCAAGCACTGGCTTCTAATCCACGTATTGCCAAGGTCGCCTTCACGGGCTCAACCCCAGTGGGCAAGCTCATCTTGCATCAGGCGGCGGATAACCTCATTCCCGCCACGGTCGAGCTCGGCGGCAAGAGTCCCAACATTTATTTCGCTGATGTGCTCGAAAAAGACGACGCGTTTTTAGAAAAAGCGGTCGAGGGTTTGGCCATGTTTGCCCTCAACCAAGGCGAAGTCTGCACCTGCCCATCACGTATCCTCATCCAGGAATCTATTTACGACCGGCTCATTGAAAAGGCCATTGCCCGTGTAGAAAAAATTCGCACTGGCAACCCACTGCGCGCAGACACCATGATCGGCGCTCAGGTGTCCCAAGAACAGTTTGATCGCATCATGGGGTACCTCGATCTGGGCCGCGAAGAGGGCGCTACCTGCCTGACCGGGGGCGAACGCTACACCCCCGAAGAAGGACTGGATCAAGGGTTTTATATACAGCCCACCATGTTGTTGGGTAAAAATGATATGCGGGTCTTCCAAGAGGAAATCTTTGGGCCTGTGGCCTCAGTCGCGACTTTTAAAGACCAAGACGAGGCATTGGAAATCGCCAATGACACCATTTATGGTCTAGGCGCAGGCGTTTGGACACGCAATGGCACTACGGCCTATGAAATGGGCCGAGGCATCAAGGCAGGTCGTGTCTGGACCAACTGCTTTCACGTCTATCCAGCCCACGCAGCCTTTGGTGGCTACAAACAGTCCGGGATTGGCCGCGAAACACACAAAATGGCATTGGCCAACTATCAACAAACCAAATGTGTGCTGGTGAGCTATGACGATCAACCCATGGGCCTTTTTTAAGCTCGCGCATTTAGTCTTTGTGGGGACACCTCGCTACGGGGTGTCCGTCCACGGCCGCATATAAATTGCCCGTACCGCTTGGTGAATTTGCACCAAGCGGTTTTTTTAATACCCGCCAACACACTACCACCCGCCTGTTCTGCATATGCTCAGCCCCAAGACCAAAGCCGTGCCTTACCAAAGGGCTGGATTATTTTCACCTACTACCTACTGATTCTCATGACCGATCTTTCACAGTATCGCAACCTACCCCAAATACTCTTGGCTGCCCGCGAGTCCTTGATGAAACACTTTCGTCCACTGATCCGTGCTTTTGATCTGACTGACCAGCAATGGCGTGTACTGCGTATCGTGTACGAAGAACAAGCCATCGAACCCCGAATACTATGCGAGCAATGCCAAATCGTCAGCGCCAGCATGGCGGGCATACTCACCCGCATGGAAGACCGCGAACTCATCCTACGCGCCCCATTCCCTGGGGATCAGCGCCGCGCATTGGTCAAAATCACTCCTAAAGGGCAGCACATCGCCGAACAGCTCGGCCCGCTAATTAGCGAACAATACCATCGCATTGAGCAGGCTTTAGGCAAAAAACAGCTACAATTGTTTATCGATACAGTAGAAGATTTTGTCGCCGCAGAGCAAAAGGCCACCATTGAATCGGTGTCTCTGCCCCCCGATCATTTTTAAAGGTTGTGCACTATGAATTTAGCAATACTGATCGCCCTACTTGCCGTGACAGGCATTGTCTATGGTTTGGCTACTGGCTTTAAGGATGCCGCCAATCCCGAGGGCGCTGCACCCCATAAAAAACTAGACCCTCAGGCCGCCCAAGAACGTAAACAGCGTGGTAGGCGTACTTTTTGGGGATCGATCATCGTTTTTATTTTGGTGGCGCTATGGTATGGCTTTATTTATGAAAGCCCCGCAGACACAGAAAAACGCATTGCTCAGGAACGCACTGAGACCTGCGGTGATATTTTGGCTGCCTATAATGCAGCGCAAAACTTTGTGGGCAAATTTGTGCCAGGTGCCGAGTTTCCCATCATCCCCGAAAAAGAAAGCTCTAAAGTTATTCGCCCCTGCGAGTTTGAAATCCACGCCACGGTGTTTGAACGCACCGCCCAAGGGGAAAATAAAGAACCCTTTACTGCCTGGCTAAATTATGATGGCGAGGACGACCGCTGGGATTTACAAAAACTAGTCATTGGGGATAAAGAATACAACCCCAACAGTGGCGGTCAGGACCGCAACGCCCCAACAGAAAATAGCGACCAAGGCACCGAACAGCCCGAAACACGCCTGCCCGGTTTAGGTCGTTAATATCTTAGCAGCCCTCTTGGGGTAGCTGGATTAAAGGCGCCTAAATACAGCTGCGCCTTCGATTAGCGCCCTGCTTTAAAGCAAGAGCTTTTAAAAATACCAAGGTTGGATGCGATCCAACACCGCCTGGATCAGGCTATAGGCCGTCAAGGCCGAGGTCTTGGGGTTATCGGGTAGTGTCCGTCCCTGCACCTCGAATTGCAGTTGCCCAAAACCACCTTGGGCGACTATGTGATGCTGGTTATGCTGGGCCTGTGGATCAGCGATGAGCTGTACTTGGGTTTTATCAAAACCCATCCCAGCCAAGGCGATGGTCGCAGCGACATTAGCGTTTTGTGGGTATTGTTGGGCAGCCTCGCGCGCGGTGCCTTCAAAAAACACGGTGGCCTCTTGGAGACTGTGTAGGTCCAGTGCTGTTTCTGCCGGTGTCCCCTGCCAAGCCAGAGCTGGTTTAATGCCTTGATAACGAACTTGGGTCAGACCACTGTGGCGCGCTGCCGCCAAGGCATCGATAGCACCGACGGCCCCGGCTACAAACTGCATCCGACCACCACCTAAACGACTGGCCTGCTCGAGCTCGGTAAATAGGCCCTCGTGGGCACAGGCCCCCACCGAACAGACCACGACCGAGCTGCCCTGCGCCAGGGCCGGTACCACATGCATCTCCAAAGCCGCATGGCCCGCGCATTCAACCAATACATCCAACGAATCATAGTGACCCTGCAGATCGCTACTGACCTGAGCCTGCAGCCCCAAGCGCTGTAATAGCGCCTGGACCCGCGCAATAGAGCGCTGCGGGACAACCACCCGCTGCACCTGCAAGCGGGGCTGCCCCGGTGCCGGGGCATGCCCGGCCAAATACTCTAACAACACCGTGCCAATGGCACCGCAACCAATCAAACCCAAACGAACCACTGGGCTCATTGTTACTCCTCATTGATAGGACCAAAACCACCGCCCCCAGGCGTATGTATTACAAAGACGTCGCCCGGCTGCATCTGGGCCGAGCCGGTGGCTGCTAAATCAACGCGGCTGCCGTCTTTGCGTAAAACGTAGTTTACCCCAGGCAGCGCACTGGTACCGCCCTCTAGACCAAAGGGAGCCAAACGGCGTCGATTAGCCAAAATGGCTGCCGTCATGGGCTCTAAAAAACGCAGCTTGCGGGTCGCACCGTTGCCCCCCCGCATACGTCCTTGACCCCCGCTGTCGGCACGTACTGAAAACTCTTCGAGCAAGACGGGATAACGCCACTCTAAAACCTCGGGATCGGTCAGCCGCGAATTGGTCATGTGGGTCTGCACCACATCAGTGCCATGGAAATAGCGTTTACTGCCATCGGCACGGTATTCAAAGCCGGCCCCAGAACCCCCAGCAATGGTTTCATAATACTGATGGTTTTCATTGCCAAAGGTAAAGTTATTCATCGTGCCCTGCGCCGCGGCCATTACCCCCAATGCGCCGTACAGGGCATCGGTGATGCATTGCGAGGTTTCCACATTACCCGCCACCGTCGCCGCCGGATAGTGAGGGTTGAGCATGCACCCCTCGGGGATAATGACCTCGAGCGGTTTGAGACACCCCGCATTCATGGGGATTTCATCATTGACCAGGGTACGAAATACGTACAGCACCGCCGCCATACACACAGCTGATGGCGCATTGAAATTATCCTCTAGCTGATCCGAGGTGCCAGTGAAATCCACCTGTGCGCTACGCTCTTCGTGATTGACCCGTACGGCGACCTGGATGTGAGCACCATTATCTAGCTCGTAACGGAAACTACCGTCCTTGAGCACCCCAATCACCTGACGCACAGCTTCTTCGGCGTTATCCTGCACGTGCTGCATATAAGCATGCACCACATCCAGACCATAAGTACGCACCATTCGGTGCAGCTCTTGGACGCCCTTTTCATTGGCCGCTAGCTGAGCCCGCAAATCAGCAATATTCTGATCTAGATTACGCGCTGGGTAAGGACCACTGCCCATTAGCTCACGCAAGGCCGCCTCGCGCATGCGCCCCCCTTCGACGAGCTTGAAATTATCAATGAGCACCCCTTCCTCGATGACGGTTTGACTCATCGGTGGCATAGATCCTGGGGTGATCCCGCCCACATCCGCATGGTGCCCACGTGAGGCCACGTAAAAGAGAATCTCTTGGCCAGCCTCATCAAAGACCGGGGTGACCACCGTGATATCAGGCAGGTGCGTACCGCCATTGTAGGGGTCATTAAGCACATAGCTGTCCCCCGGGCGCATACGGCCCTCGTTACGCACAATCACAGTACGAATACTTTCCCCCATCGAACCCAAATGCACAGGCATGTGGGGCGCATTAGCAATGAGATTTCCTTCTTGATCAAAAATGGCGCAGGAATAATCCAAGCGCTCTTTGATGTTGACTGAAAAAGCCGTATTGCCCAGGGTGGCGCCCATTTGTTCGGCTACCGCCATAAAGAGATTATTAAAAATCTCGAGCATGACTGGATCGACCTCGGTTCCAATGGCAAAACGCTGCGCGCGCGCTACTGCGCGGGTCAATAACAGCTCGCCTGCTGGCATGACCTGCACCTGCCATTCGGGCTCGATCACTGTCGTGCCATTGGCATCGCAAATGATGGCCGGACCAACAATTTTACTGCCCACGGGTAAATCATCGCGTTGATAAACCGGTGTTGCATGCGTTTGGCCCTGGGAAAATAGCTCGACCTGAGCCACGGGCTGCGCTTGGGTACTGGGCGTTTGTAGTTCATCGAGATCATGTTTTTCAATGCGTTCGCCACTTTGGCCAATGCCCTCAATAGAAACTGCCTCGATGATGATGGGTTTTTCCGGCATTAAAAAACTATAACGTTGCAGGTAGGACTCCTCGAAGGCGGTTTTAATATCCTGCACACTGCCATAAGGCACAATCAGCGGCGAATCCGTACCGTCATAACGTACATGTGCGCGCTTGATGGATTCTATTTGCTCTGTTTGGATACCCTGAGCCCGTAGCTCCTCGTTGGTTTCCGCCTCGAGGCGCTGCAATAAATCATCGCAGTGCGGCATATGTTCAGTAGCCAAGGGCAACTCGACACTGTGCTCGCGCATGGCTGTAATATCAGCCAGACCCATGCCATAGGCAGACAACACCCCTGCCAGAGGATGAATCATGGCCTGTGAAATACCCAACGCATCAGCGACCAAACACGCATGCTGACCCCCTGCTCCACCAAAAGAGGCCAACGTGTATTTACTGACGTCGTAGCCTCGTTCAATAGAGATCTTTTTAATGGCATTAGCCATATTGGATACAGCAATATGGATGAATCCCTCTGCAATCTCCTGAGGCGTATTGCGCACGCCGGTGGCCGCGTAAACCTCATCACTGAGGTCAGCAAACTTTTGTTTTACGGTCTCTAAATCTAGCGGTTGATCCGCCTGCGGCCCAAAGATTTTGGGGAAAAAATCGGGTTGGATCTTGCCCAGCATGACATTGCAGTCGGTCACGGTCAGCGGGCCACCATTGCGATACGCGGCAGGCCCGGGATAGGCCCCAGCCGAATCTGGCCCCACCCGCAAGCGCGCCCCATCAAAAGACACAATAGAGCCCCCCCCCGCCGCCACCGTATGAATATTCATCATGGGTGCACGTAAACGCACCCCTGCGACCTCGGAATCAAACACGCGCTCAAATTCGCCCGCATAATGCGACACATCAGTAGAGGTCCCCCCCATATCAAAGCCAATGATATTTTCTATGCCTAGGGCCTCAGCGGTACGAACCATACCGACGATCCCGCCGGCAGGACCTGAAAGCACAGCATCCTTGCCCTGAAACTGATGGGCCGAGGTCAGCCCACCGTTAGACTGCATGAACATCAGCCGTACCTGATCCAGCTCGCTGGCCACCTGATTTACATAACGGCGTAAAATAGGGGATAAATAGGCATCTACTACCGTGGTATCCCCACGCCCCACTATGCGCATCAAAGGACTGGTGCGATGGGATACAGAAACCTGTGTAAACCCCTGTTCGCGTGCCCACTGGGCAATGCGCTCTTCGTGCTCGGTATGCCGATAACCATGCATGAGCACAATGGCAATGGCCCGATAGCCGGCGTTATAGCTCTCGGCCAGCTGGGCACGCACCTGAGCCTCATCCAAAGGGGTGATCACGGTGCCATCAGGCAATATGCGCTCATCGACCTCGACCACCTGCTCATAAAGCACCCCAGGCAAATGAATTTCACGAGCAAAAATATCCGGGCGGGCTTGATGACCAATTTTTAGGGCATCCTTGAACCCCCGAGTGATAAACAAGGCTGTGGGCTCGCCTTTACGTTCTAGCAATGCATTCGTGGCCACGGTGGTACCCATTTTGACTGCCTCGAGCAGCTGGGTAGGAATAGGGGCATCTAAATCAACCCCTAACATCTGCCGTATCCCTGCCAAAGCAGCATCTGGATACTGGGAAGGATTATCCGAAAGCAATTTATGCGTCAACAAATGCCCATCGGGATGTCGGACCACAATATCTGTAAAAGTACCTCCACGGTCAATCCAGAACTGCCATTTCTTGTCAGACTGCATACTTGATTACCCTATTAATAAATCCATATCCACAACGCTTACATGGCGCGCGGCAATACCAAAACAATGTCAGGGAAAATAGTTACCAAAACCGTTGCCAGAACCAGCAACAGGAAAAAAGGAAAAGACATCCGCACTAATTCGAACAGGTCTTTACCCGTAATGCCCTGGATAACAAACAGGTTAAACCCGATGGGGGGTGTGATTTGCGCCATCTCGACGGTGAGGATTAAATAAACCCCGAACCAAATGGGATCAATCCCTGCGGCCACCACTGCGGGCAATAATACCGAGGTGGTCAGGACCACAATAGAAATCCCATCTAAAAAGGCCCCCATGAGAATGAAAAACACGGTCAGCACCGCAATCAGCGCATAAGTGCTCAACCCTAATGAACTGATCCACGCAGCGATATTCGCGGGTAAACCGGTAAAGCTCATGGCACTGGTCAAATAGGCTGCACCAATGAGAATAAAAGAAATCATGCACGAAGTGCGTACTGCCCCCATCAGGCTGGCAGTAAATGTTTTCCAGGTCAAAGAGCCACTGACCAGGGCGATTAACAAAGAGCCCACCACCCCAATGACAGCCGCCTCGGAAGCAGTAGCAATGCCTGCATAAATAGAGCCGATCACAGCCAAAACAAGAAACATCACTGGCAACAGCAATCGCAAACGCCAGATGCGTTCTTTAAAGCTCACCTGCTCGACATCACGGGGGACGCGATCAGGATGACGCAAAGACCAGAGACCGATATAGCCTGAAAAAAGCCCCATCAATAAAATCCCGGGCAAGATTCCGGCAATAAATAAACGAATGATCGAGGTCTGAGCCGCCACGGCATATACGATCATGACTACCGAAGGCGGTATTAATAACCCCAAAGTACCTGCCCCGGCTAATGAACCGATACTGATGCTATCGTCATAGCCGCGTCGCTTGAGCTCGGGCAATGAAATCCGCCCGATCGTGGCTGCAGTCGCGGCAGAAGAACCACTGACCGCCGCAAAAATACCGCAGCCAAATACGTTCACGTGAACCAAGCGCCCGGGCAAACGCTGCACCCAGGGGCCCAGCCCTTTGAACATATCTTCGGCCAGGCGGGTGCGGTAGAGAATCTCGCCCATCCAGATAAATAAGGGCAATGCCGTCAAAGCCCAATTAGCCGAAGCATCCCAAGCTTTGGTAGCAAAAATGGTACCCGCAGGCGCCATAGAAAAGAAGTAAATAGAAATGACCCCGCAGGCAACGAGCACCAGCGCGACCCAAATCCCCAGGCTAAGCAACACAACCAGGCCGAGCAGCAGCACCAATGCTTGGTATATATCACCCATGTTCTGACTCCTGTAGGGGCTGGCCACGCACGCACATCACCAAACGGCGCACCAACATCAAGCTAAATAAAACCAGCCCAATAGGCATGCCCAACTGTGGCATCCACATTGGTACAGGCACCATTCCTGGGGCGAGCTCGTTATAGATAAAAGACTCGTACACAAAAATGATGCAGTAATAAGAGCCCCACACCGAAACCACCAAGGCAAATAAGGTCGCCAAGATTTCGTACCCATAGTGCAAGGATTTGGGCAGTACCTGTAAGACCAGAGTCACACGGATGTGGTCGCCACGCAGCATGGCATAGGGCAAGCCCAAAAAGACTGAGGAGGCCATAGCCCAAACCGCAAAATCATCAGCCGAAGGAATCAACCAGCCAAACATGCGGCCAATGATTTGCGCCAAAATCACCAGCGCTAACACAACCAAAAAGACGGCGGCGAGAACGCCGCACGCCTTGGCTAGGTTTTCAAGCCATTTCATTATGATTCAACCATTACTGCTGTTGATAAGCTTCGAGCAGTTGAGTACCGGTGTCACCCGCCTTTTCTGCCCACTCTTGGGCCATGACCTCGCCAATCTCTTCGAGTTCGGCGCGCAAGCCATCGGGTAACTCGTGTACCTCCATGCCATTGTCGGCCAACGTTTGGGTCAACTCAGCGGTCAGCTCGCGAGCCATTTCCCAACCCCGCTTTTCAGCCACATCACTGGCCTCAAGGACAGCTTGCTGGACTTCTTCGGGTAGTTGTTCAAAGGCTTTTTTGTTGACGATGACAAAGCTTTGGGGAATAAACACCTGGGCATCGTAGTAGTGATCAACATAATCCCAAGCCTGCGAATCTACCCCAGTAGCCGGGGAGGTCAACATGGAATCAATGACGCCCGTGGAAAATGCCTGTGGCACCTCGGGGGTTTGTACTGTGGTCGGTGTGGTGCCCATCAGCGAGGCCAAACGGTTGGTCGACGCACTATAAGCACGGAAACGCGCACCGGATAAATCCTCGAGCGAATCAATCTCGGTTTTGGCGTAGATACCTTGGGGTGGCCAGGGAGAGCCGTACAGCAATAGGATGCCCTGCTCGTCCAAGCGCTCGGCCAGGATGGGTTTGGAGAGCTCCCAGAGGCGCTCGGACTCATCAAAGGATGAGGCCAAGAACGGTACGCTGTCGACCTCGAACATGGGGTCCTCGTTACCGATGGTAGAGACCAGCATCTCGCCTAAATCAACCACACCTTGCTGCACCCCGCGCTTGACCTCGGGACGCTTTAACAGCACGCTGTTGGACTGCACATTGATGACTAGCTCGCCATCTGTGGCCTCTTTGATATCCTCGGCAAACTGACGCGCATTTTGTGTCAGATAGTTGTTATCTGGCTGCTCGGTACTCATGGTCCAAGTCGTCGCCGCCGTGGCCATGCTGGCCATGGCTGTTAAACACGCCGTTGTCAGTAGTTTTTTAATCATTGATTGCTCCTCTCGTGTATTTAAAAATAGCTGGTGAATCACTTTGGTGTTGCACTAAGTGTTTCTGTGGGTATTGGGTATTGCTATTAGTATTGCTTTTAAATAAAGATAGTAATGCGATTTAGCTAGATCTAGCCAGCTAATCCGCTAAGTCGGCAGAGCGTAGCTCCCATAACAGCTCAAAGGTCGCCACGGACTCAGTCGAAAGATCGAGTGCCTGCACCATACCTTGGGCCGCCTGTGCGACGGCCTGCGGCGTGGTGGCCTCGATCAGATAAAAAGGCTGCAGCACCCGTCCCTGAGCAGGTTCGGATGGCAAAGGTGTCGAGCGCTGAGGATCGGGGTTGAGGACCCGTGTGGAAACAACGCCACCAAAAGCGGCGCCCTGCATCCACTGCATGGCCTGCAGTGCCTGGGCCTCGTCGGCCAAAGCAACCAAAGCCAGGGCCGCCCCGGTCCCGACCGCAGCACCCGCCGGGGTCACCGTCATGACACGACGGACCGTATTGTGCATGCGCTCGAAATTTTGTATCGACCATTGAGTTTGATGGGTAAAAGCCTCTTGGTAGGCTGGACTATCAAAAACTGCTAACTGCCCAGTCCGATAAAGAGCCAAATACTTGCGCGGGGCTTGCAGGGCACGATAACGACGCGCCCAAACAAAACCCGGGATGCTGGCACGCTCGAGCATGTGCTCGTGCTCGTACCATTGGTTGAAATCATCTTCGTAGTTGGGATCAACATCTGTCCAGATGAATAACTCGGCGGGGGCCTGTACCCCGGATGCTAATTTGTCTACCACTGTGTTTCCTTGATACCGATGTTTGTCTCTCAATGTAAAAGGAAGGCACAAAACACTCAAATGACTTTTTGCGGAACTTAGCCATAAGAAAAACTTATCACTGGCAAAGTGATGTAAAAACATAATGTTAGTAGATTTTATAGGAAAGAGGTGAGCGGGCATTAGGGGATAAACCCTAGTCAGACAAGAAAGACTAGGTCTTGAATATCCCCTGTGCTAACGGCGCAATTGCGGTTGAATTCTGCTGTGCGTAGCTGTGCATCTCTTTGAGGGCAGCATCAATCACGATTTCAGACAAACTATGCAATGGATTGACACGCCAGCTGGCCACTAGTTGCAAACTGGGCAAACGCGCCACACAAGGCACAATGGTCAGGAGGCGCTGGCTATTTTCTTTGATGCATGCGGCCTCGGGCAAGGCACCTACTGCCAGCCCCTCTTGGATGAGTTGTTGGCTGGCTGCAATCGATGACACAAAGTGGATACGTGCATCGTCTACCCCTTTTATTTCCAATACCCGCAACAACGATAAATGTGGCTGTGAATGACGCGGAAAGGTCACGATTGGCCAACGCTCACACAGCTCTTCTAGGTTCATGGGCGCGTAGGGTTGATTGGACTGTAGACCAATCCAATTCATCTCCAAAGCACCCAACGGTATGTTACGCAGCCCTTCATCCAGCACGGGATCTGTTTGCAAGGCTAGATCGATCTGCCCGCGCTTGAGCAAATCATGCAGACGTCGCGAGGACTCCACCGTCAATTCGATTTCCAAAGAGGGGTGTTCTTGGTGTAAACGCCGTATAAAAAGAGCAAACCATGTGTGTACAATGGACTCAATAACACCAATACGAATACTTTCCTGAGGAAAGGTGGACTGACGCAGGGCATGCTTTAGATCACGCTCCTGATCCAGCATTTGTTTGGCAAAACGCAGTAGGGTTTGCCCCGCTGGAGTCAGACGGATATCCCGGGCGCCGCGCTCAAAGAGCTTTTGATCCAGGTTTTTCTCTAAAGCAGAAATACGCCCCGATACTGCCGCCTGGGTGACATGTAATTTAGAGGCCGCGGCACTAAAACTGCCTAAATTGGCCACCCACACAAAAGTCTCAAGAAATCGGATATTCATGTCCCCGTCCGTGCCTCAGCAGGCATATAGAAAGTGATCACAAAGGAGACCTATGGCCTACCGAGCAATACTATTTGATTTTGATGGGGTGCTGGTCAATCGAGACCTGCAACCAGTCCCCGGTATCGAGTCCGCGCTAAAACAACTATACCCACAATGGGCGGGCCGCATGGCATGTGTATCAGCCGCTAGCCAGAAAAAACTGGAACAGCATTTGCGCACTCTGGGCTTTCATCATTATTTTAGCCCCCATATTTATAGCGGGCAGGATGCCCCGCGCAACAAACCTCATCCTGATGTTTATTTAAAGGCCATCACCGCGTTGGGTCAAGAGATCACCGCCCAGCAATGCGCTGTCATCGAGGACAGCTATATTGGCATTCGCGCGGCAGTGGCAGCAGGCACTCATGTGTTGGCCTACACTGCTGAGACTGACCCCGCACGAGCCCTCGAGGCAGGCGCGCTGCGTGTCTTTGATGACATGCACCAACTGCCCGCATTGCTGATTCGACAGCACCAACCCACCTCCTAAAATGGGTGGCAGTATTATCCCTCGGCCTGATCTTCGTCGATCTCTGGGTCATCCAAATGCAACAGGTGTAAAACACGATGCGCCACGGGCGCCAGCACAATGCCTACTGATGCCGCAAAGCTCAGGCCCACAAAAATGCCGTAAAAAGCGTAAAAAAGCTTGCCATTAGAGGTTTCTGGGACCTCGACAATCCCCAGGCCACCCATTACAAAGGCTGCATTGAGGATGGCATCATGCAATCCTCCGCCGCCACCCCAAATCAAATAGCCCACCACTCCAACTGATAAAGTAATCACAATAATGGCAAAGGCCAAAAAGAAATGCCGCAATAATCGGAAAAGAAACTGCCTGCGGGAAATCAGCCCCTGACTTTTATGCTCGTAAAACACCCCCCCACCCCCTATAGTTGCGCGCGCTAGATGAAAACACAATGGGTTCGTGCCCATATTTATAGTAGAGTATAAGCCTTGAGTGACCATTAAGGCAGATTTTTATGCTTAATACGGCTTGGCTTGCTCTTGGGGTACTGGGCCTGACCATTGCCCTGTTTTTATATGGCCGATGGCGCCATGATGTCGTGGCAGTGGCCGCACTGTTGGCCTGCACGGCGCTAGGGTTAGTACCTGGTCCAGAGGCTTTTGTAGGCTTCAGTCACCCGGCGGTGGTGACTGTGGTCGGTGTGTTGATCCTCAGTGATAGCCTCGAGCGCACCGGGTTAGTCGATGTCATCGCCGAGCACGCCTTGCCCAAAACTCAATCGCAGTTTATAGCTGTCCTATCGGTCACGGCTTTAGGGGCTTTTTTCTCGGCCTTTATGAATAATGTCGGGGCCTTGGCATTGCTCATGCCTATCGCCCTACAAACGGCACAGCGCCTCAATATCCCGCCTGGGCACGTGCTCATGCCATTGTCTTTTGGCACCATATTAGGGGGTATTACCACCCTAATCGGGACCCCATCCAACTTGATCGTATCTAGCTTTCGTGCCTCGGTGAGTGATAGCAAAGCGGGCTTTGCCATGTTTGATTTCACCCCTGTGGGTGGGGCGCTCGCCCTCATCGGCGTGTTTTTTATCTCGTGGTTGGGCCCCAAGCTAATCCCCAAACGACTACAAGCTCGCAATACCGGGCTTGAGGTCACCACCTATTTGACAGAAACCCGCGTTTTACCTGACACCAAGGCAGTGGACATGCGCATCGCAGAGCTCGAAGCCCAATTACAGGATTCCGATGCCCAAATTGTTGGATTGCTGCGTCATCAACTGCGCATCAATGTACCGCATCGCACCCTGCGATTACGCCCCCACGATGTCTTGTTATTAGAGGCCGACCCCAAAAAACTGACCAAAGTGCTCAGTACCCTAGGCCTAGTATTTAACGAGGATAAACCCAAACGCCGCGAGCGCGACAAAGAGCGCGAGCGTGAACGTGAGCGCGCCCAAGAAAGAGGCAAAGAAAGAGAACGCGATCGCGAGCTCACACGTGATCGCAATCGCCAAAGAGCCCGCGCGCGTGGGCAGGCAATTAAACAATCCCAGCAGTCCAGCGCTGACAACGTCCCGACCCCTGTCTCTGCGACAGAATCAGAACAAAAAGCCAAAACAGCTGCGGCTAGAGCAGATTTTGACGCACAGACTGCAGTGAAAACGGACCAGGACACAGACATCCAGGATGGAGCCAAAGTAAAACCAGGGACAGCCACAGAAAGCGAGGCACAGGCTGAGTTAACAAAGAAAACAGCAGACGAGGTAAAAACACAAAATGACGCCCCAACAGAATCAGCACTGAAAGCAGAAACAAAGCAGGAAATAGAGGCTGAAAACAAAGCAGCAACAAAGAAAGAAGCAAAGGTAGAGACCAGAGCAGAAAGAGCAGCAGAAACAGCAACAGCGTCAGAAACAGGGACAAAAGCAGAGGCAGAGGCAAAAGCAGACGCTGACGAGGGCGACGATGAATCCGCCAACGAAACCACAGAGCCGGCTGCCCCGGATACTACCAGCGAATTGGTAGAACTGGTCATTTTGCCTGGCTCTATGTTGATCGGTCGTAGTGCCTCTGATTTGCGCTTGCGCAGTCAATATCAAATTAATTTATTGGCAATTTCCCGGCAGGGTAAACGTTTGCGACGCCGCCCCCGTATCACGCCGCTGCGCACGGGTGATGTTCTGTTATTACAAGGGCCCGTTGAAAGTACTGCTGCTTTTGCTCAAAACAGTGGCTGTGCCCCGCTGGCAACGCGCGAGTTGCGTGTTCCTAACCGTCGTAATATGGGCATTGCCAGTGCGGTCATGGGGTTTGCTGTCATCAGTGCGGCTTTGGGCTGGTGGTCTGCAGCGCTGAGCTTTGTATTTGGCATTTTGTTGTTATTGCTTTTTAAAGTCATCGCCCCGCGCAATTTATACCGGGGTGTTGACTGGTCAGTAGTTGTTCTATTGGCGGCTTTGATCCCAGTCGCCCAGGCCATCGAGCAAACGGGGGCAGCCAGTTTAATTGCCGAATTTGTTTTGTACCAACTGGCTCAAGGCCATGCCACCTGGGCGCTGGTCCTCATGATGGTCACCACCATGTTTTTATCAGACTTGATGAATAATGCCGCCACTGCTGCCATCATGAGTCCGATCGCGATTCAAACCGCTCAGCAACTGGATGCCAGCACCGATACCTTTTTGATGGCAGTAGCCATCGGTGCTTCGTGCGCGTTTCTGACCCCCATCGGTCACCAAAACAATACATTGATTTTGGGGCCTGGTGGTTTTAGGTTTAGCGATTATTGGCGCTTGGGACTGCCGCTAGACGTGCTCATTGTCTGCACAGCCGTGCCTTTATTGCTGTATTTCTGGCCTTTATAAATGCCGATGCAAGGGAATCTCACACAGAGGGCTATAGTGTGTGCCTTGCGCCGTTGGGCGTGACTCAACCACATAACAATGGGCTGAATGCCAGTCAAAAGGCGTAAATGAAGGCAACGCATCAACCGCACAAGACTCTGCCTGACGTAACAAAGATATATGGGGCACAAATGGGCGCTGCTCGGGTTGATACCCCAATGGCAACAAATACTGCCATAACTGTTGATGACAGGCAGCCATCTGCTGTAATGAGTTTTCTTGTTGGCTGCCCACCCAAACAATGCGGGGCGCTTTAAAATAACCATAACGGTCAATACGGAAAGGAGCTGTTGGCAGCTGCCATTTCGCTGCCCGAGCACATAAATCCTGTGCATCCTGCGTCGACAGAGCCCCTAAAAAGGCCAAGGTGATATGCCACTGATCCGGGCGCAACGCGCGCCCACCGCAATGCTGCAATGCAGCCGCAGACAAAGGCTGTAATGCATTCTGAACAGCTTTCTGGGGCCACAGGCCAATGAAAATACGTTGTGTGTGTACGGACGTTTTGGACACCAGAGACTCCTTTGAGGTAGAAGATAGATCAGGGCTGCCCAAAAACATACAGCATACTGAGCAGGCCGATCCACACCCCAACTACACTATAATCTATTCTCATAGATTCCTTATTCAACAATACTCACCATCTACTTCTACACACCCTTGTGGAGTTTGTTATGCGTCCGGAAAGTCGCCAATTGATTGAACAACTCATTGCCTTTGACAGTGTGTCACGTCACTCTAACCTGCCTTTGCTAGAGTTCATACAAAATTATCTGCACGAGCATGGTGTCGAGAGCCAGTTGATTCACAACGATGAGGGCAACAAAGCCAATCTACTGGCCTGTATTGGCCCAAAGGTAGAGGGCGGCGTCGTGCTTTCAGGGCACTCCGATGTCGTGCCGGTTGACGGTCAGGACTGGAGCACCGAGCCTTTCACCCTGACAGAAAAAGACGGGCGTCTCTATGGTCGCGGCACGGCTGATATGAAGAGCTTTATTGCGCTGGCACTGGCCATGGTCCCAGCCCTGCGTCAGGCCCCTATCAAAAGACCTGTTTACCTAGCCTTTAGCTATGACGAGGAAATCGGTTGCTTGGGCGCACCGCGACTGATTGAAACGCTCAAGGCAGAATTTCCTCAACCCTTGGCAGTCATCGTGGGCGAACCCACCTCAATGCAAACCGTGGTCGCTCATAAAAGCATCACCACCCTGCGCACCCGCATCACCGGGCACGAGGCCCATTCCAGTCAGGTACAGCGTGGGGTCAGCGCCGTGACATTAGCTGCACGCCTGATTACATTTATTGATGACATGATGCAAGAAAATCAAACCACGGCAGATACCGAGAGCCCCTTTGTACCCCCCTATACAACATTGCACACTGGGGTCATCGAGGGGGGCACCGCCGTCAATATTATTTCACGACACTGTCAATTTGACTGGGATATACGTTGCCTACCTGGGGACGACTGGCACAGCTATTTAGAGCGTTTTAACGCCTATGCTGAACAACTATTGGCCCCTTTGCGTGACATTTCACCCGACATTGGCATCCAGACTGAAATCATCGCCGAGGTCCCCGCCTTTGATAACCCCAGCGGGGGCGCACGCGCTTTATTAAGCCACCTCAATCCTGCTTTCAAACCCCAGGTCGTCCCTTTTGTTTCTGAAGCAGGCCAATTTCAGCAAGCCGGTTTTGACACTATTTTGTGTGGCCCCGGCTCAATTGATCAGGCCCACCAACCCGATGAATACATCAGCATTGAACAAATCCGCGAGGCCGAGGTGTTCTTTGATCGTTTAATTCATTTTCTGTGTGCGCCCAGCCAGCTAGAGCGGCACCTAAAGGAAGAATAACTAAAAATGCATGCCCAGCTGACGTGCTAGCGCATCAATGGCAGCCTGACGTGCGGTAGAGTCGGCCTCGGGATACAACAAGGTTGACCACTGCGCGTGATGGCGGGCCTGCACCAAAACCGGTGGCAGTGGGTCTTTACGCCAATCATATTCCAACGGCTGTTGCGGTTTGGCCAAGGCATCGATTTGTATTGGCTCTTGGGCGGCGTGGCCCCGATGCTCTAATGCATAAATGAGGGCCAACTGCCGCAAAGCCAAGGCTCTCAAGACATCATCACCAACACTCAAATCGGCATGACCTCGCCATTTTTGCATGATTTTCTGACCCCATTGATTAACCCCCTGCCAGACACCTCCGACAGTTGCACCCACCAATGTACCGGTGCCCAGGCTAAAACCCGCGGTCAACATATCAAAGGTCGCCCCGGCCAACGCCCCAGTAGCCGCCCCTTTGCTGAGCTGTATGCCCAGCTGCTTTAGAGCCTCGGGATGAAATAGGTCTGTACCCCAACGATAACTGCCCATATCAAAGTCCAGGCGCAAATAATCCTCTTGGCTAAATTGATAGCGTGCCAACAAAGCCTCGACACAACGTTGTTCACGGGCGCGTACCGTATTTTGCATTTGCTCGATATAAGTTTTGAGCTCTTCGGGATCGGCTGAACAACTAGACTGCCAAGCCGCCACATCTACCAGCAACTCTGCCAACAGCTGTTTGGCATCTACCAAGCGCTGTGTGCGCTGCTGTCGCAATTGTTGACCAAAATGCTCTAGCAATTGCCGATATTGACCCCCTAACAATAAAGAGAGCCTTTGATACAGCTGTATCTCGCCATCCAAGGCGGGAGCCACCGTATCAAACTGAGTTTGCATATGCAGCCCTAAATCAGCCAAAGCGGTTTCCCACTCATCAATACGTGAGGGCTGATGCAGCAAAAAATTCATCACTGGCAGGATAGGTTTGCCACACCAGGATAAAATCCGCAGCTCATCACGATGCTTGGTAAGCACCGGATCACGCACATCAATGACGTATAGCGCCGCCTCGCTATGCATCAACTGGGTCAAGACACGAGCCTCTTGCTCAAAGCGGGCTTTCGCCTCAGGGCTATCCAAAAACCGCCGGATACGTTCGGGCCCCTCGACCCGATGATCCGCCTCAACGAGGCGCTCGATATAGTCCAGCAGCGCCATGCTGTCCTCAATACCCGGCGTGTCATACAGCAACAACTGACCTAAGGGCGCCAAATCAACATGCACACCCTCCACATGACGTGTGGTCCCCGGACTGGCCTGCACCTGACCAAACTTGCGGTTACGGGTCAATGTCCGCAACAAAGAGGTTTTCCCTGTGTTGGTATGGCCCACGACAGAAATACGCAAACTCAAACCAGAGGCTTCAGTCACGGTATTCATTGCTTATCCTCATCTGCCCCATGCAAAGCATCTAATAACGCTGCCCAAGAAAAATAAAAATGATTCAGGCCAGCAGCCTCTAAACGCTGATGCCACGCCTGTTCGGTATCTTTGAATTGCTCCGTCGGCACAGCTGTCATGTCTATGATAATACTTTCATTGGGCACATAGCCTGCCACCTCAACCAGCCATGCCATTAACCCCCGATCAGGGGTTTGTCGGCCATCACACAGCATGATTCCATGGCTCAGAGAGTGTGCCTGCAAATGACTTAGCAGCTGTTGGCGTTGTTCCCGATCATCCACCACCCCCCACCATTGCCAATGGGCAGGCCAGTGCTTTTTATCCGGTTCTTTATCCGAGGCTAACTCCATCCCAACGACCAAAGTCGGCTGATCCGCACGGACCGCACGACCAGCCGCAAGCTTTTGCATGGGCACCGCATCAGGTGGGCTGGGTGCATCAATGCCCACCATCTGGACCTCGGGCGCCAAACGAGGACGCAACACAACCAAACCCGGGCGCTGTAAATCTAACCGCAGCGCACGCACGTGACGACGCCATTGCCACACACTAAAACCGATGCACAACACACGGGGCAGCCACCCATACACCACCACGCTGGCCAACAACCAACTAGCCCACAAGGCATGCCCATCAGGAGGCAAAGTAGCCAGCCCATCACTGAGCCGTATGAAATCTTCATCAGGGGCGGAAAACCCTATCCCTCGTAGGCCAGCGCTAGCCCACTGTGCCAACTGTACAAAACGCTCGGCATCAAATAAGGTGCTTTCCCATTGAAAAAAATAACGCTTGAAAGCCAGCATGAACCACAGACGTACAGTCGCGGCTAAAAGAGCGACCCCCCAGAAAATGTGGTGCACACAAGACACCCACCAAAAACTGAGCCGCTGTTGCTGCAACACACCAAACAACGCCTGAGACAATAACGTAGTATCCGCGCCGGGCAACAATTTTTGCGCCAACCAACGCCAACGCCCACCTAAAGTCTGCCCTGCCGGTGCACCCAGACCATGGTGTACCGCACTCACCAGCCATACCAGCAGGCCCAGTGTCGGCACCCCCAACAATACAAACCAAGCCCGAATAATATTGACCTGCGGCCCGCCTAATTCCAAGGCTGCCTGAGCCATCCCACCCCCTACCACCAAAGCTAATAAGAGCCAGCCCCAAAACACCCAACGTAAACGTCGCAGCAAACGATGCTGTTGCGACGCATAGCCGAGTCGTTCACAAAGCAAACGCGCTCGTATACACACGCGCCCCACCTCGCTATGGGTGGCGCTACGAGCCCGTCGAACCTCGGCCTCATCGGCCAACGGTCCTGCTTGGGATTCTTTAAGACGGATGATCTCTACCGACCAGAGCTCGGTAAAAGTAGGATGATAGGCAGCAGATTGAGCCATAAAACGTTTTTAATAATGCACAGAAAGTGATATCCCAATGCGTGCGCTCAGGATAAAATCACCGGGCGGTTATCCATATGATTGGCGTCTTTATGATCAGATTGCTCGGGCGGGGTATGAGCACGCAAAACCCCCTCTAGCTGCTGTACTGCAGCCATAACCCCAGGAAAATAACTGTGTGCTTTGAATGCTTGTTGTAAATCATCGCAAATCTGTTGCCAACGATCAGCCTGGGCACTGATGCCCCGATCTGCAATTAACTCGATGCGACGCCGATCCAAGGCCACATACAATAAAACACCCGTATTTTGTGGCGTATCCCAGACCCTTAGACGCCCAAACACCTCGAGCGCGCGTAGATGCGAATCAGGTTCGTGTATCGGGCTAACAGCCTCTATCGCCACAACAATCTCACCGCTATGACCTTGCTCACTGGCCGCAATTTGCGTGCCTAACTGTTGTAGATTTTGTTCATGAAAATGCTGTTTGGCCAGACGTCGACCACGCACTCGCTGCCAACTCATGGACTGTATCAAACGCTGTCGCATTACCATCCTCCAGAGGCACCGCCTCCACCACTGCTACCTCCACCGCCACTGGCACCACCGCCGCCCATACCACCGCCACCGATGCCCCCACCGCCACCAAAACCGCCCCCGCTGCCCCAGTGATCATGTCGTCGACGTGACGTGGAACGATTTCCAGTGGCATACCGTGTATCGGAATCAGGACCAAAACGCCACAGACTGCCCACTGAAGAAATCAAAAAAGCCACCATTGCCGCGCCAACGGCCCAGCCCAAGGCTTCGAATATAGTGAAAATAAAAATACCCACAGCCGCAGCCGCAGGTACGGGCGGCACCAAAAAGGCAAAGCCAAATAAAATAGCCACAATGATGACAATCTCAAAACCCTCGGGGCCATCATACTCATCAACGCCCCCTTGGGATTGTTCGGGCGCAGGTAGGTCTTCGCCCTCGATACGCTGCATCAATTGGGTCGCAGCTGCCATCAAACCCTGGGCATAAGCCTCTTGCTGAAAGGCCGGGGCAACTTGTTCACGAATGATGCGCCCCGCGACAATGTCAGGAATCACACCCTCGAGACCATAGCCCACCTCGATACGCAATTTGCGGTCTTCGATCGCAGCCACCAGTAAGACGCCATCGTCTGTCGATTGACGGCCCACCCCCCAATCCTCGAACACCCGCACCGCATAACTATCAATATCCTCACCCTCTAGGGAAGGAATGGTGAGCATGAAAATCTGCGCGCCCTTTTGTTGCTCGAACTGTCGTAACACCTGATCTAGGGCCTGACGCTGTTCGGGAGTCAGCACCTGTGCCTCGTCGACAATCCAGCTGCTGAGCTCGGGCACTGCCAAAGAATCGGCCCAGGCTCGCGGCAGCAAGCCCAAAGCGCAACTCAATAGAGCAAACACCAACACACGCCCAAAACGGGCACGAGTCTCATAGAGAAAAGCACAAAGCGGCACAGGCACCTCGATACATGATCCAATGCGCTATATTACGAGCGACCCACACGCTCTTTTTAGCGCGAATTGCCAAACCGTACCTCAGGGTTACGCATGAGCTCGGTTTCCCGATCCATGCCATAATTTTCCAGCACGGGATAACCTAAAACCTTGGCCGTAATCACATTGGGAAATTGGCGGATAAAGACATTGTAATTTTGTACGGCTTGTACATAACGGCCTCGTTCCGTAGCAATGCGGTTTTCAGTGCCCTCGAGCTGCGTCATCAAATCCAGAAAAAGCCCATCACTCTTGAGCTCGGGATAGTTTTCTGCCACCGCCAACAGCCGTGACAACGCCGACCCTAACTGATTTTGAGCCTGACTAAAACGCTCCATCAATGCGGGGTTATCCAAATCCTCGACATTGATTTTAATTTGACCCACCTGGGCGCGCGCCTCGGTCACCCGTGTGAGCACCTCTTTTTCCTGGCCCATGTAGGCATCGACCGAGTTGACTAACTTGGGGACCAAATCTGCACGTCGTTCGTATTGGTTTAATGTCTGCGACCATGCGGCCTTGACCTGTTCATCCAATCGCTGTATCTCGTTGTAACCGCAACCCGTCAACAAAAGTGTTACAAAGATCAGGCCAAACCATCTAAAATTTAATTTCATCATCATGAGCTACTTGAATGGGCTACAAAATAAAAAAAGACGCCAAATAAAACAGGCAACACGCTAAAATAAACTGTTTTGGCGTATTGTACCTGTTTCGCTACGCAAGAATTCCTCTTTTTCAATATCAACATGCCTAAAAACATTACCTCTGAAGTGGCACGCCGGCGCACTTTTGCAATTATCTCACACCCAGACGCTGGTAAGACCACCTTGACTGAAAAACTGCTGTACTTTGCTGGCGCCATCCATATTGCCGGCAGCGTCAAATCACGCAAAGCCCAGCGCCACGCTGCCTCGGACTGGATGGAAATCGAGCAACAACGAGGTATTTCTGTTGCCTCTTCGGTCATGCAAATGGACTACCGCGATTGCGTGATCAATTTGCTAGATACTCCGGGTCACCAAGACTTTTCCGAAGATACTTATAGAGTACTGACGGCGGTTGACGCAGCGCTGATGGTCATCGATGCCGCAAATGGTATTGAACCTCAAACCGAGCGTCTGCTACAGGTATGTCGTAGCCGAGGCACGCCCATCATCACTTTTATCAACAAAATGGACCGCGAGGCCCAAGAGCCCCTAGATCTGATTGATGAAATTGAAAGCCACCTAGAAATGGAGGCCATTCCCATCAATTGGCCTGTCGGTATGGGTCGTAACTTTAAAGGGATTTATTCCCTGGCTGCTGATGAGCTACAGGTCTACAAGGCTGGCGAGGCCGACCGCGATACTGAAAACGAACGCTTACCCGGTTTGGACAACCCTGATAGCCTGCAGCGCTTTGGCGGCGAATTTGAACAAGCCGCCGAAGAAATCGAACTGCTACAGGCTGCCGTCAGCGATTTTAATAAAGATGATTTTCTGCAGGCGCAACAAACACCTGTATTTTTTGGTTCGGCACTGAATAACTTTGGTGTACAAGAAATACTGGATGCACTGGTTGATTGGGCCCCCGCCCCCGGTGCACGTGATGCCTTAGAACGCACAGTAGAACCCACCGAAGAAAAGTTTACCGGCATGGTTTTCAAAGTACAGGCCAATATGGATCCTGCACACCGCGACCGAGTCGCCTTTGTACGCGTGAGCTCAGGCCATTTTGACCGTGGCATGCGCTTGCATGTGGTACGCAGCAAAAGAGAGATCCGCCCCAATAACGTAGTGACTTTTTTATCACAACGTCGCGAGCGTCTGGACGAGGCCTACGCAGGCGATATCATCGGCATTCCCAACCACGGATTATTGCAGCTAGGCGATGTACTCACCGAGGGTGAAGACCTGCAATTCACTGGGTTACCGTTTTTTGCCCCTGAGCTGTTCCAGGCCGTAGAGGTCCGCGATCCCATGCGCACCAAGCAATTGCGTACCGGATTGACCCAACTAGGCGAAGAAGGCGCCATCCAAGTCTTTCGACCTCACCTGAGCAGTGGCACGACTTTGCTAGGGGCTGTTGGCCAACTACAATTTGAGGTGGTGGCCCAACGCCTGAAAAATGAGTATGCCGTCGATGCCCAATTTAGCCCCTCGCGATACCAGATGGCGCGCTGGGTGACCAGCGAAGACCCCCAGGCGCTACAACGCTTTATCGAGCAACAAGCAGGCAACATCGCCTATGATGTCGTCGATGCGGTGGCGTTTTTAGCCTCTTCGCCTGCTCAGCTACGGGTTGCCCAAGATCTGCATCCTGCCATCGAGTTCCATAGCCTGCGTGAGCACAGTGGGCATATATTTGGTGACTAAATAGCACTCATACACTATGAGACCAGGGTGTCCCATAGTCACTTTCTTTTGTTTACGATTATGGGCACTTTCAAAACGGGTTTTGGTTACAATGGACGTCTCATGAGTCCATTTATAAAACATCAGCAACAATGTCTTGGCGTTTAATATTCGTCGTATTGCTTTCCGTTCTAGGAGCATCAGCATGGGGCGGTTACTTATTAGGCAACTGGCTTATTGAAAATGGCCCGATGCGGATGCCTACGGTCGCATCCTTTGAGGATTTTTCGCCTCAAACCACACTTGGTGCCGATGGCAAGCCTTTTACGGCGCAGCCACCGCAGCCTTTGGTCGACGGCCGTCTAGGCATTCCCGAGGATCCCGACACCCTGAGCTGGCAAATCGATGACAGCCGTGATCTCTTTGCCGAGGCGCCACCTATTTCATTGGCCACTACCACCATCAGCATGAGCGAGGCCATCCGCATCACTAGGCGTGATCAGCATGATAGTGGTTTGCAGGGTATTGCTCAGTTAGATCGTGTGCAGCCTATCGAGGCTGACGAGCCGCCGCCACCTCCTTCGCAGGATGTGGTTGCGACCGATGCGAGTCCTCAGCTGGGGGGCAGCTGGCAGGCCGATCTTCAACGTGAGCTCGAGGCGTGCAAGCAGTTAGGGTTTTTCAAGCGTCCTAGTTGTGCTTGGGAGGCTCGCAATAAGTATTGTGCGCCTAATAATGCGTGGGGGCAGGTTAGCGAGTGTCCGAAAAAGGACTTTTAATCTGATTCTTGTGTATTCGGGTTTTTTGCACTGCATCTGCAACAGATCTGTTGCTCACTGCTGTTCGTCAGTCTGTGAGCTTTGCTTACCGGTCTGCGAGAGTTATTTTCTCAATGTCTCGCTGTCGCTCGAAACATTTCCAAAATAGCTCTCTCCGACCGTTTTGAGCTGGTAGTTTTTGCTGCAGTGCATATTTATAACCATGGTTTTAAAATGAAAAGCCCCCGCAGCTAATTGAATTTTGACTGCGAGGGCTTTTTTCAGTGGTCTACTACTATTTCATTTATAAGCTAAGGCTTAGGTGCCTAATACGTCAGGTAGCCAGAGTGAGATTTGTGGCACGTAGGTGACGAGTATTAGGTAGACCAGTAGGACCAGTAGCCAGGGTGACGCCGCTCGTATCACCTGTCCGATGGATAAGGTTGTTATCCCCGACGTTACGAACAGGTTGAGTCCTATGGGCGGTGTGATCATCCCAATTTCCAGGTTGACTACCATGATGATCCCGAGGTGTACGGGGTCGATGCCTAGTTGCATGGCGATGGGGAATAGGATGGGTGCCAGGATCAGGATTATCCCGGTGGGTTCCATGAATGCCCCTGCGGCCAGTAGGATCAGGTTGACTACGACTAGGAATTGCCAGGGTGCCATTTCCATGGCGATGATTTGTTCGGCTATGGCTTGTGGAATGCGTTCGGTCGTTAGCACGTGAGCAAATAGCAGTGCGTTGACGATGATGAACATGAGCATCACGGTGACTCGTGCTGAGTCTGAAAAGACGCGTGGTATGTCTTTAAAGCCGATGTCCCGATAGATGAATACGGCTACTATAAAGGAGTAGACGGCAGCGACTGCGGCTGCTTCGGTGGGGGTAAATACCCCGCCGTATATCCCGCCCAATATGATAAAGACTAGCAGGATTCCCCAGATGGAGTCTTTTGCTGTGCTCAGTACTTCGCGTACGCTGGCACGTGGGTGGGTGGGCATTTTGGTGATGCGGGCCACGATATAGATGACGACCATCAACAACAGACCTAATAATGCCCCGGGGATGACCCCTGCCATAAAGAGGCGTCCGACTGAGGTTTCTGTTGCGGCCCCGTAGACGACTAGGACGATGGATGGCGGTATCAGGATTCCTAGTGTTCCGGCGTTACATACGACTCCGGCAGCAAATGATTCTGAGTATCCTGCGCGTACCATTCCGGCAATGGCGATTGAGCCGACTGCGACTACTGTGGTTGGCGATGAGCCCGAGACGGCTGCAAAGAGTACACAGGCCAATACGGATGCGATGGCTAGTCCGCCATGCAGGTGCCCTACGGCGGCATTGGCAAAGTTAATCATGCGTCGTGCGACTCCGCCGGTGGTCATGAACATCCCTGCTATTACAAAGAATGGGATGGCCATGAGTGTGTAGTGCTCGGATGTTTCGTACATCTTGAGTACTAGGGACGGTAGGGAGTCATTGGCGAATAATAATATCGTGCCTATGGAGGACAGTCCCAGTGCAACGGCAACGGGCATGCCCATAAACATGAACACGAATAAAAAGACAAAGAGCATTACCGTTGTCATGGCTTATCCTGTTTTGTTGCATCAGTTTCATCGATACGAAGTTGCAATGCATCTTCGGCCTCGTCACCGACTAAGGCGACGTCTTTGCCTCGGAGTAAATCAATTAGTGTTTGCAAGAATCGCAGGAACATTAATCCGAAGCCTAACGGCAATACCACGCGCGGTATCCACATTTTGACGGGGACGTCTTGGGCGTAAATGCCGATGCGATACATGCGCTCGACGTATTCCCAGCCACCAATAAATACGATGACGCTGTAAAACAGGCACAGCAATACTGCCAAAATACTCACCAAACGGCCTAAGCCTGCAGGCATGATTTTGACCAGTGCATCTACTCCGATATGGGCTCCTACGCGGATTCCATATGAGATGCCTATAAATATCACCCCACCAAAAAAGAAAGTTGTCAGCTCGAATGCCCAGGAGAAGCTATACCCAAACAAATAGCGGGCCACCACCTGAACAAAGGTGACAACTGTCATTGCAGCCAGCAAAAGAGAAATCAACCATTCCTCTAGCCGGCCTAGCCACGACAAGAACATAAGAGCTCCTGAAAAGAAGGATAAACGACACATGCCGCCAGATTGACACCTCGCTCAAGGCGCCAAACGGCGGCATTTTTTACAAAGTGCCGAGGATAAGTCGCACTAGGTGCTTAGCTATCGTCGGATTTGTTGGAATCTAATGCAGATTGAATCAGATCCGGGCCGATGTCATCCTCGAACTTTTGCCATACGGGCAGAACGGCCTCACGCCAGACTTCGATTTCCTCGGGGGTCATTTCGTAGTACTGTGCGCGGTCTTCTTCGATAATGCGCTGTTTGTCACGCTCGTTGAGCTCGGCAGCCAAAGAGTTGGCGTGTGCAGTGGCTTGATTCATAGCCTCGGTCAATGCTTCGCGGACATCCTCGTCCAAGCCATTCCACCAGTCGGAGTTGGTAATGACCATATAGTCAATCACACCGTGGTTGGTTTCAGCAATGGTTTTTTGTACTTCGTGGAATTTTTGCGAATAAGTGTTCGACCAGGTGTTCTCTTGGCCGTCTACGACACCGGTTTGCAGTGCTTGGTAGACTTCGCTAAAGGCGAGTTTTTGGGGGTTGGCATCCAGAGCGCGGAACTGCTCTTCGAGCACGTCAGATGCCTGTACGCGGAATTTTAGGCCTTTGATATCGCTGGGCTCAGAGAGTTTATCCTTGTTGGTGGACAGCTGTTTCATCCCGTTGTGCCAATATGCCAAGCCTTGGATACCACGGTCTTGCATGCTATCGAGCAAGCCTTGACCGGCGTCACTGGCTTGGAAGCGATCGACTGCATCCATGTCGTCAAATAGGAAGGGCAGGTCAAAGATCTGGAGCTTTGGGGTGTAGCGGTCAAATTTGGACAGTGATGGTGCTAAAATCTGGACGTCACCCAAGAGCAGAGCTTCGAGTTCACGGCCATCACCAAATAACTGAGAGTTGGGGAACACCTGGACCTCGACGCGGCCGGGCAGGAGCTCTTCGGCCACCTCTTTGAACTTAATTGCACCCTGGCCTTTAGGAGTAGAGTCAGCAACCACATGGCTAAACTTGATAACGATAGGGTCATCTTGTGCCAATGCGGATGCAGAAAATGTCATTGCCAGAGTGCTACCAAAAATAGCAAATAGCCTAGTAGCTGCTGTCTTCATATAAATCTCCGATTTTGTTTATTTCTAATAGACAAGTCGTACCCAATCGAATTAATTAGGTAGGGCTTGCGGGGTGGTTTGCGTTGGTCACGCAAAGACACCAAATCAAGCTCGATGCTAACGAGTTTGCATGTGTAAATGAATTGGGGTTTTACCGCAACTCGGGAAAAAATTGCTATTGCCCAGCTATTTCATACACGCTAATAGTACAAAAAGATCGCGCACCCCACAAACAGTTACATTAATTACCTATTGTATTGACCGTATAAGCGCGATAGTCATCAAAACAAAGCGTATAAAGGGGCTTTATCCATGTGACTGTTTTCGGAGTGATTGCTTTAAGCTACACTAGAGTGAAGTAAAACAGTAGATAAACCCAATAACAATGAAGACTTCCGACTCTCCTCGCTTGCGCGATCGCAGCGCTTTGCATAAAACCATTTTGCGTTATACGTTAGTAAGCCGCATTGCCGCTGTTGCAGTTGTTGTGATCGTGGCGCTGCTATGGTGGGCTGCCATTAAATGGGTGATCGGTTTTGGCAGTTCCTTGGACTATGCTGTTTTTGATACTTTGGGCCCCGAGGTTCTGACATGGGTCGAACGCTACAATCCCTTTTTCTGGTGGGGGTTGGTTATCATTTGCAGTATTTTTATTGCCTATTTTCTGTATGTCTTCGTTGTGTTTGTACACCGGCGTAATCGACTGACGCCCATTTCAGCGCATAGTATCGAGGGTTTACTACGCGAGCTCAGCCCCGCTAGCCGCGAGGTCTTGGCTTGGGTTTGGCAGGATCGCCGCGAGCCTATCACGGTAGGTGTTTTGCAGCGTACAGCTCAGGCCCTGCGTCAGGGTCGTTATGAACAAATTAAACTGTCTCATACCCATGCCCGCCTCATTCAGCAAAGCCAGGAAAATACCCCTTCCCAGGGTGATCCTGATGCCGGCACCAAAGAGGTCTTGCATACTATTTGATTTTGCGTATATGCTATAGGGTATGAATACACGCCAAAACGCCTCTTCTATCGCTTTTTATGCCAGCCCCGTTGCTGCGGGCGGCAGCGTTTTGCGCGCTCATAATCTTTCTTTATTTGGCCTACTACTCCTAGCGATCGGTTGCCGGGCCTAGTGTCCTGTGGCAGTCCGGCAGCCGTATGTAGCCACATTTTGATAGCCGTCGTCACTGGCTTCAAGGTGGTCTCAACAGCACGCTAGAGGCGACGGAAAACAACCCCTGTTTTCTGTTATGTAGGTGTATCATGATTTCCGATCCTTCCAAAAAATATATTCCGTTTACCCCCTTTAAGGACGGTTTTAACGAGCGCACGTGGCCTTCTAAAACCATTACCAAAGCCCCCATCTGGATGAGTACTGATTTGCGTGATGGCAATCAGGCGCTTATTGAGCCTATGAATCCAGAGCAAAAACTACGGTTTTTTGATCTTTTGGTGCGCACAGGCTTTAAGGAAATCGAGGTTGGCTTTCCTTCGGCATCGCAGACTGACTATGATTTTGTCCGTTTGCTTATTGAGAATGACCATATCCCTGATGATGTCACCATCATTGGACTGACCCAATCCCGCCCCGAGCTCATCGAACGCACTGTCGAGTCTTTGGCAGGCGCCAAAAATGCCATGGTGCATCTCTATAACGCCTGTGCGCCGGCATTTCGACGTATTGTCTTTGGCATGACGCCTGCCGAGGTGCAGCAAATCGCTCTTGACGGTACGCGCAAGGTCAAAGAAGAGATGGCCAAATATCCCCAGACCAATTGGTTCTTCCAATACTCTCCCGAGGTTTTCAGCACGACCGAGCCCGAGGTTGCACTGTCCGTTTCTAATGCGGTCATCGAGGAATGGCAGCCCACCCCTGAAAAGCCCATGGTCCTCAACCTGCCTGCGACCGTTGAAGCTACTTATCCCAACTTATATGCTGACCAAATCGAGTTCATGCACAAAAACATTGTGCGTCGTGATAGCGTCAACATCAGCTTGCACCCCCATAATGATCGGGGTACTGCGGTTGCCGCTGCCGAGCTCGGCTTAATGGCAGGTGCCGATCGCATCGAGGGTTGCTTGTTTGGCAACGGCGAGCGCACAGGTAATGTATGTTTGGTGACTTTGGCACTCAACCTGTATACCCAAGGGATTAATCCAGGATTGGATTTCTCCGATATTGACGAGGTGCGCCGCTGTGTCGAAGACTGCAATCAGTTGCCTGTACACCCACGCCACCCGTACGTTGGTGATTTAGTCTTTACCGCATTTTCCGGATCGCACCAAGATGCCATCAAAAAAGGCTTTGATCAGCACGACCCCAATGGTGTGTGGGAAATCCCTTATCTGCCTATTGACCCAGCAGATGTCGGCCGTAACTACGATGCTGTCATTCGCGTCAACAGCCAATCCGGCAAGGGCGGCGTTTCTTATTTGCTGGAACAAGAGCACAGCCTGGTCTTGCCACGCCGTCTGCAGATTGAGTTTAGCCGTGCGATCAAAGATTACACCGATGAAACCGGTAAAGAGGTCACCCCCGACATGGTTTATAAAATCTTTACCGATGAATACATCGAGACCAAAGGGCCCTGGAAACTGATCACTCATACACTGACCAGCAAGCCCAAATCTGACGATGACAGCCAACGTGTCAGTATCGACATTGTGGTTGAGATCAATGGCAAAGAGGAAAAACGTACTGGCTACGGCAAGGGTGCCTTAGCGGCGTTTATCGATGCAATTGGAATTCCTTTGCGGGTACTGGACTACACCGAACACGCCATTGGCGCCGGTACCAATACCCAAGCAGCCACCTACATCGAGGCCCGTATCGATGATCAACCCAGCGGTTATGGGGTCGGTATCCATAATGACATTCTGACCTCTTCATTCAAAGCTATCTTGTGCGCTGTTAACCGCTACGAGTTGAAAAAAGGCGTCCACCAAGTCGCTGCTTAGTATTTTTTAAAACAACTCAACGCCCAAAAAAACGCCTGCTAGTGTTTGCTAGCGGGCGTTTTTTAATGCTTTCACAAATACAGCAATGAACCGATTTGCTGGCTATCAATTTGACTTTAGCAGTTCAAAGTGACTACCACCCTTTGTCTTCGGGAGACCACATGACTGTTGTTTGCATTTTCTCTGCAGCCCGTAACATCTCAAGCAAAGGAAATGCACGCTGAGTCAAGCTAACTTTTTCAGACAGTGGGTGCGGCTTATCGTCGTCGTCATCATCCTGTGGTTGATACCCCTCGTCCTCGGCCAATGCGGCCTCGAGATTTGCAATGGCTTGGGGCAGTTGTTCAGCAGTAAACACACCTCGTTCAGGCAATTCTTGGCCAGGGCTCAGCTTGTCTGCCGCCTGCAAGACTTTGAGGGCATGCTCCCCCAACATCAAAATCCGCGCTGCGGCTTTGGATTCAAAAACCACCAACATACACATTCTCCCTAAGAAAAAACTGTCACAACCATCATTTCTGGCCGTTTATTTTTGGCATCATACAGTTTACTCAACTATCTCGTCGGGTAACAATGCACCAAATCATAATCAATGTAGTTTTCTACCTGTTGATCTTAGGGGCGTATTTAGCCATGCCTGCCTTTGCGGCTGATGCAGTTAATGCGGCTAGAAATGCTCCTTTGCAATGTCCTGCTCAACCCGGATTGGGCCCAGCTTGTGCGACGGCTGATAGCCCATGGTTATTGCCTTTGGCAGGTAATCCTATCAATCTTATTAATGGCAATAAATACACTCTACACGAGGATTTGCCCTCGATGGCGGGGGCGACATTACTGTTCATACAGCGGCATTACAACGCACAATCCGTTCATCACTCGATATTAGGCCGCGGCTGGAGCCTGCATTGGGATATTCGCCTGCAGCCCCAGCAACGGAGTTTGCTGTTGGCGGATGGGCGACAACTAGCGCTGACCCCACATCAACTGCGTCGCCAGCCCCTACCCGATACTGGTTTTGAGGTTGTACTCAGCCCTGAAAACATTTTGCATTTCAATGCTCAGGGTTATCTCGTGGGCTGGCACAAGGCACCGCACCCTGAATTACGGTTACATCGCTACGCGGCTAGCCATCCCACACTGCCCCATGGCCTACGAGCATTACAGGTGGGGTCAACCCAACTCCAACTACACTATCACCGTCCTTTTAAATCTGACGGCTTGGCTCCTATTTTACTCAAAGCCATCCAGGGGCCTTTTGGGCGTATTAATTATGAATACGAATGGGTACCCAGCCAGCAACAAGCCCGTTTGCAAACCGTACGGTACCCCGATGGACGGCGTTTGTATTATCACTATGAGGATTCCAGCCTACCTTTTGCTCTGACGGGAGTTTCTTGGCAACTAACCCAACACTCCCCTCTCATGCGGATGCAGTACTGGGGCTATGACGCTCGGGGCCGCGCCATTTATTCTGCCCGAGGCGATGGTCTGCAATGGATCCGTGTTGATTATGAGGCAGTAAATGACCCCGCATCCGCTGCATCTATTCAACCCGCCGCTACCAGTACTGTTGCCCAGCCCGCCACGCTATACCGAGAGGTGCACAGCGCGCAGGGGCTATCACAGTTTTTTTTCACTCAACGCCAAGGGCAATGGCAGTTAAATCGCAGCACTGGCCCTCAATGCGCTGGTTGTCCTCCTACGGAAATACAGACCAAAATGACTGACACAACGGCGCAGCTCAACTGGCCGGGTACGCAATGGCAGCACCATGAGGATGGCAGTCGTACACTTAGTTTTACGAATCCCAATGATATCTCAAACTATGAACTGCGCTTAGATTTTGATGATCATAGCCGCTTGAAAGCTTGGCATAGCCCGTTAACTGGCACCACGCGTATTAGTGCCCCTCATGACCCGCGGCAGGTACACATCAAATACGCCAATGGTGATCAAGCTCACCTACAGCGGGATGCCCAAGGCCGCCCTCAAAGTGTGGTGTTCTCCCGTGGTATCAGTAATGACGAACCCCATGATGACAAACTCCATACCCTGCCAGAGCAGCTTTTATCAAATGACGACTGGGCTGCTCTAAACGCCCCCATACCCGTGCACTTTGGCGGATTGGGTACGCAGCGGTTAACGCTACAACATCCCAATGAAAATCAGTGGTGGGTGCTCGGCCCCCAACAGCAATTGCGTCAGCGCAGCGTGCATCGGCATTTAAACACCGACATCGGTCCTTTGCACTGGACTTTTGAGGACCGTTTTGACTACAACAAGGCAGGATTATTAACGACCCATCATTTATTCGAAGGGGGGCAGCTGCACTATGAGTACGACACACAGCAGCAGCTCAAGGCAATTTATTGGCACCCAGCCCAAGGATTACCCCAAACCGTATTAAAGCTGCATGATTCTAATTTATGGGAACACCATAATGGGATTTTTGATTTTTATGGGTTGGATGGCACCAGCGAGCATCTACTGCTTTTTAATACCCAACACCTATTAAGCTGGCATGGACAGGAATTACAATCCTCAATTAGCGAAAGTGGGGCTAATAATACTCCCTTAGTCCGCGCCCAACATGCATTTTGGGCACCACGGGCAATGCCAAGCAAACATAAGGCCGTTGATAAACCCAATGCATGGCGCGACTCTGGGGTCAGTCAGCCTGGGTACAGTCAATACTATTTACACGATGACCAGGGGCGTTTAGTCGGGGCCCGCCAAACCCATTCAGACTGGCACTATTGGGCGTGGGATAACCTGGGCCAACACATCACTGTTGTGGACGGGGGTGCTGCCACGAGTAATCCCACCTCATGGGCTGCGCCAGCGGATTCCTCGCGTGATGCGTCTGGACTGTTGCAGCATTGGTCTGGCTTGAATGAATCTGGGGATACTGCTCTCCGCCAACTTTTTTATAATGCCCAACGTCGTTTGGCAGCAGTCACCCAGGATGAGCACCTGCTGGCCCGCTACCAGCATGATGCCTTTGGGCAGCGCATCCATGCTTTTTACCCTACTGCCCAAACAAAGCAGCACCACATGTTTATACACCATCAGCAAAAGCTGGTGGCTGAATGGTTTGGTAGTACGGACGAACTGCGTGTGCTCGTTTCCGAGCCACAACCGCACCCTATTAAAAGGCGCTATATTTATTTGGGTGATCAGCCAGTAGCAGTGATCGATTACGACGCAGAAACCCCCCGTCTATATGCGGTTCATAGCCAATTTATTGGTGCCCCCATTGCCGTCAGTGATGATCATCAACAGTTCGTCTGGCGTGCCCAATACGAGCCCTTGGGGGCGGCCCAAATACTGCACTCTGATTTCTATCAGCCTTTACGGCTGCCCGGTCATTATGCTGACCCTATGACAGGATGGCATGATAATTTATTACGCACTTATGATCCTCACCGTGGTCATTATTTAAATCCAGATCCGCTGGGTCCGGCTCCTGGGCAACAATTACTGGGATACGCCCGCCAACAGCCGTGGCAATTTATCGACCCCATGGGATTGCTGTTATTTGCTTTTGATGGCACGCGCTATGATGCGCGCCTGAACAGCAATGTCTGGAAATTTGCCGATCTCTATACCGATACTGCCTACTATCAAAGCGGTCCTGGTAATAGTAGCTATATCGACTGGGACGCAGTCACTGCATGGCGTGCCCATCAAATTGTGCAAAATCAATGGCAGCACTTGCTCAATGAAATCCTATGGCAAGATACCGGCGAACGTTTAGCCATTGATGTGATTGGATTTTCTCGAGGGGCGGCCTTGGCCCGTCATTTTGGCAATGAGATCCTGCAACATACCCAACAAGGCTGGTTTCATTATGAGGACGATTTTGGTCGCCAGTATGCAACCTGTCTCGAGCCGCGCTTTCTAGGGCTTTTTGATACCGTGGCGCAGTTTGGTTTGCTGGGCTCACATAACCGTTTATATGATCTTAGTGTGGCACCCGAATGGGCTTGGGTAGCTCATGCTGTTGCTTTGAATGAGCATCGACAATTATTCCCTCTGTATTCCATCGAAATCGATCCAGAGACCCCGTTAGGCCAGAGCCAAGTGCAGGCAGGATTTATTGGTGCGCATGAGGATCTGGGTGGTGGGCATAAAGATAAAGAAGAGGTGGGTTCTTCTGCTTATGAACACCCCTCTGATCAAGGTGATTTAGCGCATATACCTTTGGCATGGATGATTTGGCAAGCTCAATCCATGGGGCTGGCCTTTGCAGACACCGAGGTCGATGCATTACAGTCCATCGAGACCCCGCTATTGCACGATGCACGTCCTGCCTATTGGCGCTATTTAGCGACTGATCGACAGGTACAAACCGATGATCACAGCGAACATCAATGGCTGCACCCCGAAATCGGGCAGGCTGTACGCAATGAGGTTGAATCCTTTATACAGCGCTTTAAAGACTGGCAGAAAAGCACTGATAGCGCTGTGGGTACGGTAGATTTAGAAGCTTATTATCAATGGCTCGAGCAAAAACTGCACTGGCGACCAGTCCCGACAGTTAATTGAGCATTCCACTCGAATTCAAGTTATGATCTAGGCCTTAGAGGGGTTCCCTCTGGACTTTTTTCATAGATTTGACTCCATCATTGCCCTATGCTTTTACAGCAACAAAAAAAGCTTATTGCCATTATTGAACAGGCCGTACAAGAGCTACTGCCCGATGCCTCTGTAAAGATCCATCTCGAGCGCCCCAAGGTCGCTGCTCATGGTGACATGGCCACCAACGTTGCCATGCAATTGGCTCGCCCAGCCCGTCGCAATCCACGCGAGCTGGCCGAGGCCCTAATTCAACTCATCCAAGACAACCCAGACAGCCAAGACTTGCTGGCTGCGTGCGAGGTCGCTGGCCCTGGTTTTATCAATTTTCGTTTAACAGAACAGGCCCACCAAGCGGTCGTACATCAGATCCACGAGGCGGGGGCCGATTTTGGACAACAACCTCGTCAGGATAAAAAGGTGATGGTTGAGTTTGTCTCGGCCAACCCCACCGGCCCTTTGCATGTGGGCCACGCGCGTCAGGCAGCTTTGGGTGATGCCATCTGCCGTTTATATAGTATTTTGGGCTACGAGGTTAGCCGCGAGTTCTACTACAACGATGCTGGTAACCAAATTCACAACCTGGCCCTTAGTGTGCAGGCCCGTGCCCGTGGCATCGAGCCCGACAGCCCTCAGTTTCCTGCTGACGGTTACCGCGGTGATTACATCCTCGAGATTGCGCAGGATTTTTTAGCTAAAAAAACCGTTTCCGCCGCCGATGGCGAGCCTGTCACCGCTACGGGTGATGTAGATGATTTGGATAATATCCGCCAGTTTGCCGTTATCTACCTGCGCCATGAACAAGATCTAGACTTACAAGCGTTTGGATTAGAATTTGATAATTATTATTTAGAAAGCTCTCTGTACACGACAGGGCGTGTTGAACGCGTGGTCGAGGCATTGACCCAGGCTGGTCATACCTATGAAAAAGACGGCGCTCTTTGGCTGCGCACAACCGAGCTCGGCACAGGTGATGATAAAGACCGTGTCATGCGCAAAAGCGATGGCGGTTATACCTATTTTGTGCCCGATGTTGCTTATCATGTCACCAAGTGGGAGCGTGGCTATCACTACTGTGTTAATATACAGGGCACTGATCATCACGGTACGGTGGCTCGGGTGCGTGCGGGCTTACAGGGGATGGATTTGGGCATCCCCAAAGATTTCCCTGCCTATGTCCTGCACAACATGGTAAAGGTAATGCGTCACGGCACCGAGGTCGCTATTTCCAAGCGCGCCGGCAGTTACACCACCATGCGCGAGCTCATCGACTGGGTTGGTCTGGATGCGGTACGTTTCTTTTTGGTACAGCGTCGGGCAGATTCTGAGTTCACTTTTGATATTGACCTTGCCCTCTCGCATAGCGAGGAAAACCCGGTCTACTACGTACAGTACGCTCATGCACGCATTCATTCGGTGCTGCGCCAGGCAGAAATCCCGCTTTCCACTCTTAGCCAAGCAGACACCAGCCCGCTCACCGCACCTAGCGAGCGCGCCCTGCTACAACGCCTGGCCGAGTACCCGGCCATGATCCAGCAGGCTGCCCACGAGCTCGCCCCCCACCAGGTTGCATTTTGGTTGCGCGATTGCGCTGCCGACTTTCACACCTGGTATAACAACGAGCGCTTGCTGGTCGACGATGACAAACTACGCCTGGCCCGTCTGAGCCTGGCTTTGGCCTGTGCTCAGGTTATTGCCAACGGTCTAGGCTTGCTGGGTGTCAGTGCACCCCTAAAAATGTAAACCATGGCCAGAAAACGTAAACGATCTTCTAACTCTCGCGGCGGTACTTTTACCGGCATCATTATCGGACTGGTTCTAGGCTTGGCCGCAGCGGTTGCGGTCGCCATCTATGTGACCAAAGCCCCGATGCCTTTTTACGATCGTGCCAGTCGTGAGCCCAACGAAATTATCCTGCCCGATGTCCGCGACGCACCGGATCCCAACAGCAAGCTCTATCAAAAGAACTCTCGCTTGCCCGAGGATACCCGAGTTCCTGCGCCGACTAAAAAGCAACAAGAGGACGAGCTCGGACAATTTATTGCTGGGCTAAATCAGCTCGAGCCCGTCCCTGAGGGGTCTTTACCTAAAAGCCCACCTCCTGAATCCGAGCGAGCCCGCCCAGATACTTCGGGGGATACTGCTCGCGAGGCTCCGGCTGCTGAGTCTGCCGCCACCCCTAGCAAAGAAACCACCTACTTTTTACAAGCAGGTGCTTTTAGATCTGCCCAAGATGCGGATACTGTAAAAGCACGCATCATTATGCTGGGCCATAACGCCAGTGTGCAGGTGGCTCAGTTAGATGGCTCGCCCATTAACCGTGTTCGCGTGGGTCCCTTCAAAGGCATTGACGAGCTCAACAAAGCCCGCGAGGCTTTAGGGGCTGAACAAATCGAGACTTCTGTTGTCAGACAATAAGGTTTCTAATTTTTTAGTGGAATCATCACAATGAATGCTTTTTCCCTTTTGTCACGTTTTGCAGCGACGGCCACTTTAGCCGCCATGGCACTGTTCAGTCCGTTGCATGCCACCGCCAACGAGCTCCCTGACGACGAGCGCTACGCCCGTTTGGCCCAGGTACAGCCATCGGATCGTGCCGATCAGGTCGAAATACTCGAGTTTTTTGCTTATAGCTGCCCTTATTGCGCGATGTTTTCACCCTATGTTGCCAACTGGGCCCAAAACCTGCCCGATGGCACCGTGATCAAACGCGTCCCAGTGGCATTTAATGCCGGCATGAGCGATTTACAGCGCATGTACTACACGCTCGAGGCGCTAAATCGTTTGGACTTGCATGATGCCTTGTTTGATACCTTGCACAAAGACCGCGAAGAGGTTTTTGATGCTCAGGCGCTGACCCAATGGGCCGTCAATCAGGGCATTGACGAACAAGAATTTACCCAAGCTTTTAATTCTTTTGGGGTGCAGACCAAAGCCAATCGTGCTAACGAATTGGTCAAGCGCTATCAGATCGAGGGCACACCGACCTTAGCCATCGACGGGCGTTTTTTGACCTCACCAGCCATGGCACAGGGCTATGATGAGGCCATCGAAACAGCCCAACAATTATTGGACTACAGCCTGCAACAAGCTCAGTAATCTGCACTTAGTCTACTGATCGACTGAGTCTGTTTTTTATACATATTACGCCGTGTTCCCAATACTGGGGCACGGCGTTTTTAATTAGTCAGTATGCTGTAAAGCCTGGGCACGAGCCTGCATTAAATCTTCTATGAGGGCTTCTGGCGCCTCTAGACCGATTTGCAGGCGCAATACCTGCGGTGCTTGACCTTGGGCATCGCGCTTTCCTTGTGGGCTGTCTGTCCAATAACTATGTGGCCGTAGCGCATCAGTACTGACCCATTGAATCAGGCTCTCAAAGCCGCCCCAGGAAAAACCAATACCCAGATAACGCAAGCTATCTACAAAAACTCGGGTTTGGCCGGGGCTGAGCGACCAAGCGAAGGACAGCATGCCGTTTGAGCCCAATGCATCACGCTGCCACAAGGCGTGGCCTGGGTCTTCGGGCCAAGCAGGGTGATAAATCTGCTCTACCTCGGGCCAGGCAGCGAGCGCCGCACATATCTCGAGCGCAGATTGTGCGGTCTGCTCCATACGCAAGGGTAGGGTGCGTACCCCGCGTAAAGCCAGCCAGCAATCATCCGCACTGATGGCAAAACCAATCGCATAGTGTGCGTCATGCAAGATCTTCATATGAGATTCATGGCGCGTGACCACTGCTCCCAACATCAAATCAGAATGACCGCCTACATATTTGGTCCCAGCGACGATAGAAACATCTACCCCCAAGGCCAACGGCTGATAGCTATACCCCGAACCCCAGGTATTATCTGTCATGACGATCAAATCATGGGCGTGCGCCCATTCGACTAATCGCGGCACATCGAGCATTTGCATCAATAATGAGCCTGGGGATTCGATATAAAGGACTTTGGTATTTGCTTGTAAGGCTTGTTCAAAAGCCTCTACAGTGGGTGGGCAATAGCTATATTCCACGCCCATGCGGGCCAACATTTGATTAGCAAAACCACGAACAGGTGCATACACGCAATCGGCAATCAATATGTGATCACCTTGTTGCAAAAAGCTAAATAAAGCGTGACTGATGGCGGCCATCCCACTGGGCAGTAAAAAGGCTCCATGCCCCTGTTCAAGGGTACAAAAAACCTCTTCTAAGGCACGGTGTGTATCCAATCCTCCGCGCCCATACACGGGGGGTGTTTTACCCCCATGTGCTCGGCTTTGTAGGGCCTGCTCCAGGGCCGCTACGCTCTTGAAACGCACGGTGCTGCTGCGCTGAGCTGGCAAAGGGACCGGCGCGGTCCCATCAGCATCAAACGGAGCCAGACCAATATGTTGCAAGGCGGTTTGAAAAAACTTTTGTGATGATGGTTTGCCCATGGTTATGTCTCGATCAATTAATCTTTTTTCTGATAAAAGCGATACACCCCATCCTCTAGGCGTCGCTGCAATTTATCCTCGTAGTATAAAGCGTGCAGGTGTGCAATGGCCTCACCCATCGCAAAATTCATCTGGTGCGCATCCAAAGTGCGGCGGAACATGATGGGCACGAGCTCGGCAGCTGTTAAGCCACCATTGGCACAGGCGTCGTAGGTCTCTTTTAAACGCTCATCATGGTGCTCGTGTTGCTGACGGATACGTTCGTGCACCCCACGGAAAGGACGTCCGTGCGAAGGCAGAACCACTGCATCCTCATGAATATGCGCATAACGATCCAGCGAGCGCAAATACAACGTCAAAGGGTTAGCCCCAGGTTCGTAAGCCTGCACACTGACGTTGGTGGAAATGCGCGGCAACAACATATCGCCAGAAATAAAGACATTGATTTCAGGGCACCACAGTGAAATATGCTCGGGCGCATGACCATAACCGATGATCACCTCCCAGTCGTGTTGACCAATGCGGATGGTATCGCCGTGCAAAATGCGGTGAAAGCGCGGTGGCAAATTGCTCACTAAGCTGGGGTAATAACCGTCCCGAGCACGAATTTGCTCGAGCAACTGCGGGTCGGATAGACCGTGACTTTGAAAATGCGCGGCGGTGGCTTGTCCTACCTGGCTGAGCAAGGGGTTGATGTCAGAAGCAGGCTGCAACCACATGCAGGCTACCATGTAGTCTGTCATGCTCATCCAGAGGGGGGCATTCCAGCGCTCACAGTGCCAACCCGCCAAACCGACGTGATCTGGGTGCATATGGGTCACCAACACCCGCAAAATGGGTAACCCCTCTAGGTGCTCGGCAAAAATGCGTTCCCAAATAGCTTTTTGTTCATCCAGGGCTACCCCTGTGTCAATCAATGTCCAGCCCTGTTGGCCGTCGATTTCATCGCGCAGTAGCCACACATTAATATGGTCCAACGCAAAAGGCAGAGGCAGGCGTACCCAAAACACGCCCGGACCGACTTCTTTGAGCGTGCCAAACTCAGGTAAAAAGTCTTCCCAAGGGTAGGTCAATGAGGGATTGGATTTTCGGCTCATAACAGAAATAACGCTTTAAAATTAAAAATTGCTCGAACAGTCACAATACACAGCCTACAAAATGACGTCATCCAACAGGCTCTTTAAAGCACAATGATTGGACAAACCCCCCATCCAGACCCGCAAAGCTTCGGTAAACCCTAATTGCTGCTTTGCACAACTACATTGCACAATGTGATCTTGTTTGTCATGTGTTGCTGCCGATGGCAGTATGACTCTAGGTAATACAGTATGTCGCGTCTCAATGATCTTGCCGTTGTCGTGCCTGCCCAGCGCGCGCCCTCGCCAGAGCATATTGCTCGGACAATTCTAGATGGTTTCAATCGCCACTATTCCCTCTTTCGGTATAGTGCGCAGCGGGCCAAAGTACTGTTTGAATCAGGGCTCTGGAACAGCATTCAGCAACTGTCTAGCGAGCGTATCGAATATTACGACATCCGCGTACGCGAGTGCACCACCGTTGTTTCCAAAGCATTACGCAATAGCTACCTGCAGCCCAGCAATGCCGCCGGTGACGTCCACCTAAGCCAAGAGCAAGAGGATTTTTGGCGCCAGGTCAAGGCCACTTATGTGCGTTTGCTAAACAATCACAAACAGCCCGAATGCGCGGAAACGTTTTTCAACTCGGTGTCTTGCCGAGTGCTGCATCGAACCTATTTCAACAACGATTTCATTTTTGTCCGGCCTGCCGTCGCAACTGAGTATATCGGCGGCAGCAGCAAGCCTGCTTATCGCGCGTATTATCCGTTAAATACGGGTTTGCTGCCCGCTTTGCATCGCATGGTTGCTGATTTTGGCCTCGCTGCACCCTTTGTGGATTTGCCCACCGATATCCGTCATTTGGCACGTCGTGCCGTGCATGTGCTGCGCCAGCGCCTGCCCTACGAGCCAGGTCGCCGTATTGGCCCTGACTGCCAAATACAGGTGCTTAACTCTTTGTTTTTCCGTAATAAAGGCGCTTATATTGTCGGCCGTTTTATTAATTATGGCACCATTTATCCCTTTGCTATTGCATTGACGCACACGCAAAGCGGTCACATCGAAATTGATGCGCTACTGGATGACAAAGACGATCTCAGTACTTTGTTTAGTTTTACGCGCGCTTATTTTTTGGTGGATATGGAAATTCCAGCGGCCTACGTAAGCTTTCTCAAGTCTCTTTTACCGCGCAAGCCCGCCGCCGAATTCTATAACGCTATTGGCCTGCAAAAGCAGGGCAAAACCCTGTTCTACCGTGATTTCTTGTATCATTTGCATCACTCCAATGATCTATTCCAACGCGCTGATGGTATTGAAGGGATGGTGATGGTGGTCTTTACTCTGCCCTCTTATCCCTATGTTTTCAAAGTGATCCGCGACAAAATTCGCAAAGAAAACATGTCCCATAAAATCGTTAAAGATCGTTATTTGCTGGTCAAAAAGCATGATCGTGCCGGGCGAATGGCGGATACTTGGGAGTATTCACAGGTGGCTTTACCCAAAGCGCGTTTCTCGGACGAGCTTTTGGCCGAATTACGAGCGGAAATCCCGTCATTATTAGAAGAGTCCCAGGACCACATTGTGTTAAAACACGTATATATAGAGCGTCGCATGTTGCCGCTAAATATTTACCTGGGCAATGCTAATGATGATGAGTTGGATTTGGCCATCAAGCAATATGGTGAGGCCATTCGCGAGTTAGCCGCCAACAATATTTTCCCTGGCGATATGCTGTTCAAGAATTTTGGTTTAACCCGCTTGGGCCGTTTGGTGTTTTACGATTATGATGAAATTCAGACCATGACCGAGATGAATTTCCGCGTCATTCCCGAACCCCCAAACGCCGAGGCAGAAATGGCCAGCGAACCTTGGTATCCCGTGGCCGCCAATGATGTTTTTCCCGAGGAGTTCGAGTGGTTTTTATTAGGTGATCCGCGCATTCGCGACGCCTTTAAAAAATACCACCCCGAACTGCTCTCGGCCCAATGGTGGTCTGACTGCCGTCAACGCGTCAGCCAGGGCCGCTTAGAGAATATCTACCCTTATAGTCTTCACAAAAGACTGTCTGCACGCCGTGCAGACTCGTTAACTACAACACAGGAGAATCACAATGTCTGACCCTATCGTAATTGTGTCAGCTGCGCGTACCCCCATCGGTGCCATGAGCGGGAGCTTTTCCTCTATGGCTGCCCACGAGCTAGGCTCAGCAGCTATCAAAGCTGCCCTCGAGCGCGCAGGCATACAGCCAGAGGCTGTGGATGAGGTCTTGATGGGCAACGTCCTGCAGGCAGGACAAGGCCAAGCCCCCGCCCGTCAAGCCGCACTGGGTGCTGGTTTACCCAAAAATGTCCCATGTACCACCGTGCACAAAGTTTGTGGTTCGGGCATGAAAACTGCCATGATGGGTTTTGACATGCTCAAAGCCGGCAGCGCCAATGTCGTGGTTGCAGGGGGTCAGGAAAGCATGACCAATGCTCCTTATCTACTGCTCAAAGGCCGCAGCGGTTACCGCTATGGCAATGATCGTATCTTTGACCATATGGCTTTGGATGGCCTCGAGGATGCTTACGAGCACACGCCTATGGGTGTTTTTGCCGAACAATGCGTCGACAAATACGGCTTTACCCGCGAGGAACAAGACGACTACGCCATCGAATCGCTGCGTCGCGCTCGCGAGGCCACTGAAAAAGGTCTTTTTGAGTGGGAAATCACACCTGTCACCGTGAAAAGCCGTCGCGGGGATACCGTTGTTGAAATTGATGAGTCCCCCACTCGTGCTAATCCCGAGCGCATCCCTAGCTTGCGCCCCGCCTTTAAAAAGGACGGTACAGTGACGGCCGCCAACGCATCTTCTATTTCGGATGGAGCTGCGGCATTGGTCTTAATGCGTGACTCGACTGCCAAAGAGTTAGGCGCTAAGCCTATTGCTACCATCGTGGCGCATACGCAGCACGCTCACGAGCCCGAGTGGTTTACCACTGCGCCTGTCGGTGCCATCCAAAAACTATTGGAAAAGACCGGCTGGAGCATCGAGGATGTCGATCTGTTTGAGATCAACGAGGCTTTTGCATGTGTGACCATGGCAGCCATGAAAGATCTCAACATCCCTCATGACAAGGTCAACATCCACGGGGGCGCCACCGCATTGGGTCACCCCATCGGGGCTTCGGGTGCACGTATTATTGCTACCCTGATCGGTGCACTACGCGCGACCAACAAAAAACGTGGTATCGCAACCCTGTGCATTGGCGGTGGCGAGGCTGTTGCCATGGCCATCGAGTTAGCTGATGAATAAAACCCAGGACTACAAACACCCATATGATGTGTGTTTTTAGTCCATGACAAAACGCCGCGAGATTATCCCCGTGGCGTTTATATACAAACGGCTGCTTTTTATAAAGGCAGCCGTTTTTTATGGTTGAAAGCGCAGCACCTTATAAGGGAAATTGACGCGGTGTGGTTTGTACAGTTACCCAACGCTCTTCAGTAAACTCATTAATGGCTGCACGGCTGCCAAAACGTCCATAACCACTGTCTTTAAGACCACCAAAGGGTGCTTGCGCTTCGTCGTGTACCGTCGGGCCGTTGATATGACAAATGCCACTTTCTATTTTTCCTGCAATAGTTAGGGCCTGGCTGATATTTTGACTATACACTGCGGCGGACAATCCATATTGATTGTCATTGGCCCGTTCGATGGCCTCATCAATATCTTTGAAACGCATAACAGTGACAACAGGCCCAAATGATTCTTGGGCATACAGTTTCATCTCAGGGCGAATTTCATCCACAATCAACGGATACATTTGTGCCCCATTTATACGTAGCGGCAGTGGTAACCGCGCCCCATGCTGCACCGCATCATCTACCAAGTCACGCAGACGGTCCGCTGCTTGTTTGCTCTCTAAATAAGCAAAAGTTGTATCCGGATCATCTGGATGACCCACGGCGATCTGCTGGGTTTTATCAACCAATTTGGTCATAAACTCATCGGCGACGCGCTCATCGACCAAGACCCGTTCTGTGGACATGCAGATTTGCCCCTGATTGAAAAAAGCCCCAAAAACCACCCCGGCAACTGCTTGGTCTAGATCAGCATCGGCACAAATGATCGCTGGAGCCTTGCCCCCTAACTCGAGCACGGCTGGTTTCAGGTGCTGGGCTGCAACGGTTGCAATGATGCGCCCCACCTCGGTAGAGCCCGTAAAATTAACCCGCTTGATAGCTGGATGGGCGATGAGCTGTTCGACCACTGCAGGAGCATCTGCAGGCGCATTGGTCAAAATGTTGACGACCCCAGGGCCAATGCCTGCCTCATTGAGTACCTCACCCACTAACACATGCGTCGCGGGACTGATTTCTGCTGCTTTGAGGATCACGGTATTACCATAAGCAATGGGCATGGCAATGGCACGCGTCGATAAAATCATGGGGGCATTCCAAGGGGCGATACTGAGTACCACCCCACAGGGCACACGCATGGACAAAGATAAATTACCCGGCACATCCGACGGCACAACGGCCCCCTGCACCTGTGTCGTCATGCTTGCAGCTTCACGTAAAATATTGGCTGCTAATTGTGCATTAAACCCGTACCATGCATCAGTCGAGCCCGTTTCCTGACGCGCAATACGAATGAAATCGGCACTGCGCTCGGCCATTAAATCAGCAGCCCGTAGTAAACGCTGCCGACGTTCGGTAGGCCCCAAAGCAGACCAGCTTTTAAAGGCCTCGGATGCAGCCTCGATGGCAGCCTGTACATCGGCAGGTTGTGCGGCAGCGGCGATGGTGGCAACCTGACCGGTTACCGGATTGATGCGTTCAAAAGTCTGGCCGCCCTGTGCATCGCGTAACTCGCCATTAATGAGTAGTTGCGCCTTGTTCACGTTGATTGCTCCTTGTCTATCCAGTTGTTTTTAAATCACGCTTTGATCTGAGCCCTTAGTTTCTATCTGACTATATTTGCCGTGACTATGGTTTCCGCGTAAAGTCTATTGTTTACTGCACGTAATTACTGCTTAATCGCCGGCTGATTCTATGTTCGACGTTTTGGTTTATCTCTTTGAGACTTATTACAACCCACAAGCCTGCCCCACAGACGATGTGCTTGTACATAAGTTGGCTGCCGTCGGCTTTGAAAACGACGAAATTTACGACGCCCTTGATTGGTTGCGTGGTCTCGTTGAATCCAGCCAGCATCACAGCCCCATGGCAACCCCACGCTCGGCGCATAGCATGCGCATTTTCACTGCCGAAGAGCAACATCATTTTGATACTCAGGCGCTGGGTTTTATCCATTTTTTAGAGTCCTCACAGGTACTGACCCCTTTGTTGCGGGAAATACTCATCGAGCGGGCCATCGCCGTCCAAGAGCCTCCTTTGTCTTTGGATAAACTCAAAATCATCGCCCTCATTGTATTGTGGCGCCACGAAATTGAAATCGATCACCTGATCTTCGAAGAGCTCATTTCGTATCACGAAGACGAGTTGCCCCACTAACGGCTCTCGATCGGTTCTTGTTTCTCGTTGAGTAAATCCTCGAGCACCACCGCTCCATTACCACTGGCTTTAAAGCGGCCCCAACGCGCCCCTGTCAACGCCATCCCTTGGCCCTCGGCAAAATACCAAGCATTGACTCCATCAGGCGTCCACTCACCGAACTTCATCTCCATCATGATCGGGATGGCACGCTGCAGGACCTGCGGCTGAGTAATCGGTATCAAATAATAATTGGGATGGGGATCGCTACCACGCAATTGTGCTTCGAGTGGGTGTTCGACCCGCTGCACTAGATAATCTTGCCCATCGACCTGCACTGCGTATAAGCGCGCCCCCTGCCGTTTAGTTGGCATCACCCATACCCGCAAACGCATCCGCGGCCAGGCGATCTCGGGATGCTGCTTTTGCAATAGGCGAATGCTCATACTTAGGCCAAAACGCAGTGACATATAGTCCCCTTGCATCAAAGAGCGCGGATCCGCAGGCAATAAAGACAACTCAAAACTGACTCCCTCTTTGAGGATTCGCTCTTGGACGTACAAATACCAAGCACTGCTACTGTAAATCGCCACCGCACCCAGGCCCAGGGCTATCCATTGCATAGCGGTCATACGACCCTGTTTTTTAGAATCACGGACGGAAGCAGTTTGTTGGGATGCTGTTTGTTGAGATGCAGGCGCTGTTTGCTCAGACGATGTAATTGAATGCGAGGATACAGCTGACTGTTGAGAGGTGCCCACAGTTGGCTCAGAGCTGGGTTGCACAGGCCTTTTTTTGCGACCGGCAAATACATGCTCCAAAGCCAGACTCAGTGTGCCAATCAGTCCGGCACCAATTAATAGCCGACCCACTTTTTCCAGCAAACTTATATAGGTGGCGTCATACCAGCGCACCAACACGAACATAAAACAAGCCAAAAATAAGTACATCGCTGCTCGATGTTGATGCACCCCTGCATACACGATGCCTGTAAAAGCCATGACCAGCCATGGGTTAGGCCACCAGACAAAGGCCACACCCAGAGCGCCCGCAGCGACCACAACCGTACTTAAGCCCCCTAATGTAGGAGACAGGGACAACCACACAGTAGCCACCAATACAAAGGCAGCCACACTACTCAGTATGGGTACCCCAAAACCAGGTTGCGCCCAGCCAGCAGCAACCCACCACGATGCCAACCCAATCACGATTAGCCAAAAACCACTGGCTGCTAATAAAGGTTGTAGCTCGCGTTGTCGCGCCTGATCCAACCAATGATAGGCCCCAGCGAGCAAAAACACCCAAGCGTAAAGTAGCGCAAAACGTAGGTCAAATACTGCTGTACCGGTCTGCCACGGCACACTGTGCGGCGCAACCCAAGGCCAAGCCCAACAAATAAATACCAACCATGCAGCGGTCAAGGCACGTACCATCGGAGCCCGTGCCCACAGATACCAAAGCATGGCCAGCAAAAAGACAATAACAAAGCCCAGAGCACTGAACTCACCCCGTGACCACACCACTGTGATAGTGATCAAAGAGCCTACCCAGGTCATTAACCACAAATCAAACCACCAACGGCCTCTACGCCACGGTTGCGTCACCCCCAGCAACATGGACAAGGCAAATAAAAACCAAGCCAGCACGGGCAAAGGCAAACTGCCCCAAACACTCAGAAAACTGACCCAGAAAACAGCAGCCACCACCAGCACCAGCACCCGCATACCACGCAACGGCCAACGCTGATAAATGGATGATGCACCAGACCGTTGAGCAGTGTCTGATGATGCCTCGGACGCCCCCTGAGACTGATTTGAGGACGGCTTTGTGGGTTGGGCAGCAGACGGCTCAGCCGCTGAATGATCGACTGGTGGACGCGCTGATTGCGCCCGTAAACGCTGTGTACGGCGCATATGTGCAAAGAGCCACAAAGCGGCCAACGGCACCAATAACAGGGCATAAATGCCCAAACCCATGTGCGGCAGCACAGTAAAACTAAGATGAAATACTAAAATTAAGCCAGCCGCACTAAACCCTACCCAGGCGAGCAATTCATCACGCCAGCGCAACATGAGCCAAGCAATGAATGCCAAAAACACAAAGCCCAATCCCAACGGCCATGACAACAGCGCATCCGCGTGGTGATAATGTGCATATTCCACCACGGCCAAAGCAAATGAAAAAGCCGCTACCGTAAAACACAACGCCCGCAATGCCCAAACCCAGGGGTTGCCCTGTGCACGCCACAATAACAGCAATAAAAACCACAGTGCATTCCAGGCTGCCAGGTAAGTACTCATCACATACTGAGCAGAAAAATAAAAGCTCGTTACAATAAGCAGGCCGATACTGACGTTGGTTAAAAACCAGCTAAGCAGTATGATGGGGATGCTTTGTAACCCGACAGCCCAGGGCACTAACAACACCGCCCACCAAGCAAACAGGCGCCACGAATCCGCTCCACTATGGTATACCTGCCCCAACAGGGCCAGCAGGGCACCGGTCATCAGGGCGGCTACCAGCAGCGCAATACTTGACAGCGAGAATGGCTTAGCCCAATCTTTGGGGTGATATCGACCCTGACGTCCCGCAAACAACAGGGGCACGGTAAATGCCACGGTCACCAGAGCAATTCGCTTTGCATGGGACCACAGCGGCCAGTTAGCAGCGACCCACATAATAATGGCGCTGCCCACGAGCACCCCCGCGCACATTAGGGTACTGCGCAATAAAAATTGGGCCCGGTATTGTTCTGCACGAGTTGTTGTGCATTCAGAGCGATGAGCTTGCATCATTGATATCAATTATTGTCTGATCTGATTTGCGCTATCGCCATGCATTAAAATTGGAAACTCATGACTAAAACGCTAATCATTGCTGAAAAACCTTCTGTTGCTTTAGACATTTCACGTGCACTGGGTGGCTTTACCCGCCAGGGCGATTATTACGAAAGTGATGAATATGTCCTCGCTGCCAGTATAGGGCACTTATTGGGCCTTGTTGCGCCGAATGATCCCAAGCGGGGAAAATGGACGTTTACGCACCTGCCTGTCATTCCACCACAATTTGAGCTCAAACCCAACGATAAGCGCTCGGCCGAGCGCTTGAAAATGCTCATCAAACTGATCAAACGCAAAGATGTCGCACACATCATCAATGCCTGTGACGCGGGTCGCGAGGGCGAGCTCATCTTTCGTTATATTGTCCAGTTTTCAGGCGTAGACAAGCCCATATCCCGACTCTGGCTGCGTTCGATGACCCGTACAGCCATTCAAGAAGCATTCAATGAATTGCGTTCTGACGAAGAGCTCAAACCCCTAGAGCAGGCCGCCCGTGCCCGTGCCGAGGCCGACTGGTTAATTGGGATCAATGGCACCCGCGCCATGACTGCCTTTAACAGCAAAGACGGTGGCTTTTTCAAAACAACCGTAGGCCGTGTCCAAACCCCCACCCTGACCATTGTGCACAAGCGCGAAGAGGAAATCCGCCGCTTTGTGCCCCGTGACTACTGGGAGGTCCACGCCACTTTTGCCGCGCAGGCAGGCACCTATAACGGCCGCTGGTTTGATCCCGAGTTTAAAAAAGACGAACAGGATCCCCACCTGCGCGAACAGCGCCTTTGGGATGCCGACCGTGCCCAGGCCATTGTTGATGCTTGCCTGCACGAACCCGGCATTGTCAGCGAGACTTCACGCCCATCACGACAGCAATCACCTGCGCTTTTTGACTTGACCAGCCTACAACGCGAGGCCAACTCTCGTTTTGGCTTTTCGGCAAATACCACCCTATCTATTGCACAGGCCCTGTACGAACGCCACAAGGTCCTCACCTATCCGCGTACTGATTCGCGCTACTTGCCCGAGGATTACCTGCCCACCGTGCGCAGCACCTTTGAGACCATGGCTAATTCGGGGGCGCCCACCCAACAAAGCGTCGCCCCCTTTGCGCAAACGGTATTAGAAAAAAACTGGGTCAAACCCAACAAACGCATCTTTAACAACGAGCGCATATCTGATCACTTTGCGATCATTCCCACGCAGCAGGCTCCTAAAACACTCAGTGATGCCGAGTTCAAGGTCTACGAATTAGTTGCACGCCGTTTCTTGGCCGTGTTTTTCCCGGCTGCAGAATACCGTTTGACCACGCGTATCACCCGCGTCAAAGACGAGCACTTTAAAACCGAAGGCCGTGTGCTGGTCACACCTGGTTGGCTTGCTATTTATGGTCGCGAAGCCCAAGGCGGCGAGGACAGTCTCATCCCAGTCCAAGAAAATGAAACCGTTCAAACCGAAGATGTCGAGCTACAGGCACTACAAACCAAACCCCCAGCCCGCTTTACTGAGGCCACCCTACTGTCAGCAATGGAAGGGGCTGGCAAGCTAGTCGATGAGGATGCCCTACGCGAGGCCATGTCCGAGCGCGGCCTGGGAACTCCAGCCACACGGGCCTCTATTATCGAGGGCTTGCTCAAAGAGGGGTATCTACGCCGCGAGGGCCGCGAGCTCATCCCCACTGCCAAGGCCCGCCAATTAATGACCCTGCTCAACGGTTTGGGCGTCAGTGAATTGACCTCACCCGGGTTGACCGGTGATTGGGAATATCGCCTCAAACAAATCGAAATGGGCGAAACAGGCGCCAAGAGCTTCCTAGATAAAATCGAAGAGATGACCAAAGTCATCGTCGGCCGTGCCAAAGAATACGAAAGTGATTCCGTACCTGGCGACTACGCGACCTTGGAAACACCCTGCCCAGCGTGTGGTGCGGTGGTCAAAGAAAATTACCGTCGTTACGCATGCACCCAGTGTGAGTTCTCCATCGGCAAACACCCCGGGGGGCGGACCTTTGAGCTCGACGAGGTAGAAACACTACTCAAAGATCGTGAAATCGGTCCACTGACTGGTTTTATTAGCCGCATGGGCCGTCCATTTGTGGCCATCTTGCGCATCAATGCCGAAAACAAACTTGAATTTGATTTTGGCCAAAATGACGAAGAAGACAACGAACCCGTTGATTTCACAGGAAAAACTGCCTTGGGCAAATGCCCCAAATGCGAACACCCTGTGTACGAACATGGTCTGAACTATGTTTGTGAAAAGGCAGTGGGTCCAGAGAAAACCTGTGACTTCCGCTCAGGCAAAATCATCCTCCAACAAGAAGTCAGCCCTGAGCAAATGACCAAAATGCTTGCCGAGGGCAAAACTGATTTGTTGGATGGTTTTGTTTCCAACCGCACGCATCGCAAATTCAAGGCCTTCTTGGTTATTAAAAAAGGCAAGGTTGGCTTCGAATTCGAACCTCGTGCCAGCAAAAAAACAGCAAAGAAAGCGACCAAAAAGGCCGCTAAGAAGGCGGCTAAAAAAGCTGCCAAAAAGGCAACTAAAAAGACCGCGAAAAAAGCCGCCAAAAAGGCAGCAAAAAAAGCGACTAAGAAAACAGCGACTAATACTGCAGCCAAAGCGACCAAGGCCGCCAAGGCAACTAAAGCAGCCAAAAAAGCCAGCAAGAAAACCACTTAATTTGCTGCCATATCAGCAGCTAACCTAAAGGGCACACAACACTTATGGACGCATCCGACACCGCCAACACAAAACCATGGCATTACGTCGCCGAATCGGAACTGCATGGTAGGGGCGTATTTGCACGCCGATTTATCCCCAAAGGATCTACCATCATGGAGTACGAGGGCAAGCGCATCAGCTCGGATGAGGCCGATGAACAACCCTCGGCCGACCCTGATAACCCCTACCACACGTTTTTTTTCTCCTTGAGCAGTGGGGAAATTATTGATGGTGCCCAACAGGGCAATGACGCACGTTGGATCAACCACAGCTGTGAGCCCAATTGCGAAGGCCACGAAAACGATGCCGGCGATCGAGTATTTATTATTGCCAAGCGCGATATAGAAAAAGACGAAGAACTCCTCTATGACTACGCGCTGACCATTGATGAACCCCTGACAGACAGTCTCAAACAAAATTACGCTTGCTGGTGCGGTGCGCCGCAGTGTCGTGGGACCATGCTAGCAATCGATACTGATGATGCTGATGGCAGTGAGGATGGGGATGAACAGCAATATGACAGCCAGTCTGATGCTGCCGTCACCCAGCGCTGGATACGCGAGCAGGTCCAAGACGAAATACAGCGTCTACAACCCTATCTGCGTCGCGAAATCCATCGTGAGGTGCGCCGCAATATGCGACTGCGCAGACAACGCCAGCGACAGCGTCGCAACAATAGACGGTAAAGATAAACGTTAACGCTTGTTCTTTTAATGCCTGCCGTATTTTGATGACGCCTCAGGCTATCTATTGAAAGGCTGTTTCTATAAAGCTGCGTAGCTTGCGCGAATGCAAACGGGCGGCGGGCATGTCACGCAATAACTCGAGGGCCCGTATCCCTATATGCAGGTGTTGTCCTACCTGCGTGTCATAAAAGGCACTGGCCATGCCTGGCAGTTTGAGCTCGCCATGCAAGGGTTTATCAGAAACACACAACAACGTCCCATAGGGCACTCTAAATCTGAATCCGTTAGCCGCAATCGTCGCTGATTCCATATCCAAAGCAATCGCACGGGATTGCGATAGTTGACGCACAGGCTCGTGGTGATCGCGCAGTTCCCAGTTGCGGTTATCGATGGAAGCTACCGTACCCGTGCGCATGATGCGTTTGAGCTCCCAGTCAGTCAACCCAGACACCTGGGCGACCGCCTGCTCCAAAGCCACCTGTATCTCGGCCAGCGGTGGGACGGGTACCCATGTGGGTAAATCTGCATCCAGCACCCGATCTTGGCGAACATAACCATGAGCCAATACATAGTCACCCAAACGTTGTGTGGTGCGCAGCCCAGCACAATGGCCCAACATAATCCAAGCCGAAGGCCGTAATACTGCAATATGATCCGTGATGGTTTTAGCATTGGCCGGACCTACCCCGATATTGACCAAGGTAATGCCATTATGGCCCTCGCGCAGTAAATGATAAGAAGGCATCTGTGGATCTCGGACAGGAGGCGTCCCTGTGTAGTTTCCTTGGGCATCATAAATCACATTGCCCGGGTGCACTAATGCGGTATACCCCCCTTTGCCCTGCAACACCTGCTCTTTGCCCCACGCGCAAAACTCATCCACATAAAACTGGTAATTAGTAAAAAGAATAAAGTTTTGGAAAAACTCGGGCCGCGTGGCGGTGTAATGCTGCAAGCGCTGCAAAGAATAATCCACCCGAGGGGCTGTAAACGGAGCTAATGGGCGCGGCTCATCCTCTGTAGGCGTCCATGTCCCATTCACAATGGCATCATCCATCACGGCCAAATCAGGCACATCAAAATGATCCCGTAGCGTTTGTCCAGAGGGCTCGGGATAAGCCACCGGTGCATCCTCCATACTGTCAGCCAACGCAAAATGCAAAGGGATTGGCTGAGTCGACTCACCCACACTCAGCGGCACACGGTGGTTTTTTAAAAGCAAACTGATTTGTTCAAACAGATAGTCATAGAACAATCTCGGCTGTGTGATGGTAGTTTCATATAAACCTGGCTCAACCACATGTCCAAAAGACAGCCGACTGTCCACCTCTTGATAGGTATCGACCTGAATACGCAGGGCTGGATAATAAGCCCGAAAACGCACCCGCGACGGAAACCCCTGCTGCACACTACTACTAAATGCATGGCGAATATATGCAGTATTGCGCTCATAAATATGTAACAAACGGGCCAACGCCAAGCGCGCATCATCAAATCCCTGAAAGGGCAGAGGTGAAGGCGTTTGCACTGAAATTTCGTTAGAAGAATGACTATGCTTCATAATGCGTAGGTACCTGACAAAAAAAGGGCTTTGTCAAAGGTTAACCGATCCCTTATTCCGTGCTATAAGATATAGGCTTTATAGAGAAAACACCAAACAGAACATACAAAAAGTATCGACTGTTGAGACTAAAAACCCATTGAGCCTTTACGGTACAACCTCCATAATAGAGGAAGTACATAAACTCTCACTGAAAAAGGGTAACTATGACGAAACGCATTGATTGCCACGGCTTACAAGTAGCCGAGCCTCTTTATCAATTTGTCGAGCAAGAGGCGCTCAAAGGCACTGATCTTAGCTCTGACGAATTCTGGAAAGGCTTTAGCCAACTGGTCCAGGATCTCACGCCCACGAACAAGGCGCTCTTGCAAAAGCGTGCCGATCTACAGTCCAAGCTAGACGACTGGCACCGCCAAAACCCCGGTCCCATCCAAGACATGGCTGCCTACAAAGACTTTCTCAAGGAAATCGGCTATTTGGTCGATGCTCCTGAAAAAGTTCAGGTCACTACACAAAATGTAGATCCCGAAATTACGGATCAGGCCGGCCCTCAGCTGGTGGTTCCTATCATGAACGCCCGCTATGCATTGAACGCACTCAACGCACGTTGGGGCAGCTTGTATGATGCGCTGTATGGTACAGACGCCATCAGTGAAGATGACGGTGCAGAAATCACCGCCCAGTACAACCCTGTACGTGGCGCCAAGGTCATCGCCTACGCACGCCAATTCCTAGATAACACCATTCCTCTGGACCAGGGTTCGCACCGTGATGTCACCGCATACATAGTTGCCGACGGCAAGCTCGCTGCGACCTTAGAAAACGGCAACACCGCCCACCTCAAAGATAACGCTGCATTGCTGGGTTATCGCGGTCAGCCCGACGCCCCCGAGGCCATCGTTTTTGTTCACAACGGTCTGCACTTTGAGATCCACATTGATCCTAGCGACGCGATTGGCAAAACCGACAAGGCCGGTGTCAAAGACATCGTTCTCGAGTCCGCCATCACCACCATTATGGACTGCGAAGACTCTGTTGCCGCTGTCGATGCCGAGGACAAAACCCTATGCTATCGCAACTGGTTAGGCCTCATTACAGGTGACCTCACCGAGGACATCACCAAAGACGGAAAAACCTTTACCCGTCGCGCCAACCCCGATCGCGAGTACACCGATCTAAATGGCAACCCTCAAAAGCTCAATGGCCGCTCCATGATGTTTATCCGTAACGTCGGCCATTTGATGACCAACCCAGCCATCCTCGACAAGGACGGCAATGAGGTCTACGAAGGCATTATGGATGCCGTGTTTACCTCTTTGTGTGCCAAGCACGACATCAAGCTCAAGCGCAACTCTCGGGCAGGTTCCGTATATATCGTCAAGCCAAAAATGCACGGTCCCGAAGAGGTCCGCTTTGCTAATGAGCTCTTTGGTCGCGTCGAAGATCTGCTCAAGCTCGAGCGCAACACCCTCAAAATGGGTGTGATGGACGAAGAGCGCCGTACCAGCCTCAACCTCAAGGCATGCATTAACGAAGCTACCGAGCGCACAGTGTTTATTAACACTGGTTTCTTGGACCGCACGGGTGATGAAATTCACTCCATCATGCAAGCTGGCCCTGTCGTACGCAAAGGCGACATGCGTCATAGCGAATGGCTCAATGCTTACGAGCGCAACAATGTCCAAACCGGTTTAGACTGTGGTCTGCGTGGTCGCGCCCAAATTGGTAAAGGCATGTGGGCCATGCCCGATCTGATGGCTGATATGCTCGAGCAAAAAATCGGTCACCTCAAGGCCGGCGGTAATACTGCATGGGTACCTTCACCCACCGCAGCGACCCTGCACTCCTTGCACTATCACCAGCTAGATGTATTTGCACTGCAAAAAGAAATGGAAGGAGGACCCAGAGAGTCCTTTACCGAAGGAATGCTGACCATCCCGGTTGTTAAATCTGCCGAATGGTCCGCAGAAGAAATCCAACAAGAGCTCGACAACAACGCTCAGGGGATCCTGGGTTATGTCGTGCGTTGGGTTGACCACGGGGTTGGGTGCTCCAAAGTACCTGATATCCATGATGTCGGTCTGATGGAAGACCGCGCAACTCTGCGCATTTCCAGCCAGCACATTGCCAACTGGCTCTTGCACGGGGTAACGACCAAAGAACAGGTCGAAGAAACCCTGCAGCGCATGGCTAAAGTAGTGGACGAGCAAAACGCTGATGACCCCCACTACCTACCCATGGCACGTGACTTCCAGGCCTCCAAGGCTTTCCAAGCCGCCCGTGATCTGGTGTTCAAAGGTATCGAGCAGCCTAGCGGCTATACCGAGCCCTTGTTGCACCAGTGGCGCTTAGCGCTCAAACAAGAGCAGTAAACGTTCTGTAGATTATTGCTCACAGCGGAGCGCTTTGGCGCTCCGCTTTTTTTATTGTTATTCCGGACGCACGCCTAACCAGTGTTCAAACTGTGGCGCTGCGATTAATGCCTGACCCTCTCCAAAGAAACACTGCTCGCCGCGCATCAACACCAGCACCTGCGTTGTTAAATGCAGTGCTCGGCCAATGTGTTGTTCCACCACGATTAACCCTGCCCCGACAGGATCTGCTTGGAAATACTGCTGCAACTGCTGCAGAGCAACGACCAACTCTTGGGCCATCAAAGGTGACAGCCCCTCAAAAGGCTCGTCTAATAGTAATAAACGAGGATTAGTCATAAGGGCGCGGCCAATGGCTAACATTTGTTGCTCACCACCTGACAAAGCCTGCGCATAGTGACGTTGGCGCTCTTGCAATCGCGGAAAAAGCGTATAAACGGCCTGCTCATCCCAGGGCCCTGGGCGGGCCACCACCTGTAAATGCTCATGTACCGTCAATGATGGAAACAACCCTTTTTCCTGCGGCACCCAGCCCAACCCTTGTTGTACCCGTTTGGGTACGGAAACCCGCTGCAAATCTTTGCCATGTAATAGGATTTGCCCCCGTTCGGGGACCAATAATCCCATCAAAGTTTTAATCAGAGTAGTTTTGCCAGCCCCATTACGCCCTAGGACGGCCAAACTTTGTCCCGGCGCCATTTCAAAATCCAACCCTCTGAGTACCTGCGCCCCCTCGTAACCTGCCCACAACCCCTGTACCTTTAGCATCTGTGCTCCTGCGAATTACCCAACGAACTCATCGCCCAAATACACGCGACGCACCCCTGGATCATTGGCCACCACCGCAGGTGCCCCTTGCAAATAAACCTGCCCAGCCACCAAAACGGTGATCTCTTGGGCAAACTCAAACACCCGATGCATGTCATGTTCGATCAAAATGATGCTCAGATCTGCGGGCAAGCCTGCTAAATACTCAAATAGACGCGCGCTTTCTGCGGCGGATACGCCCGCAGCAGGCTCATCAAGCAATAACACCTGCGGTTGGGTTGCCAGCACCATGGCTAGCTCGAGCAAGCGCTGCTGTCCATAAGCCAAAGTACCTGCTAAACAGTCTCGCAGACCCCATAGCCCTAACGGTGATAACAAGGCTTGGGCCTGAGCCATTATTGCTGCCTGTCGCCCCAAAGGCCGCCAAAACGAAACACGTGCGCGCTGATGCTCAAAAACCATCAACACAGACTCTAAAACCGTCAATCCAGAAAAAAGCCGACTGTGTTGAAAACTGCGCACAATGCCCTGTCGTACTCGCTGGGTCTGACTTAGGGCGGTGATATCCTGACCGTTATACGAGACCCGCCCCTGATCGGCAGTCAACGCCCCCGCCAACAAATGCAAAAGCGTGGTTTTGCCCGCACCATTGGGCCCAATAATGGCATGGCGACAGCCTTTTTCAAATTTTAAATTGACCTTTTGTACTGCCTGCACAGCGCCCCAGCCCTTGGTCAAATCGGTGGTGGTTAAAATAGAATTCATCGGTCCCCCCAACGCAACAAGCGTTGACACACCCCCAGCAAACCGCCACGCCCCATCAATACCACCGCCACCAAAAACATACCTAGCCACAGCTGCCAATACCAAGGACTCAAAGCCGAAACATAATCATGCACCCCGACAAAGACCACCGCCCCCACCAAGGCACCGTATAAGCTTCCCAACCCACCCAATACAATCATCATCAGGGCTTCGGCCGAGCGCTGAAAACCCAAACTATCCAAGGCTACAAACTGACTACTTTGTGCTAAAAGTGCACCCGCTACACCGGCCAAAGCAGCACTGAAAGTATAGATACGCCGTTGGTACTTGGCAGGACTAATCCCTAACGCAGGCAAGCGATCCTGATCATCACGGATAGCCCTTAGAGTCACCCCAAAAGGTGAACGCAGCAAACGCTGGCACCCCAAAAAACACAACAACAACACAAAATAACAATAGACAAAAGCGGTTTGCCCCTGAAAATCAAAATCCCACTGCCCCAATAATGGATCCAGCTGCATCCCCCACAGGCCATCTACACCGCCGGTAATGGATACCGCCCGATTGGCGAGCTCATAGCCCATCAACCCTAATGCCAAAGTCATGACCAGCTGCCCCAAGGCAGCGGTACGTAATACTAAAAAACTACACACCCAACCCAATACAGCGGTGCCAATAAAAGCCACCAATAAAGCAGAAATAGGCTCGTGCCAACCATGCACAGCCAACAGCCCCGCGATATATGCACCCGTACCAAAAAATAATGCGTGACCCAAACTCAGGATCCCGGTCACCCCCAACAATAAATCTAAAGACAGAGCAAATAACCCCATCACCATCATATAAACCAACAACAGTTGGTAGTCAGGCCAATAGAAAAAGCCCACCCAGGGTGCCAGCCAGAACAACCATTGCCCAATTAAAACACGGTACGAGGATTGATTACCCAGCTCATTCATCGACGTCTATTTAACAACCCATAAGGAAAACATAACAGCAAAATAACCATCGCTACATATAAAACAAAGACAGCTAAATCAGGAAAAAAATATTTTCCACTGACATCCAAAATACCTATCAACCAAGCCGCTAATAATGGCCCCCGAATACTGCCCGCCCCACCCAAAACCACTACCATTAATAAAAACACTAAATACTTGAGCACAAAACTAGGTTCGATACCTAATACCACCGTACCGAGCGCCCCACCTAGCCCTGCCAAACCCGCACCTAAAGCAAAATAAAATCGAAATAACGCCGCGACCGGAATCCCCAATCCCTGAGCTACAGTCTGGTTATCCACAGCCGCACGAATGCGTGCCCCCCACAACGTGCGCTCGAGGCCTAGCCAGAACAACAGACCCACCCACAAAACCAACAGGATTAGACCTATTTGAAAAAAACCAAATGAATGCCCTGCCCACTGCCACTGCCCTTGTAACCAGGGTGGTAACGACACAAAACGCTGAGTGGCACCCCAAAAATAAGTCGCCACGGCCATAGCGATGAATGACACGCCCAGAGTCAGTAGCACCTGCTCTAAAGGTGGCAACCGATATAGCAAACGGAAAAACAACCATTCCGTCACACCACCAATCAATAAGAAAACGACAAAGACTCCCCCTAATGCAGGGATAAAACCCACCCCTAAGCCTTGCAGCAATGCAATAAACAGATAACCACCAAAAAGGGCAAACACACCATGGGCCAGATTCACCACATTCATCAGCCCCAGGGTAATCGACAGACCTACCCCCATCAAAAACAGCAAACTGCCGTATGCTAGCCCATCAAAAATTAAACCAGGCAGAGAGCTCATCATGCCTAATAGATCTACAGATCAAGTACTAAAGAAGACGACTGTGCACGAGAACAGCACGGGGTCATCAAACGGTTGCTGGATTTTTCCTCGGGGTGTAAATAATGATCGCGATGCTCGGGCACGCCCTCGAGTACCGGCGTGACACAAGTGCCACAAATCCCTTCTTGGCAAGATACCAGTACGGATACCCCGACCTTTTCCAAAGCCTGAACTATGGTCTCATCAGCAGCTACTGGCACCCGCTGCTGACTTTTTGCCAATACCACCTCAAAGGGGCTGTTTTCCTGGGCTTGGGTGGGCGGGGTCAAACCCTGTAAGGAAAAATATTCATGGCGCACCTGCTCGAGCGGCAACCCCACCACGCGCGCACCCGCCTGCACAGCACGAATCAATGTCGCAGGACCGCACACATACACCTGGGACTGAGGGTCAATGTTTTCTAAAGCCATGCGCAAAGTAAAGGCAATATGGCCCTGATAATCATCATGATAAAAACGAATGTGCTCTGCCAAAGGACCCGCGGCGAGCTCATCGTAAAAGGCAGTACGTGCCCGACTACGCGTGCTGTAATGCAGTACAAAAGAGGCCTGTTCACGCTGCAAGGTGTGCGCCATGCTCAATAAGGGGGTGATGCCAATCCCCCCGGCAATCAAAATATGGTGTGGGGCCTGGGGCACCAATTGAAAGCGATTCTTGGGCGGGCTAATCCATAGACTTTCACCCACCTGTGCGTGCTGGAATAAAGCGCTCGAGCCCCCGCGTGAATCTAGCTCTTGCTGCACAGCCAACACATAGGTCTGTGTTTGGGCGGGATCATTGAGCATCGAATATTGACGCACTAAATCCGTATGGGGTATTTGTACATCGACATGCGCCCCTGACTCGAACTCAGGTAAAGGCTCATCCGCCTGTAGCTCAAGGCGCATAATACGCTCGGCCACCATTTGGCGATCAATAATTTTTGTTTCAATCCAATGCATGACACGACCTGCTTTGCAAAAAACAAAAAGCGCAAGCCTGTCTTGGGGCCTGCGCTTAATAACTACATGATTTACAACGTTTGCCCTAAAAATTAACGATGTTGGGCAATGGCCTCATCCAATAACTCAATGGCCATGATGAGATCCTCTTCGCTGAGATTTAGCGCGGGCATAAAACGCAACAAATTTGGACGCGCTGCATTGAGTAATAAACGATGAGGTTGCAGACTGCGTGCAGTTTCTACAATGGCCCCTGCGTCGTCCTTGTCCAGTTTGAGCGCCCGTAATAGCCCCAAACCACGTTCGCCCTTAAAGCCCCATTTGTCACTGAGGCCTTGCAAACGCGTCGCTAGCTGTTGGGCGCGGTTTTGGACCTGATCGAAAAAGCCCTCGGCCGTCAGGGTATCAAAGACAGCAATCCCGGCAGCAGTCACCAGCGGATTGCCATTATAAGTCCCCCCCTGATCGCCATGTACAAAAACGCTGACCTCTTCTTTGGCACACAAAGCTGAAAGAGGAACCCCGCCCCCAATGCCCTTGCCCAGAGTCATGATATCGGGCTCAATACCGCTGTGCTGATAAGCAAACATAACCCCGGTACGGCCCATACCGGTTTGTACCTCGTCCACAATCAGCAGTAGATTGTGTTCGTCACACAAGCCGCGCAATTGATGCATGAACTCGTCAGAGGCTGGAATCACACCCCCCTCACCCTGCACGGGCTCGAGCATAACCGCTACAGTTTGATCGTCGATCAGTGCCTGTACCGAATCAATATCATTCAGGCGTGCCTTGTTAAAGCCGTCAACCTGTGGTGCAAAAATACTGTCCCAGCCCTGCTTGCCCGACGCCGACATTGTGGCCAGGGTCCGACCATGGAAACTATGCTCAAAGGTAATTATCTTGTGGGCACCGGATTTCTTTAACTGCCCCCATTTGCGCGCCAATTTGATGGCGCCCTCGTTGGCCTCGGCCCCGCTGTTGGCAAAAAAGACCCGATCAAAGCAAGAATGATCGGTAATTCGTTTGGCCAATTGCATGGCAGGCTCATTATAAAAAGCCGGCGAAGGATTAATTAAAGTCTGAGCCTGTTTGCTGATCGCATCGACCAACACCTGGGGACTGTGGCCGAGGCAGTTCACAGCCCAGCCCTGAATCATATCTAGATATTTTTTACCCTCGTGATCCTCTAGCCAAGACCCCGAGCCCCGTACAAAAACGATCTCTGGACGCGGTGTAATATCCATCAAAGCATTGGCTGCAGCGCTATCAAATGTCATTGTGCTTTCCCATGAATAATCAGTTCGAACTCTAATGCGTCTATATTAGCACCAAGTCATGCCAATAGGCTTATTAGGGCAATCATCAGTGAACCCATATTTGCTTCTGTAATTATGTGCCCCTGCACTTTCAACAAAAATACCGCTATAAAACTATAAAAGTGACAACTGTTCTGCGTACATGGGGTTTTTTCGGTACTCGCCCACATCGAGCAAGTGAGCAGCCTTGACGCCCAACAAACGCAAACGTCGATTATGTAAATGAACCCGACGCAAATTTTGCCGCGCATAATAAAGAATATGTTCGGCATCCTGGATGGGTCGTGCAGTACGTGTGCTACGAGTGAGCGTCTGAAAATCATCAAAACGCAATTTGATTTCTATGCCTTGGGCATACATCTGGGCTTTTTCGAGATCATCTTGGACCCGTTCACAAAGCTCGACCAAGATCCGGCTCAACTCGAGGCGATCCTGACGTACATGTAGATCACGGCTAAAAGTGGTCTCACGACTATGTGACTGCGCAATACGCACTGTTTCGACAGGGCTGTCATCACGGCCGTGGGCTACCTGTATCAACCAGCGCGCATAGTTAGTGCCAAAATGTTTTTGCAATAATGCGGGGGATGTCTGTGCCAGTTGTCCTACGGTCTCGATACCCAACTGCTGTAGTTTGGCTTGGGCTTTGGGGCCAATACCGTTAATAACAGACACATGCAAAGGCCAAATACGTTGCGAAACCTCGTCACTACGCACCTGCGTAATTCCGCCGGGCTTTTTGAAATCCGAGGCAATTTTTGCCAACAATTTATTCGGGGCAATCCCAATCGAACAACTCAACCCAGTTCGTTCATAAATGCGTTGCTGTAATTTCTGGGCTAACTCGAGACTGGGCATCTGGATAGCAGTGACATCTACATAGATCTCGTCCACACCACGGTTTTCAATATGCGGCGCCAGCTCAGCCACTGTTTGTTTAAACAAACGCGAATAGCGCTGATACGCCGCAAAATTAGCAGGCAACAAAATAGCCTGCGGTGCCTTTTGAGCGGCCTTCATCAAAGACATCGCCGAATGCACCCCAAAAGCGCGCGCCTCGTAAGTGGCAGTGGTGACTACACCGCGCCCCCCGTAGGTGGCCAATCGAGAAAACTCATAAGTCCCATCCGAAAGTTTACGCGGCGTATCGATGCGCCGTCCGCCAACCACCACAGGCTGACCTTTTAGCATCGGGTAGCGCAACAGCTCTACCGAAGCAAAAAAGGCGTCCATATCTAAATGTAAGATGCAGCGGTCGGGTTTCATGATTTACATTTTTTATTATAGGGATAAAAACTTATGTATATTTTTTTTCATATGCTTAAAATTGATGAATACTCCCAGTCGGGGCACACTATATTATTTACCACCTTTGGAGACTTTTATGCGTAAACGAATTCTGGTCGGGGCTTTGGCCGCGGCTTTTGCAATTCCCGTGGGCGCCTACGCCGAGACCCTGCGTTGGGCTAGCCAAGGGGATATCCTGACGTTAGACCCTCATGCCCAAAACGAGGGGCTGACCATTGCAGCCAGCAGCTATGTGTACGAGCCTTTGGTTGAATACGACAAAGAGTTTAATCTGATTCCAGCACTGGCTGTTGAGTGGGATCAACCTGAACCCGAAAAATGGGTATTTAAACTAAGAGAAGGGGTGAGCTTTCATGATGGCGCACCGTTTAGTGCCGAGGATGTCGTCTTTTCTATCAAACGCGCCATGGCACCGACCTCTAATTTTAAGGCCTATGTCAATGGTATCAAAGATGTTAAAGCCATCGATGATTACACCGTAGAAATAGAAACTGAGGGCCCCAACCCGGTCTTGCTGCGCCAGCTGACCAACGTCTTTATCATGAACGAGGCATGGTCAAAAGAGCACGATGCCACCGAACCCCAAGACTTTTCTGCCCAACAAGAGACCTACTCAGCCCGCCATGCTAACGGCACCGGGCCCTATAAGTTAGTCTCACGCGAAGTCGATGTGCGCACTTCTTATGAAGAAAACCCCGACTGGTGGGGCCAAGACAACAAAGAAGGCAACGTCACAGAAATCATTTACACCCCTATCAAGCAAAACGCCACCCGTACGGCCGCGTTGCTATCGGGCGAGATTGATTTCATTTTGGATCCCCCAGCCCAAGATCTCGAGCGCCTCAGACAGCAGGCCAAGGTCGTCGAGGGTAACGAATACCGCACCATCTATATTGGTCTGGACCAACACAGCCCCGAACTCAAATACAGCAGTGTCAAAGGTGAAAACCCCTTTGCTGATCAACGCGTGCGCGAGGCCCTGTCTTTGGCCATTGATATAGAGGCCATTAAAAAAGCAGTCATGCGTGGCTCTTCGGATCCCACTGGCACCATGATTGCACCCCAGGTCAATGGCTGGACCGAGGAACTCGCCCAAGTACGCCCTCATGACCAAGAACGGGCACGCGAACTCCTCAAAGAAGCAGGCTACGACGAGGGCGAACTGGCCTTTACACTAGATTGCCCTAACAATCGCTACATCAATGACGAGGCCATTTGCCAAGCCGTCGTCGGTATGTGGGCGCGCATCGGGGTCAAGGCTAGCCTCAACGCGATGCCTCGGGCAACCTATTTCCCCAAAGTCCAATCCGGAGACACCAGCGCTTATCTATTTGGCTGGGGGGTGCCCACCTTTGATGCTCTATACACCCTGCAAAGTCTGATCCATAGCCCAGGCGAAGGAGCCGACGGGTCGTTTAACTTTGGTGGTTACTCTAACCCCGAGGTTGACGAGCTCATCCAACAAATCAAGGTAGAGATCGATGACGATAAGCGCAACGAGGCCATCGCCGAGGTATTGCGCATCCATGCTGACGAAATCGGTCATATTCCGCTGCATGACCAGGTCATTCCTTGGGCCATGGCGAAAAATGTCAACGTCGTACACCGTGCTGACAACCGCCTGACTCCACAATGGGTTACCATCGATTAATCTATAAATAACCTTTGTTTTTACCTGGGGGGGCGCACTCGACCCGCCCCCCCAACACCACGGCAACAGCTTATGTTGGTTTTCATACTGCGGCGCTTGTTTCAGGCCATTTTGGTCATGCTGATTGTCAGTCTGCTGGCCTTTATTCTCTTTCGCTATATCGGTGACCCTGTCACTATCATGCTGGGCCAAGACGCAACCGAGGCCGATCGCATTGCCTTGCGTAGCCAATTAGGACTGGATCGCTCTGCACCCGTCCAGTTTTATCATTTTGTTGTTAATGCCGTACAAGGCGAATTTGGTTTGTCCTTGCGACAGGGCCAACCTGTGACAGAGCTACTTAAAAGCCGTTTACCTGCGACTGTTGAATTATCCGTTGCAGCTGCTTTATTAGCATTATTACTAGGCCTGCCTTTAGGGGTCTATACCGCCTTAAAGCGCAACACCGTGCTCAGTCAACTCATCCTTAGTTTTTCATTGTTGGGGATTTCATTACCCACCTTTTTTATCGGGATTTTACTCATCCTGATTTTTTCTGTGCAGTTAGGCTGGCTACCCAGTTATGGCCGTGGCGAGGTTGTACACTTTGGCTGGTGGACCAGCGGCATTTTTACCGTCGATGGATGGAAACATCTCATTTTGCCGGCCATCACACTATCACTATTTCAGCTCACCTTGATTTTACGTTTAGTACGTTCAGAAATGCTCGAGGTGCTGCGCAGTGATTACATTAAATTTGCCCGTGCCCGCGGTTTATCACAGCGTGCTATCCATTTTGGTCACGCCCTAAAAAACACACTCGTACCTGTCATTACCATTACAGGGTTACAACTGGGCGGCATTATTGCCTTTGCCATTGTCACCGAAACAGTATTCCAATGGCCCGGTATGGGATTACTTTTTATTCAGGCTGTACAGTTTGCGGATGTCCCGGTGATGGCCGCCTACCTGTGTTTGATAGCACTTATCTTTGTGTGTATTAACCTCATTGTTGATTTGTTATATTTTGTCGTTGACCCGCGTTTGCGGGTAGGTCAACTCGGTAGGGGGGCGGGTGCATGAAGACTTGGCACAAGTTCTGGAATAGCGATGTGGCTTGGTCCTGGCGTCATAGTCCAGTGGCCATCTTTGCCACCATCCTCGTCGTCATTCTTTTTGTCGGTGCCTTTGGCGCCCCCTGGGTAGCTCCTTTTAATCCCTTTGATTTGGGCAGCATACAGCTGCTAGATGCTCTGCTGCCCCCTGTATGGATGCCCGAGGGGATGACTGATTACTGGCTAGGCACCGATAGCCAAGGCCGTGATTTACTCTCTTTGCTGTTATTTGGCATGCGTACTTCGCTGCTCATTGGTTTTGCATCTGTCATCATTGCCATGCTGCTGGGGGTGGTCTTGGGGCTAATTGCCGGTTATGCCGGAGGCACCCTAGATTCCATCATCATGCGCGCGGCCGATATACAGTTATCTTTTCCAGCAATTCTGATTGCCCTACTCATTGATGGGGTTGCACGGGCCATGATCCCACAAAACATGCATGATGTGATTGCCTTTCCGGTACTGATTGGCGCCATTGCGTTGGCTGGTTGGCCCCAATACGCTCGTACAGTACGGGGCTCAACCTTGGTTGAAAAAAACCGCGAATACGTACAGGCAGCAAAAATCATTGGCGTATCCGGCCCCCGCATCATGTTTAGCCATGTCCTACCCAATGTGTTGGGTCCGGTATTGGTACTTGCTACCGTCCATTTAGCAACCGCCATCATCACCGAAGCAACCCTATCCTTTTTAGGTGTTGGGGTCCCCCCCACCTCACCTTCATTGGGTACGCTGATTCGTATCGGCAACGACTTTCTTTTCTCTGGTGAGTGGTGGATAACTATCTTCCCCGGGCTGATGCTGGTATTGCTTGTACTGTCAGTCAACCTGCTCGGTGATTGGCTACGCGATGCCCTCAACCCACGACTCAATTAATGATATGGCCATGCAAAACTTACTGACCGTACACGATTTAAATGTCGAGTTCCCAACACGCCACGGGACATTGCATGCACTCGATGATGTGTCTTTTACCATTCGCCCAGGCGAGGTCCTAGGCATGGTCGGCGAATCAGGTGCTGGTAAATCATTAACAGGGGCTGCCATCATTGGATTACTCGAGCCCCCCGGCCGCATGAGCAAGGGTGAAATCCGACTACGCGAAGAACGCATTGATAACCTCAACGATGCGCAAATGCGCAAAATTAGGGGCCGTAAAATAGGGGCGATCTTTCAAGATCCACTGACCTCGCTCAACCCTCTTTATACCGTAGGACAGCAGCTGGTCGAGACCATCCAAACCCATTTACACCTCTCTAACCAAGCCGCCCAAAAACGCGCCATTGATTTACTCAAAGCCACCGGTATCCCAGCCGCCGAAGAGCGCATTGACCACTATCCACATCAGTTCTCTGGGGGCATGCGCCAACGTGTCGTCATCGCACTCGCACTCGCGGCCGAACCCGAATTAATCGTCGCTGACGAACCCACCACGGCATTGGATGTCTCTATACAGGCGCAAATCCTCGAGTTATTAAAAAAACTGTGCCAAGAGCAAGGGACAGCCATTTTATTGATCACGCATGATATGGGCGTTATTGCTGATATTGCCGATCGAGTGGCTGTGATGTATGCAGGCCGCCTGATTGAAATTGGCCCGGTCGAAGAGATTATTCGCACCCCAAAACACCCGTATACCACTGGCCTCATGCAGGCCATTCCCAGCATCCACCAGCTGGACGAGCGTTTAAACCAAATCCCTGGCAATATGCCACGCCTAAATGCCATTCCAACAGGCTGTGCCTTTCATCCTCGCTGTGATCAACGCCTGCCGTGTTGCGACCAAGACATCCCCGAGCTACTCACTGTTGGTCATCGCCACAAAGTCGCCTGCTGGTTGCATGAGGAGGTCAAACCATGAAACAAGCTTTTGTACGTGCCCATGATGTTGCCCGTTGGTTTGATGTTTCTCCTTCTTGGTTAGATCGAGCTATTTACCGTCGTCCTCGCCAACTATTACGCGCCGTCGATGGCATCAACTTTGAGATTTACAAAGGAGAAACCTTTGCTCTTGTCGGCGAATCGGGTTGTGGAAAATCTACCTTGGCACGCCTGTTAGCAGGTCTATATTCATTAACGCGTGGCAGTATCCACTACGAGGATATCGACACCGCCAATATGACCCCAGAGCAACGTCGCAAACTACAGCAGCGCATACAAATGATTTTCCAAGATCCGTATGCCAGTCTGAATCCACGTTGGCGCGTGGGACGAATCATTGCCGAGCCTTTGGAAACCCATACCCGGCTTAGCCACCGCGAACAAACCCAAAAGGTCAACGAACTACTCGAGCAGGTCGGGCTTAGCCCAACCGATAGACAGCGTTATCCACACCAGTTTTCAGGGGGTCAGAGACAGCGAATTTCGATTGCTCGTGCGCTGGCGCTAAACCCTGAATTTATTATTTGTGATGAACCCACCTCGGCTTTAGATGTCTCTGTGCAAGCGCAGGTCTTAAACCTGATGAAAGATCTACAAAGCGAGCATCAACTGAGTTATTTATTTATCTCTCACAACCTCGCTGTTGTGCACCACATCGCCGATCGAGTGGGGGTGATGTATTTGGGTCGCTTGGTCGAGGTAGCCCCGCGCGATGCTTTATTTCAAAACCCAATGCATCCCTACACACAAATGCTATTGGCTGCTATTCCAGACCTCAATAAACGGGGCACACCACGAGTACAGGTATCTGGCGAGGTGCCCAACCCCCTGAACCCACCCAGCGGATGCACTTTTCATCCCCGCTGTCCTTTGGCCACTGATCTGTGCAAACAACAAGCACCCGTGCTAGAAGCACGTGAAAATAGCCGACATCAAGTTGCCTGTCACCACGTATAAAAATAGCGGACTCCATATGGGGTCCGCCATGTATTATTAGTAACGCATATAAAGCATTACATTGAATTGAATATGCTTTGATTTTTATACGTATTTTGGCATGAATGCTTTACCACACAGGAATCAAAGAGCCTTCAAAGTTATCCAAAATAAACTCTTTGATCTCAGGGGTGTGATAGGACTCAACTAACGTTTTGACCCAATCTGCATCCTTGTCCTCTTCGCGCACGACAATCAGGTTGGCATAAGGGCTATCCGAGGACTCCAGCACAAGCGCATCATCAACGGGTACCAAACCGGCCTCCATGGCAAAGTTGGTGTTAATCGCAGCCAAAGCCACATCATCCAAAGAACGCGGTAATTGTGCAGCGTCTAGCTCGACGATGCGCAGATTTTTGGGGTTTTCGACCACATCCAATAAGGTTGCCTCAGCCCCCACACCATCTTTGAGCTCTAGTAGGCCTGTCTCCTCGAGCAACATCAACGCCCGCCCCCCATTGCTAGGGTCATTAGGAATAGCGATGCTAGCACGATCCTCAATCTGATCGATATCTTCGAGCTGGTTAGAATACAGCCCCAAAGGATAAATTACCGTTGGCGCAGCGCTGACTAAACGATAGCCACGATCCTGCACCTGCTGCTGTAAATAGGGCTCATGTTGGTAGCTATTGGCATCTAAATCTCCAGCCTCTAATGCCGCGTTAGGCTGTACATAGTCGCTGAATTCTAAAATTTGAATCTCCAGACCACGATCTGCGGCAATCTCTTTTACCTGCTCCATAATCTCGGCGTGCGGCCCTGGGGTGACCCCTATTTTAATGGTCTTGGTATCCGCGGCGACACCCGTGCTAAAAGCAACCGCAACGGCTCCGAGAGCCCCAGCAAATGCCAGTTTTTTAAATTGTTTGATTATCATCAGATTCTCCTAAAAGGATATAGCTATAACTAAGCACAGCGCATCGCTTTATTTTTTGTTCAAACGACGCACCAACCAATCACCAAAGCTTTGGCAAGCTTGTACAAAAACGATTAACAGCAACACCACGGCCAACATGACCTCGGGTAAAAAGCGCTGATAACCATAACGGATACCTAAATCCCCCAAGCCACCACCACCGACAGCGCCCGCCATGGCCGAATAACCCACCAAGCTAACAAAGGCCACAGTCAAGCCACCCACAATACCTGGCAAAGCCTCGGGCAAGAGGATTTTATAAATAATTTGACGCGTACTGGCGCCCATAGACTCAGCAGCTTCGATAAGCCCCTTATCAACTTCACGCAGCGCTGTCTCCATCAACCGGGCAATATAAGGCGCCGCTGCAATTGATAACGGCACAATAGCCGCTGCTGTTCCAATAGAGGTGCCCACAATAAAGCGTGTAAAAGGAATCACCGCCACCAACAAAATAATAAACGGGATAGAGCGCAAGGCATTGACCACCATAGCCACGGTGCGGTTTAACACAGGCATACTGTGAACGCCCCCGGGTGCGGTTAAATATAATAAAACGCCCAAGGGCAATCCCACCACAGCACCTACTGACCAGGAAACCAACACCATAATAATGGTTTCCCAAAAAGAATCGACAAATAAACCTATCATTGCGCTAGACATAGGGAAGCTCCTCAATGACTACGCCGCGGCCCCGCAAATACTGCACAGCAGCTTGTATGCTGGTTTGGGCACCGCCCACCATCACCGCCAATGAACCAAAGGCCTGGCCCTGAATTTCATCGATATAACCATGCAAAATATTAAAATCCAATTGAAACTCTCGGATCACTGTTGATAACAATGGTTGATCCACATCCGTATCCACAAAAGCCAGACGGTAAAGAAAATGATTACCCGCCTCAAGCTTGTGAATGATGCGTTCACGCACCCCAGCTGGCAAGCTTTGGGCGACCAAATCACCAATCATTGAGCGCGTAATTTCATGTTGCGGCCGCATGAATACATCAATGACCTCGCCCTGTTCGATGACCTGGCCAGCATCAAGTACAGCGACCCGCTCACAAACTTGTTTGATCACTTCCATTTGGTGCGTGATCAGCACAATTGTCAGCCCCAATTCAGAATTAATCTGACGCAGTAAATCCAAAATAGAGCGCGTTGTCTCGGGATCCAGAGCTGATGTTGCCTCATCAGACAACAGCATTTTAGGACGGCTGGCCAGCGCTCGAGCAATGCCCACCCGCTGCTTTTGTCCCCCGCTGATTTGAGCAGGATATTGATCTCTTTGAGCAGTCAATCCCACCAATTCTAATAACTCATTGACCCGCGTACGTATTTCCGTCTTGCTCTTGTGGGCTAATTCTAAGGGTAGGGCCACATTATCAAAAACAGTGCGTGATGAAAGCAAATTGAAATGCTGAAAAATCATGCCAATATCACGACGTGCTATCCTTAATTCTTTTTTGCTTAGATCATTCAGGCAACGTCCATCGACCGTGACTTGGCCCATAGTTGGCGGGGTCAGAAAATTAATGGCGCGAATGAGGGTGCTTTTACCTGCCCCACTGCGACCAATAATGCCAAATATTTCTCCTGCCTTGATTTGCAGGCTGACATTATCCAGCGCTTTAAAACTGCCATTTTGGCCATTAAATTGCTGCGTGATGTGGTTTAACTCAATCATTAGTTTGTACGAAATGTGGCATGATATGCTGCCTGATTCAGATACGATGCCCTGTTGGAATAATTCACTGCAAAACGAGAAATTATAAGGGATGTCCCCTAAAAACACAGTATTAACTTATACAACTCTCTCACCTGTTTATGACAAAAACAAATCAAGACCCGGAAAACCACTGGATCGCTGTATTAATAGCAGTTCTAAGTGGTGTGGTAGGGGCTTTGCAAATAGGCAAATTACCCATCGCCGCCCCTCTATTACAAACCGAATTAGGCGTCTCTCGTAGTGTTATCGGTAATTTAGGGGCGATTTTTCCTATTTTGGGCATGCTAGCCGGTATTCCCATTGGCACTATGGTGCTCCGTATAGGATTGCGCTATTCCATAGCTTTAGGCCTGGCCGCTATCGCTATTAGCTCTTTGTTAGGCCCCCTATTTCCCACCGTAGAGATGCTGTATTTACTACGGCTAATCGAGGGCTTTGGTTTTATTTTTATTGTGGTTTCTGCACCTACCCTAATTCAGGGTTCGGTACAGCTGGCCTATCGCAACACAGCCATGTCATTTTGGGGCACCTTTATGCCCATCGGTATTAGCCTAATGATGTTTTTAGGGCCCCTGTTTTCCCATTGGCAAGGATTATGGTATTTAAATGGCATTGTGGCGCTATTAGCGATGGCTCTCATATTATTATTTGTGCCCGCCCCTCACAGCCGCCCCAAAGCCTTGGGCCTACCGCAAATAAAATCTATGCTCAGAAGCATCTTTAGAGCAGGCGTGCCTTTAAAAATGGCTTTAGCATTTGGTTGCTATACCCTGATGTATTTTGCCCTTTTTAATTTCTTGCCTCTGTTACTGATCGAGGAACTGGGTTTAGGCTATGGGCAGGCGGGGATCATTGCGGGCTTTGCTTCGGCTGCTAATATTTGCGGCAACCTAGCCGCGGGTTGGCTCTTGAGCAGAGGACATACCCGTCGCGTACTCATCCCCCTAACTTTTATCATCATGATAACGACTGGGGGCGCTGTGTTTGCCTTTCCTTTGCCAGTTTTGGTCATCGCAATCCTGTGCATTATCTTTGCTGGCGTAGGCGGTATTATCCCTACTTCGGTATTATCCTCAGCGCCTATTGTCTCGCCTAACCCACTCGCGATTCCCATTACCGTAGGACTCATCATGCAAGGCAGTAACATGGGGCAAAGCTTTGGCCCATTATTAGCAGGTTGGTCGACTCAGTTTTTTGGTTGGACCTCAGCTGCCTGGATACTACTGACCGTGGGCATCATTGGCATTATTTTGATACGTTGCAAGCGCATCGATATTTAATTAGCCCAATAGCTCTACCATTAATTTTTAGCTTGGTATAAAAAAAGCGCGACGGTTTATAAACCATCACGCTTTTTTGTAATAACCACCGATTAACGGTTAGATAATCTGAGGTTAAAAGTTAGATATCAATATTGCCTGCTTGTAGGGCATGCTCTTCGATAAATGCACGTCGGGGTTCGACCTCGTCACCCATGAGGGTAGTAAAGATCTCATCCGCCGCAATGGCATCCTCGATTTTTACCTTGAGCAAACGACGGGCTGTGGGATCCATGGTGGTTTCCCAAAGCTGTTCGGGATTCATCTCACCCAGACCTTTGTAGCGTTGTTTGGCGACCCCACGTTCGGCTTCTTGGCGCAACCAACGAACCGCATCACGGAAATGACTGATAGGCTGCTCTTTACGGCGATCGCCCTCGCCACGGTAAACCATCCCTCCAGGGCCTATCAGCCCCATCAGGGTATCACCTGCCTGCTCCAGTGTGGTGTAATCAGGGCTCAGAACAAAATCAGCATCAAAAACACTGACCTTGATATTGCCATGCAATAAACGCTTGACCACAACCTGCCATTGCTCGGTCTCGGTGTTTTGTTGAGCCTCGACCTGTACCAGATGTGGATTAGCTGGATCAACTATTTGCTGAGCCAAAGCCTGCGCTGATGCCTGGGCTTGCTCGGCACTGCTGAGGTCAATCTTGACCCCTTCGGCAATAGCAGACAGTGCATCACTGTCAAACCAACGCCCCTGACGATAAATAATTTGATCCGCCAACACATATTGGCGTATGAGCTCTTCTAATGCGTTCCCCTCTATCAAGGCAGCGCCCTCACGCGGGAGGATGGCCGAATTTTGCAACGCCAACCCCAACATAAATTGAGCCTCTTCAGCATCATCCTTGAGGTAACGCTCGGTACGCCCTACTCGGACTTTATAAAGCGGCGGTTGGGCAATATAAATATGACCGCGCTCGACGAGTTCGGGCATTTGACGATAAAACAGCGTCAATAGCAAAGTGCGAATATGTGCACCATCCACGTCTGCGTCCGTCATGATAATAATGCGGTGATAGCGCAATTTATCTATATCAAAATCAGGACCAATACTGGTGCCCAGCGCCGTAATCAAGGTGGTGATTTGCTCACTGGCGATTAGACGATCAAAACGGGCTTTTTCCACGTTGAGGACCTTGCCTCGCAGCGGTAGAATCGCTTGGAATTTGCGATCACGGCCCTGCTTGGCGGAACCGCCAGCCGAGTCCCCTTCAACGATGTATAACTCGGATTTGGCAGGGTCACGTTCTTGGCAATCGGCCAGTTTGCCAGGCAAACCTGCACCTTCGAGCACACTTTTACGACGCGTGACCTCGCGTGCTTTACGCGCAGCCTCGCGGGCACGCGCAGCTTCGATGATTTTGCTGGTCACAGCACGAGCGTCAGCCGGACTTTCTAATAACCATGTTTCTAGGGTCTGACTGATCACATCATCCACCGCAGGGCGAACCTCGCTGGAAATCAATCGGTCCTTGGTTTGGCCACTAAATTTGGGCTCGGGAACCTTGACGGAAAGCACACAAGTCAGCCCCTCGCGCATGTCGTCCCCAGTGGTTTCCACACGAGCACGTTTAGCGAGCTCATTGTCGTGGATATATTTGTTAATAACCCGAGTCATCGCGGCTCTGAGGCCTGTTAAGTGACTGCCCCCATCACGTTGGGGGATATTATTAGTAAAACAGAGCACCGTTTCACTATAGCTATCGTTCCACTGCAAGGCGGCCTCGACCAAAACCTCGACCCCACCGGCCGAAGACGTCATTGATACGGAAAAGATATCTTCGTGTAAAACAGTTTTTGAGCGATTGATGTATTCGACAAAACCTTTGACGCCACCTAAAAAGGCAAAATTTTCTTCTTTGCCCTGGCGCTCGTCTACCAAGCGAATGCGCACACCGTTATTCAAAAAGGACAGCTCGCGCAAACGTTTAGCCAAGACCTCGTATTGAAAATTAACCTGACTAAAGATTTCCTTGTCAGCTAAAAAATGTACACAGGTACCGGTCTTGTCCGCATCACCAATCACATGCAAGGGCGCTTCGCGCTCGCCACGATTAAAACGTAAGAAATGTTCTTTGCCATCACGCCAAATAGACAGCTCGAGCCACTCGGACAAAGCATTGACACAAGACACCCCCACCCCGTGCAATCCACCAGATACCTTATAGCTGTTTTGGTCAAATTTACCCCCAGCGTGTAGCTCGGTCATGACAATTTCAGCAGCACTACGCTGCTCTTCGTCATCCTGGTGAACATCAGTAGGAATGCCGCGACCGTTATCACACACCGAAAGACTGTTATCAGCGTATATGGTTACTATAATTTCATCGCAATAGCCGGCTAAGGCCTCGTCAATGGCATTATCTAAAACCTCAAACACCATGTGGTGCAAGCCTGTGCCATCTTGGGTATCACCGATATACATGCCCGGACGCTTGCGTACGGCCTCTAGGCCTCGGAGCATCCTAATTGATTCGGCACCGTAATTATTTTCGTTGCCTGAAGTATGTTCTGCGGTCATATATAAAAATACCTTTATCTAAATAGTGTTGTGTGCAAACGCAATGATTAGCGGTCATGCAGGATCGACCACGACCCCGAGCAAATTAAATGCGCATCGGCATCACCACATATTGAAAAGATTCCTGTTCGGGAATAGTCACCAAAACAGAGGCGTTTGCATCTGGGTGCACTGACCAGCGCACCTCGTCTGTGCGTAAATTACTAAGCACATCGAGTAGATAGTTGACATTAAAGCCCACATCCAAGGGCTCGTAGGCGTATTCTATTTGTAAGTCTTCGCGAGCTTCTTCTTGTTCTGTATTGGTTGCCGAGATTTTCATCTGGTCTTTTTCTAGCTGAATACGCACCCCACGGAATTTGTCCGAGGTTAAAATAGCCGCCCGCTGTAGACTGCTTTGTAATTGCTCGCGATTAATGAGGAAATGACGGCTGTAATTTGATGGGATAACACGAGTGTAATCGGGGAATTTACCCTCAACGAGTTTACTGATGAGCTCAACCCCAGAAAAGAAAAACCGAATCTGTCCATCAGAAACACTGATGTCTACAGTTTCGTCCTCGTCATCGCTGAGCAAGCGCTGCATCTCCATCACTGTTTTGCGCGGCACAATAACATCCATGGATTGTTCTGCCCCTTGGATTTCAGTGGCATTATGTGCCAAACGGTGGCCATCAGTGGCGACCGTACGCAGCCAACCTGGCTCGATCACCAATAACATGCCATTTAGATAATAGCGGATGTCTTGTTGCGCCATGGCAAAATACACGGTGCCAAGCAATTGTTTGAGTTTTCGTTGCGATAGCGTAATCGTGGTAGGCCACTGTTCGGGCGAGGTCATACTGGGATAACCTGCTGCATCCATCGTCTGTAATGCAAAACGGCTGTGTGCAGATTGCACAATGAGCTTGTTGTCTTGCAAACGCAAACCCACCTCTTCGAGCTCGGGCATAGCGCGCAAAATATCCAACAAAACCCGTGCAGCCACCGTGGTTTGCTCTTGGCTTTCATCCACACCGAAATCAGCCCGAGTAGTTATTTGCATTTCCATATCATTGGCCATAAAGGAAACCTCTGAGCCCTGTTTAGAGATCAGGACGTTGGCCAAAATGGGCAGAGTCTGCCGACGCTCTACAATACCGACCACTGTTGACAGAGTCTTTAGCAACGCATCGCGGGTGGCTTGTACAAGTAGCATTATTTATCCTTTTAGGGTTTGTTCTAAAACGTGTAGCGAATGGTTGAGATCATTTTGCTTGGCACGGGCCTCACTGATTTTGCGTACCGCGTATAACACGGTGGTATGGTCGCGCCCACCAAATAGCTCGCCGATTTCGGGCAGACTTTTCTGGGTGAGCTCCTTGGCCAGGTACATGGCTATTTGTCGTGGCAAGGCAATATTGGCAGGACGGCGCTTGGAATACATATCCGCGACCTTGATTTTATAATAATCTGCGACTGTTTTTTGGATATTCTCTACGGTGATTTGCCCATTGAACACAGAGAGTAAATCCTTTAGGGCCTCTCGGCACATCTCTACAGTGAGCACATTTTTGCCATGAAAACGAGCAAAGGCTGACACCTTGCGCAAGGCACCCTCGAGTTCGCGTACATTACTGCGTAAATGCTTGGCAATAAAAAACGCAACCTCTTCGGGCATTTCAATCCCCTCATTTTGAGATTTACGCAATAAAATTGCTACCCTCATTTCAAGCTCAGGGGGCTCGATGGCGACAGTCAACCCTGAATCAAACCGTGAAATCAATCGGTTATCAATATTAGATAGCTCTTTGGGATAAGTATCCGAAGTGATAATGATTTGACTGCGCTGGTTTACCATGGCCTCGAAGGCGTAAAAGAATTCCTCTTGGGTACGGTTTTTACCAGCAAAAAACTGAATATCATCAATCAGCAACAGATCCAAAGAATGATAATAGTGCTTGAACTCATCAAACGCACGACGTTGGTATGCTTTAACAACATCCGAGACATATTGATCCGCATGAACATAACGCACGCGCTTGCCTTTGCCTGTGGTTAACAAAGCATTGCCGATCGCATGAATTAAATGAGTTTTTCCTAGCCCCACCCCCCCATACAAAAACAACGGGTTATATGATACGCCCGGATTTTCTGCCACCTGCAAGGCTGCGGCTCGGGCCAACTGGTTGGCACGCCCTGTAACAAAATTATCAAAGGTCAATTCGGGGTTTAGGCGTGAGCGCTCGTAAAGAGTTTCTGCTAGGTCAGCCGCTGTTTGTGACGCCGCATGGGCCCCTGCATTAACCATAGAGCCATGTTGTCCTGTTGACGCAACACCCCCATGAGCAACGGCCTGATCCTGGCCATTGATGGTGCCACCTGAATGGTCTGCCACGACAGCTGAATCAGCGCTGTGCGCCGCTGCTTGCTGTTGAAATAATGTCGCCGCGCTAACCCCCGGCTGAGGCTGCACCGAAGACTGAGAAAGCTCGAGCGCCAATTGCACTGATTGATCGAACCAGGCAGAGGCGAGCTCTTGGATGCGCGCGGCAAAATTTTTACGCACCCAATCCAATTTGAAACGATTAGGCGCAGCCATCGTTAAAACCCCATTTTCCTCATCAAAATCAAGGGGTTCCAATGGCTCAATCCACGCATTAATCTGCTGTGGCGGTAGCTCTTGGGAAAGCTGCTGCACACAGGACGACCAGAATTCATTCATTAGCATCAAGACAAGAAAGGCATTTAAAGGTGACAAGAGCACCTGTGCAAAACTATCTAAGAAAAGTAGTTATCCACAGGGCTAGTCCTATAATAAACGATTTATTCACACCCTGCCGAGACCATTCTAACATTGACTTTTGCGTTGGATCGTTGACGTTACGAGTAAAATTTGTTGAAATAGGCATCTTAACTTTATTTTCCCATGTTGCGTGCCTATCTTTGGGTGTTTAATACAACCCAACCAGGCACCTAATGGTTTGCATTTAACTTTTAGTAAAGATCATGAAACGCACATTTCAACCTTCAGTTACCAGCCGCAAGCGTACGCACGGCTTTAGAGCGCGCATGAAGACCCGTGGTGGGCGTGCTGTTTTGAATGCTCGTCGCAGAAAAGGTCGCAAACGCCTGGCCGTTTAAATTGCGACTTGACCCTGGGTCAGGGGGTTTGTAGTGCAGACAACAAAGGACCATCTGGGCACTTCATTCCCACCGGCTGTGCGTCTGCAATGCCCCTCGGATTACAAACGTGCGCTACAAGGGCGTCGTCTGTCACGAGGGGTTTTGTTTGTTTTTCACACTCCAAAAACACCCTCTCCCGAGCAAACCACGGCGCGTCTAGGCATCATTGTGGCCAAACGATTTGCTGCCAAAGCAATTACTCGTAATACAGTAAAACGCGTCGTACGGGCTTGGTTTCAGCAAAACCGCGTCCAATTGCCACCTATCGACCTTGTCGTACGTGTCCACCGACCCATACCCAAGTCCTCTTTAACACAGCTCAGAAAACGTTTGTGGAAAGAGCTCAACTGGCACCTCCAACAGGTAAAACGCAACCATGCTTAGCAAAATATTTATCGGCTGCATACGGTTTTATCAGTATGTGATTAGCCCTTGGCTAAAGCCTAGCTGTCGTTTTCACCCCACGTGTTCAAGCTATAGCATCCAAGCCATACAAACACATGGTGCCCTCAAAGGGTTGGCACTCACAGGGCGTCGTTTAATCCGTTGTCACCCTTGGGGTGGTAGCGGTTATGACCCAGTACCCCCTGTCAACCACATGCTCTCTCAATCCCACGAACACAGCAGTAAATAATTTTTTATTTACATCCCGCTTTATATATGCCTTAACCTCGCATTTTTCTCTCATCAGGTGCTATGGATATTCGACGTACCATCCTTTGGTTGATATTCGCTTTCTCTGTACTTTTGCTATGGAATAATTGGCAAACATACAACGGTAGACCGTCGATTTTCGGCACCCTGCCAGCTGAGGAAAGTGTCGCCCAAGACCAAAATACAGACAGCACTCAAGGCAGTGCTGATTCCTCCACCCAAGCCGCAGACGCAAGCATCCCTCGCGCCCAGCAACCCAAAGAGCCCGCTTCTAGCGCCCAGGTCCCCCAAGAAGGGCAGGACAAGCCCGAGGCCGAGCTCGTAAATGTCACCACCGAGGTCTTTAATCTGACCTTTGATACGGTGGGTGCGCAATTAATTCAAGCCGATCTCATTCGCTACGAGGCGCCAGGCGACAAACAAGCTGCTATGCCTCTGCTCAGCCGGACCGCAGACAGTACCTATCTGGCTCAATCTGGGATTATTGGTGCGGATGGACAGGAATATCCCAACCACCTAATGCAGTACCGCCTGGTTTCCGAGCAAAGCAATGCTGAAACCGGTACGACCGACGTCGTATTCGAGGCACAAACTGATGCTGTACGCGTTTTAAAAACATATAGACTCAAGGCTGATAGCTATGACATCGAGGTCAGCTACGACATTGAAAACCTGACCGATCAACCCATTGATCCGTCTATTTACTTCCAGCTCGAACGTGATGGCAACAGCCCGCCAGATTCATCGCGTCTATACCGCACCTTTAATGGGCCCGTGGTGTATTCCGATATTAAAGAATTTGAAAAGGTTTCCTTTTCAGATTTAGATAAAAACAAAGCCAGTTATGTTGACCAAGCAGATAACGGCTGGATTGGCTTTGTACAACATTATTTTGCCACAGCTTGGGTTCCCCCCCAGGGTATCGAGCGCACTAACGAGGTCCTCAAAGTCGGTGAAAATCGTTATGTGGCACGTGCAATCGAATCCATCGGGACCATCGAGCCCCATGCACAAAAAACGGTGACTGCTCACCTATGGGTCGGCCCCCAAGATCAACAGGCCATGGCCGAATTGGCTCCTGGACTGGATCTAGTGGTTGATTATGGATGGCTGACCATTATTTCCAAACCCTTGTTTACTATTCTGACCTGGATTCACAGCATCATTGGTAACTGGGGTTGGTCTATTGTGATGCTGACCGTTTTAATCAAATTGATTTTCTACCCCTTATCCGCAGCCAGCTATCGTTCCATGGCCCGCATGAAGCAGGTCACGCCACGTATGCAAGCCCTGCGTGAAAAGTATGGTGACGATCGCGCCAAGCTAAACCAAGCCATGATGGAGCTATACCGCAACGAGAAAATCAATCCACTAGGCGGTTGTCTACCCATGCTGGTACAGATCCCGGTCTTTATCGCCTTGTACTGGGTACTATTAGGCAGTGTAGAAATGCGTGGCGCCCCCTGGATCTTATGGATTAAAAATTTGGCAGCCCCTGATCCATACTTCATCCTGCCTGCCGTCATGATGGCGACCATGTTCTTGCAGATCCGTCTGAACCCAACGCCACCTGATCCAATGCAAGCTCGCATTATGATGATTATGCCGCTCGTATTCGGGGGAATGATGTTCTTCTTCCCTGCAGGTCTGGTGCTGTACTGGGTAGTCAACAACGCACTGTCCATCGCACAGCAGCAATACATCACCCGACGCATCAATAGAGAAGAGGCGGCTAAAAAGGTAGGCTAAATATTCACCTGTGAATAATTATGGCCTTAGACAATTATCCCATCGCAGCCATTGCCACCGCGCCCGGTCGTGGTGGCATTGGCATTGTTCGTATCTCGGGGGCTGATCTAAAGCCCTTTATCCTGGATTTTTTCCAACGCGAACTCCAACCCCGGCATGCCCATTTTCTGGGCTTTAATGACGCCCATCAAGCGCCCATCGACGAAGGCATCGCTTTGTACTTTCCTGGGCCACAATCCTATACAGGCCAAGATGTACTCGAACTACAAGGACACGGTGGCCCAGCGGTTTTACGCCGCGTTCTTGAGCGTTGCCTAGAGGTGGGTAGGCCTTATCACATGCGCTTGGCTCAACCCGGCGAATACACCCAAAGAGCTTTTTTAAATAACCGTCTAGATTTAGCCCAGGCTGAGGCAGTGGCTGATCTCATTGACGCTAGCTCAAGTGCTGCAGCCAAAGGGGCGATGGCCTCACTCAGTGGGGCTTTTTCTAAAGAAATCAATCGGCTCGCTCAGCAAATCATTCACCTACGTATGCTGGTCGAGGCTACCCTAGATTTTCCCGAAGAAGAAATCGATTTCTTGGAAAAATACCAAGCAGCCGATCAACTGCAGCAAATACAACAGCAGGTCAGTAATATTTTCGCCCAAGCCAAACAAGGGCAGGTACTACGAGACGGGTTACAGGTGGTTCTAGCAGGGCAGCCCAATGTCGGGAAATCCAGCTTGCTCAATACTCTGGCTGGTGACGAAATTGCCATCGTGACAGACATCGCTGGCACCACCCGCGATAGACTCAGCCAAACCATTCACATCAACGGGGTACCCATCCACATCACCGATACAGCCGGTTTGCGCGAGGCCCAAGACCAAGTTGAACGCATTGGCATTGATCGTAGCTGGCAAGAAATACATCGTGCTCACGTCATCCTCCATCTAATTGATGCCCGCGATACCTATACCGCGGCAGAGGAAGAGCTGCGTGCACAATTTCCTGCACACACACCCATCTTGACCGTTTGCAATAAAATTGACCTTATAAGCGACAAAGCACGAGAGCAACTCGAACAATGGCAGGCCGAGCAGGACACACAAAACCACGAAGTACTGTTAATTTCTGCATTGACCGGGCAGGGCTTGGATACGCTACGTCAAAAACTTTTGGATATTGCCGGTTGGTCAACCATCACTGAATCGCCCTGGTTAGCACGTGAACGCCACCTACATGCCTTAGAGCGCTGTGCCGAGCACCTACAGATAGCTGCTGCACACGCCCAACATGACGATCAAATTTTAGATTTATTTGCCGAGGAATTGCGCCTGGCCCACACCGAACTAGGCGCCATCACGGGTGAATTTAGCAGCGACGATTTACTCGGAGAGATTTTCTCTAGTTTTTGTATCGGGAAGTAATAGCTCGCCCATGGCCTCACCCATCTTAATCGAGGTGTTTGCCTGCCAGTTATCGACAAAATCCATGGCACCAGGCTCAAACACCAAAATCACAGTAGAGCCTAACAAAAACTGACCCATTTCCTGCCCCTGATACAACACCAGAGGCTGATGGTCATAATTCCAATAGCGAATATGGCCTGGGCGTTTGTGATTAACCACCCCATGCCAGGCAGTCTTGATACTACCCACCACAGTCGCGCCTACCAATACCATCGCAAACCGTCCTACCTGGGACGATTCAAAATAACAAATAACGCGTTCATTGCGGGCAAACAAACCATCAATATTTTGTGCCGTCACTGGATTCACAGAAAATAAATCACCCGGCACATGGACCATACGGGTTAATGTCCCTGAGCAAGGCATATGAATACGATGGTAATCACGGGGACTGAGATATAAAGTAGCGAAACGGCCCTCTTTAAAGGGGGTCACATCATCGCCTGCTAACAGCTGCTCTAATGAATAATGTTTACCCTTGGCCTGCATTAGCAGTGACTCTTTTATCGCACCCAGCTGACTAATACGCCCATCCACAGGACTAATTAGGCCACTGTCAGCTAATGGCCGGCTATCTGCTTTGAGAGTACGTGTGAAAAAATCATTAAAACTATAATAATCAGTGACTTGTTCACGTTCTGCCTCAGAAAGATCAACCTGGTATTTTTTTACAAATGCACGTATGACCTGATGAGTCAGCCATCCCCCTTTAAGTGAAGCTAAACACCCCAAAACCCGAGTTAATAATTTTTTGGGCAAAACATATTGGCAAAAAATAAATAATTTATCTTTCATTACTCTCTAACTACTACTTGGTTTCTGCCCTTATTTTTTGCATCGTATAGGGCCTGATCGACATCATTTAATAAACGGATATAGTCAGGATGACCATCATGCATAATAACCCCAATACTACAAGTTATATTTAAGGCCCCCTTAGAAGTCATAAAAGATTCTTTCTCAATGCTTTCGCGCAAACTATTGGCAACTCGGACAGCATTCCTTTGGTGTTTAATATCCACCAAAATAATAATAAATTCCTCACCACCCACCCTAAAAATATAATCCCCGGCGCGTGCCTTTTGCGTCAATAAAACGCCCAACTGAGCCAACACAGTATCACCCGCCTTATGCCCGTAGGTATCGTTGATTGTTTTGAAATAATCTATATCAATAGCTAAGACCGCAAAAGGCTTTCTATTTTTTATCGAGTAATTAATCTCTTTATTGATAATAACGGGCAAGAATTTTCGACTCAGTAATCTTGTTAGTTCATCACGACCAGACTCTAACTTACTCTGTTTATTGAATAAATCGCCCACATTTAAAGATATGATGCGGATATTTTTACGGATTTTGCGTATAAATTCGCGTTGCTGTTCTGGGTCATCAAAACCCATACCTCTATCTATATAGCTATCTATTTGCTCCATAGCGTTTTTAATGAGAGCAATCGTATTTTGTTCGGATTCAAACATATAAAAACCCTTGTGATTAAACCACAAGCCAAAATCTGAATCCGATATCTTGGGCAAAATTTCAATCCCATCACCCATAGTGATCCTGAAAAGCAATTCATTTTCCCAATCCAGCAAAGCTTTACTCTGACGTTCACTCTCAGCTTCGGAATTAGTTACTGCTGCAAATAGACGATAAGACTCCTCGGCTTTTATCTTTCGATCATAGCTATGCGAATACGCTTCACTCATGACCTCCATCGCATAATCAATAAAAGCAAAACAATAATATAAAGCATCACCCAAATACGGTAACAAAGCCCTATCAGCAGAAAGAATCACGTGGATTTCACGCTTAAGTATAGAAGCACCACGCAGCACCAGATGTACAGGCAAATTTATGCGCGCGTGTACATCACCCACTTTTTTTTGAATATCTTCAAATTCGGCAAAACTTTCACGGCGCGAAACAGAAAAAAGCTCTTTAATCCAAGCTTGCATGGAACCATTTAACCGATTTTTAACTTCTTCATTGGTTAAGTAAAATTTTGAATCAGGCTGAGACAGCATCGCTGTATAAAAAGAATCAGCCAAATGCTGCAAATTTTTATTAATAAGAGTTTCCACCTGCTTTTGTAGTGGAAAAGAGATCAGCTTACTTAGCTTATTCCATTGCTCTATCTTTTGTTGTGCAGTCATGTAAAACCTGCTTCTCTATTAAAATCGGAACAATCAATTGTTGCACGTCACCATATTTAAGTCACATATATTATGCATAAATACAGTGATGATGGATAACTGCTAGATATAAAAATCACTGTGGGAATCAATACTTAGTTAACGTCGCTGAAAACACACACCACCAATGAAATATATTTCAATTAATGCCTACAACATACCTTAATAACCCTGTGTATAGGTTGTGCATGAAATGGGGATAGGAAGAAGCTTTAATGAAAGCCTATTTTCTATTCACAATCGCTACACAAGCTCTCGTTTATTTATCCACAGCAAAAAAACCTCATAGCTTATTGATTTTATTAATAATTAATGACTTATACGAGTTATTCACAGGATCCCATGATCAACAACATAGATATATATAGTTATTAGTGTAGTAAAAGTCATTTTTTTAGAAACAGAGCTTAGTTTAATAAAAAAATAGATTGTGGATAACTTTGGGGAAAACTTGTTGGTGAAATGTGTGCAACTTGAATATAAAAAGAAAGGTTATTTTTTATACACATTCCATCCAGCACTTAAACAAACTTTATTAACGCAGATTTTTTCTTATAAGATGCTGATTAATATAAGTATTTTTGAGTTACACCATTTATCCACAGACACTCATGATCAACAACATATATATATATAATATTTATTAAAAAAAGAACCTGTACAAAAAAAATGCAGTGAATAATTCACTTGATCTTCCTGGCAGATACCTCGTACACTAGTGATCCTTTAGAAATTTTGGACTTGTACTTAACAAACCCACCAAAATTGTTCTAAACCCCCCAGCTTGCTCGAACTGAATAACTATCCACCTTTTTAAACCTTGTTAACCTATTGTTTTTAAAGGAATAACTAGATTATCCACAGGGTTAACCACAAAGTTATTCACAGATCGCGTGTAATTGCGCTTAATTAGCTCCATGAATTACCCAGAAAACTTCGATATCATCGTTATTGGTGGAGGCCATGCTGGCACTGAGGCAGCTTTGGCTGCTGCTCGTGCTGGCTGCTCCACTTTGTTATTGACCCATAATCTCGATACCTTGGGTCAGATGTCTTGCAACCCATCTATAGGCGGTATTGGCAAAGGTCATTTAGTCAAAGAAATAGATGCATTAGGGGGAGCAATTGCACAAGCCACCGACCTAGCCGGCATTCAATTTAGAATATTGAATCAATCCAAAGGCCCCGCCGTACGTGCAACACGAGCACAAGCAGATCGTTCTCTTTATCGAGCTGCGATTCGACAAAAAGTACTCAATCAGCCAAATTTACGTGTTTTTCAACAACCTGTTGATGACATCATTCTCAAAGGCGACAAAGTCGTCGGTGCACGCACTCAAATAGGTATCAACTTTTATGCCGATGCAGTAATCCTTACCGTAGGTACTTTCCTAAGCGGACGTATTCACATTGGCATGGATAGCTATACCGGTGGACGTGCAGGTGATCCAGCAGCCATCACCTTGGCAGAAAGGTTGAAAGAGCTAGAATTGCCTCGAGGACGTTTAAAAACGGGGACACCCCCTCGTCTTGATGGAAATAGCATTGATTTTTCTAAACTAGAAAAGCAACAAGGCGATAGTGATCCCATACCCACGTTTTCTTTCATGCAGCGCTCTCAAGAGCCGCCACAACAATTACCCTGCTGGCTAACTCATACTAATGAACGCACGCATGAATATATTCGTGCCGGGTTGGATCGCTCTCCAATGTATAGCGATGCAGGCACAATAGAAGGCGTAGGTCCACGTTATTGCCCTTCCATCGAAGATAAAATTCATCGATTTGCGGACAAACCCAGTCACCAAGTTTTCTTAGAGCCCGAAGGCCTAACAACCACTGAGTATTATCCCAATGGCATTTCCACTAGTTTGCCCTTTGATGTGCAACTGCAAATAGTTGCTAGCTTGCCAGGCTTAGAGCACGCAAAAATAACTCGGCCTGGCTATGCCATCGAATATGATTATTTTGATCCTCGTTCGTTAAAATCCAGTTTAGAAACTAAAGCTATCAAAGGTCTGTTTTTTGCTGGACAAATTAATGGCACCACTGGATACGAAGAAGCAGCTGCTCAAGGATTATTGGCAGGTATAAATGCTGTTCAACTTATTCGTGGCCAAGAAGCTTGGTCTCCGGCTCGTAGCGAAGCATATATAGGCGTCTTGGTAGATGATTTAATTACACGTGGTGTGACAGAACCCTATCGTATGTTTACTTCTCGCGCAGAATATCGACTTAGCCTCAGAGAAGATAACGCAGATGCCCGTTTGACCGAAATTGGACGCCAACTAGGTGTAGTGGATGATGCCCGCTGGGATGCCTTTTGCGCCAAACAAGAAGCTATTGCACTGGAAAAGGAAAAACTTAAATCCACTTGGATAAACCCCAAGATTGTTTCACGTGAAACATTAGATAAAGCCTTGGGTCAAACTATAGAGCGAGAATATTCTTTTTATGATTTGATGCGCCGTCCCGAGGTAAATTACTCTAAGCTAGGTTTATTAAAATCAGTCGAAGGGGAAACCTTTTTGCAAACTGATGAGATCCCTGAGCAGGTGCGTCAACAAGTAGAAATTGAAATCAAATACGAAGGTTATGTAAAAAGGCAGCAAAAAGAGGTTGAGCGCCAAGCCGCCTTTGATGCTATTAAAATTCCCAGCGGCCTAAGATTCGCAGATATTCCTGGACTATCCAATGAAGTTATAGAGAAATTGCAAACTGTACAACCTGCAGACCTGGGTCAAGCCAGACGTATATCCGGTGTTACCCCAGCTGCTATCTCATTGCTGTTGGTATATCTAAAAAAACAAGGTATGGCTCAAGAGGCCAAAGTGGTATAGATGTATGTCGGTTGACCTAAAATCTACGCTCGAAGAGTCCCTGAGCAAACTGCAAATCGAGCTTAATGAACAACAAACAACAAAACTGATCAGCTATTTGCAGCAATTGCAGCGCTGGAACAAGACTTATAATCTCACTGCTATCGAGAGTAGTTATGACATGCTACTCAAGCATGTTGTGGATTCGTTAACCGTATTACCCATTTTGGATGGACTAGCCCAGCAGGTGGGGACAGCAGATTTAAATATATTAGACGTTGGGTCAGGTGGGGGCTTGCCCGGTATTGTTATAGCTGTTTGTCGTGAACACTGGACGGTAACCTGCGTAGATGCGGTTCAAAAAAAAATAGCATTCATTCAGCAAATGCGTGCTGTGTTAAATTGCCCTAATCTCCATGCAGTACATAGCCGTATAGAACGCGCCAAGGATGTAAACTGTGATGTATTAATCACCCGTGCCTTTAGCTCTTTGAAAAATACTATAGAATGGGCAGGGAAACATATAACTGTAGGTGGTTATTTAGTGGCCATGAAAGGCAAAGAGCCTACAGATGAATTAGCAGAATTGCAGTTAGGCACAGAATGGCTGTTGCAGCCAATTCAACCGGTGTCAGTTCCTTTTTTGGACGCGGAGCGTTGCGTTGTGATGATTAAAAAGCAAGGTAAGCAATGAGTGCAAAACAAACCAGCCATACCCCTTCTGATTGTTATGTTTTTTGTATTGCCAACCAAAAAGGTGGGGTTGGTAAGACTACCACAGCGATAAACTTGGCCACAGCTCTCAGCCAGCTAAAGAAAAAAGTTTTATTAATAGATCTGGATCCGCAGGGTAATGCCACAATGGGCAGTGGTATAGATAAAAATAATTGTGAGCATTCTGTTTACCAGGTGCTTATCGGTGAAAAGACTGTTCAAGAGGCTCGCCAGCGCTCTGAGACAGGTGGTTATGATGTTTTATGTGCAAACAGGCATCTATCAGGCGCTGAAATTGACTTGGTAGAAATGGACAGTAGAGAGCTACGCCTCAAAAACTGTTTAGCACCAGTACTCTCTGAATACGATTTTATTTTAATAGATTGCCCTCCAACATTATCTTTGCTAACGCTGAACGGCTTGGCGAGTGCGCATGGGGTTATAATTCCAATGCAGTGTGAGTACTTTGCTTTGGAAGGGTTATCTGACCTGGTAAACACCATTAAACGCGTTTATAGAAACATTAACCCTGAGTTGCAGTTGATTGGTTTATTACGGGTGATGTTTGACCGTCGGGTAACACTGCAGCAGCAGGTATCAGAGCAAATAAAACAGCATTTCGGTGATCGAGTCTTTGAAACAGCAATTCCGCGCAATGTACGGCTAGCAGAAGCGCCTAGTCATGGAATGCCGGGTGTCATCTACGATAAGAAATCCCGTGGAGCTAAAGCTTACGTTAAGTTCGGTGCTGAATTAGTTCAACGCTTATCGGCTAAACAGACGTAATGAGTGTTATTTAGAATAATCATTAGCTTTGCCCAGGGCTTTAGGGGTTATCTTAGAGTTTTTATATCCCAAGTCTAATCAGAAAGCCTATGCCGCGGTTTCCATGCTTTAGGTATAAACTTCGCTATTTAATGATTTGTAGTGACGTGTTCGACCCTTATGTTTATGGGTTGCAAAAAACGAAGCAGGTGCAGCTAATGTTTCACGTGAAACATCTTATAAAGGGCAGCACTATAATTAAAAGGCTGTGTTTAAACTGAATTTAGTATGCCGTTAAGCAGGTTTTATGATTGATAAGGCAGAAACAGATGTAAACGGTGAAACTGTCGTAGCATAAAAGTTTTTTGGTGTGTGAAATTAGAATTGTTTAAATTAGGGACCAAGCTAAGAAGAGCAATCCGATATGGGTATCAAAGGTTAAAGGATTTCAAATGAGCAGCAAAAAACCAAAGCGCTTGGGGAGAGGCCTTGATTCACTACTAGGTGATGACCTTTCTCTTTTGGATGATTTGGGTGCACCATCGAACTCAGCCACCGGCGTACAAAATATAAATGTCAGTCTCATTGAGGCCGGTACGTATCAGCCTCGTAGTTATATTGATGAAGCAGGTTTGAAAGAGCTTGTGAGTTCAATAGAAGAACAAGGGGTCATACAGCCTATACTTGTTCGTTTAAAGAAAAGCGATAGGAAAATAAAGAAATATGAAATTATCGCTGGAGAACGTCGTTATAGAGCAGCGCAATTAGCGGGTTTAAAAGAAGTACCTGTCATAGTTCGAGACGTCGATGACAAGGCTGCTGCCGTTATGGCACTGATTGAGAATATCCAAAGAGAAGATCTCAACCCACTAGAAGAGGCGCGCGGGATTCATCGCCTAATTGAAGAGTTTGGCATAACCCACCAAGAAGCAGCACGCGCTATTGGGCGCTCACGCTCTGCTACTTCGAATCTACTTAGGTTGTTGAACCTGTCTGCTCCAGTACAGCGTTTAGTGGCAGAGGGAAAGTTGGAAATGGGCCATGCTCGCGCCTTACTTGCCATAGAAGGGGCTCAACAGCTTTTATTAGCAGACGAGATAATTCATAGAGAACTGTCAGTACGGGCAGCTGAAAAATTAATAGCACAACACAAAGCTGAAGCAGAAGATCCAAAAGAACCACGGGTGGAAAAGAAAAAATCAGGTGATGTGCTGCGATTTGAGACAAAACTATCGGATTATTTAGGTACCAATGTGAGTTTAAAGCTCGGTGCTCGTGATCGAGGGCATTTAATGATCAGCTTTGAGGATTGGGATCATTTATATTCTTTGTTAGAAAAACAAGGGCTGGCCCAATTATTTGACGAAGATGCTGAAGAATAACGCTGTACTTTAAGTTAAAAAAAGTGCATTCATAAGAAAGCTAAAAATAAGCCTCATGTAACTAAATGAAACATCTCCTGAGGCCCGCTGCATGGCAATCCATTGCTATGTAGAGGTCTTTATTAAAACTTCGAACGTGATGTAGCTCATAGCCCTGTCTTAATCATGGTATACGTTAATGGATTTAAGTGGCGTTTTTAGTGTATTAATTAGATTAAATCATTAATGAGTAGGGCAGCTAAGCATTGTCCCGGGGAGTGTGGTTGTTATTGAGTGACGTTTTATAATTAAAAGAACCCAAAGGCTACTTGGGCGCATCACCCTGTTGTTGCTCTGCTTTTAATGACTGCAAAAAGTAAAAACTAATAGGAGGTCATATGTTTAAAGCAATCACCCGACTATCGGTCCGGATGGTCGAGCGGTATCTTCCTGATCCGTATATTTTTGTCTTGATATTGACTTTGATCGCTGCTTTGGCCGCGGTTTTAGTTGAGCAGCAAAGCCCGATGCAAGTAATCACCATGTGGGGGGACGGGTTTTGGGGCTTATTAACATTCACCATGCAAATGCTGTTAGTGCTGGTGGCCGGCTATATGTTGGCAAGCTCGCCGGTGATACGACGGTTATTGGCAGCAATTGCATCCATAGCAAAATCACCCAGTGGGGCGATTATCCTGGTGACCTATATCGCTTTAGTTGCTGATTGGATTAACTGGGGCTTTGGGTTGGTGGTTAGTGCTCTTTTCGCCAAAGAGCTGGCCAAAAGGGTCCAGGTCGATTACCGGTTGTTGGTAGCCAGTGCTTATTCCGCATTTGTTGTGTGGCATGGAGGTTTAGCAGGGTCCGTTTCTCTGACTATAGCTACCGATGGGCATTTTTATGAGGACAAGATTGGGGTCATTAGTACCTCACAAACTATTTTCTCTAGTTTTAACCTGTTGTTAGTATTAGCTATGTTCATTGTGGTGCCGTTAGTCAATAGATTAATGATGCCGCGTGAGGATGAAAGTGTTTATATAGACCCCGAAATACTTAAGGCCGAGGAAGAGCAGGCAAAAGCTGAACAGGCAGACGATAAAATAGAGCGGCCCGCAGATCGTTTAGAGACCAGTAAGATATTGTCACTACTAGTCGGTTTTGGCGGTTTGGCTTATTTATTTAATTATTTTGTTATTCAGGGCGGCGGCCTTAACCTAAATGTCGTCAACTTTACTTTTATCACCTTGGCGATTGTATTTCATGGTAATGCGCGTAGCTTATTGCGTGCTTTGCAAGAAGCTATAAAAGGTGGGGCAGGAATTGTTATTCAGTTCCCATTTTATGCGGGCATTATGGCAATCATGATTGATTCGGGATTAGCCGCTAGTATTTCGGACTGGTTGATTTCATTTGCAACTGACAAAACCTTGGCGTTTTGGACTTTTATTAGTGCAGGTATCGTTAATATGTTCGTACCCTCCGGGGGAGGGCAGTGGGCGGTCCAAAGTCCTGTAGTGATCGCCAGTGCGGAAGCTTTAGGGGTCGATATCCCACGTGTTGCAATGGCGGTAGCATGGGGTGATGCTTGGACTAATTTGCTTCAACCTTTCTGGGCTTTACCTGTTTTGGCTATTGCGGGGCTCAAAGCCAAAGACATCATGGGCTATTGTTTGATTCAGTTGGTTGTAACCGGCGTTGTGATAGGTCTTGGTTTAACTTATTTCTAAGTGCGCACAAAAGCACAGATAGGGGCCAATTACAAAACTATAATAGCGGGCACGGCAGTGTCCGCTATTTTTATGCTAGATGTCACTATATTGGGGGGCTAAAGAAAGGCTTGGCAAAAAGGCTCTAGCTATGCTAATATTTTCTCTTTACTTCTGTAATCAAGACAAAAACCAAAAGGGCAATCCTTTTGCGTTACTTTTTTACAAAAGAGCAAACAATTATCTTGACAACAACAAAAATCAGCCGCATAATTGTTTGTTCTTTTACGTTGGTGGGATACCCAAGTGGCTAACGGGGGCAGACTGTAAATCTGCTGGCTTAGGCCTTCGTAGGTTCGAATCCTACTCCCACCACCATTTTTATTGGTTGCGGGTAATACTTGCGGGTGTAGCTCAATGGTAGAGCAGAAGCCTTCCAAGCTTAAGATGAGGGTTCGATTCCCTTCACCCGCTCCACATAATGCCCATGTGGCTCAGAGGTAGAGCACTCCCTTGGTAAGGGAGAGGTCGTGCGTTCGAGTCGCACCATGGGCACCATCTTCCCCTTCTCCTATACATTGCCCGTATTTAATACTAGTAGGCAATATCGCCAGGAAATTTCCAAATAAAGTCAGGAGTCTGTCGTGGCAAAAGAAAAGTTTGAACGGACTAAACCGCACGTCAACGTTGGCACCATTGGTCACGTTGACCACGGTAAAACAACCCTAACTGCAGCTATCTGCACTGTGCTTTCTAACGAGTATGGTGGTGA
>Ga0209487_1000054_pt1 | contig 105096 bp, 91 predicted proteins | sample Poulit2012_FD_187524 | JGI IMG/M metagenome (GOLD analysis project Ga0209487, IMG submission 187524) | Agricultural soil microbial communities from Georgia to study Nitrogen management - Poultry litter 2012 (SPAdes) (version 2) | ecosystem: Environmental > Terrestrial > Soil > Agricultural land...
ACCAATGTAGAATTCAATGGCCGACTCTAAATTTCTTCAAGAAGTAAATCGACGCAGAACCTTTGCAATTATTTCTCACCCCGATGCGGGTAAGACCACTATCACTGAAAAATTGCTGTTATACGGCAACCAAATCCAATTAGCAGGGGCGGTAAAAGGGCGCAAATCCGACCGCCATGCCACCTCAGACTGGATGGAGATGGAGAAAGAGCGTGGAATTTCTGTCACCACCTCGGTAATGCAGTTTCCCTACAAAAACGCCATGGTTAATTTGCTCGATACACCTGGGCACGCGGACTTCTCTGAAGATACCTACCGCACTCTAACAGCGGTGGATACCGCTTTGATGGTAATAGACTCGGGTAAAGGGGTGGAAGAAAGAACCATCAAATTGATGGAAGTGTGCCGTTTGCGTGATACACCTATTCTTACCTTTATTAATAAACTCGACCGCGATGGCCGCGACCCTATAGAAGTCATGGACGAAGTGGAAGAGGTACTGAATATTGAGTGTGCGCCTATTACTTGGCCCATCGGTATGGGGAAGAGCTTTAAAGGGGTGTACCACCTACTCGATGACGTCACCATTCTTTATCAAACAGGGCAAGGCCATACCATTCAAGAGGTGCGCCGTATTGAAGGGCTGGATAACCCTGAGCTTGACAACGTTCTTGGTAGCGACGCTGACGAGCTGCGTGAAATGCTTGAGCTCGTGCGTGGTGCAAGCCATGAGTTTGATCAAGAGCGCTTTCTTGCGGGTAAATTAACCCCAGTTTTTTTTGGTACTGCTTTAGGTAACTTTGGTGTAGATCATATGCTTGATGGTTTGTTGGCATGGGCACCAAAGCCACAGCCGCGCGCAGCCGTAGAAAGAATTGTGAGTGCAGATGAGGAAAAGTTCACCGGCTTTGTGTTTAAAATTCAAGCTAACATGGACCCTCGCCACCGTGATCGTGTGGCGTTTTTACGTATTTGTTCGGGTAAATATCAAAAAGGCATACGTTTAAAGCAGTGCCGCACTAACAAAGAAATGCGGCTAGCGGATGCTTTGACTTTTTTGGCCGGTGAGCGCGATAACGTGGAGACCGCCTATGCAGGGGATATTATCGGCATCCATAACCATGGCACAGTGCAAATTGGCGACACCTTTACAGAGGGTGAAATGCTGCAATTTACTGGCATACCGCACTTTGCTCCAGAACTGTTCCGCCGCGTGGTATTGCGTGACCCTTTAAAAAGCAAGCAGCTTCATAAGGGGCTCAAGCAATTAGCTGAAGAAGGGGCGGTGCAAGTGTTTTTCCCTCTTCATAACAATGACGTGATTTTAGGTGCTGTGGGTACTTTGCAGTTTGATGTGGTGGCGCACCGCCTAAAGCATGAGTATGGGGTTGAGTGCGCCTATGATGTTATTAATGTGGCCACTGCGCGATGGATAGAAGCAGATAGCCAAAAAGATTTAGACGCCTTCCGACGCCGCGCAGAGCAACAGCTCGCAATTGATGGCGCAGAACACCTTACCTATTTGGCGCCCACACGGGTTAACTTGCAACTTACTGAAGAACGACACCCAGAAATTCGTTTTCGCGAAACGCGGGAAATTTAAAAGAGGCATGGCATGAGCTACCTCGCCGTTACGGTTGGTGGTATAGGGCTTTTTTTGTGGGGAATGTGGCTTATAACCGATGGGTTAAGGCAGGCTGCAGGCCCTGCGCTTGATAAAATCTTTACTTCATGGACATCCACGCGCTTAAAAGGGCTGTTAGCAGGGACCTTGCTAACAGCTGCTGTGCAATCTTCTAGCGTAGTCACAATGGCCATTATTGGCTTTGCTAATGCTGGCATTATTAGCTTTCAGCGTGCTGTGTGGATGATGTTTGGGAGTAACCCTGGTACCACCGTGACGGCATGGATTGTGGCGTTAGTGGGGTTTAAGTTTAAGATTGATCTTCTTGCCCTGCCTATTATCGGCGCAGGCGCCATGCTGCGTTTGGTGGGGTTTTCTGAACAATATAAGTCATTGGGCGTGGCCCTCACTGGATTTGGGCTTTTGCTTTTGGGTATCGAGGTACTCTCCACTGGGCTTGGCGAACTCAGTAATGAAGTCAGTTTTGAGCAAGAACACAATTTATTGGTGATGGTGTTCATTGGTATTGTTTTGGCTTCAATTATTATGAGTTCTGCTGCACCAGTGGCCTTGGTGCTTACCGCTTTAGCGGCGGGAAACATCAATATGGTGGACGCTGCTGCCGTGGTGATTGGAGCCAATATGGGAACTTCATTTAAATCCCTATTGGTGATGCCAGGAGCCACCAGTAATGGAAAACGCTTAGCCGCTGCTCATGTGTTCTTTAATGTTTTTACGGGCATAGTATTTACCTTATTTATTACGCCTTTACTTGGGTTAATGTACTGGCTAGGCAGTCTGGTGGGCGCAGGCGATAACCCGGTAATTTTAATGGCCATTTTTCATACTATTTTTAATGTGGGTGGTGTGATCTTAATGTGGCCCATCGAGCCCTATATGAGCCGCTTTTTAATCGCGCGTTTTCGTGATCCAGAGCGGGAAAAAGTATCGCTGCAATTCTTGGATGAAAGCGTCATTACTGTACCTAGCACCATCTCTACTGCGCTAAAGCAAGAATATGCAAAATTATTAGAAGCCATTCCTGAGGTGTTGGCGCAATTGCCATACCGAGTCGCGCCGGCGGAACAATGGCGAACAGAAGACGAAGCGCGTGAGCGAAAAATTGCCGCGATAGGCGAGTTTTTAACGCAAGCGGGGCGCAGCCAAGTGCCCGATGACATCTCGCAGGATTTGGCGTTGGGCTGGAATATTTACCATAACTTGTCGTTGATAGAAACGGATATTGGGCAGCTGCGCAATTTGGTGGGTGAATGGCCACAAGGCTCGCAGAATGAACAAGCCATGGCCTTACTTACTCAGTGGCTAAAGCAGCTTGCGGCTCATCTTGAGCACGTATGGTTGCATAAAGAGAGTGCGTCGTTGGCAATTTGGCAAGAAGCGTATGTAATAACAAAAAATCAATTATTGCGAAAAGGATTATCAGGCGCGATGAGCCGAGAGGCGCTTGATGTTGCGTTGCAATCTTGTAGCGTATCGCGTCGCATGGCGGAACAATGGTTGCGGACTTACGTGGTATGGATGCAGTTAGCCAATGGTGAGCAAGAAGAAGCTGAAATCGAGTCTTCTGCAGGGTAAGTTCGCATCTTAGTGCGTTAACTATTACCCTGTAGAGCTTTCTTTACGCTGTAGGAACATGTAATGCTTTATACGCGCTTACTTATGTTGTTCGATAATTTTACCCTAGCGCTGCTGGCGGTAATTACCTTGGCTACCTTGCTGCCCCCTATGGGTGTCGGCGTTCCCTTTTTTGAAAACCTAACCTATATCGCTATCGCGTTATTATTCTTTTTTCACGGTGCTAAATTGCCGCGCTCGGCGGTGGTGGCTGGGGTAACCCATTGGCGGCTGCACTTATTGATTTTTGCTTTCACTTTTGTTGCTTTCCCCGTTCTTGGTTGGTTATTAAAGCCGTTTTTAGCGCCTTTAGTGAATGACCAATTATATATGGGGGTGCTTTTTTTGTGTGCGTTACCTGCCACGGTACAATCGGCTATTGCCTTTACCGCCATGGCGCGCGGTAATGTGGCGGCAGCGGTGGCCAGTGCTTCTGCTTCAAGTTTGATTGGTATCTTTTTAACTCCCCTATTAGTGAACCTAATGCTGGATGCGCAAGGCAGTGCGGGTTCGTTTTGGGAGGCCGTGTGGGCGATTGTAATTCAGCTCTTAGTGCCTTTTGTGGGCGGGCAGGTAGCGCGTCGTTGGATTGGTGATTGGGTGCAGCGCCATGGTGCTAAATTAAAGTACATCGACCAAGGGTCCATTTTGCTGGTGGTGTACACCGCTTTTGGTGCCGCCGTAGTGGAGGGGCTTTGGCATACGGTAACTTATACAGAGCTAGCGGGCTTGTTTGTGTTGTGCTGTATCTTGTTAGCTGTGGTATTGGTGTTAAGCACAAACATCGCGAGGCGCTTAGGGTTTAACAAAGAAGATGAAATTACCATTGTCTTCTGTGCTTCCAAGAAAAGCCTAGCGACAGGTGTGCCAATGGCGAAGGTGATTTTTGCCACGCATCTAGTGGGCCCTATGCTGTTACCTTTAATGATCTTCCATCAATTGCAGCTCATGGTGTGTGCAGTGTTAGCACAGCGTTACGCGCAGCGTCCAGAAACAGAGTAACGATATGGAGTTTTATTGTTGCGCTTGGTTGGTAAGAGTGGCTACTAAGGTAGCCACTCGATGAATGTTAGTCGCCGCAGGCGTCGCCAAAATCCATGCAAAGTGGGACGTCGTTGGTGATTAGCTACACCTAGCGAGCGGTAATCGGCTGCTAGGTGTATTGAAAGAGTGAAGCGTTAGGGTATGACTTAAAACCCATTCACAGGTCTCGTAACTCCTGCCCCACTACCCGATGTGTCTTCATTGGCTGGCTCATCGAGTAGGTGTTTCAGCGAGTTCTTGTGGCGAGTATTTACATAAACAACCTCGTAGCTTTCGGCTGCGGCGGCATTTTTATAGGTAATGCGGAGTAAGCGGTGTGGGCCGGGTGCTGTTTTTCCCATTTCGATTTCATCTGCTTTTTTAGGTAGTTTGCCCAAAATGACTCGGCCATTTAAAGGGGCATTGGCATCTACTGCGGCAAGTTCTTCTTTGTTGCACGCCATGAAGACCTCACTGGGCTGTAAGCTAGCAAAGTTGCCACCAACATACTGGGCTTGGCCATTAGTAGATGCGCCTAACCAAGTGCAGTTTTTTAGTTCTAAGCGTTGGCTGCCATCTACTTTAACCGCGGTAGCAAAATCAGAATGCTGATCTTCGCGGTTATAAAAGAACCAACCAGCTTCACTCACCACACCAATGGGAGTGACAAAGGCACCCCGAATTAAGCTGCTACCACTACTTCTGCGACCATCAAGTATCGTTTCTTGTTGGCCATCAAGCGAAATAGCAATGAGTTTTTCGTTGATTTCCCATAATAGCTGGTTGCCAGCGTCCACTAAAAAATCACCTAGGGTGGTAGGCTCGCTTGTCTCGTCAAGAATTGAGCCACCCTTATGCCAAATGGTTTCCCACCCAATATTTCCTGGGGTGGTAGTGATTTTATGCAGAAAGGTTTGGAGCTTTATATCGAGCGGGTTAGAAGGGTTGCCACCACCCAGTAGCGCGCCTATTCCTCCATCGCCTGCCGCTAAATAGAGAGTGTCGCCATTTTTGCTCACCGCAAGCCCTGCTTGGTTAGGGCTAAACATAGCTAGGCCACTTGTTATTAAACTCTCACCGTCGCTATTTTTGAGTCGGTGAAGTTTCCCAACTTCTCCCTGTTGACCGTATTCATAAAACCACAATGTGGTAATGACAGTCATACTATCGCCAGAGCTATTCTTTTCAGGCACTGCTAAAACAGTGCCGTTGTTCAGCGGATAGATACCGCTGATATTGCTGGTGAACATATCGCCGTCTTGTACTAGCACGACGTTGCTGTTGTCACTGGCGTTTGGTATGCATCTGGCTTGGGTTAATTGTGTGTTTTCAACGAGTGCCAAACAGTCGTCTTGATTTTGATCGGCTATTAACCACCCAAAAGGGCCATCGGTTTTTGTGTGAGTCAATGGGGTTTGTACGCTAAATCCCTCGCCAAACTTTTTCGCTGGCTCGGTGGCATCTGTGTCGAGGGTAATCAGTTTGTACTGATGTTTGGTAGCAGTATCTTCTTTGGCGGGGTAAACGTATTGGGATTTCTCAGGCTTAGCTAGGTTAAACGCCACCATTTGATGAAGCGCTTCCGTTTCTGGTTTTTCATTAGAAACCTGCACGGGTTCGTGGTTGTTATTGATGTTAATTTTCATTAGTTCAGCGGGCAGTGGGATGAGTGATAAATCTCCTTGAACATAAGCGACGTTATCAATTTGATAATTGCTTACAGTGCCATCGCTAGCGTCTACCGCTGCGCTGTGTAATGCGAGTGGAAAGATAGATGAGCTCACTAAAGCAGGTAGTGAGAGATTGCCATCGCGAATGGTGGTGGTATCGCTACTTGGATCGTAAGCCATCAGCCGCGGTTTGGCAAAAACAGGAAAGTCGTTAGGAATATTGTTAGACGGCGGCGTGTCAATATACAGCAGGGGGTAGCTTTTACCCGCATCGTTTGAAAGGCCATCGAGAGTAGGTAAGCTCGTAGTCGTGGGAATCTTGTCTGTAATACTGTTGTTTGAGCCAGAGCCATTAGAGTTGTTGTTGGTTGCCCCACTGCCACCACCACCGCAAGCCAGTAGAGCTGTGCTACACGTTATTACTAAGCTAGTTTTGAGCAGCATTTTCATAAGGTTATCCTGTGTTTTTGTTAGTAGATGCCTTACAACATACTGCTGTTACCTTACAAACGACTTACATTTGCTATGTTTTGATAGCAATTACTCCCTTGGCAGGGATCTTTTTTTTAAAACAGTTTTATCTTGACAGTTTTCTTGCTGCCAACTACTTTCTAACGACCGTTAGAAAGTAGTTGGAGTGCGTTGTGACGCCTAAAAAAGTAGCGTTAGTGATTGGTGCTGGCGATGCCACTGGCGGCGCCATTGCCAAACGTTTTGCACGTGAAGGCTATGTGGCCTGTGTTACCCGACGACATGTTGAAAAACTCGAGCCTTTGCTTAGCGAGATACGTGAGGCTGGTGGCGAGGCATTTGGGTTTGGTTCTGATGCTCGCCGTGAAGAGGAGGTTAATGAACTCATCAAGCATATCGAAGAGACCATAGGTGCTATCGAGGTGTTTGTGTTCAATATTGGTGCAAACGTTCCTTCAAGTATTCTTAACGAAACGCCGCGTAAGTTTTTTAAGATTTGGGAAATGGCCTGCTTTGCTGGTTTTCTAACGGCTCAAGCCACAGCGCAAAAGATGGCTGAACGACAGCGGGGCACGATTATCTTTACTGGCGCTACCGCAAGCACTCGTGGAGCTGCTGGTTTTGCAGCGTTTGCCAGTGCTAAGCATGGACTTCGCGCTTTAGCACAAAGTATGGCCAGAGAGCTTGGGCCCCAGAATGTTCATGTGGCGCATGTCATTATAGATGGCGCCATTGATAGTGCTTTTATTCGCGAAAACGTAGCGGATGTTTATGCTAAAAAAGAGCAGGACGGTATTTTAAATCCTGAGCATATTGCTGATACTTATTGGTATCTCCATAACCAGCCGAGAGATGCGTGGACGTTTGAGCTAGATCTACGTCCGTGGATGGAAACTTGGTAATTTCATGTGAATAAAAAGGAAAAAGGTGATGACAAAAGCAGTTGAATTTTATTTTGATGTAGGCAGCCCAGCGGCATATTTAGCCTGGACTCAGCTCCCCAAGCTGTGTATTGATACTGGTGCAGAGCTTGTTTACAAGCCTATATTATTGGGTGGAGTGTTTAAAGAAACAGGCAATTCGCCACCTATCAGTGTGCCCGCTAAAGGTAAGTGGATGCTGGCTGATTTAGCACGCTTCGCTAAATTTTATGGCGTGCCGCTTAATTTTAACCCGCACTTTCCTATTAATACGTTGTTTTTGATGCGTGCAGCGGCTGCATTAGTCACCGCTGAACCAGAGCGTTTTGAAGCGTTTCTAACCGCTGTTTTTACTGCAATTTGGGTTGATAAAAAAGATATGGGGGATCCCCAGGTTACTGCAGAAGTATTGACAGAAGCAGGGTTTGATCCTCAAACGTTAGTAGAGCTAACACAGCAAGATACCACGAAAGAAGCGTTAATAAAGCTTACTGCAGAAGCCGTCCAGCGCGGGGTATTTGGTGCACCTACTTGCTTTGTGGGTGATGAAATGTTTTTTGGCCAAGATCGTATGGATTTTATCCAACGAGCCTTGCAGTAACCTTGTCAACGTAAGTAATGAGCCAATCTAAACATAAGTCTAACACCCGTGAGCGTATTGTTACGCAAGCGGGTAGCTTAGCGAAACAGCAAGGTTTTGGCACCGTTGGGGTGGACGCACTGATGGCTGCTGCTAACTTAAAAGGGGGCAGCTTTTATTATCATTTTCCTAAAAAAGAAGCGTTACTCACTGCGATTGTGATGCATGAAATCCAAGCTTCCCGAGCGTGGTTAACCGAACAGGGAGAGGCCTCTAAGGAGGCACTACAGCAGCGCTTAACACAGTATTTGAGCCAAGAGCATGTGCGAAACACTGGAAAAGGGTGCGTACTGCCAGCATTAAGTACAGAAGTTGCGCGGGCTGAGGCCGAAACCCAACAAGCTTATGCGCAGGAATTGCGCAAGCTTGTAAAAGATATAGAGCGTATTTTTGATAAAAATCATGTTAGTTGGCCTGCTATTGCCATGTGTGTCGGTGCATTGGTCGTGGCACGCGCCATGCCAGCGGGTGATGAGCGCGAGCGATTACTGTCGGATTGCGTACAGCAGTTGATGGTGATGCTTAATTAAACATGTTTAATACTCAGGTCGTTGGCTCATGGGCATCTCACATAAATCTTCGATAATACAGCTGCCGCAGCGTGGTTTACGTGCCACACAGGTGTAGCGCCCGTGCAATATCAACCAGTGGTGAGCATCGCGTTTGTATTCGGCGGGTATCACTCTGTCTAAGCGCTTTTCTACTTCGAGCACGGTTTTGCCAGGGGCAATGCGAGTACGGTTGGAAACACGGAAAATATGGGTGTCCACCGCAATGGTGGGATGACCAAAGGCAGTATTGAGCACCACATTGGCGGTTTTGCGTCCCACCCCAGGTAGCGCTTCTAAATCCTTGCGATTATCGGGCACTTGGCTGTTGTGCTTATCCATCAAAATCTTGCAGGTCTTAATCACGTTTTCGGCTTTGGTGTTAAACAGGCCAATGGTTTTAATATATTCCTTAAGGCCATCCACGCCGAGGGCATAAATGGCTTCGGGAGTGTTGGCCACAGGAAACAAGATATCAGTGGCTTTGTTAACGCCCACATCCGTGGCTTGAGCCGATAAAATTACGGCAATCAAGAGCTCAAAGTCACTGCTGAAATTGAGCTCGGTGGTGGGGTTGGGGCGTTGCGCCTTTAAGCGCTCAAATATTTGAATACGTTTTTCTTTATTCATGGTTTAACTATCAAGTGAAAGTCCGTGGGCTTGCATGGCTTGCTCAAGATTACGTTGTGCTTGGGCATTGGCAGTGGCGAGCTTAGTGAGCTCAAGTTGCCACTGGCGAATCGCGTTGGTGTCGTTGTTTTCTACCGCTGTTTGATAAGCAGTTTGGCCATCCGCCAAGGCAATAGCTGCGGTGGCAGCGGCTTTTTTTAACTCGCCCAAGCTAGGACCGGTGGCGGCCATATTCGCTTTAGCTTCTTCCATAAGTGCCGTCGCCTGAGCTCGCGCTTCTTCGGCTTCAACAGCTAACTGAGCAATGAGTTTTTCTTGCGCACTGTAATCACCGGGCTGGTGTTTTTGTGCGCGCGCCAAAGCGGCACGGGCTTGTTTGTGTTGGTTGTGCAGTAAGTTATAGCGGGTTTTTGCTTGTTTGAGCGCTTGTTCTTTATCGGCTTGTGGCGTTGGGCTTGGCTGTTGGTTAGCCAAACGTTGGCGCCGCGCTTGGCGTTTAGCTTCTTTTTCGGCCTCAATGCGAGCCAAACGTGTGTTGCGGTTATCGTAGCGGTGGCGATACTGCTGTGCTCTTTGCTCACGCTGTTCTAAGGTGAGCGGAATCGGGTTGTCCTCAATAATATCGATACAATCCACAGGGCAGGGCGCCACACACAGTTCGCAGCCTGAGCATTCATCTGCAATCACGGTGTGCATCAATTTTGCTGCACCCAAGATGGCGTCCACGGGACAAGCCTGAATACATTTGGTGCAGCCAATGCATTCGTCTTCACGAATAATAGCCACGCGAGCTTGGGGGTAATGAGTGCCGCGGGATGTATCTAAAGGAATAACAGGCTGCCCTAAAATTTGTGTAAGCTTAGCTAAGGTGTCTTCGCCACCAGGGGGGCAGCGATTATACAGCGCTTCGCCGGCGGCCATGGCTTCGGCATAAGGCAAACAGCCCTTGAAACCGCATTGCTCGCATTGCGTTTGCGGAAGGGCGTCGTTTAAAAGTGAAATCAGTTGCTTGTTGCCACTACTCATGAGGCTCTTGGTTTTCCTTTGGTGTGGGCGGTGGATTGTGGCGCGCCAAGCGATAAGGCGCCACTAACAGTGCCACGGCCAGCAAAACAATGAAAAAACCAAATGATAACATGTTGGCCTCTTGGTTGGGCGTATGAAGGCTGATATTGCAAGGGTTAATAAGGACAGTGTGCAGGGCTTGAGTAAAACTCTCAAGTAAGGCTTTTGGCGTCCAATATCAAGCCCCAGATTGAAGAAGCTGCTACATTGATAAACATTAAAAAATGAAAATAACAAGCACAAACCACAAGGAGCACCCATGAAATTTGATGAATATCGCCAGCTTGATGGCGTGGCCATGGCCGAGGCTGTGGCAAGCAAAGAAGTAACAGCGCAAGAATTACTCGAGGTAGCCATTGCACGAGCCGAGGCTGTGAACCCCATTTTGAATGGGTTGGTCACGCCTTTGTATGACGAGGCGAGAAAAGCAGCGGCGGACAAACTCGGTGGCCCCTTGGCTGGTGTACCTATGTTAGCCAAAGATTATTTCCAGGAAATGGCAGGCGCACCTCATTTTATGGGTAACGAGGGGTTGAAAAAGCTCAATAATATTGCCCAAGAGGATTCGGAGCTAGTCAGCCGTTGGCGCAAAGCGGGGTTGGTGATTTTGGGCCGTACCAGCACGCCAGAGTTTGCCATTAAAGGAGTGACAGAACCCAAGGCTACGGGGATTACCCGCAATCCGTGGAATATCAATCATACCCCTGGTGGCTCTTCGGGTGGCTCGGCTGCTTTGGTGGCGGCAGGTGTGGTACCTGTGGCAGGCGCTAACGATGGGGGCGGGTCAATTCGTATTCCAGCGGGAGCTTGTGGTTTATTTGGGTTAAAGCCAGGGCGCGGGCGCGTGCCATGGGGCCCAAGCATGGTAGAAGCCATGCATGGCATGGCCATTAACCACGTGGTGACGCGCTCTGTGCGTGATAGCGCTGCTTGGTTAGATGCGGTTCATGGCGAAGAGCTAGGGAGCCTAGCGCAATTGGCTAAGCCAGAGACTTCTTTTCTTGCTGCTACGCAAGCTGCGCCGGGCAAGTTGAGAATCGCTTTTAGTACCCGTTCACCCATTAATACGCCCGTGGATGCAGAAGCGGTAAAAGCGGTGGAGCATACGGTTAAGTTGCTCACAGACTTGGGGCATCAGGTAGAAGAAGCGGAGCCGCGCATTAACGGTGAAGACATGATGCGCGAGTGGTTGCGCATGTGGTTTGTAAACTGCGCGGTAACGGTAGAACAAGCGCGCGCCTTGGGTGTAAAGGACCAAGATTTTGAAACCGATACCCTGGTAATGGCAGCGGTGGGTGCAGATATTAAAGGTACAGATTATGTAAAGGGTTATTACCAAGTACAGCAATACGGCCAAGCCTGGGATGCCTTTATGCAGCAGTACGATTTGTGGTTAACGCCTTCCTTGGGTATGCCACCTGCGCAGATAGGCGCACTCAATACTCCGGCCCTGCAACAAAAAGCCGCTGGGTTAGCATTAAAAGTGGGCGCGGCCACCTTAATTCGGCGTAGCGGCTTGCTAGAACAAATGGCCATGGAAAATTTGAAGTACACACCCTTTACCCAGCTTGCCAACGTCACAGGTACGCCAGCCATGTCGGTACCCTTGCATTGGTGCGAGAATGGTTTGCCCCTCGGTGTACAGTTTATGGGAACCCATGGCGATGAAGCGAAATTGCTAAGCTTAGCTGCTCAACTAGAGCAGGCGCAGCCATGGTTTCACCGCGTGCCGCCTGAGTTATAAGGGGTAAATAATAGTGCCAACGCGCCACCTTTTTGGTGGCGCTTTTTCTTTGCCTTGGTTAAGGTTAGCGAGAACTTTCAGCAACAAGGCTTATTCATGTTTGCAAACAACAGAGTATTTTTTATCTCTGCCAGTATTATCTTCTTATTGGTGCTTGTGGGCGCCTTCCTCCCTGAGCAATTTGCTAATGTGGCCAATCAAGCACAAGCCTATGTGGGGCAGTATTTTGGTTGGTTTTATTTAGCATCGATATTTTGTTTTGTGGTGTTTTTGTTATATCTCGCCTTCGGCAAATACGGCAAAATTCGCTTAGGGCCGCAAGATAGCACCCCAGATTTTAGTTTTTTTTCTTGGATTAATATGCTGCTTTCTGCGGGGTTTGGGGTGGGCTTGGTGTTTTATGGCATGGCTGAACCCATGATTCATTACCTTGGGCCGCCCCATGGTATGGCGGAGGCCAGCAGTACAGAAGCCATGCACTTAGCCATGCAGTACAGCTTTTTTCACTGGGGCTTAAACCAGTGGGCCGCCTTTGCCTTGGTGGGCTTGATTGTGGCTTTCTTTCAGTTCCGCAAAGAGCGCCCTGGGCTTGTTTCTAATATGGTGGAACCCGTACTGCGTAACGTAAAGTTCCAACGCCCAATTTTGGATGGTTTAGACGTACTCGGTGTGGTGGCCACTGTGGTGGGCATGGCCACCTCTATCGGTTTAGGTGTGCTACAGGTGAATGGTGGCTTATCTTACGCCTTTGGCTTTAGCGATACCTTTATGGTGAAGCTCGCTATTCTTGGCTTGATGTTCGTGTGCTACATGATGTCGTCACTTACGGGCTTGGATAAAGGCATTAAAATTCTCAGTAACTTTAATATGGGTCTGGCCATGGCCTTTTTGGTGTATTTGCTTTTTAAAGGGCCCACCATATTTATTTTAGAAGGATTTATTCATAGCCTTGGCGGTTATATCAGTAGTTTTGTGAAGTGGTCCTTAACGGTGCCCCCTGAAGAAGACGGTGCTTGGATGAACCAGTGGACTTTCTTCCTCTGGGCGTGGGTGATTGCGTGGTCACCATTTGTGGGTACCTTTGTGGCGCGTATTTCCCGTGGACGCACTATTCAAGAGTACGTGATGGGCGTGCTCGTAGTGCCGCCATTATTGGCCTGCGTGTGGATTGCTATTGTCGGTGGCACTGCGTTTGATATGCAAATAAACGGCGTGGCGCCGCTTGCGGACAATGTGGCTAAAAATATCACTCATGCCATGTTCGATATGTACGCCTATATGGACTTTACCGTGATACTATCTGCATTAACGCTATTGTTAGTGTTCACCTTTTTGGTGACCTCAGCAGATTCGGCTTCTTATATTGTGTCGCAAATGACAGATAATGGTTCGCTCAATCCGCCCATGTATAAGCGCGTTACCTGGGGTATTCTACTCTCTGCCATTTGCTTAACCCTGTTAGCCACGGGTGGGCTCAGTGCACTACAAACCGCTTCTTTACTGGTGGCACTGCCCTTTGCGGTGGTGCTCTTTATCATGATGTGGGTATTGATGCGCGAATTGGCCGAAGATAGAAAGCAGATGCTTTATGACCTGTACCATCGTAACGAAGGTACTCCTGTGGGGGCGGATATTTTTGAGGCCGATGAAATTACCACGCCGCCAGTGGAAGAACGCATTAAGCGCCGTATGGTGGTGACAAACCCGCGTTTGAAATAAAATAATTGTATTTAGCGCACATTCAGTGCTGTTTGTTGCCCGTATCAGCTTTGCTATGCGGGCAATCTTGATAACGGAGAAACCAAGGTGAGCAACGACCGCGTTATAATTTTTGATACCACCCTGCGTGATGGCGAACAAAGCCCTGGCGCATCCATGACCAAAGAAGAAAAAATCCGTATTGCCAAAAGCTTAGAGCGCTTAGGTGTGGATGTGATAGAAGCAGGGTTTGCAATCGCGAGCCCTGGGGATTTTGATTCCGTTAAAACCATTGCCGATACCATCCAAGACAGCACAGTGTGCAGCCTTGCCCGTGCCATGGACGCAGATATTGACCGCGCTGCGGAAGCGCTGGCGGGTGCTAACTCTGGTCGCATCCATACTTTTATTGCCACTAGCCCCATTCACATGGAATACAAACTGCGCATTTCCCCCGATGAAGTGGTGGATTATGCGGTGCGTGCGGTAAAGCGTGCGCGTTCTAAGTGTGCGGACGTGGAGTTTTCTTGCGAGGATGCGAGCCGCTCAGAAATCGAATTTTTATGTCGCATTGTGGAAGCCGCCATTGATGCTGGCGCGCGCACCATCAACCTTCCCGATACTGTGGGCTACGCCATCCCAGAACAATATGCAGCATTGGTGCGTGAGTTGCGTGAACGTGTGCCGAATTCCGATAAAGCTATTTTCTCGGTGCACTGCCATAACGACTTGGGGCTAGCCGTGGCTAACTCTTTAGCGGCGGTGGCTGCTGGCGCGCGCCAGGTGGAATGCACCATTAACGGTTTGGGTGAGCGTGCAGGTAACGCGGCTCTAGAAGAAATCGTAATGGCCATTAAAACCCGCCACGATGCCCTCGGCGTACACACCAACATTAATACGCCGCATATTCTGAGCACCTCGCGCATGGTTTCAAGTATTACCGGTTTCCCTGTGCAGCCGAACAAAGCCATTGTGGGTGCTAACGCCTTTGCCCATGAGTCGGGTATTCACCAAGATGGCGTGCTGAAACATCGCGAAACCTACGAAATCATGACCGCGCAAGATGTGGGCTGGAACACCAACCGCATGGTGCTCGGCAAGCACTCAGGGCGTAACGCTTTCCGTAGTCGTTTAGAAGCGCTAGGGATTACCTTAGAAAGCGAAAAAGCCTTGAACGATGCCTTTGCTCGCTTTAAAGAGCTTGCGGATAAAAAGCACGAAGTGTTTGACGAAGATATTCAAGCCTTAATGAGCGATGCTGTGGCCAGTCCTGCCAATGAGCATTACCAGCTAGTGAGCTTAGAAGTGAATAGCCGCACGGGAGAAATACCCGTGGCCAAACTGGTGGTCAGTGCTGGTGGTGAAGAGCATCAGCTCGAAGCCTCAGGCTCAGGCCCAGTGGACGCTACCTTTAATGCCATTGAAACCTTGGCGAAATCGGGGGCAAATTTACAGCTGTTCTCGGTAAACGCTATCACCCAAGGGGCAGATTCCCAAGGGGAAGTGACAGTGCGCTTGGAGCTAGGTGGCCGCGTGATGAACGGTAATGGCACCGATACGGATATTGTCATGGCATCGGCGCGGGCGTATTTAAATGCGCTTAATTTGCTGCGTGATAACCAAGTCAAAGCGCATCCGCAGGCCTAGAGATATAACTTTTGGGCGCTCGACGAATGCGTAAATATTGACGTGTGTTGGTGTTAAGCACCGACTTATGTCACTAAGATAAATGCCGGTTTAACGTAAGTTTTCCGGCTTTGTCGTTTTTTGGGGAAAGGAAAGGGTATGAAACGTATTGTTGCACTGGGGTTGCTGCTATTGAGTCCGATGTTAATGGCAGATGAAGATCCCATTAGTAGGCTAAAAGCTATTCAAAACAGTAGTGAGCTTAGCAAGAAAGCTTATGAAAGCGGTAAAGAAGCCATTGTGTTTTGCGGTTATTGTCACGGGGTGGATGGTAATAGTAAACGCAACCGCATTCCTAATTTAGCGGCACAGAATCCTGTTTATTTGTTTTCGGCTTTTGAACAATTTGGTAATGGGCAGCGTACTGACTATGTTATGACAGAGTTAGCGCAGTCCTTGACCTTAGAAGAGAAGGTAAACATTGCGGTTTACTATAGCCAGCAGCAAGTTGCAGTAAAAGAAGCTGAAACGCCAGAAAAGGCAACGGCGGGGCAAGTGGTTTACGAGAAGCACTGTCAAAAATGCCATGGTAGCGAAGGGTTGGGCGCTGAAAATATTCCTCGGTTGGCAGGGCAGCCCATGGAGTATGTTCGTCGCACCTTAACCGCTTTTCGCGATAAGGACCCACGGCGCCATAGTGAGGTGATGCGATTTGTGGCTGAGCGTTTAAGCGATGAAGAGATAGAGGGTATCGCCAACTACTTACAAACACTGAACCCTTAATTAAAGGCTGCTCACCTGATTGGGGTGAGCAGCAATTCTTCAAGTTACTAGTTCTGCTAGTTGGGTTAAAGCCCTTTCACGGTGGACGTGCTCGTAAAAATCACAGGTGAAAATCACCTCATCTGCTTGCGTGCTTTCTATAAGTATTTTAAGTTTTTTGCTGACCGTGTCGGGGCCGCCTATGAGCGCCTCACCGTACATGCTTAAAATGGCATGTTTCTCTCTTGGGTGCCATAAGGCATCCATATCGTCCACAGGCGGCTTCATGCGCAAACCCTCGCCGCGAATTAACGCCAAACCACGCTGTAGCGCTGTTGTGGCTAAGTACTCAGCTTCGCTATCAGTGGGAGCGAGTAACAAAGGCGCAGCCACCATAACGTGAGGTTTATCCAGAAACTCGGAGGGCTGAAAATTATCGCGATACACCTTGAGCGCTTGGTGTAATAGCGCCGGTGCAAAGTGAGAAGCAAAAGAGTAGGGCAAGCCGCGCATGGCTGCGAGTTGCGCGCTGAATAAGCTAGAACCCAGCAACCAAATAGGTACGCGCGTATTAGTGCCAGGGCGGGCAAATAACCGTTGGCCGGGTTGCTCTGGGCCGAACAGCTGCTCAAGCAGCGCTACTTGTTCGGGGAAATCATTCACGTTGGTGTCGTTGTGGCGACGCAAAGCGCGTAATGTTAGGCGGTCGCCGCCGGGTGCACGGCCTAAGCCTAAATCAATGCGGCCCGGATAAATGGTGGCCAAGGTCCCAAAATTTTCTGCCACCACCAAGGGAGCATGGTTGGGTAGCATGACGCCGCCTGCACCTACGCGAATGGTATGGGTGGCGGCAGCAATATGGCCAATCAGCACAGCGGTGGCAGCACTGGCAATGCCATCCATATTATGGTGTTCGGCAAGCCAAAAGCGCTTATAGCCTAAACGCTCGGCGGTTTGCGCTAGTGCAACCGCATTGCTAATAGCCTCAGCCTCAGTGCCCGTATCGGTCACTGGGGCTAAATCCAAAACAGAATATTCAACAGAAGATAAAACAGACATAGAAAATCCTAATCGGCTAAGCACCAACGGATGGTTTCGCCCCCTTGCCAGGGAGTGAATTCCACCCCAGCGATATGCTGCGTGGCGGGGATTTGCCAATCTTTCTTGATGAGGGTTACGGTGTCGTTATGTTCCGGCAAACCATAAAAGGCAGGGCCAAATTGGCTTGCAAAAGCCTCTAGTTTATCTAGTGCACCATGGGTGTCGAAAAAGTGCGCATACAAGGGCAATGCCGCGGGTGCGGAATAACAGCCAGCGCAGCCGCAGGCCGCTTCCTTAGCATTGCGCGCATGGGGGGCAGAATCCGTGCCCAAGAAGAATTGCGTATGGCCGCTTAATACGGCGGCTTGAATGGCTTCTTGGTGTTCGCGACGCTTCAAAATAGGCAGGCAATAATGGTGAGGGCGCACGCCACCCACTAATAAATCATTGCGATTCAGCATTAAATGCTGTGGGGTAACTGTTGCCGCTGTGAGTCTGCCGTTGGCTTTAACAAAGTCCACCCCTTCCTTAGTGGTTACGTGCTCAAACACGATTTTAAGGGTGGGAAACTGTTCACGAATAGCGCCTAAGTGGCGGTCAATAAAATACTTTTCGCGGTCGAAAATATCGATGTCGCTGTCAGTTACCTCGCCGTGAAGTAACAAAGGAATACCGTGTTTTTCTAATGCCTCATAGAGGGGGAAGATTTTGCTTGGGTCGCTAACACCACTGTCAGAGTTGGTGGTGGCGCCGGCGGGGTAAAGCTTTGCACCGTAAACGATACCGCTAGCAGCAGCGTCAGCAATCTCTTGAGGCTGCATATTATCGGTGAGGTAAAGCACCATTAAAGGCTCAAACTCAACCCCTTCGGGCACCTGGGCCATAATGCGTTGGCGATACGCCTGTGCTTGCGCAAGATTCACCACAGGTGGTGTGAGGTTGGGCATGATAATAGCGCGGCCAAATACGTTAGCGGTGGCAGGCACCGTGCCCGCCAATAGCTCGCCATCGCGTAAGTGTAAGTGCCAATCATCGGGGCGAATAATCGTTAATGTTTGTGTCATATCGGGCTCTTAATTGGATAGGGCTTGGATTAATGGGGCCAAATCGTCGAGGTGTGTGGGGCGTATCACGCGTGCTACTTCCTCGCCGTGGTGCAATAAAATAAGGCTGGGCCACAGCTTTACCTTGAACTCGCGGCCAAGGCGGCGGCCTTTGCCGTCCTCAACAGGGATGTGTTCCACAGCCTGCGTTGCGATAAATTCGCTCACCGCCGCTTGGGCAGCCTGACAGTGACCGCACCAGTCGGTGCCAAAGTTGAGAAGTACCCAATGTGGTGTTTGGGCTAAGGTGTCTCGGCTCGGGGCATCTGCACGGTATTGATACATAGGACTGCTCGCTGTGGAAGAAATATTGTCGTGGCTTAGCGTATCATAGTTGGCCAGAAATGAGGCCGGTGAGCTTTTTTTCAAGCATTTAGTAAGGGTTGTTGGAAAAATACACCGAGCAAGCTTGCTCATTGTGTATAAATCAGCAAGACTTAGCGCCGCTAAAGCACCCAAAGCGGTGAGCAAGGGGAACAAAATGAACCAAGCCACTTTCTTTTGGCATGATTACGAAACTTGGGGGGTGAACCCTCACCAAGACAGAGCGGCACAATTTGCTGGTGTTCGCACAGATGCCGAGCTGAACATCATCGGTAAACCTCTGATGATTTATGCTAAGCCCACGCCGGATTATTTGCCGGACCCTGGTGCTTGCCTCATTACCGGAATCACACCACAGCAAGCTCTTGAAAATGGTCTGCCGGAGGCGGAGTTCATCGCTCAAATCCATGAGCAAATGGCACAGCCTAATACCTGCACCGTGGGGTATAACAGCATCCGCTTTGATGACGAAGTCACTCGCCAAACCTTATTTCGTAACTTTTATGACCCTTATGCCCGCGAATGGCAAAATGGCAATTCGCGTTGGGACTTAATCGATGTGGTGCGCTTGTGCCACGCCTTACGGCCAGAGGGTGTAGTTTGGCCTAAGCGCGACGATGGTGAAACCACTAGCTTTCGTTTGGAAGCCCTTACCGCTGCCAATCAGATAGAACACGGCGATGCCCACGATGCCCTAAGCGACGTGTACGCCACCATTGAGTTGGCTAAGTTAATTAAAAGTGCGCAGCCCAAGCTATTTGAATTTGCCTTGAGCTTGCGCTTTAAAAACACCGCTCAGCAATTGCTGAATTTGCAAACCCAAGCCCCCGTGGTGCATGTGTCGAGCAAAATACCCGCAAGTCGCCACGCCGCTGGCTTTGTGATGCCCCTTGCGGCGCACCCAACCAATCGTAATAGCATTATTGTGTGCGACTTGTACCAGGACCCTAGCGTTTGGTTGCACCAATCAGCAGAAGAAATTATTGCGCGCTTATATACCCCAGTGGATGAATTGCCCGAGGGGGTAGAGCGCCCAGCCCTTAAAGAAATCCGTATTAACCGCAGCCCTATGGTGGCCCCCACCAACGTGTTAGATGATGCCGCATTAGAGCGCCTTGGCTGGGATTTAGACGCTTTCCGTGAGCGTTGGAAGCAAGTGCGCAATACACCTGGCGTGGCAGAAAAAGTGGCACAAGTGTTTGGTCATTCCCCTTGGGCGAGCGATAAACAAGACGATGTGGACCACAGCCTTTATTCGGGTGGTTTTTTAAGCCCCCAGGACAGACGACTGTGTCAGCAAGTCATCCATACTCCGCCCGCTGAATTAGGGCGTTTATTCTTACCTTTTGAAGATGAACGCTTGCCAGAAATGCTCTGGCGCTACCGCGGGCGCAACTACCCCGACACCCTTACCGCCGAAGAAACCGCACAGTGGCAAGCTTTTTGCCGCGAACGTGTGACAGCCGGTGAAGGTCGTAATATTCAAGCTCTACGCAAGGATTTAGCCTTCCGTACCATTGCCGCTCAAACGGAACATGAGCGGGACATCATTTCTGCCATTATTGATTACATTGATGTTGTGGCAGCACAAGTTGGGTTAAATTAATTCACCCCAAGGTTTTGTTATGAACAACACTGTTAAGCAAACGTGGCAGTTTTTAGCCACAGATGGTGATTATCAGGTGCCAGTAAAGGCTTTTATTAACAATGCTGAGGAAGGTTCCAGCGCGTCCATTGTGATGCTGCCCGCACTGGGTGTGAGGGCCGGATACTATGAACCCTTGGCAGAAGCCCTTTACGAGCTAGGGCATCATGTGTATCTGGCGGAGCAGCGTGGCCATGGAGAAAGCGCGTTAACGCCATCGCGAAAAGTGAATTATGGCTTCCGTGAAATGCTAGAGCAGGATATTGCCACCGTGGTGGCCGCGGCACGGGAAAACGCACCCAACCGACCAGTGTATTTACTGGGGCACAGCCTAGGAGGTCACTTAGCGTGCATGTACGCGGGCTGGCGTAATAATAAAGATAAAAATGTGGATGGCGTGATTTTGGCGGCTTGCGCGACCCCATGGCGAGAAGCCTACAGTGGCAGCACTGCTAGGCGTCTTGCTTTTTTGTATCACTTTTTACCAATCAGCCACGGTTTGCTGGGGTATTACCCTGGCCACCGCCTGGGCTTTGGCGGGCGCGAAGCCCGCGGCCTGATGAATGATTGGCGCGAACTCGCACGCACCAATATTTACCGCGCTAAAGGCATGGATGTGGATTTTGAAGCGGGTATCGAACGGTTTAAAGGCAGAATCCTGACATTGCGAATGGAAAATGATGATTTTGCCCCTGCCAATGCCGTTGCCGCAGTGTGGCAAAAATTCAAAAACGCTAAACGCAGCCATCGCCTCTTCGATGAACAGAAGCTCGGCGTTCCCGCCGACCACTTCCGCTGGGCACGCAAGCCCGCAGCTGTGGTGGAAGAAGTGGATGCTTGGCTGAGGCGTTAAAGCTTTTATGTTGGGTGGGCTGACTTTACGCGGTGCCCACTACCTATGGTTTAAAGATAATCTGGGTTAATGGAATATGGGGAACCTTGGTGCCTGAAACTCGCTCGACATAGTAGCTATGAAGAATACTTAAGCAGTAACTTGCGTGATTCTCGTGTCCAACGATATAGCAAGAACATCAAAACTTGAAAACATTGTGCACCCCCTATGGCTAGGCAAAAAACGCGCTATGATGTGAGCACTTTTTTGCAAAGGCCGTTTTCATGCACAGTATTCGCACGCGATTATTCTTAGTTTTTTCTGCCACAGGCATGGTGCTAGTGCTGCTGGCGGCTACGCTGTATCAGCTCAGCTTTGAGCGCAGTTTGGTGGAGTATTTGCAAGAACGCGAACAACAGCGCATGGAAGAGGTGGCGGAGCGGTTAGCAGATTATTATCAACACTATCAGGAATGGCCCACAGCACAGCATGGCAATCATCCGCGCGGGGCGCGCGGTGCTTTGCGTTTACCTCGGCACTTAATTTTATTGGATGAAAGTGGCGAGCGGGTCAGTGGTGAAGTCATAGAAGGGCGCTCGCAACGCAGTTTAGCGGTGGTGCTAAACGACAAACCTGTGGGCACGCTAATTTATCATCCTATGCAAACGGATATTACGGATAGCACCGACAGAGCGTTTCGCCAACAGCAATGGCATTCCTTGGCGCTCACCACCTTGGCGGCGTTAGCGGCGGCACTGTTGGGCTCTTGGTTGTTGGCCCGTCAGTTAGGTGGCCCTTTACGCCGAATGGCTCATCTGACACAGGCCATGGCTCAGGGGGATTATGGCCAACGTTTTCAAACCCACCGCCGTGATGAACTTGGTTTGCTCAGCGAAAGCATCAATCAGCTCGCCCACCATTTAGAAGAAGCCGCCCGTGCCCGTGACCGTTGGTTGGCCGACACGGCGCACGAGCTGCGTACGCCGTTGGCTATTTTGCAGGGCGAGATTGAGGCGTTGGTGGATGGTATCCGCAAGCCCGATCCAGAGCAGCTGATGTCCTTGCAGCAAGAAGTGGTGCATTTGAAGCACTTAGTGGATGATTTACATGATCTTGCCTTGGCCGATGTGGGCAGTTTGCGGTATCGCATGGAAGCGGTGGATTTGGCGCCTTTATTAGAAGAGCAGGTGCGTTTATACAGCCATCGTTTTGAAGAGCAGGGGCTGCATTTTTCAGCCGACATATCATCTAGCTTAATGGTGGAGGGCGATAGCACCCGTTTGCGCCAACTCATCAGCAATTTGCTGAGCAATAGCTTAAATTACACTGATTCGCCGGGTACTGTGCGGCTTGAGGCTAAGGTGTATCAGCGCCAGGTGGTATTAGTGCTTGAGGATTCTGCCCCGGGCGTGGCGGAAGATAAATTGCCACATTTGTTTGAACATTTGTTTCGCGCAGAAAATGCCTCACGCAATCGCCAGTTTGGTGGCTCGGGGCTTGGCCTAGCTTTGGTGCAACGCATTATGCAGGCCCATGGAGCCAGTATTGACGTGCAGCCCAGTGCCATGGGCGGGCTTATGTTTACTTTGCAGTTCAGGGAGCTTGCACAATGACGCTATTGATTATTGAAGATGAACCTAAAATTGCTCAGTTGTTGCAGGATTATTTGCAGCACAGTGGCTATAGCACGCATTGGGAGGCTACGGGTGGTGGCGGCTTGCAGTGGCTGGAAAGTAATCAAGCGGACATGGTGCTACTGGATTTAATGCTACCCGATATGGATGGCCTTGATGTGTGCCGTGAGCTGCGTAAATCTTCGGATATTGCCATTATTATGATCACGGCCAAAGTGGATGAGGTGGATCGCCTTATAGGCCTTGAGCTTGGCGCCGACGATTATATTTGTAAGCCTTTTAGCCCACGAGAAGTGGTGGCTCGCGTTAAAGCTTTGCACCGTCGCTTGGGTACATCACAGCTAGAGGCAACCACTGATTTTAGCTTGGACGAGTCACGTTTAGCCGTGAACTACCAAGGACAAAGCGTGGAGCTTACCACAGTGGAATTTGCCTTGATCAAAAGCCTTGCTGAACGCCCCGGCCATATCCGCAATCGCCAACAATTAATGGATAGCATCTACCAAGATAACCGCATTGTGAGCGACAGAACTGTGGACAGTCATATCAAGAAAGTCCGCCGTAAACTTGCCGACGTGTTCCCCGAAGTGCAGTTTATTCATTCCATTTACGGGGCGGGGTATCGGTTTGAGATTACTGATGCCAATGAGGGGTAGCCCTCGTGCCGAGCGGGCACCACTCAACGAGTTCTAAATTAACTTCATCAGCAATAAGCACTGCGGAATACGCGGAACCGCGTAGGTTCCCGCTACCGAGAGTTCTTAAAAACCACTGTGCCAAGCAAGCTTGCATAAATGATTTCCTTCAGCGAAACCCATGCTGAAGGAAACCATTTATTCCAGCCTATTTATCCTAGCCTCTAAGAGAAATCGGGTGCGGGTGGGGTATGAGAAAGATTGGTTTTGTGCGAGGTTGCTGTTTCGATCTCGTAGCTGCTTTCAAGCAAAGAGCTTACTTAGTGGCACCAACATTCCCCCATTTCCACCAACCCGATTTATCTTAGAGCCACTGCAGGAATGCACGGAGAAATCACTTTTTCGTCTGCATGGGGTTCGCAGACAAAAAGTCATTTCGCAGTGCGTGCTTGCGGTGATATTAATTTAGAACTCGTTGAGTGGTGCCACCCGGCACAAGGGCTGCTTGCCCCTCGGCACAAGAGCCTACGCGGTTCCAGCGCACCCTGCCTGGCGTAAGGGCACAGCAGTAACCTTCTTAATCGGACTTTCAAACCAGCTACCTTGCTCGGCAAGGGCGGCCACTTCGCCCACGTAAAGAATGGCGGGGGCTTGGGCTTGATGCTGTTCGGCCAAGATGGTGAGTTCGCTGAGTTTGCCCACGAGTACGCGTTGGTTCACGCGAGTGCCGTTTTCCACGATGGCCACGGGAGTGTTAGGGTTGCGGCCGTGTGCTAACAGGTTGGTTTCAATATGCGCTAGTTGGCCCACCGACATATAAAACGCCAAGGTTTGACGATCTTGTGCCAAGGCCTGCCAATCGAGGCGGTCGATGGAGCGCTCGCAGTGGCCAGTAACAAAACGTACGGATTGGGCAAAGCCGCGCTGGGTGAGGGGGAAACCAGCATAGCTAGCGCAGGCTGAGGCGGCGGTAATGCCGGGTACCACATCATAGGCAATGCCTTGGCTGCGCAGCCAAGCGACTTCTTCGCCGCCGCGGCCAAAAATCATGGGGTCGCCACATTTAAGGCGTACCACTTGCTCGCCTTTGAGCGCGTGTTCCGCTAGCAATGTATGAATTCCCTCTTGGCTGATGCGTACTTCGCCAGGGCGCTTGGACACATCAATAAACAAAGCATCGCGGCGCGCGTAATCCAAAATTCGCTGATCAACAAGGCCGTCATACACGATGGTGTCCGCAGTCTGAATACGGTGCAAAGCGCGCAGGGTAAGCAATTCGGGCTCGCCGGGGCCGGCACCAACCAAGCTCACATGACCTGTGCGGTGCGAGTTTTTCCCTTGCAGTGCATTTTTAATCAACTGTTTGGCTTTATCTATATGTCCTTCTTGAACCGCTTTGGCAACGCTGCCATCCAGTGCCCAACGTAAAAAATTACGGCGCTCAGGAAACCCCTTGAAACGGTTGCGAATAGGGAGTTTAAAGTTACCAAGCAGCTCTGCTAACGGGCCGAAATGCTCAGGGACTAAGCGCTCGATTTGGCTACGAACTGTGCGCGCTAACTCTGGGGCGTTGCCGCCGGAACTAATGGCCACCATCAGCGGCGATCTATCCACCACAGCAGGCACTATAGCGTTAGACGCATGTTGCTGATCCACCACGTTAATCAACACATGGTTAGCTTGCGCCCAGCGGCGTGCTTGGTCGCGCACCTCTGGTTCTGCAGAGGCCACCATAATCAATAAGTGTCCAGCAAAACTGTCTTCAGTTACCTGCTTGCCCACCCAATTGAGGCGACCTTCCTGTTGCCACTGGGTAAGTTCAGGCGCCAGTTCTGTGGCAATAACGTTCAGTTGAGCGCCTGCAGCAATCAAACGTCGTGCTTTGCGTACAGCCACTTCATCGCCGCCAATAAGCAGGACGGGCGATTTATATAAGTTTGTGAAAAGAGGAAACCAAGCACTGCTAGCTTGATGTGGAAATGGTGTTTTTAAGTTGCTCATTTGCTTGCGTCCTTGATCAATTCAGGTGGCTAGCCTAGCCAAGACATCTGCAAGAGCATAATAAATAGTTATTGTTGTTATATTGCTTTTAGTTATAAGTGATTAGTTTGAATATCTTTTAGTAATAAGCAAATAGATATTATGTATTTTTTCTATTACTAGGCTCTCGCTATGCTGTGGCGCATTAATTGGTCAAGGAAAGTGAAAGCGATGACGTTAACAATAGCTAGACAACAAGAACTGAGAGCTCAGATCGATTCCCTTAGTCAGCAATTAGCTGCGGGGGAGTTAATGTGGGCATCGGGTTATTTTGCTGGTCTCGCCACTGCGGGTGGGCAACTAGCTGCTCCTGCAGCGCCACAGGCTGGCACCAGTGAAACCCTTACCATTTGGTACGGCACCGACACGGGTAATGCTCGTGGCATTGCCACCCGTTTGGCTGATGCTGCCAAAGCCAGGGGCTATACGGTGGAGCTCACGCGATTAGACGAGGTGAAGCCGCGCAATATTACCAAGGTTAAAGCGCTGTTGGTGGTGATTGCCACCCATGGTGAAGGTGAGCCGCCAGAGGATTCTGAAGCTTTTTATCGTTTTATTATGTCGGATCGTGCCCCCAAGCTTGCCGACCTTAAGTTTGCTATCTTCGGTTTGGGCGATTCCTCTTATCCTGATTTTTGCCAAACTAGCCGCGAGCTAGATGCGCGCTTTGCTGAGCTTGGCGCCACGCGTTTGCTTGATTTAGTGGATTCCGATGTGGACTTTGAAACCCACGAAGCAGGCTGGCGCGAACAAGCATTAGAAAAAGTGGAACCTGTACTTGGCGCCAAGAGTGGTGGCCAACCAGAGCATTTAAAGCTGGTGAGCAGCACGCCCGCTTTTGACCGTCAAAACCCCTTCCAAGCTGAAGTGTTAGAACGTTCAGCGCTCACCGTGAGCCCTTCCAATAAGCAGGTGGCGCACCTTGAGTTGCTGCTTGAGGATAGCGGCTTAACTTATTTGCCTGGGGATTCCTTAGGTGTATGGGTGGAAAACGACAAGCGTTTAGTGGATGAAGTGATTGAGCTCATCAATGCCGACCCTAACACCTTGGTCACCCGTGATAATAAAGAGCAAGCCCTAGCCGATTGGCTCACCAAGGATTTAGAAATTACCCAAGTGGTGCGCCCCTTTGTGGCGGCTTGGGCTGAGTTATCGGGCTCAACAGAGCTGGCAGCGTTGCTTGAAGACCGCGAGGGCTTGCAAGCCTGGGCAGAAGTGCGCCAAGTGCCCGATGTGATCAAAGCTTACCCCGCAGAAGCCACCGCACAGCAGCTAGTGGACGCCTTGCGCCGTATTGCGCCGCGCTTGTATTCCATCGCCTCAAGCCCCCTCGCTAGCGAGGACGAAGTGCACCTCACCGTTCGTTTAGAAGGTGGCGAAACAGCAGACGGGTTGCGTGCGGGTTGTGCTACTTGGCAACTTCTCAACCGCGTGGCCGTGGGTGATACCTTGCCCGTGTACATTGAGCCCAATGATCGTTTCCGCTTACCCGAAGAAGGCCATAAGCCTGTGATTATGGTGGGTCCAGGCACGGGGGTGGCTCCTTTCCGCGGCTTTTTACAGCACCGCCAAGAGCTAGGCCATGAGGGCCGTAACTGGCTCTTCTTTGGTGAGCAACACAAACGCACGGATTTCCTCTACCAAATTGAATGGCAGCGCTTTTTGCGTGATGGCGTGCTCGATCGCCTCACAGTGGCGTTTTCTCGGGATCAAGCAGAGAAAATTTATGTTCAGCATCGCCTGCTAGAGCAGGGTGCCGATGTGTACCAGTGGCTTGAAGATGGCGCTCACTTTTATGTGTGCGGTGATGGCCAAGGCATGGCCGAGGATGTTGAACAAGCGTTAATCAGCATTGTGAAAGAGCACGGCGGTAAAACTGAAGAAGCCGCGCGTGAATATGTAGAGAAGTTGCGCCAAGAGCGCCGTTACCAAAAGGACGTCTATTAATGTCGGAATTGGATTTAGAACAGTTAAAACGTGATAGCCGTGGCTTGCGTGGCACCATTGCAGAAAGCCTAGAGGATGATACCACGGGCGGTATCGCTGAGATTGATTTACCTTTGCTTAAGTTCCACGGGCTTTATCAGCAAGATGACCGTGACCTACGAGCAGAGCGCCGCGAGGCACGTTTAGAGCCCTTACATTCGTTCATGATTCGCATCCGTTTGCCCGGCGGTGTGGCCACTAATGAACAGTGGCAAGCCATTGATGCCCTGGCTGATGAAGTGGCTAATACCACCTTGCGCATTACCACCCGCCAAACCATTCAGTATCACGGCGTGTTTAAAGAGGATTTGCGCACTCTAATGCAGCGTTTGGATTCGGTGAATTTAGATTCCATCGCCGCCTGCGGGGACGTGAACCGTAACGTGGTGTGCCACGTACAGCCGGATGCTAGCCCAGTGCACGAACAAACCCTAAATGGTGCGCGGGAAATTAGCCGCTATTTCTTGCCCAAAACCCAAGCCTGGCGTGAAATTTGGGTGGATGGCAAGCGCGTGGATGCCGACGTGAACGAAGAAGAAACCTTCTACGGCGATGTGTATATGCCACGTAAGTTCAAGATTGGCATTGCTTTACCCCCCGTCAATGATATCGACGTGTACAGCCAAGACCTTGGTTTTATTGCCATTCCTAATGCCGATAACACGGCTCTTGAAGGGTATAACCTAGTGGTGGGCGGCGGCATGGGCTGCACCCATGGCGAACTGCACACCTACCCGCGCCTGGGTAATGTGATTGGCTTTTTTACGCCAGAGCATTTGATTCCTGTGGCCGAAGCGGTACTCGGGATCCAGCGCGATCATGGTAACCGTGAGGACCGTAAACAAGCGCGCTTTAAATACACAGTGGACCGCCTTGGCTTAGATTGGATTGAGGCTGAGGTGAACAAGCGCGCAGGTATTACCTTAGCACCAGCACGGGATTATACCTTCACTCAAAACGGCGATCGCTATGGTTGGATCGAGCAGCAAGACGGCCGCTGGCAGTTAACTGTGTTTGTGGAAAACGGCCGTTTGTTGCCTAAACACCGCGAAGGTATCAACCAAATTGTAGCCAACTACGCTGGTGATATTCGCCTCACCACCAACCAGAACCTCATTGTGGCTGGCGTAGCAGCTGAGCACCGCGAAGCGGTGGATGCCTTGATTGAGGCCAGTGACTTGGGTAGCAAAACCACCTCTGCCATTCGCTTGAATGCCATGGCCTGTGTGGCCTTACCCACCTGTGGCTTGGCCATGGCGGAATCCGAGCGCTATTTGCCGAGCTTGCTCACCCAAATCGAGGCCTTGGCGGAGCGTCACGGCATTCAAGAGGAACCTATCACCATTCGTATGACGGGTTGCCCCAACGGCTGTGCGCGTCCCTTCTTATCAGAGATTGGTTTTGTGGGCCGTGCCCCCGGGCGCTACAACATGTACCTTGGTGCCGCCTTTGATGGCAGTCGCTTGAATAAGCTGTACCTAGATAACGTGGATGAAGCCGCCATTCTCACCGCCGTGGATGAACTCTTTGGCCGTTATAGCCAAGAGCGCGAGAGCGGTGAGCATTTTGGTGATTTCTTGGTGCGCGTGGGCGTAGTGGAAGGTGTTAACCATGGCAGCGAAGTGCATCGGGAGGCACAAGCATGAGCCAGCTAGACCTTGCTCAGGCTAACCACACCTTAGCAGCGCTAGATGCCCATGGCCGTGTGGCCTGGGCATTGGAGCACCTGCCCGGTAAACATGTCCTTAGTTCCAGCTTTGGGGTGCAAGCAGCATTAATGCTGCATTTGGTGAACGAGGTGGCTCCCGGTATCCCTGTGGTGTTTGTGGACACGGGGTACCACTTCCCCGAAACCTACCATTTTGTGGATGCGCTCACGGATAAGCTAAATCTTAACTTGAAAGTGTATGGGCCCAAGCTTTCTGCCGCCTGGCAAGAAGCCCGTTACGGCAAACGTTGGGAGCAAGGGCAAGAAGCCATTGCCGCCTACAACCAAGAAGCCAAGGTAGAGCCCATGCAGCGCGCCTTGGCGGAGCTTGAGGCAAGCACTTGGTTTTCAGGGCTCAGGCGCAGCCAATCTCAAAGCCGCGCGGCTCTGGATGTGGTGATGCCGCAATGGCAGCGCTTAAAAGTGCACCCCGTGGCGGAGTGGAGCGATAAAGATGTGTACCACTACCTCACGCAACACGGGCTGCCTTACCACCCTTTGTATGAGGAAGGTTATATCAGCATTGGGGATTGGCATACCACTCGGGCGTTAAAAGACATTGAAAACGAAGAAGAAGCGCGCTTTTTTGGTTTAATGCGCGAGTGTGGCTTGCACGATTTACCCGAACCCAATTCACATTCATAGCCGGTTTGGCCACCCCAGGCCGGTTTGCCATAAGGAAATACCATGACCTTAAGCACTGAAAGAAAGACCCATTTAAAACAACTGGAGGCGGAATCCATTCACATTATCCGTGAGGTGGCCGCTGAGTTTGAAAACCCCGTAATGCTGTATTCCATTGGCAAGGATTCCACCGTGATGTTGCATTTGGCCATGAAGGCCTTTGCCCCCGGCAAGCCGCCTTTTCCTTTGTTGCACGTGGATACCAACTGGAAGTTTAAGCAAATGATAAGTTTTCGCGATAAAACCGTGGAACGCTTAGGGCTGAAATTACTGGTGCACACCAACCCCGAGGGGCTTGAGCAAAACATAGGGCCCTTCACCCACGGCAGTGCCAAACACACGGATGTGATGAAAACCGAAGGGCTTAAGCAAGCCTTAAACAAGTACGGCTTTGATGCCGCCTTTGGTGGTGCTCGCCGCGATGAAGAAAAATCCCGTGCTAAAGAGCGTATTTACTCTTTCCGCGATAGGCACCACCGTTGGGACCCGCGCAACCAGCGCCCCGAGCTGTGGAACCTGTACAACAGCCGCGTAGAGAAGGGCGAAAGTATTCGCGTGTTTCCTCTTTCTAACTGGACGGAATTGGATATTTGGCAATACATCTATTTAGAAAACCTCGACATAGTGCCTTTGTATTTTGCCGCCGAAAGACCTGTGGTGGAGCGCGACGGCGTGCTGATTATGGTAGACGATGAACGCATGCCCCTAGAACCCGGTGAAACCCCGCAGCTGAAAAAAGTGCGTTTTCGCACCTTGGGCTGTTACCCCCTCACGGGGGCGGTGGAATCCAACGCCACCACCTTACCGGAAATTATCCAAGAAATGCTATTAACCCGCACTTCAGAGCGCCAGGGCCGTGTGATTGACCACGATGGTGCTGCATCCATGGAACAGAAAAAACGCGAAGGTTATTTTTAGGAGGGCGCATGTCACATTCTTCTTCATTAATAGAGGCGGATATTCACGCTTATTTGCAGCAGCATGAAAATAAAGACCTGCTGCGTTTGCTTACCTGCGGCAGCGTGGATGATGGTAAATCCACCCTCATTGGCCGTTTATTGTTTGATTCACAGCTGGTGTACGAAGACCACTTAGCCGCCTTGCACCGCGATAGCGAACGCCTGGGCAATGCCGGCGATGCCTTGGATTTGGCCTTGTTAGTGGATGGTCTTGCCTCGGAGCGTGAGCAGGGCATTACCATTGATGTGGCTTATCGGTATTTTTCCACGGATAAGCGCAAGTTTATTATTGCTGATACCCCGGGGCATGAGCAGTACACCCGCAACATGGCCACGGGAGCTTCCACAGCGCAGCTGGCCATTGTGATGGTGGATGCCCGCAAGGGCGTGTTAGCGCAAACCCGCCGCCATAGCTTTATTTGCAGCTTGCTTGGCATTCGCAACATTGTGGTGGCTATTAATAAAATGGATTTGGTGAATTACGATGCCGCTGTGTTTGAGCAAATCAAAGCGGATTATGAGCGTGTGACCGCCGGCTTAAATTTGGCCAATGTATTTTTTGTGCCCGTGTCGGCCTTGAATGGTGATAATGTGGTGAACGCCAGCCACGAGATGTCATGGTACCAGGGCCAAACCTTGCTAGAGATTTTAGAAACCGTGGAAGTGCATGGCCAAGAAAACCTCACTGAACTGCGTTTCCCAGTGCAATATGTGAACCGCCCTAATATTGATTTTCGTGGTTATTGCGGCACTTTAGCCAGCGGCGTGTTGCGCCCTGGGGATGCGGTTACCGTATTGCCTTCAGGGGTAAGTTCCAAGATCAAAGCCATTCATGTGTATGAGGGTGAGATTCCTGCCGCTTATCCTGGGGATGCCATTACCGTTACCTTAGAGGACGAAGTGGATATTTCCCGTGGGGATACCTTAGTGCACAGCCATGCAGTGCCCACCACGGGGCGGCATTTTAACGCCCATTTGGTGTGGCTGCATGAAAACGCACTCGTGCCCGGGCGCGAATACTTGATTAAGCTTGGCGCCCGCACCACACAAGCGGTGGTGCGCAAGGTGCACGAGGAAATCAATATTAACGAGCTCACCCGCCAAGCGGTGGAGCAAGGGCAAGGCTTGGCCCTTAATGCCATTGGCCGTTGCGAGCTAGAAGCGGTGGAGCCCTTGATTTTGGAACCTTACCAAGACCATCCCGCCACAGGTGCCTTTGTGCTTATCGACCGTTTAAGCAACCTTACGGTGGCGGCGGGGATGGTGGAGGAGCGCATTAGCCGTGAAGCCACTAATGTGCGTTGGCACGAGCACACCGTTACCGCTGCCCAGCGGGCAGCACTCAAGCAGCAAAAGCCTTGCTTGCTGTGGTTCACTGGCTTAAGTGGCTCGGGTAAATCCACCCTGGCCAATGCCTTAGATGTGGCCCTCACCGAGCGTGGTTACCACACTTACTTGCTCGATGGCGATAACGTGCGTCACGGTCTGTGCCGCGACTTAGGTTTTAGCGAAAAAGACCGTGAGGAAAATATTCGCCGCGTGGGCGAGGTGAGCCGTCTGTTCACTGATGCGGGTTTGATTGTGCTGAGTGCCTTTATTTCTCCCTTTGCTAGTGACCGCGACACAGTGCGCCGCTTGTTCCCCGAGGGTGAATTTATTGAGGTGTTTGTGGATACCCCGCTAGAGGTATGCGAAGCACGGGACCCCAAAGGGCTTTACCAGAAAGCCCGTGCGGGCGAAATTCGCGATTTCACTGGCATCGACTCGCCTTATGAGGCGCCACAGAAACCGCAAATTCACCTCACCACTGAAGGGCAAACTATCACCGATAATGTACAAGCCTTATTGGAGTACCTGCGTGAACACGGTATAACGGCTTGAGTTAAAGCCCGCGGGGCATACCGCGGGCTCTTCTTCTCGACACAACTCTAGACACAATGCCAACCCCATAGGGTAGAATGCAGGCTTTGCATTGTTGGTGAGGTTGGCTGTGTTTTCACGATTTTCTCTCTTATTGGCTTGTGTTTTGGCTTCACTGGCGGCACCTGCGTTAGCGGATGGCAACCGTGGTCAAGCCACACAAACATTAGTGCTTGAACGTGAGCACATTGAGCAAATGCCAGCACGCAATTTGGCGGATGTCATCGACACAGTGGCTGGAGTGCAGATACAGCGGGCCTATGGTTTGGGCGACAGCGCCATAGTGGGCAATCACTATGGTGTCGGTGGCTTTGGTGTTCAACAGCCCCTCGTGTTATTGAATGGTCGCCGTTTGGATTTCTCTCACGGCGGAATTCAAGGACTTAATAGCATTGCTTTGCAAAGTGTTGAGCGTGTGGAAATATTGCCTTTTACGGGAGCGGCGTTGTATGGCCAAGGCGCTAAAGGGGCTGTGGTCAACGTAATTACACGCACCGCCAAGCAAGACCAGGATGCCGCACAAATTACCTTAGAAGGGGGCAGCTATCACACGCGTAAGGGCAGCCTTTGGGCCAGTACTCATCAGGGCAATACCGGATTGTTTAGTGCTGCGGAAATTAATGCCTCTCGCGGCTATCGCCACGATAACGATTTGCGCCAGCACAAAGGCTATATCGACCTACGCCACCAGCTTGATCAGAGCACCCTTTATTTAAGCTTTCATGGTAACTCTGAAACGCTCGACACGGTGGGCGCTTTGCCTACCACCACGCACAACCCTAAAACCCAAGGTAATAACCTAGGCGTGCACAAACGCGATACCTTTCAGTTAATGCCAGGCGTGGTGTGGCATTTTGCACATGCGGATGCCTATCTCGAAGGCAGTGTGTTTGGTTACGACAGAGAGCAGTTGGATATTACCCAAGCCAGATACCGCGAGGTAGAAACCAAGGGGTATAGTGTGACCCCTCGGTTAGCCGGGCGCTTGAACACGGGCCCGTTGCACCATGATTGGACCTTGGGCTGGGACTTGTACCAAGTGCGTTATCAGGATAAAAGCCAGCCACTTACAATGCGAGCTGAACACAATCAAGCGGGTGTCTATGGCCAATTGCGCACACAGTTTACCCCTTGGTTGGCCGCCACAATGGCAGCGCGACACGAAAAGGTGCGCCAGCAAGATTGGCAGGGCAACGGCTATGAGTCCCAAGAGGTGGTGCAATATGAGGGTGGCGTTGAATTTCAACTGGCAGAGCCCTTGAGTTTGGCTTTCGATGCTGCCAGAACAGAAGAAGTGGCGCCTCTGTTGCTCGGCGCGCAACCGCAACTCACCGCAGAAACGGGCCGTTTATATAGCGTCACCTTGGCGTGGCGGCACCAACGCCAACATTCAGCCATTAGCTATTGGTATGGCGAACGTGAACATGCGTTGTTTTATGATGCTGCCAACAACACCATGGATAACTGGGACGACAAAATCGGCCACAGTGGTTTCAGTTTAAATAGCCGCTGGCGCTTAGATGAAGGCGTGTGGCTCACCCTAAATGCGAGCTTTCAGAAAGCCACTTTCAAGGAAGGTGTGTATAAAGGCAACGTCGTGCCCAATGCGCCACGACGCACCGGGTATGCACAGCTGAATTGGCGAGCGTTGGAATGGTTGGATATTGCGTTTGCGCAACGTTATTACGGCACGCGCTTTTATGCCAATGACCCAGCCCAACAGTATCCACGTCAACGCGGTTATAACTGGAGCGATATTACCGCCACCGCCCGCTGGCAACGCTTAGATTTCACAGTAGGCGTGTATAACTTACAGGATCGGAACGCTTATGATGTGGGCTTTGTGGATATAAATAATGATACCCAACGCTACCCTTTACCTGGCCGTCATGTGATGATTGGTGTGAGCGCTACATTGTAATTACGCTACTATAGAGAAGATGCTATGGCTAAGATAACCGGATTTGTTCGCCAACGTTTTTTGCGCTTTCGCCGAGAAGTGGTGGTGCTGTGGTTCGCTTTTCGCCACCCCGATACACCGCTTCATTTAAAAATAGCCAGTGTGTTTTTGGCAGTGTATTTGCTTAGCCCTATTGATCTGATTCCTATTTTTGTTCCTATCCTTGGCTTGCTCGACGACCTTGTTATCGTTCCTTTTGGCGTAAGCCAAGTGGTGAAACGCTTGCCCGCAGATGTGCTTGAACAAACAGAAAACGATGCCAGTCGTTGGATTAAGCGCTATGTTAAACGTCCCTTGCTAGCCCTAGCAGTGGTTGTCGCCGGACTCGTGACGTTTTGGGGGCTGATTATTTATTGGCTTTTCTTCTAAAGAGCGCTATAGCCGCTGTGGTTGCCCTCATGTCGGGCAGGCAGCAGTTCTCATGCCGAGGGGCAATGACCCTAGCACCGGGTGGTGCCACTCAACGGGCTCCAAATTAACATCACCGCAAGCACGCACTGCGAGGTGCGCTGGAACCGCGCGGGGTTCCCGGCACCAAGTGTTCTTAAAAAACCCTATCGCAAGCAAGCTTGCAGAAATGGGCCCCACCAACGAAAACCATGTTGGTGGGGCCCATTTCTTCCAGCCTATTCACTGTAGCCTCTAAGAGAAATCGGGTGCGGGTGGGGTATGTGATATTTGATTTTGTGCGAAGTCGCTGTTCAAAGCATGTAGTTCTGTTCTTGCTAGCGCTTAACTTAGTGGCACCAACATTCCCCCATTTCCACCAACTCGATTTATCTTAGAACCACCGGTGGGAGGCACGGAGAAACCACTATTTCTTTTGCGTGCTCTTCCGCAAAAAAATAGTGATTTCGCAGTGCTTGCTAGCGATGAATTTAATTTTGAGCCCGTTGGGTGGTGCCTACCCGGCACAAGGGCAGCCTACGCGGTTCCGCGCCCCCATCACTCTGCTAATGCATAAGAACCATCTTCACGGTGCACTTCTGTGCCATGTACTGGCGGATTAAACGCACAGGCAAGTACCATATCTTCGCTGCCACCGCGTAGTAAGTGCTCGTCGTTTTGGTCGAGAATATAGACGGTGCCGGGTTCGATTTTGTAAACCTTGCCATCTTTTAGTGTTTCCACTTCGCCGTTACCTGACATGCAATAAACGGTTTCCAAGTGGTTCTTGTACCAAATATGGGTTTCGGTGCCTGCATAGATAGTAGTGATATGGAAAGAGAATCCCATATTGTCATCTGCGAGGGACAAGCGCACAGATTCCCAGTTACCATTTTCGGCTAAAACACGACGTTCAGTTTTGCGGCATTCTTCAAGAGTACGAACAATCATTTTGAATCCTTAATAATTTTAGATAAAAAAGTGGGGCGTTGGGCCCCACATTCATAAGAGGGCTTAATAATTACGCCACGTTACCTTTTTGTTTGGCTTCAGCCACTGCTTTGTCTGCGGCGGCAGCAACAATATCTAAGCCTTTGCGCAAGTCTTCTTCGCTAATGGTAAGTGGACAAAGGGTTTTTACCACGTGGCTATCAGCACCTGAGGTTTCAATAATAAGCTTTTGCTTGAACGCTTCAGTGGTAATAGCATCAGCGAGTTTGCCGCTGTTGCACACTAAACCGCGCATCATGCCGCGACCGGTGGTGGTAAACCATTCGCTGCCATGTTTATCGGCGATGGCGTCAAAGGCTTGAGCAATAATATCGCCTTTTTTCTTCACTTCATTGGAGAAGGTTTTGTCTCTCCAGTAGTGGTCAAGCGCGGCAGTAGCGGTGACAAACGCTGGGTTGTGGCCGCGGAAAGTACCGTTGTGCTCACCTGGTTTCCACTGGTCTAGCTCTGGCTTCATTAGCACCACCGAGAAGGGTAGGCCGTAACCACTCAACGACTTAGAGAGCGTAACAATATCAGGCTGAATACCGGCTTCATCAAAGCTAAAGAAAGTCCCGGTACGACCACAGCCCGCTTGGATATCATCCACAATTAGCAGAATCTCGTACTTGCGGCAGAACTGCTGAAGCTCTTGCAACCACTCAAAGCTAGCAGCGTTGATACCGCCTTCACCTTGTACGGTTTCCACAATTACAGCAGCGGGTAAATCCACACCACTTGAAGAGTCAGTGATTTGCTTTTCCATGTATTCCACGGTGCTAACGCCGTCGCCCATGTAACCGTCGTAAGGCATTACGGTGGCACCAGGTAAATCAATACCTGCGGCATCACGGTGGTGACTATTGCCTGTCACAGCGAGTGCGCCAAGAGTCACGCCATGGAAACCATTGGTGAATGAAACGATATTGGTGCGGCCAGTAATATTACGTGCAATTTTCAAGGCAGCCTCCACAGCGTTAGTACCTGTGGGACCGGTAAATTGCATAATATATTCCATGTTGCGTGGCTTAAGAATCACTTCTTCAAACATATTTAAGAAGTTGCGCTTGGCCACTGTGTGCATATCTAAGCCATGCACAATGTAGTCTTCGCTTAAGTAGGCGAGTAGTTTTTCTTTGAGTACGGGGTTGTTGTGGCCATAGTTTAGCGTGCCAGCACCCGCGAGAAAATCGAGGTAAGCGTTGCCCTCTTCATCGTAAAGATAGCTGCCTTTGGCTTTGTTGAATAAAACGGGGAAGTTACGCGCATAGCTTTGTACTTCCGATTCAATACGGTCAAAAACTTGTTCTTCCATCTGGGTAATCATGTTATTTCCTTCGCAATAGTAAAAGTGAAATTAAGCGTCGTTGCGGTTAAAAGGGCCGATGCGTAATAGGTGTTCATCATCGTGCTCACCAGCAAAATGAATTTGGCTATCAAAGAGAATGAACTCTTCGGTGGGCATGCGGCGGCTATAAGCAAAGCTGCGGAACATACCCCATGAGGCCTCGTTGTCGGCGGTAATAGTGGTTTCGATAAATTGCACGTCATCGCATTCTTCGCGCTCAATAATGTCGGCGAGCATACGTTTGGCTAAACCTAAGCCCCGCGCAGATTGATGCACAGCCACCTGCCAGATAAAGAGCACGTTCGGCTGTTTAGGTGGAATATAACCGGAAATGAAGCCCACTAAATTGCCATCCTTATCTTCGGCGGCAACGCAGGTGTCTGCGAAGTGAGTGCACTGTAGTAAGTTACAGTAAGTGGAGTTTTCGTCGAGGGGCTTGCATTCGCTGATAAGTTTGTGAACACGAGCGCCATCGCTGCTTTCGGGTTTGCGCAGGGTAACCTGAGGGCCCTGCGCTTTAATATGTGTTTCGGTGTTGCCTTCTGTTGCTTCGGCAGACATTTGAATGTGTCCTTATTTTGGTTGATGGTGAGTGAGTGAAGGGGGGCTAGTGTCACTTCCCAGGCTCAATGCCTCAACGGGTTGCGACCTGTCCATGGCGCCTAAATCCAGTACTGGGGAAGCGTCGATTTCTTCGGCTTTCATCATTTTAGCCACGCGCTGTAGGCTACTTAAAATTTGTAGCTGTTCCCAATTCTCGAGGCGGTTAAAACGCTCCACAAATTCCACTTGCAGTGGTGTTGGTGCTTTTAACAATAATTCTTTGCCGGCGGTGGTGAGATAAGCGTAAACGCGCCGTTTGTCTTGCTCGCTGCGCTTGCGTTCCACTAGGCCGCGCTTCTCAAGCCGGTCTAATATGGTAGTTACTGTGGCTTGGCTTAAAGAAACAGCATCGGCTACCTGGCCCATAGTTAGCTCATCGTGTCTTACGATGGCTTGCATTACTAACAACTGCGGCGCAGTTAAACCCGCTTCTTTGCTTAAGCGGCGAGAGTATCTATCTGTGGCACGCACAATGCGGCGCAGAGCAATGAGTACATCTTCGTGTGTCGCCATTGTTGTGCCTCTATTTGTGCTAAATAAATCGATTCTGGCAGTTGTTGCCAAGGAGAATCGCGTTGAATTCGCACAAAGTTTAGAGAACTAAAGTTTAGATGTCAAAACAATGATGACCAAGCGGTGTTGCCGTGGTGCTTGAATTACGGTTAAACACCAGCAAATCTCTCAACTTCATAGGTGAATTTAATTGGCTTAAAGTTGAGTGAATTACTAAGGTATCTGTTCAATTTAACTGCCCTATATCCCTACAAAATGTAGGTCTATTTGTCGGTGCAGTTCTGGTAGAATCCCTCACTTTAAGAAATGATGGTTGTGGCAGTTAATACTGCTGCCAAGTAACGCATCCTCGTGAAAGAACCATCTAGTCAATGGAGAGTTTGATGAAACTCGCAGATAATGCTTTATCAAAGGATATGCCGGATGTGGCTGTTACCACTCAAGCGAGCAACGCTGTGGAGCTGGATTGGGTGGGCATGAGCGAAATTCACTTGCCCGTGCAAGTGCAAGATAGCTCAGCGAAGGATGTGCAGACCGTAGATGCTTCTGTGCAAGCGTATGTGAATTTATTGAATGCCGCTTCCCGTGGCATTCATATGTCGCGTTTGTATTTATTGCTTGGTGAAATTTTCTCCAAGCAAGCACTTAACGTGACCAGTGTGGCTTCTTTATTGGATGAGTTTTTAGAGACTCATGAAGGCTTAAGTTCGCAAGCATTTGTGGAATTTAAGTTTAATTATTTGGTGGAACGTAAGGCTCTAAAAAGTGAATACTCTGGCTGGAAAAGTTATCCCGCTAGATTGCGCGCTACTCAGGGCGACACAGGTTTAACCTTGGAGCTGTATGTGGATGTGTTTTATTCCTCCACTTGCCCTTGCTCCGCGGCCTTAGCGCGTCAATTAATTAGCGATACGTTTAAAGAGCGCTTTGCTAACCAAGAGTCAGTGAGTGTTGAAGATGCAGTGGCTTGGTTATCCCAAGAAAAAGGGATTTCTGCCACACCCCATAGTCAGCGCTCTATTGCTGAGATTCGCGTGGTGCTTGATACAGAAAAAGTAACTGCGTTGCCCATTGTCGAGTTGATTGATACGGTGGAAAATGCACTGCAGACGCCAGTACAAACCGCAGTAAAACGCGAGGACGAACAGGAGTTTGCGCGTTTGAATGCTGAAAACTTGATGTTCTGCGAAGATGCGGCACGTAAGGTGCAAAAGGTGCTAGATGCGGAGCCAAGCTTCAAAGATTTTTGGCTGCGCGTGAATCATCTAGAAAGTTTGCACGCTCATAATGCTGTAGCTATTGTGACGAAGAACGTCCCTGGTGGTTATTTGCCGCTGCCATAGGCATTGTTGAGATAATAAAAAGCGCTTTAGTGTTGAGCTAAAGCGCTTTTTTTATGGCTGTATGCTGGCTGATTTAGAAGCGACCACCCATACCAATGGTGAAATTGCTCACTTGTTTGCTGCTGCGGTCGCTCACGCGTAGGTACTCAGCAAACACAAAAATATTAGGCGCTAAGTCTAGGTCAACACCAAAGCCAAGGGAAACATCGTTGTAATCGCGGCTGCTGTTGTTGCCGTTGCCGGGCTTGATTTTAGTTTCCACACGCGTCACCCCTAATAAACCATAAGGGCGTACTGGCAGGGTGTTAGGGAATTGAGCGCGGAAATAACCACCATAGTAACGGCTGATTTCTGTTTTAGGCCTGTTGCCACTTTGGTCGGTGAACTTGCCATCGTTAATACCTAAGGCGATGCGGCCTTCCGCACCGAAGGTCTGTTGGTGATTAAACCAACCACCAAAGCCAAATTGTAAGGCATCCACATTGGCGCCTTTTCTGCTGTTTTTAGGTTCAACTTTGCTGAAGGCATAGCCTAAGGCGGCGTAGCCACTGTTGTTAGCCAAGGCAGCGGTGGAAAAAGAAGTGGTAAGAGCAAGAATAAGTAAACTGGTTAAGCGACGCATGATAGCTCCAAATGAATTCATAAAACTCGAGTATTGTAGCGAATAAGAGAGGCTAGGGCGATAAATGCTAGTTTATTCCTCAATGTTTTCTTCTTCGTCCTCATCGAGGTTAAGCGGTACACCGGGCACGCCATCAAAACCACCAGGATGCCAAGGGTGACATTTGCCCAAGCGCTTAGCGGCCAACCAACTGCCTTTGAGGCTGCCGTGATGAGTAATAGCAATTTTGGCGTATTCAGAGCAAGTGGGGTAAAAGCGGCATTGATTGCCAAGCCAGGGGCTTAGAGCAAATTGGTAGAAGCGGATAAGTTGTAGCAGCAGCTTTTTAATCATAGGTGGCTAATATAATGAGTTGGAGGGAATGCTGCAATAAAAAAGCCACCCTCTAGGGTGGCTTAGGGTGTTAAGCGCGGCTCCAGCGAGTGCCTTCGCGGGTGTCCTCGAGCACTATGCCTTGTGCTTCAAGCTCATCACGAATGGTATCAGCGCGGGCAAAGTCTTTATTTTGTTTAGCCGCGTTACGCTCTTCAATTAATGCTTCAATGGCTTCAGCCGTTAAGCTATTGTCTTCATTGCCCCCTTGGAACCACTCATTGGGGTCTTGCTGCAACAAGCCTAGCAAAGACGCTGCGGCTAAAAGCTCAGCTTTGATGGCGGCTTTGTCGGCTTTGTCGGCTCGGTTTAATTGGCCTGCGAGTTCGTGCAGCACGCGGATGGCCACAGGAGTATTAACATCGTCGCATAAGGCATCAATAATGGGGTGGTTTTCGGGCAGTGTATAATTTGCTGTAGGCTCCACATGGCCGTCGCGCCCTTGGAGGGCATGGTATAGGCCATTCAAACTCGCTTCCGCTTGTTCGAGCAGCTCTTCACTAAAGTTGAGTTGCGAGCGGTAGTGAGCTGATAACAGAGCGAAGCGTAACACTTCACCACGATAATGCTTGAGTAGCTCGCGCACAAGGCGGAAGTTGCCTAAGGATTTAGACATTTTTTCGCCATCAATATTGATGTAGCCATTGTGCATCCAATAGCGCACATAGCCTGTGCCGTGAGCGCAACTGCCTTGGGCTATTTCATTTTCATGGTGGGGGAAAATCAAATCTTGCCCGCCGCCATGAATATCGATTTCGGGGCCAAGGTGGTGGGCTATCATGGCGGTGCATTCAATGTGCCAGCCAGGACGGCCAAAGCCCCAAGGGGAATCCCAGCCAGGTTGTTCCTCGGTGCTCGGTTTCCACAGCACGAAATCGCCTGCGTATTTTTTATAAGGCGCCACGTCCACTCGTGCGCCTGCGAGCATGTCTTCTAACGAGCGCTTGGATAATTGCCCATAATCTTTCATGCTTTCTACGGCAAAGAGCACATGACCTTCGGCTTCGTAGGCATGACCCTTCTCTATTAGTGTAGAAATAATTTCAATCATATCAGCCACGTGCTCGGTGGCATGGGGCGTGACGGTGGGTTCAAGAGCGTGCAGTGCTGCCATATCTTCAGCAAAAGCGGCGCTAAAGTAAGTGGTAATGGCGTCGATGCTTTTATTTTGCTCTTGAGCGGCAGCCATGATTTTGTCATCAATATCGGTGATATTGCGTGCATAAATCACATTAGGGTAAAGCGTTTTTAGTAGGCGATAGAGCACATCAAAAGCCACCACAGGGCGAGCGTTGCCAATGTGAACATAGTTATAAACCGTGGGCCCGCACACGTACATGGTGACTCTTTCGGGGTTAATAGGGGTGAAAGCTTCTTTGTTGCCTGTGAGGGTGTTGTATACGTGTAATGTGCTCATGAATTTGGGTATAACTCTTTAGGGTCAATAAGAGGGGCTTGTTCAATCACAAGAGTGTCTTGGTTAAAACGCCAGTAAAAGCAGCTGCGGCGGCCGGTGTGACATGCAGGGCCGGTTTGGTCCACAAAGGCGAGAAGCGCGTCACCATCACAATCGATGGCTAGATGCTTAAGCTCTTGAATTTGGCCAGAAGACTCTCCCTTTTTCCAAAAAGCTTGGCGTGAACGGGACCAATAGCAAACGCGGCCGCTGTGCAAAGTCTCTTCTAAGGCGGCTTGGTTCATCCAAGCAAGCATTAACACTTCTTTGCTATCGTGTTGCTGTGCAATCACAGGCACGAGGCCATCAGAGTTCCATTTGATAGCCTTAAACGCCTCCGCGAGAGGTAATTGAAAACCTACACCTTGCTGCTCATTACTGCGAAACATAAGCGTCCTTTAGCTTGGCATTTGCGTAGCGGCTTTGAGTTCCTCAAGCATTTCTGCCAAGGGCTTAACCTCGGTGGCGCGGCTACCCAAACGGCGCACAGCCACTTGCTCTTCAGCTGCTTCTTTTTCACCAATCACAAAAATAATTGGTGTTTTTTGGTTGGAATGTTCGCGCACCTTATAGCCGATTTTTTCGTTACGTAAATCCAACTCGTGATAAATGCCGGCCTGGGTTAACTGCTCGCTCACCTGCCGTGCGTATTCGTCCACAGCGCTAGTGATGGTGCAAACTGCCACGGGCTGTGGCGAGAGCCATAAGGGTAAGTAACCCGCGGTGGATTCAATCACAATACCAAGGAAGCGCTCCAAAGAGCCGAGCACAGCGCGGTGCAGCATCACAGGGCGCTGGCGCGAGCCATCGGCGGCCACATACTCGGCATCCAAACGCTCGGGCAGTACAAAGTCCACTTGTAGGGTGCCACATTGCCATTCGCGGCCAATGGCATCTTTCAAAATAAACTCAAGTTTAGGGCCGTAAAAAGCACCGTCACCAGGGTTTAGTGTGTACTCAAGGCCTAGGCCTTCTACAGCTTCTTTTAAGGCGTTTTCTGCTTTGTCCCAAGTATCATCGGAGCCTGCACGGTTTTCTGGGCGGTCGGAGAACTTGACTTGTAGCTCATCAAACCCAAAATCGGCATATACCTCGCGGAGCATGGTGATGAACTTGGCGGTCTCTTCGTTAATTTGGTCTTCGGTGCAGAAAATATGTGCATCATCTTGGCCAAAGGTGCGAGCGCGCATTAAGCCGTGCAAGGCACCGTGTGCTTCGTTACGAAACAGCATGGTGAATTCGGCCAAGCGGATGGGCAAGTCACGATAGCTTTTAAGCCCTTGGTTAAAAATTTGCACGTGGCCGGGGCAGTTCATGGGCTTGGCGGCCATATCACGGTGATCGCTGGTGCAGAAAGTAAACATGTTCTCTGCGTATTGCTCCCAGTGGCCAGAGCGCTCCCATAGAACGCGATCCATAATTTGTGGCGTATTGACTTCCTCGTAGCCATTACGCTCCATTTTGCGGCGAATGTATTGCTCTAAGTTACGACGTAATCGCCAGCCCTTTGTGTGCCAAAACATGCTGCCCACTGCTTCTTCTTGCTGGTGAAACAGGCCCATTTCACGACCAAGTTTACGGTGGTCGCGTTTGGCGGCTTCTTCGAGCTGTTTTAAGTGGGCGTTGAGTTCTTTTTTGTCGCGCCAAGCGGTGCCGTAAATACGTTGCAATTGCGGGTTGTTGCTGTCACCGCGCCAGTAAGCACCTGCCACACGCATGACTTTAAAGCCGTCACCTAGTTTGCTAGTGGAAGGTAAGTGGGGCCCTAAGCAGAGATCAATAAATTCGCCTTGTCGATATAAACTAATGGTTTCGTTTTCGGGCAAATCGCGGATGATTTCGGCCTTAAATTCTTCTCCCTGCTCGAGGAAAAATTCAATAGCTTCGTTGCGATCCCAGACTTCGCGGCGAATATCTTCATTGCGGCGCACGATGTCGTGCATACGCTTTTCAATTGCTTCTAGGTCTTCTGGTGTGAAAGGGGTTTCACGGTGGAAGTCATAGTAGAAGCCGTTTTCAATGGTGGGCCCAATGGTAACTTGGGTTTCTGGAAAGAGCTCTTGCACAGCCTCAGCCATGACGTGCGCTGCATCGTGACGAATAAGCTCAAGGGCATCGTCGTCGTCACGGGTAACAATCTCCACCTTTGCGCCTGGTGTAATGGGGAGGTATATGTCTTTTAACTCGCCATTAACACGAACGGCAAGGGCTTGTTTGGCCAAACGTTTACTAATGCGTTCAGCAATATCTAGGCCAGTGGCCTCTTGATCAAAGTGCAACTCGGCACCATCAGGCAGTAGGTAGGCTATGCTCATGTGCGGTATCAGATATCTAAAAAAGGACAAAAGGAATGGGATAACCCGTTGATCAGCTATGGTAGGCAATAGCGGCTATGGCCGCAAGGGTTCTGTCTAGTGCCCTCGTGCCGGGCGGGCAAGGTCTCTTGTGCCGAGGGGCACCACGCAACGTGCTCTAAATTAACAGCATCAGCAATAAGCACTGCGGGGTGCCCTTACACCGGGCGGGTGCGACTCAACGAGTACGCGGAACCGCGTAGGTTCCCGCTACCGAGAGTTCTTAAAAACCACTGTGCCAAGCAAGCTTGCATAAATGGTTTCCTTCAGCGAAAACCATGCTGAAGGAAACCATTTATTCCAGCCTATTTATCCTAGCCTCTAAGAGAAATCGGGTGCGGGTGGGGTATGAGGAAGATGGGCTTTGTGCGAGATTGTTGTTTCGAGCAAGTAGCTGCTTTCATACGAAAAGCTTGCTTAGTGGCACCAACATCACCCAATTTCCACCAACCCGATTTATCTTAGAGCCACCGGTGGTAGGCACGGAGAAACCACTATTTTTTTGCGTGCTCTTCCGCAAAAAAATAGTGATTTCGCAGTGCTTGCTAGCGATGGAAGTAATTTAGAACCTGTTGAGTGGTGCCCCTCGGCACGAGAGCAATTATGGCGAACCTTTTACGTCTTCTAATAAATCCCCTGCAACTCTGGGTGGCTAGCACGAGTCTATAGCTAAAATTAAGCATTTGAGGATTCAATGGCTATAGCATTAAGAGTATCACGACCTTTAGCGCAGCGTCCTTCTTCTCACTGGACAGATTGGGGGCAATGGATCGCTTTAATTACCATGACAGTAGATCATGTGGTGCGGCATTTAATGTCGCCAGAATGGCAATGGGCGAGCAGTAGTATTGGGCGGGTAGCTTTTCCGTTATTTGCGGGCATGGTGGCATGGCATGGGTGTTTTAATACGCGTAATCCGTATCGCTATGCACGGCGTATTATGGTGATAGGTATTGTGGCGCAGCTGCCTTATATGTTGTTGCCTCGGGAAGGGTGGCAATGGAATGTGTGCTTTACCCTAGGCCTAGGGCTCATGTGGGTTACTTTCTTTAAAGAAGAGATGTCTCGGTTTTTAAACTCTGGTAATGCTCGTCATGGCTGGCGCTTATTGGGGTTAATGGGGTTAAGCTTGGCGACTTGGTGGTGGCTAGGTGGTTTTTTTGAGTATGGGCACTTGGGGTTGCTGTTTGTGCCTGCGTTAGTGCTGGCCATGTTGCCGTGGCAATCGGAGGTGGGGTCTTGTTTTAATGCCAGTGAAGCTGCCTTGTTTATGGGGTTGGCTTTGGCTAATGCCGCTTTACTGAACACCTCCATTATGGCCAAGTCTGTTACTGTTGCTACCACGGCCTTAGTGTTTGCAATGCTGATATTTAGTCACAAGGTGCCTGCCGTATTGTACCCTATGTGGCGCAAGTTATGGTTGTCTTGGTACCCAGGTCATCTCGCTTTTATTGTTATGTGTTTGCTTGTGGCTGGAGCCTACTCTTAGTGGTAATGGCTTTGGTGCATTAGGTTCCAATTTTCATCAACGTTAAATGGTTCGGTCTTTTTTAATATCTGCTTTTCAGCAGAGTATTCAAATCTTGACAGCGTAAACTGTGCACTGCCGCTAGTGAGCATCATCACAACAAGTTGATCGTCGAGTAACGACACCCAATAATCCAACTTAGCAATGCCTAAAAAGCCATCGAAAAGTACAAAGCTGAGGCCGTCCACACGCAAAGTAAGACGCCAGTGTTGGCTATCATCCCAATGTATATTGCCCTTGTCGCTTGGCGCTGAAGTGGAAAGCAGGAGCTCGGCTTTGGTGTCGCCAAGCTTAACGATTGTTTTGTCGAGCACTGTGGTGAGCGGTGAGCCCAGCTTCTTTTCAGTGGTTGGCTGGACTTGTGTATAGGTAGGGGTCGTGCTAGGGGAGCAGGCTGCAATAAAGATAAATAATGATAACAAAAAGATTCGCATCAGGTTTTCCATATAATGTAGCGCTGCTTAGTGCGCTTGAATAAGGTATGTTTGCTGCTTAATAAGGAGCTTTCATGAATCTTGCCAGTATTGATTTAAATTTACTAAAAAATCTTGATGTATTGCTGCGTGAGCTTAGTGTAACAAAAGCCGCTGAGCAGCTTGGCATTACGCAGCCTGCTATGAGTAATAGTTTGAAGCGCTTGCGCAATGTGTTTCATGACCCTCTGCTTGTACGCACTTCGGATGGTATGACACCCACGGAAAAAGCCTTGGAACTACAGCCCTTAGTGCGTGAAATTATTGTTCGCACTGAGGCTTTATTAACACCGGATGAGGTTTTTGTTCCTAAGAAGAGTCAACGCGTGTTTCGGGTAATGGCTAGCGATTATGCTGAAGCTACATTGGTGCCACATTTGGTGCGCCGGTTACGTCAGGAGGCGCCAGGCGTGGTGCTGGATTTTTTGACGCCTTCCGATGTGACGTATACGGATATGGAGCAAGGCAGGGTTGATTTAGCGATTAATCGATTTAATGAAATGCCTCGTTCGTTTTTTCAGGTAACGCTTTGGCATGATACGTTTTCGGTGTTATTAAACAAAAACAACCCTCTGATGCAGGATTATAGCTTAGAGAGTTATCTGCAAGGGCAGCATATTTGGGTGTCTAAGACAGGCTTTGGCGTCGGGTTTGGTATGAATCCCGATAAATTAGGTGGCCTCGGCTGGATTGACCAAGCGTTAGCCCGCTTAGGTAAAAGTCGACGTATTAGTATTTTTACGCGCCACTATCAAATGCCTGCTTTGCTCGCAATGAATAATGATTTGGTAGCTACTTTGCCAAGCCGGGTGGCACGCATGCAGGCAGAAAATCCTAATCTCGTTATTATGCCGCCACCTTTTGTTATCCCTAAGTTAGAACTAAAAATGGCTTGGTCCCCCTTGCTGCATCATAATCCAGCCCACCGTTGGTTTAGACGTTTAATTCAGGAGGAGGCCGAAAATATTTTGCGCGAGATGCCAGATGCCCAAGCGCAAGAGGTTTAATAGAAAGCCTTCTTAATGTTTCCAGCTTGGGCAATAGCACCTTTGCCGACACCCTCATAGGCGCGCACACGAAATTTTCGGCTAGGTGCCTCTTGTGTGAGAGCCTCGGCAATATGCTGTGCTAAGAGCTCCACCGTGGTGTCGGTATCAACCAAATAACAATGGTCTTCCGGCAATGTTAAGTTAAATTCGCCTTGGCTAGATGTATAGGCAAACACTAAGTGAGGAATGTCCTCGATGTATTGTGTTCGTTGTAAATCCTCGCGGCTGCCAATATAAATATCGTCCCAGCGATCAGCCCACATTTTTTCCCAATAACGACTGCGGGTATTGTTTTCATAGATTTCGATTGCGGAACGATGGCCGTGGGCAATGCGTTGGCAGTTGCCATCATGTTTTTTTAGCCCATGGGAGTAGTGATAATAGGGAGCAGTGCCTAAGTCCTCTTGTCGTAAAATCAGTTCTATACTGGTGACATTGTCAGGTAGTACAACTTCAAGTTGTCCTTTAAGCCATTCTGTGACGTTCGCGCGGGTGATTTTGGTGACCTGTATTGCTGCCGTGCTGCAAGGGGGAGCTTGCATGTGAATTGTTCCCATGGGGTAGTGCCAGACAAGATCAATACTCGGTTCGAGCTGCAATTGCTTTAGGGCGGGGCTTTCGGTGGGAACAGCGAGTTTATGATCTAAGCACTCATCAATGCGAGTTTTAATTTGTTGCTTAATTAAACCAAAATCAAAAATCATCCCAGCATGGTCAAGCTCACCAGTTAACTCTAAGTCCACAATCCATGATTCGCCGATCATACCGCGAGTGGCGTGTAAATATGAAAAGTCAATGACGGTTAGATTATCTACAAAAAGAGTTGCCATGGGGTTCAGTTGCTCTCAGCTGTTGTTGCGTGGGGCTATTGTACGGGAATAAAAACTATTTGCCTGTGATATGGTGCATCAAATTCATAGTTATGCAATTCGTTACAATGCGAAGTGCTAAGCCTTGGTTGGCAATGGAAAACCAAACTGACAAACTATAACTTTCATAGGAGATTAATAGTGGCTGATACATTGTTTACTAAAATTATTAATCGAGAACTACCGGCAGATATCGTCTATGAAGATGATGAGGCCTTAGTGTTTCGTGATATTAACCCGCAGGCCCCTGTACACCTGCTTGTTATCCCTAAAAAAGTGATTCCCAAATTGTCTGATAGCACTGCGGAAGATCAGCAGTTGCTAGGGCATTTGTTGCTTGTGGCTAATAAGGTTGCTGAGCAAGAAGGGTTAGAGAACTTTCGTTTGAATATTAATAATGGTGCAGATGCTGGACAAACAGTGTTCCATCTTCATATCCATGTATTGGGCGGTCGTTCTTTTAGCTGGCCTCCAGGTTGATATGGCAAAAGCGACTTTACCAAGCGGGTAAGGGCACGTTTCCTTGTTTGTCGAAGGGTAAGGCGAGGGGCACCTTGCCGACCTTGGCTGAGCCTTTAATGCGATAAGGCACGGGTTGGCCTGGTGTAATATTAAGTTGTTTGAGTTGGCGCAACGTTTCTAATAAGCCGGTGCTCACTTGCGTGGTAAATTCACCATTCTCATGGGCTTTTAGCACTACAGTGTTGTTAGTGCTGCCGCGAGCAAAACGTTTATCATCGATGAATAATTCATAGTGCAACTGCTTGACAGTAAGTGTTTTATTGTTGGGGTTGTACGCTTTGAGTGTTATTTCCCAATCTTGTTGCAGTAACCCAGCATCAACAAGGGCCACTTTGCTAACCGTAAGCTCTGGAGCCTCGAGGTCTTGTCGTAGGGTGCTGCATGCGCTGAGCAAAGTACTTATCACAAGTAGTGTAGTCACCAGTGTTCGCATGGTGTTTTCCTGTAAAGGTTAGAGGGTGTCGGTTAGCAGAATGCCTAAGCTCACTCGATTCTGGTAATCGTTGTAGTTGATTAAGGAATCCCCGTAGCCGCTGAAGACTTGAAAAATGCCTTTAAAGCGCCCTTTGAGAGGGAAGGTATAATCCACTTGTACCGCACCTCGGTTTGTATGGCGGCGCAGATTGTTGCGAACCATCAGCTCAATCACTTGGTTACCATAGGGTTTGGTGATGGTTAGCTCGAAGTTGCCCAGATATTTTTCGATATCTGGGTTGTCATCACGTTTAGGGCTATCTAAATCATGTTTTTTGTTTTCAGGAATGCGCCACCAAGGCTTTAATTGCCAGTAGGTGTTGCCTGTGCGAGCGACATAGTGCAAGAACAAGCGGTCCCAGCTGCGCGAAGCAGGGATATCTTTGCCATTAGATTGGTGTACATAGCCAAAGGCGAGCTGCTCGCTATCAAAGGGGCCTATTTGCCAATCCACAGAACGCGTGGCGTAAAGCTCTGGCATATAGTTAGTTTCTCTAAAAGGGCGTGACTGGTCTTCGTTATACACTTGGAAAAAGTTCGTTTGTGTATAAGCAAAATAAATATCATAAAAATGAAAGACCTTTGTTTTAATAGGCACTTTCAAGGAGATTTGGAATTTCGCCTCTACGGAATTTAGTGTGTCGTCTTCTTTTTCGCTATTGTTCCATTGTTTATTGGACCAATAGCTAGCTGGCATTATGTAGTTACGGTGGTGGGGAGTAACCACGAAGGGGTTGAAACGCGAGTTTTCTTCTAAGTGGAGGCGTGCACGCAAAGCGTTGATGCTTTCTTCTTTGCGAGTGAGTTCCACGCCGCACCAAGATTTTAGGGTGTCGAGGGTAACGCTTTCATCTGCCAGTTCGAAGGCGCGCAGTAGGCATTCATCACGGCTCTCGCCGGCACGTCTTTCCAAGGGGTTGTCTTGTTCGGCTTCCTGCGCCCATAAGCAGGAAGTGAAGCCTAGCAACAACAAAACGATAAGACTGCGCATCGTAAGCCTTATGACTGCTCCGACTCTAAGCTGCGTGCACGTTCTGGTAACAGCACAGGAATACCGTTTTCCACTGGATATACTAAGTTGCTGGCTAGGCACACTAGCCCTTGTTCGTCGTTATCCCAGCGTAGAGGTGCTTGGCTAACGGGACACACCAAAATATCAAGAAGTTCTGGAGCTATCATATGGCATCTCACAACAGGCGAGGGGGTATGGGGCTACTGTAGCTAAAAACCAAAGGAATGTCCTTATGAAGACAGCGAGAATATTTAAAATAGTATCAACGCGAAGGGCATTCAAACGCTTGTTTGACTTCGTAGTCACAAATACCGGTGGGCGTCTTGCTGGGGGAGCTGTATATTATGCCTCGGTATTGGTGGGTTCGCCGTGTTTCTTCGCGCCTGAGAATTAGGCAAAGCATGGTTTGCCCTCATATTTTGCACCCTTTTGGAGGTTTTTATGCCGGAGTATACAGCCCCGTTGCGCGATATGCGTTTCGTACTGCATGAGTTGTTGAACGTTGATGAGCATTATCAAAAGCTCAATCTTGAAGAAGTGAACGCTGAGTTGATTGATGCGTTTTTAGAAGAAGGCGCGCGTTTCGCTTCTAATGAACTGGCTCCCCTAAACCGCTCTGGTGATGAGGAAGGTTGTCAGTTCAACGAGGGTGAGGTTACCACTCCAAAAGGCTTTAAAGAAGCTTACCAGAAGTATGTTGAAGGCGGCTGGCCTTCTCTTGGTGGCGATGTGAACTACGGTGGCCAAGGCTTGCCTTCCACTGCGGGTATCGCTATTTCAGAGATGATTGGTACCGCTAACTGGTCCTGGAGCATGTACCCAGGCCTTTCTAACGGTGCAGTTGCCACCATCGAAAGCCACGGTACCGATGAGCAAAAAGCCACCTTCTTACCTAAGCTCATTAGCGGTGAGTGGACAGGTACCATGTGCTTAACCGAGCCGCACTGTGGTTCTGACTTAGGTATTCTTAAGAGCCGCGCCATACCTCAGGCGGATGGTTCTTACAAAATTTCTGGTACCAAGATCTTTATTTCTGCCGGTGAACACGACATGGCAGAAAATATTATTCACATCGTATTAGCACGCTTGCCCGATGCGCCTGCTGGCACTCGCGGTATTTCTTTATTTATCGTGCCTAAGTTCAAAGTGAACGCTGACGGCACGTTAGGCGAGCGTAATGGCGTGGCGTGTGGTTCCATCGAAGAAAAGATGGGGATTAAAGCCTCCGCTACCTGCGTAATGAACTTTGATGATGCGGAAGGTTACCTCATCGGGCCTGAGAACCGTGGTCTTAACTGCATGTTCACCTTTATGAACTTTGCGCGTTTGGGTACGGCTATTCAAGGTGTTGCCCATGCACAAAAAGGTTTTGAAGGTGGTCTGCGCTACGCACGTGAGCGTTTAGCCATGCGCGCTTTGTCTGGTCCTAAGAACCCTGAAGGCCCAGCAGACCCCATTATCGTTCACCCTGATGTACGCCGTATGCTGTTGACTGCTAAAGCTTTTGCTGAGGGTGGTCGTGCTTTGGTTTACTACATCTCTCAACTAGGTGATGTGGTACAAAAGAGCGCTAATGAAGAAGAGCGCAAGCAAGCTGATGAGCTAATGGCATTCTTAACGCCAATCGCAAAAGCTTTCTTAACCGAAGCGGGCTTAGAAGCGGCAAACCACGGTGTTCAAATTTACGGTGGTCATGGCTTTATTCGCGAGTGGGGTATGGAGCAGAACGTACGTGATGCACGTATTTCCACACTATATGAAGGCACCACAGGTATTCAGGCTCTAGACTTACTTGGCCGCAAAGTTTTGCAGACCCAAGGTGCCTCTCTGCGTAACTGGACTAAAATAATTCACAAGTTCTGCCAAGCTAATGCTGAAAACGACGCAGTTAAAGAGTTTGTCGAGCCACTAGCAGCCTACAACAAAGAGTGGGGCGAAATTACTACTGCTATTGGTATGCAGGCAATGCAGAACGTTGAGAACGTAGGTGCCGCTTCTGTGGATTACCTGATGTACTCCGGTTATGTCACCTTAGCTTACTTCTGGGCGGCGATGGCGGCCACCGCACAAGCTCAGCTTGATGCTGGCACTAGCGAAGAGGCCTTCTATAAGGCTAAAATTGCCACTGCGCGCTTCTACTTCAAGCGTATTTTGCCACGCACCGCAGGCCACAAAGGTGGTATCGAGGGTGGTTTAGATTGCTTAATGGAGCTAGATGAAGAACATTTTGCATTCTAAGTTGAAGGCAAAGCATCACTGAAGCAGTGCCCGCTACAGTTTTTCTGAGCGGGCACTGCTGTTTGTTAGAGCCTCGTTTGTGCTCTTACGATTACTAATTCGGAGAAAAACATGGCGACCTATAAAGCCCCTATTGATGACATGCGTTTTATATTGCATGACGTATTTGATGCTGAGTCTGTGTGGAGCAGCATGCCTGGAACGGCAGAAATGAGCCAAGACCTTGCCGATGCCGTGCTTGAGGAAGCTGGCAAAGTAGCTGAAGGCATTATGTTCCCTTTGAATCGCTCAGGTGATGAAGAAGGCTGTCAGTTTGATGATGGTGTAGTAACCACTCCTACAGGTTTTAAGGATGCCTTTAATGCGCTTGCCGAGGGTGGTTGGACCGCTTTTTCTGGTAATCCAGAATTTGGTGGTCAAGGTATGCCGAAATCCTTAGCGGTGTTATTTGAAGAAATGATGCACAGCGCTAACTGTTCTTTGGCTTTGTATCCACTGCTTTCTAACGGTGCTTGTCTAGCCATTGATGCTCACGCCACCGAAGAGCTCAAGCAAACTTATTTGCCTAAGATTTACTCCGGCGAGTGGAGTGGCACCATGTGCCTCACCGAGCCGCACTCAGGCACAGACTTAGGTATTTTAAAGACCAAAGCTGAGCCCTTAGCCGATGGTAGCTATGAAATTACCGGTACTAAGATTTTTATTACTGGTGGCGAACACGACTTAACTGAGAACATTATTCATTTAGTGCTGGCGCGCTTACCAGGCGCACCTCAGGGTCCTAAAGGCATTTCTTTGTTTATTGTGCCCAAATTTTTGGTGAACGAAGACGGCAGTTTGGGCGAGCGTAATGGTGCGGTTTGTGGTTCTATCGAGCACAAAATGGGTATCAAAGGCTCTGCTACCTGTGTGATGAACTTTGATAACGCCAAGGGTTGGTTGGTGGGAGAAGAAAATAACGGCCTCGCTTGCATGTTCACCATGATGAACTATGAGCGTGTATCTATTGGTTTGCAGGGCTTAGGTTTAGGCGAAACCAGCTACCAAAGCGCAGTGGAGTATGCCCTTGACCGCACCCAAGGCCGTGCTGCTACTGGTGCACAAAACCCTGACCAAGCAGCGGATCCCATCATTGTGCATGGCGACGTTCGCCGCATGTTGATGACCATGCGCGCACTTAACCAAGGCGGTCGTGCCTTGGCTGCGTACCTTGGCTTGCAGTTGGATATTGCTAAGTTTTCTGAGGATGCAGAGGCTCGCGCCAAAGCAGAAGATCGTGTGGCTTTATTAACACCTGTGGCAAAGGCATTCTTTACAGACCGTGGATTAGATACCACTATTCTGGGCCAGCAAGTGTTTGGTGGTCATGGTTATATCCGCGAGTGGGGTATGGAGCAAATGGTGCGCGATGTGCGTATCGCTCAGATTTACGAAGGAACTAACGGTATTCAAGCGCTAGACTTAGCAGGCCGTAAAGTTGCACGTAACAAAGGTGCTTCTATGGCAGCTCTTATCGCAGAAATTCGCGAATGGCTTGGTACTGAAAAGGGCAAGCTTGGTGATCTGTCAGAGCAGCTCGAAGAGGCGCTAGTGCTTGCTGAAACTGCTACTGCCAACTTGCTTGAGCAAGCTCAAGAGGATCCTAATGCTATCAATGCGTTAGCAGTGGAATACCTCGATATTGTAGGTTATGTGCTGTACGCTTGGTTGTGGGCACGCATGATTGCTGCTGTGGATGGTCGCGATGATGAATTTGCTAACAGCAAGCGTATCACTGCTGCTTTCTACTATGAGCGCTTATTGCCGAAAATCCATAGCTTGTACGCTCAGTTTAAAGCGGGCAGCAAGAATATTATGGCCTTGGCGGCAGATCAGTTTTAATTCATTGCTCTGCAGTAAACGACTGCTGTGATAGGAAGACCCCAAAAGTGAACTGGCTCAAAAGGCTGGGTACACTTTTCGGGGTCTTTTTGTTTGAGTTTAAATGCTTAAGCGCAGGGACAGGTCAATTGCTTTTAGGTGCTTTGTTAAAGCTCCAATGGAAATATAGTCCACCCCCGTTTTTGCCACTTGTACAATATTGTCGGCGGTAATGTCGCCAGAGGCTTCCAGCTTTACCTTGCCGTTTACTAATTTTGCTGCTGCCGTCATGTCGGCATAGCTAAAGTTGTCCAGCATGATCACATCACATTCAGTGCTCATGGCTTCTTTCACTTGTTCCATGGTTTCTGTTTCTACTTCTACCCAGCGGTTGGGATAAAGCTGCTTTGCTTGTTTTACGGCTTCAGTAATAGAACCATGTGCTGCGATATGGTTTTCTTTGAGCAAAAATGCATCGTATAAGCCAATACGGTGATTCTTGCCGCCACCACAGGTCACAGCATATTTTTGAGCGGTGCGAAGTCCCGGGATTGTTTTGCGCGTATCGAGCAAAGTGGCACCTGTGCCAGCAATTAAGTCAGCGTAGTAACGTGTGGTGGTGGCGGTGCCAGAAAGGGTTTGCAAAAAGTTTAAGGCAGGACGTTCTGCGGTAAGAATGGTGCGTGCACGGCCGCTGAGCTCAAAAATCACATCATTGGCTTGCACAAAATCGCCGTCTTGATGGTGCCATTTGATTTTTAGGTTGCCACCAAGTTGATGAAGGATTTCTTCCACCCATGCTTGGCCGCAAAGCACCATATCTTCGCGTGTGATAAGAGTGGCTTGCGCCTGCGCTGTGGCAGGAATTAGCTCAGCAGTAATGTCGCCGCTACCAATATCTTCTTCCAAGGCATGGCTGATTTGCGCTGGGATATCTGCTTTCACCCAAAGCGGTGGTTGAGGTTGAGCGGAAGTTTGAGTCATAGGAATATCACCAAATACACAGACGGGAAAAATGCTAATCAGTGTAGCAAATTCTTGTGCGCTTTCCTTGGCAAAGTTCTTGTGTTCTAAAAAGATCTGTTCGTTAATTTGATGAGAATTTCGACTAGTTCCTGTTATGATGCGCCAAAATCTGTAAGGATAAGTCTCAAATTTGTCAGTTTCCGCCGCAGCATATAAGTTAATAGAATAAAATACAGCATAAGTTCGGTGGGTAGGGGGTAAGCATGAAACAGGTGCATCATTTAAAGCCCGTCAGTATAGCGCCAAAAGCAAAGCGCCATACGACCTTGCCGCGCCCTATTAATAAGGCTCGAGATAAGGCGCTTGAACTGTTAGGAGAATACCTAACCAGCATGATGGATGGGGCTGACGATACACTATTCGATTTAGCAGAAGCAGCCCATAGTCAAGAGCAAGACCGCTACTTCGCTGCCATGAGAGAGCTGCGCGTTAAGCGTTCAGGTGTGGAAACGAGTTTCCAACAATCATTACAGAATGCCTTTTTGCAGCTTGCTAATGACAGCAAGCCGGAACTTGAGAAAGCTGTAGACTTTGAAAGCTTGGCTCTGGTCAATGATGAAGAAGTAGAAATCGATGTGGCAATTAGCAATATGGCACGCCGCGTTCGCCATGGCTGCGATGAGCAATTGCGTATTTTCAACCATCGCCTTGAGTATTTGTTTGAAGGTAGAAAGGAGTTTGGTGAAGAGCGCAATCCACTAGAGCCGCAAGTGATTGCGCGTTGCTTTGAAGAGAGCCTACAAAGATTAGAGCTTGATATTGGTACTAAGCTGATTGTATTCAAACTTTTCGAACGCAGAGTACTAGCAGAGCTGGGTTATATTGTTACAGAGGCTAACCAACAATTAATTGATGCGGGTATTTTGCCTGAGCTCACGGCACCTCCCATTGCTGCGGTGCGCCAACCCAATGAGACTTATCGCCCCAGCACTGATGCTGAGGGCGTGGCACCTGACAACATTGCCAATACAGCGCAAATGTTCAATATGCTTCAAGAGCTCTTGTCGGCGCTGCACTCTGTTGCCAGCACTCAATCCGGTGGCAATGCCAGCGATTTAATAAGCAGTAATGGTGTCGCTGTGATGCAAGGCAATACGCCTATGTTGCATGGTGCACCCATTGCCCCTGATACCCCCATTAAGGCCATTTCAAGCACTGAATTGGTGCAAGTCCTCGATCGCTTGCAACGCGTGGAAAGCAATCTTGATGCGGAAAAGGAAAACCAAGATGTACGCACTGAACTTGCTTCTCTTCTGAAAGAAGAGCATCAAGAAGCCGTGCCGACGCTTGAACAAGCGGACGATGATGTCATTAATTTGGTTGCAATGCTTTTTGATTTTATCCTCGATGATTCCAACTTATCTGGGGATATCAAAGCGTTACTAGGGCGTTTGCAAATACCTTTGCTTAAGGTAGCGGTGGCAGATAAGAGCTTCTTTAGTGACGAACAGCACACTGCGCGTAGCTTGCTTAATGCCCTAGCTCGTGCTGGGGCGCAGTGGAGCCCACAGCAAGGCAAAGAAGATGAATTATATCAGCAGATACACAGCACTATTAGTCGAGTATTGCATGAGCATGAGGTAAACAGCGCTTTATTTGGTGAATTACTGAAAGAGTTCGAGCACTTTATTGGCCAACGTAATGCCCGCTCAGAACGTATTGAAGCACGAGTGCGTGAGATGGAAGAAGGCCGTTTTAAAACGGCTAACGCTCGGAAAATAGTAAAAGATGCTCTACAAGCACGGCTTGGCGGTAGGGCTGTACCGAATGTTGTTTTGGAGCTGTTGCAGCAGGGTTGGCAGCAGGTAATGTATCTTGTTTATTTGCGTGAAGGTGATGACAGCATTGCTTGGGAGCAAGCCTTGCGTATTGTAGACGCTGTGGTGTGGAGCGTGAATGTTGAACAAGATCCTGTGCAGCTTAAGCGACTGCGTTCTATTGGCCCTAGGCTAATTCGCAATCTGCAAAAAGGTTTCGAAGATGTGTCTTATGATGCAGTTACTGTGAAAGAATGGTTAAAAGCACTGCATCAGGTGTTTACTAATATTTTGAAAGGCGAGGAGTTTGAGCGTACCGAAGTCGCAGCGCCAGAGCAGCAAGAGGTTGTTAAGCTGGCCAGTGACGATCCACGAGTGCGTGAGATGGCCCAGCTACGAGTCGGACAATGGGTGGTTTTGCAACAAACGGAAGATGAAGAAACGTTGCGTTGCAAGTTGGCGGCTAATTTGCGCGAGGGTGAAAAACTCATTTTTATTAATGCGCGAGGTGTCAAGGTTGCCGAGCATGATGCGGTATCTCTTGCTATGGCTATTCACGAAGGCAAAGCCACTCTCATTAACGAAGGTGCTTTGTTTGACCGCGCCCTTGAGGCAGTTATTAGTGATTTAAGGCAGCGTCAAGCTGCACACGCATAGGAAAGTTAGGCACCATAGGTTAAGGTACAACTTTCCTTAACGTAGGAGCTCTGCGTGTTCCAGATACAAGGCCACTGGGTACTTGAGGCCAAAAAGTTCCCTTCCCCTAATTTCAATGAACGCCCTGAAGGCGCTGATATATCTTTGTTGGTGGTTCATTCCATTAGCTTGCCCCCAAATCAGTTCGGCGGCCCCTATGTTGATGACTTTTTTCAAAACCGTTTGCAAGGCGATCATCCTTTTTTTGATGAAATTAAAGACCTGCAAGTATCTGCTCATTTCTTAATACGCCGAGATGGTACACTTCATCAATATGTGGCTTGCGATAAACGTGCTTGGCATGCTGGTGTATCCCAATGGCAAGGACGTGAAAACTGCAATGATTTTTCCATAGGGGTTGAGCTCGAGGGAGCAGACCATATTGCTTATGAAAAAATACAGTACCAACGATTAGCTGCTTTAATTTATACGCTGCAGCAAGCGTATCCAGCAATTAAAAACCGAGAGCATATTGTGGGGCATTGCCATATTGCGCCCGGACGTAAAACTGATCCAGGGCCAGCTTTTGATTGGTCGTACCTGTGGCATTGTCTTGCTGCACATGGAGAAAGGAAATGAATCTATTTGTATTGTTGCTAGTGTTGGCTGTGCGACGTTTAGATATCGGTTGGACTAAATCATGGGTGGCGGAAGATCGCGTGCAACGACGTTTGGTTTCGGTTGTGGCATGGGGGAGAGATAAAAACAAAAGCCAAAGCGTAGTGTGGTTGCTAGCGGTGCTAGTGCCGGTATTAGTGTGGGTTTGGTTGAGAGCCGCTTTGCCTTCAGGGTTGGGGTATGTGGTTGATGCGGTGCTTTTATTGTGGCTGTTAGGTGCAGAAAGCGAATTTCGTTATTTAACGAGCCTAATTCAACGCATTCGTATGCGAGATATTGCTCAACTTGAAGCACAAGCTAAACTGCATTTTGGTATTGAGGCAACGAGCGAGGATGAAGGTTATTTAAATCAACTATCGCATCGTGCCTTAATGAAAAGTGCAGAGGGGACTTTTGCCGTATTGTTTTGGTTCTTTTTGTGTGGCACTTGGGGGAGTTTGTTATACGCTCTGAACTATGCTTTAGCGCAAAGCTTTGAGCGGGGAAGCTTGCCGGAGCTACTGCACAAATTGCTGGTGTGGCTGCCGCAGCGGCTTTTATTAGTTGCCATGGCGCTAGCGGGTAGTTTTCGTGGCGCCACCGACAAAAGCGCTCCGTATTGGTGGCAGTTAGATGGTCAAGCATTGCTGTTAGCAGCCATTCCAGATGGTCTTGATTTGCCACGCGATATGCCAGCTGCTTTTTTGGAGAGAGCCAAGGTGCAGCTTATCGCCCTTGAAGGGTTGTTGAATCGTTGTTTAGCTTTATGGTTAATCGTAGGGGTCTTGTGGTGGGTTTTGTTTAGTTAAGCAAAGAGGTGGCCAAGACGTCTTGCCTTGGCCAAATATATTAAACAGCAAGTTCTAGGAATTGTGACGCTATATACAGGTAGATAACCACTCCAGACGCATCACAAATAGAAGTAATCAAAGGGCCGCTTGCGCTCGCAGGGTCCATGCGGAATTGATTTAGCAAAAACGGCAAACTCATACCGATTAAGCAACCAATGAGAACGATTAAAACCATGCTAAGGGATACCACTAAGGCAATTTCTGGCCCGCCACGATACCAACCGATAAAAGATACAGCAAACGCCATGGTTAAACCGAGTGCGAAAGCGACAAGCCCTTCCCGCGCTAAAAGTTTAAACCAGTCTTTCATTAAGACTTCACCAGTGGCTAAAGCACGCACCATTAAGGTAGAAGATTGAGAGCCAGCGTTACCGCCGCTATCCACTAATAAAGGCAAGAAGAACACCAATACAATATTGGACTCAATTATCTCTTCAAAGTGGGCGATTCCCATGCCAGATAGGATGTTCCCGAACACAAGCAGCACTAACCAAAATACTCGCTTTTGGTAAAGCACACGGATGCTAGCGTCCTTAATGTTGCCGATGTGGGTGGTAACCCCCGCACCCTTGTGAATATCTTCTGTGGCTTCTTCACTTGCTGCGTCCATTGCGTCGTCATGGGTAACAATCCCAACTAAACGACCGCTTTCATCGGTAATAGGCAAGGCGATTAAATCATAGCGCGCAATAAGCTTGGCCACTTCTTCCTGTGGAGTCATTACATCGGTAAAGATGACATTGCTTACCATCAAATCTTTGATGGAAGTCATGGGAGAGGCCAGAATTAAATCACGCAGAGATACCACACCAATGAGTTTTAGCTCTTTATCAAGCACAAAAGCGTGGTAAATGGTTTCAGCATCAGGAGCTTCTTGACGCAAGGTAACCAAGGCATCTGCGACCGACATATCGGAGTGCAATGCTGCATAGTCAGAGGTCATCAAGGCGCCAGCAGTACCTTCGCGGTAGGAAACGAGCTTGCGCAAATCATCACGCTTAGCTTGGGCAAGCGCAGGCAATAATGCGGTTTGCTGGTCTTTGTCGAGGCGCTTAAATAAATCTGCACGGGCATCTGCTGGCATTTCGCCCACGATAGGCGCTAAGCCACCACGGGGAGCTGTGTCAGCTAGGCGCACCTGTTGTTCGGCATCAAAAAATGCAAAAATTTCAGAGCGATCGGGTAGACGGCGCAAAAATGTCCAAGCATCGGCCGCAGAATCAAGCTGTGCAAGTGCTTCAGCGATATCGATGGGTTTATAGTTTTTGGCTTCGCGAACAGCAATATCATATTGGTGCGTTTTAAGCGCGTCGCGCAAGACACGTACATAATCATCCGTGGTTAGTTCACGGAGCGTATCTTGGAGTAGGCGCACGTACTCTTCTGTTTTCATTCCAAGCTCCTAAAGACTGCTAGCTAGTCCTAAGAAGCTAACGTAAAAAGTGTACGAGCGATAGGAAACTAGCTATGGACTGTGAAATTATCTGTTATGTGTGCTTGCGAGCACAAACAAGGAATTTCCATTTGACCTCTGTGTGAATCAATCAAACCCTACGCCGGGCGCGGGTATGCTAAGCCATTGATGTGCTTATGGCAACTTAGGAGGGAGGGGAATTTTTTTGATATGCATCAAAGGGTTTATGGTGAGTTAGTTTTTAAGCTGCGAGAGAGTAAAAAAAGTGGTAGTTTCAGAGTAACGATACTCGGTGACCGCTGAGTCGATTTGGCCTAAGCAGGGCGATCCCTTGGCTTAGCAACATGGATTAGCAATATAAAGGCGATGTGCCATGACGAACAATAAATATCTCCCCTATGATTCTTTCTTTGATGATGAGGATGCCGCTGAAACCAGTGAGTGGCTAGGCGCTTTGGTTTCTGTACTTGAGCACAAGGGGCCTGAAAGAGCCACTTGGTTGCTCAATCGGTTAACAGACGTGGCTCGAGAGCAGGGTTTGTACCGTTCCCATTTACACTCTCCGTACATTAATACCATCAGCACCCGTGATGAGCCTCATTATCCAGGCGATATTTTTATGGAGAGGCGCATTCGCTCTTTAGTGCGTTGGAATGCTATGGCTATGGTGATGAGGGCAAATCAAAATGATGACGAATTAGGCGGACACATCGCTAGTTTTGCTTCGGCGGCCACACTTTATGATGTGGCCATGAATCATTTTTTTAGAGCAGCCACGGAGGATTTTGGTGGCGATTTGGTTTATTACCAAGGTCATTCCTCACCCGGCATTTACGCTTGGGCTTTTCTTGAAGGGCGGCTAACAGAGGAGCAGCTAGAAAACTTCCGCCGTGAAGTAGATGGCAAGGGGATTTCTTCCTATCCCCATCCTTGGTTGATGCCTGATTTTTGGCAGTTCCCCACGGTTTCTATGGGACTAGGCCCCATTCAAGCGATTTACCAAGCGAATATTATGAAATACCTCTCTAATCGCGGAATGGTGGCTGAAGATGGCCGCAAGGTGTGGGCTTTCTTAGGTGATGGTGAAATGGATGAGCCTGAGTCCATTGGGGCTTTGTCCCTTGCTGGGCGAGAGGGGTTGGATAATTTAATTTTTGTGGTGAATTGTAATTTGCAACGCTTGGATGGTCCTGTGCGTGGCAATGGCAAAATTATTCAAGAATTAGAAGGGCTTTTTCGTGGTGCTGGTTGGAATGTGATTAAAGTGGTTTGGGGCGGCTTGTGGGACCCTTTGCTTGAGCGCGATACCCAGGGTTTATTGCGCCGCCGCATGGAAGAGTGTGTGGATGGGGAATACCAGTCCTATAAGAAAAAGGGGGGTGCTTACACTCGCGAGCACTTCTTTGGCAAATATCCAGAGCTTGCGAAACTTGTGGAGCATATGAGTGATGACGAAATCTACGCACTAAATCGCGGTGGTCACGACCCACAGAAGGTGTATGCAGCTTATCACGCAGCAGTTAATCACAAGGGCCAGCCCACAGTAATTTTAGCAAAAACGGTAAAAGGGTATGGCACTGCGGAGGGTGAGGCAGCTAACCGTACTCACCAAATGAAAACCTTGGATATGGATAGCCTACGGTATTTCCGTGACCGTTTTAATATGCCTTTTACCGATGAAGAGCTTGAAAAGCTGCCATTTTATAAGCCGGATGCTGATAGCCCTGAAATGCGTTATGTAGACGAACGCCGCAGGGCCCTAGGTGGCAGCATTCCCAACCGACGACAAACATCCCTATCTCTTGAAACGCCTCCTTTGAGTTTCTTTGATACTTACTTATCGGGCAGCGGTGAGCGTAAGCTTTCCACCACCATGGGATTTGTGCGTATGTTGGCTGCCTTGGTTCGCGATAAAAACATTGGTGAGCGCGTGGTGCCCATAGTGCCAGATGAAGCCCGCACCTTTGGCATGGACGGGTTGTTTCGTCAGCTAGGCATTTATTCCTCAAAAGGGCAGAAGTACGAGCCAGAAGATGCCGGCCAGGTGATGTATTACCGAGAAGATAAGAAAGGTCGTATTTTAGAAGAAGGAATTAATGAAGCTGGGGCCATGTCTGCTTGGATGGCGGCGGCAACGAGTTATAGCCATCATAACTATCCACTGATTCCTTTTTATATTTATTACTCCATGTTTGGTTTTCAACGCGTGGGTGATTTGGCGTGGGCTGCAGGCGATATTCGTGCCCGCGGATTTTTGCTTGGCGGTACCGCCGGGCGCACCACGCTGAATGGTGAAGGATTGCAGCATCAAGATGGCCACAGCCATATTTTATCGAGCACGATTCCTAATTGTATTAGTTACGACCCCACCTATAACTATGAGTTAGCTGTAATCTTGCAAGAGGGTATGCGGCGTATGTATCAGGAGCAAGAAGATGTGTTTTATTACATCACCTTGCTGAATGAAAATTATGCGCACAAGGCAATGCCAGAGGGAGCGCAGGAAGGCATTTTGCGAGGCCTTTATGTGCTTGAACAGCAAGAGGACACAGAGTCGGGGCTGCGGGTGCATTTGCTTGGTAGTGGCTCGATTTTGTTAGAAGTGGAAGCGGCCGCTGCAATGTTGCGCGAGGACCATGGTATCGCAGCTACCGTGTGGAGTGCACCAAGCTTTACGCAATTGCGTCGCGAAGGGCTCGCCGCAGAGCGCTGGAATCGATTGCACCCCGAGTCCCCGCCTCGTGTTAGCTGGGTGGAGGAGCATTTGGGCAAGGGGGATGCACCGATTGTAGCAGCAACGGACTATATGAAGAGTTTTGCTGACCAAATCCGCCCTTTTGTAGCGAGTCCTTATGTGGTGCTTGGCACCGACGGTTTTGGGCGAAGTGATACGCGGGCGAAGCTCAGGGAGTTTTTTGAGGTGGACCGTCGTTTTATAGTGGTGGCAGCACTCAGTGCGTTAGCTAAGCAAGGCAAAATTTCCGTTTCTCATATCAGTGATGCGATAAAAAAATATGGCATCAATCCCGATAAAACTGATGCGGCTTACGCGTAAGCGCCAAGGAGGTGATAATCATGAGTAATGAATTAATCCTGGTGCCCGAGCTAGGCGGTAATGATGCGGTGGATGTGATTGAGATTGTTGTGGCTGTGGGCGATACGGTGGCCATAGAAGACACATTAATTGTGGTGGAATCTGAGAAAGCCACAGTGGAAATTCCCAGCCCTAAAGGCGGCACTATTAAGGCAATAAAAGTGGCTGCGGGCGATAGCATCAATACGGGAGACCCTTTGGTGGAACTTGATGTTAGCGAGGATGCTGCTAGCGAGGTGCCGAAACAGCCAAGCTCAACTAAGGATGAAGTGATAAGAAATGAAGATGCAACCACCAAGCCAGAGGCGCATCAATCCAAGAGCGATGACGCTACACCACATAAAAGCACCCCTCTCACAGCACCTTTGAGTGGTGCTACCTCGCAACTCACCACAGCCAGTGACGCGGCGGTATACGCGGGCCCTGCTGTGCGACGTTTGGCTCGAGAAATGGGAGTGGATTTAACCCAAGTTATGGGCACAGGTGTTAAAGGTCGGGTAACAAAAGATGATTTAAAAGCCCATGTAAAGCAGCGTTTAAGCACGGCAGGTGGCGCTGGCGGTTTGGCCATGAATTTGCCCGTTATAGACTTCAGCCAGTTTGGCGAAATAAGCGAAGAGGCACTCACAGGCTTAAGGCGTACAGCTGCTGAGAACCTGCATCGTTCTTGGCTAACCATTCCAGCGGTGATGCATCAAGAAGAAGCTGACATTACTGAGTTAGAAGTGTTTCGCCGCCAAACCAACCAGCAGATTTCTGGAACCAAAGTAACGCTGCTCGCTTTCCTAGTAAAAGTGGTTGCCTCTGCTTTGCAACGCTATCCCTGTTTTAACAGCTCATTATCCAGTGATGGTAGCACCTTGGTTTTCAAGCATTATGTGAATATCGGCATTGCCGTGGATACAGAACATGGCCTCATGGTGCCTGTTATCCGTGATGCAGATAAAAAAGGAGTGCATGAACTAGCGCAAGATATTGAGCAGCTTGCTGAAAAGGCTCGCTTAAGAAAGCTTACCATGGCGGATATGCAAGGCGGCTGTTTCACTATTTCATCTTTGGGTGGCATAGGTGGGGGGTATTTTTCGCCCATAATTAACTGGCCTGAAGTGGCTATTCTTGGCGTTGGACGTAGTAAAAAACAACCTTACTGGAATGGTGAGACTTTTGAGCCGAGGGATGTGCTGCCGTTGTCGCTTAGCTACGACCACCGCGTAGTGGATGGCGCAGATGCAGCAAGGTTCGCTAAATACATCAGCGAAGCGCTGGGGGATTTGCGCCACTTGCTGCTGTGACTTGCCATACCGCTGTGCGATTGGCATGGCAGTAATGCCCTGTGTTATTTAGCGCTATAAAAACGGTAGGAGCACAACCCTAAAGGCCTTGTCGAGGCCTTTAGGGTGGGGACTAAAAGCTTTGAAAGACTACTTTTTAGGGGCTTGCTCAGCCTTACGGTGTTGATGTTTGTTGAGTTTTTTGTGATTCTTTCGTTGCTTATGGTTATTTTTCCATTTGTTCCCACGTTTTTCTCTCAGCTCCGCTAACTTTTTTTGCTGCTCAGAGTTGAGCACGCTCGCGATGTTGCTTTCTGTGTTTTGACGAATCTCTCGAATAGCTTTGCGCTGCTCTTGGAAAATTTCCTTGATGGCTTCTTGTTGCTGCTCAGTGAGGTCTAACTGTTGAAATACGTGATAACCCTGCTGAAAACGCTTGGGCGCAGCTGTGTCGGCAGCATTAGCGGTAAAAGAGGCGGTAACTAAAGCGGCGGCAAAAACAACTGATAAAAACTTTTTCATGTGAAACTCCTTAATGAGGTTGGATGAGAGTACTTTGCTTGGTGAGTGTGTAAGGAGTATGGAGGAAATAAGGAATGATCTGTCCTAACGTCGGGTTGGCGTCACTCAACGGGGTGGTAACATACAACACTAGCAATAAGCATTGCGAGGTACGCGGAACCGCGTAGGTTTGCCCTCGTGCCGGGCGGCACCACACAACGGGTTCTTAACATACAGCATCAGCAATAAGCACTGCGAAATCACTATTTTTTTGCGGAAGAGCACGCAAAAGAAATAGTGGTTTCTCCGTGCATTCCTGCAGTGGCTCTAAGATAAATCGGGTTGGTGGAATTTGGAGAGGTGTTGGTGCCACTAAGTGCAGCTTACGCAAGGGATTAGCCTTGTGTTCTGAATAATAATTCCGCACAAAACCCATCTTTCTCATACCCCACTCGCACCCGATTTCTCTTAGAGGCTAGGATGAATAGGCTGGAAGAAATGGGTTTCACCAACATGGGGTTCGTTGGTGAAACCCATTTCTGCAAGCTTGCTTGGCACAGTGGATATTAAGAACTCTCGGTAGCGGGAACCTACGCGGTTCCGCGTACGCCTTAGTGCTTTATCAAATAGCCGTTAATAAACTCAAACTCCGTAGTACGTCCTGCAAGTACATCGGCAAGCATGGAGGAGGTGTTCTTTGCAGTATCGTTGGCCACCTGAATGGCGCGCTCTAAGGTGTCGTTGGGCCAATGAGGAAACATGCGGCTAGCAATACGGTCGCACTGTGCGGCAATAAATTGCATTTGCTCAAAGGCCTTAGGCATCGTGAGAAGTTCACCATTTTTGCAGCGATAAATGGCGGTGAGTGGGTTGATCACGGCGTTAACCGTGAGTTTTCGCCATTGCTCATAAACAATGTCATCGCACCAGCTCAAACCTGGCCAATGAGCAGTAAGCTTTGCGAACCAAGGAGGAGCTTGGGTTAACTCACCACCAAGCAAGGTGGTGTTTTCAGCGACGATATGCACTTGCCCTTGTTCGCGCCAAGCCGCATTGGTGGTAACAGCGTAAAGCACGGTAGTGCCTTGGGGTAAGGCAATATTATCTAGCGTTCCCATACCATTTTGTAGGCAAATAATAGTACTCGCAGCGCGAAGGCGTGGGAGCAGTGGTGTCAGAGCTGTGGCGGTATCGGGGCCTTTGGTGGCCACCACAAGAAATGCAATGGGTTGATTATCATCAGCCCCTAAAGATAACGACGCGCTATGAGTACCTTGAGGCCAAAATAACCTTCGTGTAAGCAAAGGACGGTTAGCGGCTAACACATCTACCCCAGCTTGTTGTAAGTAGTAAGCCGCCAATGTACCCATGCTGCCCGCACCCAAGAGGTAGCATTTTTTCATGGCTTGTTATGCCCAGGAATGGCGGTGGGATAACGGTGGGCTAGCCACAATAATAATGGCAGGCCAGCCAAGGCAAGCAGGGCGGTGATTTGGAAAAACAGGCTCCAATCGCCATTCAAAGAATCCACCACATAACCGCTCGAAGCGGAAAGCCAAATGCGGGATAAATTGCCCAACGATGCCAGTAAGGCGTGCTGCGTGGCGCTGTAAGCCACGTTGCATAAGCTGGATAAATAAGCCACAAAGGCCACGGTCACCAGGCCACTGGTGAGGTTATCCGACACCACAGCCAACACCAGAAGCTGATAGCCACCATGCTGAGCGAGTAAGGAATAGGTGAGGTTGGTGAGTGCGGCTAAGAAGCCCGAAATTAATAAAGCGCGTACCAATCCCAAGCGGTTAGCGAGCCAGCCGCCAATGGCAATACCCACCATGTTGGCGATAAAACCATACACTTTGCCCACATTGGCAATCTGCTCATAACTAAATCCCATTTCGCGGTAAAAAACCCCCGACATGCGACCTAGCATGGCATCGCCAAACTTGAAAATAAATACAAAAAGGAGGGTCAGCCACCAGCCATCGCGTTTCATAAAATCATAAAACGGAGCGATGACGGTATTCACTAACCAAGCCCCCGTATTGGCAATAATACGGGGCATGCGGTGGTTGAAGAACTGCGCCACTTGGGCTTCTTGTTGCTCGGTGGCAGCGTTAATTTTACGCTCGGGCTCACGGCCAAAAAGCACGGCGAGCATGCTTATCACTAAACAAAAAGCTAATGCCCAGTAAGCAATATGCCATCCATAGGCGCTAGCTAGGTAAAGTCCACCAGCGCCACCTACTAAGGTGCCGCCAAGGTGCCACCCCCAGATAGCCACAGAAGCACCTGCACCTTGTTCTTCGGTGCTTAGGCTGTCGATACGGAACGCATCCACGGCAATATCTTGTGTGGCACTGGCAATCGTCACCAGCAGGGCCCCTAAAGCCACCATGGCCAACTCCTCACCGGGAGAAAAAGAGCCCATCCACAAAATGGCAGCGAACAAAGCCACTTGTGTGAATAAAATCCAGCTTCGACGTTGGCCTAACCAAGCCGTTAAAAAGGGCAAGCGCAGTTTATCAATCAGTGGCGCCCACAAAAAATTAATGGCATAGGGCGTGGTAACTAACGCAAATAAGCCGATGTCGGTGCGGCTGACCCCTTCATCGCGCAACCAAATAGAAAGGTTGCTAAATACCAGCGGTGCAGGCAAACCACTGGCAAAACCTAAGAAGAGCAAGGTCAGCATGGGTTGTCGAAAATATACCTGCCGAAAATTATTGAGTGCGGTAATCATAATGCCTTCTTGTGATGCGCCAGAGCTTTAAAATAGCGGTTAGTATGCACGGAAGTCTGAAAAGCGGCTAGCGGCGCTGTGGCGTTTGTTGAAATAGATTGATGGTGACAGCCAATTGAGTATTAAGCTCAGCGAGTGTGAGTACTTGCTCACGTTTTTCTGGGGTGGCGCGAAACCAGTGAGGCGTCATAAGCAGCAAGTTTTGGATTTGCTCAGAGCTAGTGAGGGTAAAAGTTTGTTGGATTTCACGTTTTTCAACTAAGGTGAAGCCGTTGGGTACTGTGTTCGAGCTCGCCTGTTCAGCCTTTAAGCGGGGGTATAGCAACTTGCGCGCTTCATAAAGGTGTGTTGGCGCTGGGTCCACCATTACCAATTTGCCTTGGGGCTTGAGCACACGTGCAAACTCTTCATATACAGGAAAGCCAAACAAACAAAACACATAATCAAGGCTTGCATCTTGTATGGGCAAACGTGCATTGCTCGCCACAATCCAATTAACGTGTGCGTTGCGTTTGGCGGCAGCGAGTATGGCCCATTTAGAAATATCTACGCCTACCAATTCCAGTGGAATTTCGGTGTGTTGAGCAAGGGTGTCTAAGTAATATCCTTCGCCGCAACCAGCATCTAAGCACCGCAAGTGTTCTGCCGTGGGTGAAAAGTCAGTAATCACCTGCGCTAAGGCATCTGCAATAGGCAGGTAGTGCCCACGTGCGAGGAAGTGTTGCCGTGCTGTCACCATGGCTTTGCTATCGCCTGGCTCTTTGGCTCTTTTGAATTGCGCAGGGAGCAGATTGACATAACCTTGGCGAGCAATATCAAAGGAGTGTCCTTGTGGGCAACACCATCGGGAAGGCTCGCGAAGTAGCGGTTCGCCATCCAAAGGGCAAGCGAGCGCAGAAAACGGTACCGTATTCATAAACCAGTATTTACGTGATTAGGGTTGGCAAGTATAACGCCTTCTCCGATACTGTGGCATGTCATCTTATCTAGTGAGGCTAGTCCTATGAATAAAAGCATAATCTGTATCATAAAACCTCTTCTGTTGTTGTACGGCTTGTTGGCCATGACATTTGCTTCCGCCCTAGAAGTGGGTGATATGGCGCCAGATTTTAGCCTGCCAGGTACGGATGGGAACACTCATCAGTTGTCTGACTACCGTGGTAAGCAAGCGGTGGTGATTGCTTGGTTTCCAAAGGCGTATACCTATGGTTGTACGATTGAGTGTAAATCCTTGGCAGATAATGGCGATAAAATACGCCAGTACGATGTGACCTACTTTATGGCAAGTGTTGACCCGTTGCGCAAAAATCGTGGTTTTGCCACTGAAATGGAAGCAGACTTTCCCTTGCTAAGCGATGAGGATAAATCGGTGGCGAAAGCCTATAACGTATTGAGTGTACTGGGGGTGGCTAAGCGCCATACCTTCTATATTGGCAAAGATGGCCGCATTCTTGCTATTGATAAAAACATTACCCCTGCTACCTCAGCTGAAGACATGATTAATCAGCTCGAACAACTTGGCGTGGCTAAGCGAAACCAATGATGCGCTATGTTTTAGGAGCCGTTTTGCTAGGAGGATGTTTGGGTGCGCAAGCAACCCATGCCTCTGGAGAAACCATCCGCGAAGTCACTGCCACCGCTTACACCCTGCGTGAGTCCGAAACGAAAGTGGGCAATGTGGGTTTGGCGGCTTGGGGGGACCAGTTAAAGCCTGGCATGAAAGCCATCGCCGTTTCCCGCGACTTGATTGAGCAAGGGCTAACCCATGGTACAGAAGTGACTATCGAAGGCCTAGAAGGCATTTACGTAGTGCGCGATAAAATGCATTGGCGATGGCAAAATAAAATCGATATTTTTATGGGCCGTGATGTAGCAAAAGCTCTTGATTGGGGCAAACGTACCGTCACCATTCGTTATCAAACACCGCATTAATAGAATTATGGTATTTGCGCCTCATTTTCACTGTTTAGACAACAAGCCCACAAGGCCTTGGGCACAGCTGTTTTTGGCCCATGGGGCTGGTGCAGGTTGGGACCATCCATGGCTAAACACCATGGCTCAGCACCTCTCAGAGCAGGGAGTTTGGGTGCGGCGGTTGGAGTTCCCTTATGCGCAGCAAATGCGGGAAACGGGTAGGTGTAGGCCACCGCAACCCGTGGCGCAATTACAACATTATTTTGCTGAATTGCTGTCCCTGCAACGGAAAGAAAACCTGCCTTGTTTTGTGGGTGGGAAATCCATGGGCGGGCGTGTAGCTGCCATACTCGCCGCTGCGGAAGCATCCGCAGCAGTGCGTGGGGTGGTGGCCTTTGGCTATCCTTTTCACCCAGTGAGAAAACCAGAAAGTTTGCGCTTAGCGCCGTTGCAGCAAAGCAAGGCTCCTGTGCTTGTTGTGCAAGGCACTCGGGATGCTTTTGGTGCCCAGGATGAAGTATTGGGCTATGCGCTAAATGGCAATGTGGAGCTGGTGTGGCTAGAGGATGGTGATCATGATTTTAAGCCGCGCAAAGCCAGTGGGTTAACACAGCCAGAATTAATGAAACAAGCGGCGTTTGCAGCAGTTTCTTTTATGCGCTCACAAGTAAGATAAAGCGGGGCCACCATAGGTAGCCCTGCAATTAATTTACTTTTTTTCAGGTTTTGGCGTTACCCACAAATGAATGGTACCTTCCACCACCACTGTGTCATCGTCACGCAACGCGCGCACGCGCACAGGTAGATCAGGGCCGTTTTCCCAAGCGTCATCTTCCACTTCGGCAATCACACGGATATCTGAATCCGCTTTCGCGGTATACTTCACGTCCATGCCCTTGGGGATCCAACGCAAGTGGTTGGGGATGGACGCTTCTGCTACTACGCCCATGGCAAACTCAAGGCCATTACAAATGGCGATCACATGCACGGTGCCAATGTGGTTTTCCACCGCTTTGCGCTTTTTAATCACCGCTTCGCAGTAGTTGGTGCGCAATTCGTTGAGGCGTGGTTTTACGGTGCCAAAATAGGGGGCCTTGCGACAAATACCCATGGCAAACAAGGCCTTGCCACCGGGGATAGCAGCAAGCTTTTGGTAAACTTTCATCACAGCGTTGGGTGATGTGCTCATAAGGGCTCCTTAATGTTATGAAGTGGTTACGCAGCTCAAAAAATCAAAGGCGTAAGGGTAACATGCTTTGGCGTGGAGTTTGGCCTTTATTATCGGGTCAGTGGAGCTTTGGTGTAAAGCCTTGGCAACTTGAAGAATTAGCTTGGGAGCAAGATATGACAGTGGTTTGGCGTGCTTGGCACGAGGGCGTGGCATATGAAGTACGCCAGTTAGAAGAGACCATGCGTTTGTATGCCAATGGCGTGCAGCATTCAGAGTTTAATGCCACGCGCATGGTAACAGGCAGCGTTTGGGACTTGTTGTGGTTGCCTGCTTTTATGGCGGCAGAAGGGGCTATTAAACGTGTGTTAATTTTGGGCCTAGGGGGCGGTAGCTCCATTCCACCGTTGCGGCATTTCTTCGACCCTGAAGACATTGTAGCGGTGGAGCTCGATCCGCTGCATTTAGAAGTAGCTTGCGAGCAGTTCAAGGTCACAGAGATGGGCGTAGAGGCCCATTGCGCAGATGCTGTTGAGTGGGTGAAGAACTACCAAGGCCCTCCCTTTGATTTGGTAATAGAGGACTTGTTTTCTCCCGCTAATGTGTCGGTAACGCGTGCTGTGCCGGCAAAAAGGCGTTGGTTAAAGCAGTTGGAGGAACTGGTCTCGCCTAAAGGTGTGTTGGTAATGAATTTTGGTGATGAGTTTGAGTTTAAAGCCAGCGATGCCAGCACTAAACCCCAAGGCTTTGCTAGTGGTATCCGTTTATCTACACCTGATTGCCATAATGCGGTGGTGGCTTGGAGCCGCCAGAGTGCTAGCAGCAAAAGCCTATTAAGACGCGTGAAACAATGGCAAGAGTTGGCGCTAGAAATGGACTTGGGCCGTTTACGATACACCAGCAAACAGCTGTTTTAGGTGATGCCATGGCGCTCGACACCTCACCACAAAGTGAATTTGCCCAAACAGTTTATGCGTGGCTAATGGCAGTGCCCAAAGGGCAAGTTACCACTTACGGGCAACTGGCGCGCTTGGCTGGGCATCCGCGCCATGCACGTTTCGTGGGCCGCTTGATGGCGAATTTGCCCAAGGGCAGCAAACTGCCCTGGTGGCGCGTGGTGCGCAGCGATGGCGCGTTAGCTGGCGAACAGGCGCCTCAGCAAAAAGAACGGTTGCAGGCCGAAGGTGTGCTGGTAACAGCGAGCGGCGTCAGGCTCAAAACCTATGGCTTCGAGCCTTGAGAATTTATTTTTTCAGTAGCTTTTGGTTGTAACGCATTTTCTTTTCTGCATGGGTCAGCAGGCTGTTCTTTGGGCCTGAGTCTTGTTTTGCAGACGCCTCTAGGATCACGCGATACGTGAGCACCGCTTGTACATATTCCCGTGTTTCATAAAAAGGGATGCTTTCTATCCATACATCAAAAGGCATATCGCGGCTATTGAGCCAAGCTTCCACGCGGTGGGGGCCAGCATTGTAGGCGGCGAGTGCCAAAATTCGGTTGTTGTGAAAACGCTCAAGCATGCGTTCCACGTAGGTGCTGCCAAGCTCAATGCTGCGTTTGGGCGTTTTTAAGTCTGCTTGTGTTGGTGGCTTTTCTTGGCGCCAGTTAGCCACTTGCTTAGCGGTGGCGGGCATCACTTGCATTAAGCCAACTGCGCCCGCGTGTGAAACCACATGATGTTGATAAGCACTCTCGCGACGAGCAATGGCCATTAGCAGATAAGGGTCGAGCTTTGCTTGCTTCGCCGCTTGTTGAAACTCGGCGCTGTGCGCCAAGGGAAAGCGCCAGCTTAAGGTATTCACATCTTTCATTTGAATAGCTGCGTCAACGGTAAAGCCTGGCCAGCCTTGTTGCAGCGCATAATTAGCAAGCGCCGCGCTTTGTTTGGGTTCTTGGCGCATCCAGAGTAACCACTCACTACGCGCCAAACCTGTTTCATTCATGGCCATTAACCAATGAATTCGCGCTAGGCGTTCAGAGTTAGGAGGCTGCGCTGCAGTAAGGGGAGCTTGAGCATTAAGTGCATAAGGTTGCTTGATTTGGTCTGCGGCTAAAAATGCCCAAAAGGTACGGCGCTGTGCTGCTTTTTCGAAGGTTGAGCGTGCTAGCTTTTTGTTGCCTGTTTCATGTAAAGCACGGCCTAGCCAGTATTGCCAGCGAGGGTCGTTTTGCTTGGCTTCGCTGAATTTGTTAATAGCAATTACCACGCGTGGCCAGTCCTGTTGGCGGATGGCTAAGCGTACGCGTTGTTGGAGGAGCTCGTCATCGCCATGACGGTTAAGCCACTGATCCGCCCAAGGCAAATAGTCTTCTAAATCACGTATAAGCACGTACCAAACAATCTTGTGTTCAGCATCGTGGCGAGCTTTTTCGCCCATGGCTGCGGGCGGTGTGGTTAGACGCTGGAGTAGTGTGATGGCTGCGCCCGTGTCTTTTTGTGCTTGTATTAACAGCGCTGTTTTTTTGAAGTTGTCTTTTAAGGGTTCAGGCCAAGCATTTGGTAGTGTCAAAATTCGTTCTGGGTTTTCGAAAAGTTCCTGGGCAAACTCAGCTTGCTTGCTGTGTTCACCCTCTAGTGCGACGGCCAGGTGGCGCATCAACCCAGTGTTTTGTGCGGCCATGGCCAATAAAAAACGCTGCCACACAAGTTCCACCGTAATAATGCCGTCCTTGTGTCCAGCAATAAACAAAGGGTCGCAGGCGCTGGGCATAGAAGCGCCCGTCAGCCATAAGTTAGGGATGGCTTTCTGTGCCTGTTTAGGAGATACGTGATACTGGGCTTGCCAGTAGTAACATTGTGCTGTGTTATCGTTAGGTGGTGTGGGCTGTAGAGCCAATAACGCTTCCCACTGCTTAGCCTTGCCGAAGGCGTTAAGTGCTACATTATGCAGGCTATTTGCAAGGGGCGTGTCGGCGTATTGTTTTTTAAACGCCTTGATTTCATCCACATTCACTTTCGGCAGGGCGTCCAAAATCCTGTGATAATCGAAATAAGCAGCTAACGGATGCCTGTTCAGCTGCTGCAGTTGTTGGTCCAGTTCGCTAAAATCTTTTTTGCGTGCAGCTTCTAATGCAGTATTAGCCAATGAAACTTGTTTGGCGGTGGGAGTGAGCAGGGTGTCTTGTGCAAAAGCAGAAAGTGTCGTGCAGCTGAGGGCCACAAGAATCAGTAAAAATACACGCATCGGCAAACTCCATTCCATAGGCCGTTAAGTTTTAGTCATCACTGCAACCAATACAACTTGGTTGAGAACAAGTTGCTATAATGCTTCATTTTTCGAGATAACATAAGATGGAAAACACCACAGCAATACTTTGGCGCCAAGAAGATACCCTAGCAGATAGAAAAATCTTTGTGGTGGAGGCTGATGATCCAAGCTTGGTAAATTTACCTAATAGAGCTTTATTTTTACATTCAGACTTTGCCTTTATTCCCGCAGAGCAACGGGGACCTTGGCCCCAAGTGCCAGCCACTGCGAATCTTGTTGTGGTGATACTACCTAAATCGCGAGAACGCTTAGAGCTTGTTCTCACCGCCTTAAGCGAGTCTATTAGCGAAGCAACAGAATTATGGTTAGTGGGCCCGAGCAAAGGGGGCATCAAAGGCGCCTTAAAACAGCTTAAGCCATTCGCTCAAGCAGGTGTGGTGGATTTGGTAGACACGGCGCGCCATTGCCGTATCTATGTCGCTATGCTGGAGCCAAGAAAAGAAAAGGATTTGGAAGCTTTTGGCCAGCAATGGCGGCATGGCGAAAACACCTATATCAGTTACCCAGGTGTTTTTAGCCATGGGCGATTAGATGAAGGCACAGCCTTGTTGTTAGAGCAGTTGCCCACTGACTTTAGGGGAAAAACAGCCTTAGACATGGGGTGTGGGTCGGGTGTGATAACCCTTGAGCTCGCTCAGCGTGGAGCCAAAGTGACGGCCAGTGATGTGAGTGCTACAGCGGTGGCAGCCACGCAAGCCACGTTGGCGCTTAACCAACAAGAAGCTGATGTGCAAGTGGCTGATTTATATGGTGAGCTAAGCTCGGAGTTCGATTATATCGTTACCAACCCTCCCTTTCATGAGGGCATAGCGCGCACTACTGCGGTTACAGAAGCGTTGATACACAAGGCGCCGAGTTATCTCAAGGCGGGCGGGGAGTTATGGTTGGTGGCTAACCACGGGCTCCCCTATGAGCCTATACTGAGACAAAGCTTTAATTATTTAGAGAGGGTTGCCACGAATAATCGTTTCGTGGTGTGGCGAGCTCGTAGAGCTTAGTGCTCTACGCCGCCTGCGCCATGGGCATGGCCGTGTGCAAGCTCTTCTTCTGTGGCTGCACGCACGCTATCGATTTCCACCACAAACCGCAACGTTTTGCCCGCGAAAGGGTGGTTAGCATCCACATCTACAGTTTTTAGGCCTTTTTTAAGGACGGTTACCCACTGTTGGCCTTTATCTGTATTTACTGGCACCACATCGCCCACTTGGTATTTTTTTAGGTGGCGCAAATACTTGGCAGAAATTCGCTGAGTGAGGTTATCTTGGCGCTCACCATAAGCCTGCTCAGGGGGAAGTGTGGTCTCTACTTTGTCACCTGCTTTGTGCCCTTTAAGCGCTGCCTGCAGATGCGGTAGCACGCTTTCACTGCCGTGGAGATATAGCGTGGGAGTTTGCCCATGAGAGCTTTCTAACTCTTGGTTGTTATCGTCAAAAATAGAGTAGTGAAAAGCCACCACCGCATCTTTATTGATTTCCATTACTGTCTCGCTTATTTGTTGGCTTGGTCTAGTGTCACCACGTTGTTTGCCGATGTTGGTGGCTGGCCACCTGCTTTAATGCGTTCTGTGCCTTGTTTATTCAGGCGGTGCATGCAATCCCTGAAAGTGCGGCTAATCATGGTGGTGTTGCGAATCATATCCATGCGCGGCCAAGTGGTGCGCTCACCGTTACGGATATATTCACGCACATCTTCTACACTTGGGTTAGCTAGCACTCGTAACACATTAAGCGGCTTGCGTGGGGGGATAATATTAATATCGCCGTCGTATTTTTGCATTAGTACGCTGCGAATTTTATCCACCACTAAACCTAAATCGTTGGATTCCACGCGATCGTGCAAGAGGTCTAAGCCAAACGAAGCATTCATCGCAATGTTGCGGCGGATCCAAGTGCGCGTAATAGGCAAAACACCACCTTGTTTGATAGCTTGCGAGCGCGACATAAAGGGCACCACGTGGGGGTTGGTTTGGCTTACAATAGAGTGGTTGATACCGTATAAGCGAGATAGGCGGCGAATAGGTAAGTCATCACTGATGGAGCCATCCACAAATTTACGGCCGGGAATATAAGGCACTTTTTGGCCTTCCATATTTTTGGCCCATAAGCTGACCGGTGGGTAAATCCCTGGAATCGCACAAGAAGCCAGCACTGCCTTTCGAATCAATACGTTCGGAGAGGTTTTGTGGTTGAGTAGACGGCCATGCTGATGGCGGTCGTAGGGACTGACAGGGATATTAATCTCTCGACCCGTGTGCTCGTAGGCTTCGCGGAAAGTCATGTCGGGAATGTTTTCGTCGAGGCATTTTTCGAGGTAATCCCCATCTAGCACAGGCGTGCCTTTTAAAACACCGCGCCAGCCAACATATTTAAAAGCTTCTAAATAAAGACTTTCAGGCTGTAGTTTTTCTGCAAGTTCGGCATCGCTATGGGTGCCTAGAACGCCGGCAATAATGGCTCCCGCGCTGGAGCCGGAAATTACCTTAGGTAATAAGCCTTCTTCCCACAAGCTTTTACAAACGCCAATATGAAACAAGCCTAGGGCAGCACCGCCTGAAAGCATAAGGGCGGTTTGGCCGAATGCGCGGCCCGTTTTGTTAAAAAAATTAAGCTTGTCGGCAAGGGTGAAATCGTCAAACTCTGTGTCGCAAATATAGTTAAGTGCATCGCATACCGTGGTGAGGTATCGCTCAATCAGATGCTTGGTGCCTGCTTTGCTGCGCAGGTATAGGTTCGGATTGGAGATATTGCCTAAACTGCCGTGCAGCCCCTCATGCATATGGAACACGAGTTTGTGCACATCTCCACGCTCACGAGTGCGCTCTATGTGTTGGATGCGAGTACGTATTAGCTGATAATCGTAATCGCTTGAGCGGTCACGGGCTTTCCATTCCTCCGCACCTGAAAGTTGGTCGTGCTCAAGGCAGGCTTGGCGCCAACTAGCATAATCTTCTGCATACTGTATTTTTTCTTCTAAATGGCGAAGAACACGCTTCATGTTTTACTCCTGCGAGCCTGTGGCATAAAACGGCAACAAGCAAAATGATAGTCATACGCTGTAGTTGGTTATCAGTATAGCGTGAAGTCTATGCTTATATGCAATCACCCTAGCGCCTGCTTGGTGGCATTTGTAGTCACTGCGAAACGCGTTGTGAGATTGGCGGCACAAGAGGGTGCCGCCTGATGGGATTACTTCAGGTGGAAGCGAATGTTGACTTGCTCGGTAATGGTAATTTCGCCGGGCGCATATTGCGCTTGCTTGTAGCTGCTATCTTCGGCAGCAGCTTGCATTACCATGCGCGGCATGGGGCTGGCGCCACCTTGCTGATTGATAAGTACCGCCGCGCCTAGCTTTCTACCGCTAGCTTTAGCGAGCACTTGTGCTTTTTCCTTAGCATCGGCCACTGCTTTTTGGAGTGCTTCGGTGCGTGCAGCGCTTGGGTCGCTTAATTCGGCCGTGCTGTTGGATATTTGTGTGAAGCCGATTTGGCTAAGGCCTTCGAGTAATTCGGCGTAGTCTTCCACACCTTGTACGGTGAAACTAATGTCGCGCTGAACGCGATGGCCAATAAGTTTCTTTTCAGGTTGCCACTGCCACTCTGGTTGTACAGTAAAGCCAGTGGCAGTAATTTGGCGGTCTTTTAATTTGAGTTTCTTGGCGAGGTTGAGTGCGGCGTTAATCTCCTCATCCACATCGCTTTTCATGGCGGTGATATCGTCACCAGTGCGCGAGGAAATAGCACCCACGCGAAATTGATCGGGAACCACAGTAACTTCGCCTTGGCCAGAAACCTGTATAGCTTGCTCAACATCTTTGGGCACACCAGAACCGCAAGCGGTGAGTAGCATGGCGCTGCTGATAAGTACTAAGGCGGTGGGTCGGAACCTTGTTCGCATAATTAAATCCTTATTTTGTATGTGAGTTTTTTTAAGTTACCTTTTGTGAGACATTGTTAACTCTAAGAAGTGCTAAGGGCACTGTCACCTTTATAATCACTATTAGGAAGATACATGAAGTCATTGGTTGAGCAAATTACAAATGCTTTACGCCAAATACATCCTGCCGCTTTGGACACAGATATTGTCACCGCCGGTGCGGTGAAACAATTGCACTGTGACGAACAATCGGTGGTGCTGCATGTGCAGTTTGGTTTTCCTGCTTCTTCAGTGGCAGTAGGGTTTAAACGCCGTATAGAACAACTGTTAGTGCCCTATTTAGGCGGGCGTGAGTTGCAACTTACTGTGGATTGGGAGGTAAAAGCCCACATTACTCAGGGGCAAACGCGACCACTTCCTACGGTTCGAAATGTGATTTTGGTCGCCTCAGGCAAAGGTGGGGTGGGGAAATCCACCACCACAGTTAACTTGGCCTTGGCCTTGGCAGCAGAGGGAGCCAAAGTGGGTTTGCTTGATGCGGATTTATTTGGCCCTAGCTTACCGTTGATGATGGGGCTGCCCGAAGGTACACGTCCAGATTATGATGAGGCCAAAAACTTTATTCCACCAAAAGCCCACGGGGTTGAGGTAATGTCCATTAACTTTATGGTGGATGAAGCAAAAACTCCTGTGGTGTGGCGCGGTCCTAAAGCTAGTGGTGCCGTACTGCAGCTGGCGCAGCAAACCCGTTGGGGAGATTTGGATTATCTTTTTGTGGATATGCCCCCAGGCACCAGTGATATTCAACTCACCGTGGCGCAACGTATTCCTGTGGCCGGCAGCGTAGTGGTGACTACTCCCCAGGAGGTGGCGCTAGCAGATGCCCGTAAAGGCATAGAGATGTTCCATAAAGTGGGTGTGCATGTGTTGGGTGTGGTGGAAAATATGGCAGTGCATGTGTGCTCCGCCTGCGGTAACCATGATGCAGTGTTTGGCCATCAGGGCGGCCAGCATTTGGCCCAGGAGTATCAAACAGAGCTACTAGCAAGTTTGCCCCTAGTGTCTGCGATACGTGAGCATGCGGATGCGGGTACGCCGCTAGTATTGGCTGCCCCCGATAGCGCCGAGGCTGCTTTATACCAAGTGGGCGCAAGGCGTCTAGCGGGAGCTTTGTCGTTGCGTGATGCAGCCAAGCCGCCTGCCTTTGCACGCATGGTGATGCAGCACAATCCCTAGCACCAAGGCGTGGGAACAGGTACTATTCAAGCCATTTGAATTTAGGTGGGAGCAAGCATGAGCATTAGACCAGACCATTGGATACGTCGCATGGCCGAAGAGCAAGGTATGATAGAGCCCTTTGCGCCTGAGCTTGTGCGCGAAAACGAGCATGGCCGTATTATTTCTTATGGTACTTCGAGTTATGGCTATGATGTGCGTTGCGCTAATGAATTTAAGGTGTTTACCAATATTCACTCGGTGACTGTGGACCCTAAAAACTTTGATGAACGCAGTTTTGTGGATGTCACCGGCGATTATTGCATTATCCCACCGAACTCTTTTGCTCTAGCGCGCACTGTGGAATATTTCCGTATTCCTCGTAGCGTGCTGACTATTTGCTTAGGCAAATCCACTTATGCCCGTTGCGGCATTATTGTTAATGTCACGCCGCTAGAACCCGAGTGGGAAGGGCACGTTACGCTAGAATTTTCTAACACCACTAACTTACCTGCGAAAATCTATGCCAACGAAGGCGTGGCGCAAATGTTGTTTTTTGAGTCAGATGAAGTCTGCGAAACCTCTTATGCCGATAGAGGTGGCAAATATATGGGGCAGACAGGTGTGACATTGCCGAGGACCTAGCACAAGGCTGGTTTTGCCCTTACACCGGGCGGGCACCACGCAACGAGTTCTTAACATACAGCATCAGCAATAAGCACTGCGATGTGCGCTAGAACCGCGCGGGGTTCCCGGCACCAGGTGTTCTTAAAAACCTCTATCGCAAGCAAGCTTGCAGAAATGGGTCCCACCAACGAAAACCATGTTGGTGGGACCCATTTCTTCCAGCCTATTCACTGTAGCCTCTAAGATAAATCGGGTGCGGGCGAGGTATGAGTTGTTTGGAACCGTGCGAGGCTGTAGTTCAGAGCACAGAGTAACGACTTTGTCAGATTTTAACCTAGTGGCACCCATATCCCCCACATTCCGCCAACCCGATTTATCTTAGAGCCACCGGTGGGAGGCACGGAGAAACCACTCTTCTTTTGCGTGCTCTTCCGCAAAAGCAGAGTGATTTCGCAGTGCTTATTGCTGATGAATTTAATTTAGAACCCGTTGAGTGGCGCCCGCCCGGCACAAGGGCACCGCGGTTCTAGCGCTCCTCCATACTAACCTGCTTATCCTGGAAAGGCCCTTCATAGCTAATCATGCGTAGCTCGCCAAACAAGCCGGGAGCTTCGATGTGGCGGGCGCGGATGAGCATGTAGTCCATTTCAGGCGCGAGCCAAAAAACAGTGCTGCGGCTGCTGTCGGCGTGGCGGCGCTTTTCGATGCGGATGGTGTTTAGCACGCCTAGTGGTGTTTTTAGTTCTTCTTCACCAGCAATACGAATATGGTGGGTGCGTAGCTTATCGCCATAAGCGGTGGTGATTTCATATTCAGTTTTGTCGGGCTTAATCAAACAGCGTGCGCGCAGCATCATCGACAGTTCATCCAAGGTGTCGTCTTCTATGAGGTATGTTTTGCTGCGGCTGTCTTTTTTCTTTTCATGGGTTAGGTTGAGCACGCGTCTCGGCTCGTTCATAAACGTCATCTGGTAATTGCGTTCACGGCGGAATCCCTTGAAATAATGCGAATAGCTTTCGGTGTGGGGGAAGCAGCTATCCCAAGTAAAAGCGGTTTCTTCTTTGTTTTTTAACAACAGAGAGTTGGCTTCTAAACTTAACTGGTAACGGTTGTCGCCCAATGGAGCCAAGGTGAGTTCTGCTTTAATGGTTGTTGGAATGCGACTGACGTTAACGCGGTAGCCCACAGAAAAGGGCATCAAGTTTTCTTTCTGAAAAAGTTCCGCGCTCACTGTGGGCGCCGCAAAAAAAAGCATTATTGTAATAATTAACCGCTTCACGAGAAATCCTATTTATTTAACCAAGCTTGTTGAGCTTCATCTCGTAGGTGCTGCTACCGTCTTCTTGCTTCATGCGTACGAGAGCATAATTATGCTCTGGTGCAAACCACATTAAGGTATTGCGCGAGGCGTTGCCATTGCGTTGGCGCTCAACTCGAATGGCTTTAAATTGACCTGCAGGTGTTTTTACCATTTCTGTGCCCATAATACGAAAGTTAATCGTTTCATGGCGTTTTTCGCTAGCAACGTTGAATGCTAAAGGCGCGCTATCACCGCGCTGCTGTAAGCGGCACTGGATGGCTAGAGGTAGGGCAAGCATGTCCGTGGTGTCGGAAGCAATATCAAACTCGCGGCTTATTTTGCCTTCTTTGGTTAATACAGCATTGGGGGTGGCGTCTTGTTGGGCGAGTGTGAGCTGAGCTGAACGGCTTTGCCCAAGCCCTTTTCGTTTGTACTCATAATGAGTGGTAATAGGTACGCAGCCTAGCCAGTGAAAAGTGCTGGTTTCGCGAATACTGCCCAGAAAGTTTTTGGCGCTAAGCTCCGTTTGCCACTGGTTGTCGCCAATAGCGCGCAGGCTGCGTGTGGCTGAAATAGAAAAAGGAATTCCTGCACCTGTAAAGCCGTATTGGTAGGAGAACGCTTTTGGAGCTTCGGCACTAGCTAGCAGTGGCGTTAATAAGCTCAAGCCGATTAGTGTCTTCCATAAGGGAAAACTGGCACCCTTGGTTGGGAAGAAGCTTGCCATCGAGTGTTACTCCTTTGTCTGTGAGAGTGAGCTGTTCTTTTGCTCGCCACAATAAGACCTTGGGATAAAGTAAATGTTCACTCTGATGCACGCGTTGCGCTAGTGAGTCAGCAGAGTCTGTGGCAAGCACAGGCACTTGCGCTTGGGCAATGAGGGGGCCTCCATCAAGCTCGTCGCTGACAAAGTGTATAGAGCAACCGTGGAATTTATCCTTATTGTCGAGGGCGCGTTGATGGGTGTTTAAACCGCGGTACAAGGGAAGCAACGAAGGGTGTACGTTTAATAAGCGCCCCTCGAATTGACGCACAAACACAGGGGTGAGAATGCGCATAAAACCAGCTAGTACCAAAGTATCTATGGCGTAGGGCGCGAGAGCGTCGATCATGGCTTGATCAAAGGCTTCACGGCTAGGGAATTCTTTGTGTTCCACCACTAAGGTAGGGATACCTGCGGCGCGAGCGCGCTCCAATGCATAAGCATCGGCTTTGTTGCTTAGCACTACACTAAAGCTAACGGGCAAATGCCCCGCTTGCTGAGCATCAAGCAGGGCTTGTAGGTTGGTGCCAGAGCCGCTTACTAAAACGGCGACCTTGTGACTCATTGTAGTACTAGCCCTGCTTCACCTTGGTGGGCTTCAATATGGCCCAAATGCCATGCCTTTTCTCCAGCTTCTTGTAGATGCTTTAGAGCGGCATTGAGATAGTCTTTTGGCACTACTAGTACCATGCCCACACCACAATTAAAGGTGCGGTACATTTCTTGGGTATCCACTTGCCCTTGTTCTTGCAGCCAAGTAAATACCTCAGGCCATTCCCAGCTCTTAGTGTTCACAACGGCACGGGTGTTTTCAGGCAGTACGCGAGGGATGTTTTCAATAAATCCGCCCCCCGTGATGTGGGAAAGTGCGTGCACCGGTAGTGCATCAATGAGTTCAAGCACAGGCTTAACATAGATGCGGGTGGGGGTCATGAGCGCATCCATGAGTGGCTTGCCATCAAGAGTGATATCCGTGTTATCCGCTTGTTCTAAAATACGACGGATTAAAGAATAACCATTGGAATGGGGGCCCGAGGAGGCAATGGCAATGAGTTGATCGCCTGCGGAGACCTTGCTGCCATCAATGATTTCATTACGGTCTACTACGCCCACACAAAAGCCTGCTAAATCGTAGTCGTCGCCGTTATACATACCTGGCATTTCGGCGGTTTCACCCCCAATTAATGCGCAGCCTGCTTGTTCACACCCTTCGCCAATGCCTTGAACCACCGCAGTAGCAGTATCTACATCAAGTTTGCCAGTGGCGTAATAATCTAGAAAGAATAGAGGCTCTGCACCACCTACGATTAAATCGTTAGCGCACATGGCAACTAAATCAATACCTACGGTATCGTGGTGGCCATGGTCAATGGCGAGGCGTAATTTGGTGCCTACACCGTCAGTGCCCGCTACTAGTACGGGGTCTTGGTATTTTTGCGGGATAGCACACAGCGCACCAAAGCCGCCTAGTCCGCCCAAGACCTCGGGTCTTAGGGTGCGTTTGGCAATGGGCTTGATGCGGTGGACGAGTTCGTTTCCGGCATCAATATCCACTCCGGCATCACGGTAGGTTAAAGGGCGCTTGGTGTGACTCATGGTTGTGCTCCAGCAACAAAAGGACGCTATGATTTGCGTTATACAGCACCTAGTAAGGGCGTAGTAAGCTTGTATCTTTAAGGGCGTGCATTCTAGTGCATTGTAAGCATTTTGGCAGCTATTACGCATAAATTTGTGTTTGTGTTCGCCCACAAAGGTAGAAATATGGATAATGTAGCCCTCTGCGAAACTTCATAAGTGAACGTCATGATGCAAACTCGTCAAAAACCATGGGTGCAACAGATATTTTTATTCGTCCTGTTCGTCATATTTAGTGCCAGTGTGCAAGCTCATCAGCAGGCGGTGAAGGTGCCTGTGGAAGACAGAAGTAATAAGGCGCGTGCTGAAGCAGAAAAAACAGCCCTTGAAGAAATGTTAGTTCGCCTTACTGGGCAAGCCGATGCCCGCCATATTGCTGGTGTGGACACCATTTTGAGCAATGCTAGCGCTTGGGTGGATCAATACAGCTATGAAAAAGAAGATGGACAACAGTATTTGTTGTTTGGGTTCGATGAAAAACAATTGCGTGATGAACTCGCTGATATCGGCGCTCCTTTGTGGAGCGAGGTGCGGCCAGAGGTAGTTGTGTGGTGGGTGAAGCAACATCGCGATGTGGTGGCGCAGGGCGAAGCGGTGGAGGACGTCCACCAAAGCCTGCTTGCACAGGCTGAGCGTAGAGGAGTGCCGTTGCGTTTTCCTGCGATGGATAACAGGGACAGAGATTATGTGGCGGCATCGGATATTCGTGGCCAATTTAACGATCAAATTGCACGGGCAACAGAAAATTACAGCACCGCGCTTGCCGTAACAGTGTTGCAAGAGAGTGATCAGCGCTTGCGTTGGCAGCTCCTCAATAAGCAGCAGGTGCTTGATAGTGGTGTTATCACGGCAGGGGATGAAGAGCACCTTGGTAAGCAGTTGGGCGACATTGTTGCCAATACCTTGGGTGAGCACTTTGCTGTGGCTGGTGGTGATTTGCAAGCCTTTGCTGTGGTCGTGAAAGGGGTGCGTGCACTTCAAGAGTGGCGCCAGCTTGAGACCATACTGCAGGGTCAGGCGGGGGTAAAAAGCGTTAACCTCAGGCGCTTGGAGGCTGAGCGATTATTGCTCGCCGTGGAATATGCCGGCGCAGTGGAGCAGTTAAAGCAAGTACTAGTGTTTCGCAATGAGTTATCTGCATGCCCAAGCGATTCCGAAGCCGCGCTAACCTTGTGCTGGCGCTAAAGCAAACAAAGTAGGGGTATCAGTGAATACACAGCTCACCTTAGCCTTGCGCCAGCAAGATGGTTTTTTGTTCGAGAACTATATTGCGGGCCCCAATCAAGCCGCCGTAGCGGCGGTGGCGGCATGGGCGCGTGGTGAGTTAGAGCAGGTTTATATTTACGGGCCCGAGGGCAGTGGTCGTTCGCATTTGTTGAGCGCGGCTTCCAAAACGGCAGAAGATTCTGGGCTGAACCTGTGTTTGCTACCAAGCAAAGAATTGCTGCAAATGCCAGCCGAAGTGCTTGAGGGAATAGAGCAATATTCCCTTATTGCCGTGGATGATGTGGATAGCTTTGTGGGGCTGCCTGAATGGCAAGAAGCTTTGTTTCATTTATACAATCGTTGCCGCGAACTTGGCCATCACATGCTTTTTACCGCTAATGCTAAACCTAGGAATTTAGGCTTAGCACTAGCGGATTTGGTGAGCCGCTTGGGGGCGGGGCCTGTGTACCAGTTGCAAGCCTTGGGTGATGCAGACTTGGTGGAGTTGCTGCAGTGCCGAGCAAAGCAGCGAGGCTTGCCAATGAGTGATGAGGTGGCAGCCTATATCATACATCGAGGTGTGAGAGCTCCTAATGCCTTAGTGTTACTTTTAGACACACTTGACGAAAAAGCTATGGTGGAACAACGCAAACTCACCATACCTTTTGTAAAAGAAGTTTTTGAGTGGTAGCTCGTTAACAACAATAAGAGATTCTTTAGGGTTTGCTGACGCGCAATAAGCAAGCTCTGGTATAAAAACAAACAGCAAGAATAAAAATGATGGCTTAGTACAAGCCAACCTCGGAGAAACCTTTTATGTATCAGCGTGGCTGGAAACTGCTTTTGTTAGGTGCTGTGGCGTCTGTGTATTCAACGTCAGCGCTGGGCACCACCTATAATTTAAAAGATAACCCCGAATGTACGTTGGAAGAGGCCGTTGAGGCTATTACTTGGCAAAAAGCAGTGGGTGCTTGCGAGGCGGGTACGGGGAATGACCGTATCTTGTTGGTGCAAAACAAGACGTATGAGCTGAGTGAGCAGCTGCTACTGGGTGGTGGCACAAAAACAGTAGAGGAAGAAGTTGAAAGTGAAGACGAGGATGCTGAGCCAGAACTCGTTAAGGTAGAAAAACCCATTCGCAATATCACCCTGCGCATTGAAACCGCCGCTGAACCTGGCCAGCGTAACGAGGACAGAGAAACTGCCACCATTAAAGCCGCTACAAACGACCGTGTATTTTGGGTTCACGGGAGCAATACTTTAAGCCTTGAGCATATTCGTTTAGAAGGTGGGAATGTCACCAAAAAGCCATTAGTGGTTGAGTGGACGCAACACGCACAGCCAACCAGCAGCGAAGGTGACAAACCTACCTACACTTACTCCTTAAATCGCTTTAGCCAAGCTCCTTTCGGCGGTGTCGCCTTTGTAGAAGGAACCCTAACCACGCGAACCCACGTAGAAATAGAAGGCGGCAAAGCGCGTAAAGGTGGGGCAATTTACTTAAATGGGGTAGAGGCTAATTTAGCTTATGCCACGGTGGAAAAAGCCAAAGCTGAAAAGGGCGCATTAACCATTGAGCACATCGTTTTTGATGACGATAACTGCAGCGAAGGTTGTGAGCCTGAGTCTGGCAAAGACGGGCCTCAGGGCACATGGGAAGGTGACCATCATTTGCTGGTTACAAGCTACAAAGATGAGTTTGAGAACACAGCTTCCGGCGGCGGCGTGCACATCCAAAAAGGCCGTTTAGTGTTGACACAAACGCAATTTAGTAATAACGAAGCGTTTGATGGCGTGGGTGGAGCTATCGCCACTGATGCTTATTCCAATGCCACGGTTACGGCCGATGGCGCCTATTTTGCAAATAACCAAGCGAACACCCAAAGCAGCGATGACGCAGCAGATAAATATGCAGGCTTAGGTGGAGCAATATTCTTTGCTGAAAACGCCACAGGGATAGCAAATAGTGCTTATCGCATTGAAGTGAAAATGGTAAATACCTTGTTTCACGATAACGAGTCCGCTGATAAAGGTGCAGCACTTCATTTTTCCGCGCTAAGCGATACTAGTAAGGTTTTGTTAAATAATTTAACTGTGTTCCGCAACCGAACAGCAGGTTCGGGCGCTGGCGTTTGGTTTGAAGAGCCCCTAGCGCAAGGCTACTTTATGAACAGTTTGGCGTTGGCCAATATGGCTGAATCCTTAAAGCGCGCTCACCGTTCTGATGTAAAATTGGATGATAATAATGCTATTTGGGAGTGCTTTGAAGATCCGGAGATGGTTGAAAAGGATAATGCAGAGCAAGCAATTACTTATTGTGCAAAGTATGTAGAAGTTGATGGAGACGATGAGCCTGAAGACTTTAAAATATTAAGCGAACCAAATCCTAAAGATGAAGATGAAGAAGAGCAGTGGTTTGTATTTACAGGCAATGATGAAGATAACTTGGGCTTGGCTGAGATAGGGCGCTTTGGCAAGGAATGGAAGCGATACGAAGACTTAGATGACGATGGCGAAGCTTTAGTTGAAGCAGAACTTGAACTGTTAGCTGGATTTATCTTTGAAGAACCTGATGTTATTGAGCTTGAAGATTTTTTCCCAAAAGAGGAGTGGAACTACCCTAGTGAGCCAGAAGACGGCAAGTTTGAAATTAAAAGGCAGGGTGGTGCTGAGCCAGTAATAACTTTTGAGAAGATTGTTGGTGATGAAGAAATCACGTACAAAGTTGACCTTGATATGGATGGAGAAGAAGAGAAGCTCCTACTGCGCCATTACTACACAATTGAAGCAGACAAGGACGGTAATAGGGTAAGCAAACCAGCGATTGAATTTGTTGCTTGGTTGAAGGATGAGGTGGAGTGGGATGATTTAGATGATTTAGATTTGTTTAAGCCGGCAGGCTATGAGCATTTTAGACAACTTCGTGGGCTCCCCTGGTCTGATAAAAGTATCGCTGTTGTTGGCGGTAAAGACTATCAGCTCACCCATTTAGGATGGCTAAAAACAAAAGAAGATAGTAAGACAGTATATGTGAATGAAGAGGGCAAGCTGACATCAGATAATGCCTCAGAATCTCGCGTAGCAAACATTGGCCAAGTTGAATTTGTTAATTATTTGGATTCAAGCGTTGTGCCTTATTTGTGGCATGGGCAAGATGATAACGCCTTAACGTTAGACGAAAAGAAACAAGCGCGCCTGCTAAGGGGAGAAGGCGCACAAAGCTGTGAGAACGGTTGTGAGCCTGTAACACCAGAAGATGGGTTGCCCTACTTTTCAATCAATCCTATCCCTGAAGATCCAGACGATGTAGATGGATTTACTTTACTCGCCAGTGGCGCACCTTATGTGGGTTCTAACGAAGCCAACGTGTGTGAATCTAAAGATATGCGTGGCTTTACCCGCCAAGACCGTTGCGATGCAGGTGCGGTTGATTTTCAGCGTGCTCTGGGTGAGAAAGATACTTTTTATATCACAGTGGGTGGTAAAGATACGTTTGATGTATTGAAAAATGACCTTGGTGATGCGGATGTGGATTGTAATCGCGTAACCGGATTTAAATTCGAAGATAAAGAAACTTATGACTCTTGCTTAAAGGTTGTTATCAAATCTACCCGTGAAGGTGTGAAAACTACAACAGTGGTTGATGACAATGGTTACCCACAAATAGCCTACGATTCTGGCAGTGGTTTCCATGGTCATGATTATTTTGAATACCGCGTGAGTAAAGAGGCTTTCCCGCCCAACACTACTTTGGGTGCTAACGATGTAGGTGCGCGAGTGGCGGTGGTATCTGAGCCGGGCTCTGGCATTAAATCGGAGAGTGTAGACCAAATAGGCTCGGCTCATTTTGCTTGGTTGTTTGGTTTGTTGGGGCTTGGCTTGGCGCGCCGAGGCAAAACCAAGCGCTATGCGCTGGCCTTGGGTGCGCTGGCCCTAAGTGCGTTTCCTGCGGCACAGGCTGCTGAAGTGAAGGTAAGTAATAACAGAGATTATTTCACAGAAACAAGCACCCAATACCCTGTGGATGTGTGTACCTTACGCGCAGCCATTGCTTCCACAGAGGCGCCGCCCACTAATACGGCGTGCAGCCAAGGCAGCGACGGTGTTTCTCGTGATGTTATTTTACTGCCCGCGGGTGAATTTGTTCTGTGGGACACACTCAAAGTTAACCAAAACAACCCCATTGAAATCCGTGGTGAAGGGCCGGATAAAACCACTATCAAAATGCGTGCGAAAGATGAGGCTAACACAGATTTTTGCGCGCGTTTGTTTGAAACCGAAAGTGCATTAACCCTCAGCAACCTTACGTTAGAAGGAGGCTGTGTTCAGCCAGATTCTGAACAACGTGGTGGCGCAGCTCTTTATGCTTACGGCCTAACTCCGCCTTCGGTGGCCATGAGTAACGTGCACGTGAAGGATAATAAGGCAGAAGGCGCTAATGGTGGTGCTGTATTCTTAGCATATCGTGCTGATAACAAGGCCGAGGCCACCTTTGATAAGGTTTTCTTTGAGCGCAATGAGGCTGCTAATGGCGGTGCTATTTACGTGGATGCCATTGGTGACCCATCCCGCAACACTATTAACATTACCAATAGCACATTTACAGAAAACGAAGCTACTGTAAGTGGCAATGCCATAACCACCGCTAGCGGCAAGAACGTTCGCATTAATATTATTAATAGCTTGTTTTTTGAAAACGAAAACGGGAACAAAGCAGCGGTGGATCTCAGCAACCACAGAGGCAGCACCTATGTGCTCAATAGCACCTTTATAGGTAATGATGTTGCTTTTGAGTTTGGTGTAGAGCCCGCACGCTTCGCGCTTCATAACAGCGTGGTGAGCGATGGAATAGAGGGCACTCTAAGTGGCTCGCGCAATCTGCAAGCGGGTTATAACTTATTAGAGGATGATTTAAAGTGCCGTAGCAGCGGTGGTAGCTCAGGATTTTGTGCTAGAGAGGCAGATCATAATGAGTTTCTTGATGCGGATAGCATTCGTACAGAGCTGCATGAAGTCAGCCTTAAAGAAATGGAGCCGTGCGTTGAAGGCGATGAGGATTGTCTGAAACAACAGCGTTGGTTTGTACCGTACTTACCAGTGAAAGAAATTCATGGCGGAGATAGCGACGGTGAATGTCAAGATGAGGAAGGTAATCCTCAGCTTTGTATTCTAGAGCGCGGCAACCCAGCCCCATTGCAAACAGGTGTAAGTACACCAGCCAACTGCCGTACAACGGATATGCGTGGTAAAACCCGTGAAGCGGGCGGCCAATGTGATCGCGGCGCCTATGAAACCCAAATAAATACTGCCATGCCAGATATCGGAAATAACACTAGCCGCCGCTCGCGTACGGCGTTGTTCAATGTGCTACGCAATGATATCCCTGGTGATAATATGTGGATACGTTCCGGCACATTGGAATCTATAGAGCTTGAAATAGATCCTAGCGATGAAGAAGACAAGCACGTTCAAGCACTAAAAAAACATTTCGGCGATAAGAACGAGAAGCTTTCTAAGTTCCTAGAGCAAGGTAAAACAAAAGGTAAACTCGTTGTTGTTAAAGCTGAGGTGGCTGGTGCTGATTTAGGCTTAGGCGAAGACCCAGTGCCGCAATACTACGATGATATTACTATTATCAACGCCGACGGCAGAGAAGATGAACAGTCCGCGAATAGAGCCTTTGAGACCAAGTTTCAGTGCGCAGGAGAAGATGGAGATAAGGACGAAGAGTGTCTTATCTTCTATGAAGCACCTCAAAACTACCTTTGCTCAGACTTACCCTTCGAAGATTATTTCGCCTATAGCGTTGAAGCGTGGAAATATGATTCCACAAAGCCTTTAGATAAAGATGAGCTACCAGAGTTTGAGGAAGACCAAGCGGCGGCAGTGTTCACCGGCTACGTCCAAGTCACCATCGATAACATCCCTCCCATCGTGCCTCGTGGGGGTATTAAATATCGCATCGATCCCGGTGGGAAAATTACTATCAACCTTAAAGATAATGGTGTAAAACCCATCGAAGGCGGTGTAGATGATGAGAGACCCATCAAAATCGAGAACCTGACCTTAGAAAAAGAACCGCAATTCGCACTTTATAATCGCCGTACCCATGAAGTGCTTGGCACTGGGTTGTTCCTCGATAAAGAAAACCTCACCGTGACGTATCACCACGGTGATATGACCAAAACCTTCGCTGATACCTTCAGCGTTAAGGTAACCGATAGCTGTGGTGCTAGCTCTATCGTGCCCATACGCATTGAGTTCCATGGTGCCGATGATGAAGGGGGCAGTGCGCCATGGGCACTGACCTTGCTCTTGGTGGTGGGCGGTGCCATACGTCGCAAGTGGGCAACCGCTAAAGCAGCCTAGTGTTAGTTAAGGTTTTCTCCTAGTGCGGCAGTGGCTTTTGGCCTGCCGCATTTTTTTGTTTCTTTATAGCCACTTTGAGTATTCCTGACTATCATAAGCACTTGTTGCTTGGGCAAGGAAACACCTCGCCAAGCGTTAAGTTAATTGCACCTCCCCGCCAAAAGTAAGGAGTTAATATGGTCGCCTCAACCACATGGGATCTTGTTATTATTGGTAGCGGCCCCGCCGGTGAAGCCGCTGCTATGCGCGCTGCCAAAAGCGGCTTGCACGTGGCCATCGTTGAAGATCAGCAAGAAGTGGGGGGCAGTTGCACCCACTTAGGTACTATCCCCTCCAAAGCCTTGCGTCACCAAGTACGCCAAGTGATTCGTCAGCAACAAAACCCGATGCTGCGCGGTATCAATTCTAATTCCGCCATGGGCTGGTCTGATTTGGTTAAACGCATGAGTAAGGTGGTGACCAACCAAAGCCAAGTGCGTTCTGGTTTTTATTTCCGCAATCGGGTGCGGGTGTTTTTTGGCCGTGGTCGCTTAGATGGCCCGGGCCGTGTGCGCGTGGTGGATGCTCATGAAAGAGAATCCTTATTAGAAGCGCGCAATATTATTTTAGCCACGGGCTCGCGCCCTTATCGCCCAGCGGATGTGGATTTCAACCATCCCCGTATTTATGACAGCGATACAATTTTGAGTATGAATCACACGCCCCGTAATTTAATTATTTATGGTGCGGGCGTGATTGGGTGTGAGTATGCAAGTATTTTTACGGGCCTTGCCATGCGTGTGGACTTGGTTAACAGTCGCGAGCGCTTGCTTGATTTCTTGGATGCAGAGATTTCGGATGCCTTGGGTTATCACCTGCGTGAACAAGGTGCCACCATTCGCCACAGCGAAGATTATGCCAGTGTAGAGCCCGATGATACGGGGGTCACTCTGGTGCTTAAATCAGGTAAACGTCTGCGCGGTGATGCGCTGCTTTGGTCTAACGGCCGCAGCGGCAACTCCAATGGCTTAGGCTTAGAAACCGTCGGCATTGAACCCGATAGCCGTGGCCAAATTCGGGTGAACGAAAAATACCAAACCGAGGCGGAAGGCGTTTATGCCGTGGGCGATTTAATTGGTTGGCCCTCGTTAGCCAGCGCCTCTTATGACCAAGGCCGTTTCTGTGCAGGTTACATTTGCGGTGAAGAAAATGTGCGCAGTTTAAGCCGCGTGCCCACGGGGATTTATACGATTCCAGGTATTAGCTCCCTTGGCCGTACTGAGCAAGAACTTACAGAAGCCAAAATACCCTATGAAGTGGGCCAAGCGTTTTTCAAAAATCTAGCCCGCGCCCAAATTACGGGTGAACGTACAGGGATGCTAAAACTATTGTTCCACCGCGACACCTTAGAGTTGCTAGGTATCCACTGCTTTGGTTATCAAGCCACTGAAATTGTGCACGTGGGGCAGGTGATAATGGCGCAGCCCGCGCCCCATAACACCATTGAATACTTCGCCAACACCACCTTTAATTACCCCACCATGGCGGAAGCGTACCGTGTGGCAGCGCTCAATGGGTTAAACCGCTTGTCGCTTTACTAAAACCAAAAATAAGCTCCATGGATGGAGCAAACAACCTTTGATTACACGTTGTTGAGTTAAAACCTTATGGGCCATTTACGCCAAATTATTCTGATTCATACCCATCTTGAGGGAGTGGTAGAACTCCTTCTCGATGCGGACGCTAATATTTGTGGCAGTAATGCCACCGGCAAAACCACGCTACAACGCCTAATACCAGTGTTTTATGGCGAACTGCCAAACCGTGTGGTGCCGCGTACCCGCAAAAGCTTCCATGAGTTTTATTTGCCCCATCAAAACTCTTACCTGATTTATGAGTATGTGCGTGAATCTGGCGACGCCGCCATGGTGGTGCTAACGCGCCATAATCAAGGCGGGGTGGAATACCGTTTTGCTAAGTCCGCCTATCAGCCCGAGTTCTTTTTGGAACAAACCGACGAGGGGCCGCGTGGTGTGGGGTATCAGGAGTTTACCACGCGCTTTCGCCAAGCAGGTGTGGATTATAGCGCTAAGCTTGAAGCCACTTCTGAATACCGCAGCGTGATTCAGAATGACTTTACCCAGTTGCGTGGGCGGCACCGTGAAAACCAGCGGCTGTATCAAATGGCGGCTCAGTATAGTTTGGCGGGTTCGCAGCACCGTTTGCGCCACATAGAAAAGCTGGTATCGGCAGTGCATGCCAAAGAAGGCAAAATGGATACTCTCAAAACCATGCTAGCGGCCATTTTTGAAGAAGATGGTGTGGCCTTGCCCGTTACCCGCTTGCGTAGCCAAGAGGCGCGCCGTTGGATTAGCAAGATGCGGCAATCTATGCGGCTATCCCACCTCAACGAATTGTTTTCTCGGTGCACAACACTGGCTAGCGAACTGGCTCACAGCGAAAGCAGCTTGCATCAATTAACCCCTGTGCTAAAGGAAGACGCTAGCCAACAACAGCGCCACAATGCGGACGCGGCTGAGAAAGTGCAGCATTTGCAGCGTGAATTAGATGCGCTGAAAGCCAGCTACCAAGAAGAGCGTGAAAGTATTCTGGGTAAAAAGCTAGATAATGAACAAGCACTAGAGAATATCAAGCGTGAATTGGACGATATTCAACAGCGCTACGATGCGTTTTTAGATAAGGATATGGACGCCTTAGCCCTTCAGATGGAGGAGTTGCCGAGCTGGCGCGCGGATTTAACGCAGCAAGCAGAGCACTTGGCGTTGCTAAAAGCGGAATACGGCCACAAGGAACAAGAATTTCAGCAGCATAAAACAGCCATTGTTGAAAACCTTAGCCAGCAGCGCCAACAAGCAGCAAAGCGCAAAGATGCCATTCAGCATGATTTAGATAAAATAAAAGAAGAATTCCAAGCCCTGCGTGAAAACGAGCAAAACCGCTATCAAACTCGCCGTGAGGAAGTGCAACATAACTTTAGCCAGCAAGACGCTCAGCTCAAGCAAAGCATTACCGAGGTGCTCACGCAGTTGCGCGGTAATCTTTATACCCCAGCCGAATGGGAAAGCCAGCAAGAAGCGCAGCTGCGGGTGGAGCGTAATCACCAAGCCAGTGCCGATGCACAGCGCCATGTGCAGGCGCGCATAACCCAGCATCAAAAGATAAAAGCAGAACACCAAACGGCACTGAGTGCTCACAGCAAGCAAAGCCAGCAATTGGCAGAAAAAGAGCGCCAATTGCACCGCTTGCAACGCCAGTTCAACCCCGATAGCGGTACCTTACGTCACTTTTTACGTGGTGAAATGCCGGGGTGGGAACAGCATCTGGGCAAGCTTATTCGCGAAGATGTGTTAGAACGCACTGATTTGGCGCCGCAATTAGGCGGGGATCCCAACAGTTTTGGCGGTTTGCAATTAGATGTGAGTGGTCTTGCTGCCCCTGATTTTGCTTTGGACGAACAAGCCTTGCTGGCGGCGTTAGAGTTAGCAAAAAGTGATGTGCAAAGCGCGCAAGCGGAGCAAGAAAAGCTATCGCAAACCGCTCAGCGTATTGAACAGCAAGTGCGTTTAGCTGCAGAACAAGTGGCCGAGGCTGAACACCAAGCAGAGCAGGCAGAGCAAGAAGTCTTGTTTGCCACCCAAGCCCGTGACCTCCTGCGCGAAGAATTAAACACCAAAATCAAACAGCGCCGCAGCGAGCTAAGCCAACAACAATCTGCCTTAGAAGAGCGCCAAGCGTTGCTAGCAGAAGAGCGCGAAGCACGCTTGCAGGAATTAAAACAAGACTTCGAGCAAAAACGTTTAGAGCTACAAGCCGACAGCCAAGATAATATTCAGCGCGAAGAAGAGCGTCTGGCTGCGGTGGATGCGCGTCTAAAACAGCAAGAAGAAGATGCGCAAACCGCCCTCGATGAACTGGCTGCTAGTTTCCATGCAGAGCTAGAAAAGCAAGGCGTGAATACCCAAGTGATTAAAGCCGCTGAAGAGCGCGTGCGCAGCTTGGAACAACAGATTCGCAACACGGAAAACCGCCGTGACGAGCTAGATGATTACCAGCGCTTTATGCGAGTGGATTGGACGAAAAAGCCCAACTTGGTGGCCCGTGAAACTGAATTGCAAGCGCTAATCTTAGAAAACAACACTCAGCTAAATAACGCTAAGCACGGTTTTGAAACAGCACGGCAAAAATTAGAGCAGCAGCACCAGCAGTGGCGTGAACAGCAAGCAACATCACAGCAGTTTTTGGATGCGCTCACCCCATTATTGGAGCAGCTAAAGCGCTTGCCCCAGGTGCGCGAGCATTTACAAGAGGTGGCCTTGGGCGAGCTAGGCGCACAAGCAGAGCGCATTGAGCGAGGCCGCCACTTACTGGAACAGCGCGCCAAACAAGAGCAAAAATTACGCCAAGCGCTCAGCCATTTTGATGGAGAATTAACCCAAGGCGCGGATGAAAACTTTAGGGAAAGCTTGCACCAAGAACGCTTGCGTTTACAGCAACAGCATCAAGCGGATACGCATATACTGCATGAATTGGCGCCCTACGAAGGCATGCTCAAACTCCTGCGCGATGAGCAAACCCAGTTGCTTCAACAAGGGCGTAATATGGGCGGGGATTTAAATAAGTTCTTCACCGTCTTCCGTGATTTAAACCGTCGTATTCATGCTCAAAGCCGCCGCTTAAGCGAAGAAGTGGCCCATGAAATGCACCTTGATGGCATCAGCCGTGCGGAGGTGAAAATTGAATCCACCATCGACCAGCTGGATTTTTGGGAGCCGCTCAAGCGTTTTTCTGATTTGCACCATGATTGGGAGCACAGCGGCGAGGCCATCCCGAGCGAAGAATATTTAAACGCCCTAGGTGAAGTGGCAGAACTGTTGCGCCAAGACCAGCAATACCGGTTTGAAAACCTCTTGCAGCTTGAGCTACACCTTACGGAGGGTGGCCATAATCTAGTGATTCGTAATGACAGGCAGCTATTAGAATCCTCAAGCCACGGTATGGCGTATTTGATTTTGTGTCAGTTCTTGTTGGCCTTTACTCGCTTGCTGCGTGGCTCAGCGCAGGTAAAAATCCATTGGCCCATCGATGAAATTGGCACCTTGGCCTATGCCAATGTGGAGCAGCTCTTTCGTGCCTGTGCGGCGAATAATATTGTGATACTGGGGGCTTTCCCCAACCCAGAGTCGGATGTGCTCGGACTGTTTACCCATCGGTATTTAATTGAAAAAGAAGCCAACTCAGAAGTGCGCCGCTTAAAGCGCATCGAGCCCCATATCAGCCCTTTAGCTGCTAAGCTGCAAGCACAACGGGAGGCGCTGCAATGAAACAATACGGCCCATTAATCGAGCATTTATTGCAAGGGCACTTTGTGTGCGCCATCACGCAAGACACTTATCATCGCCAACTTCAAGACGAGGCGGTGCTTGAGCAAGTGAATCATTACCTCGCGCCCCTTAACCGCTATGTGGCGTTTAACGAAGACCGCACAGTGGCCTATTTGGCCTGGGTCACCCTCAACGACACCGTGCGCGACGGGTTGGAACAGCACATTTCGCAGGTGCACCAAAGCCTATTACCCCTATTGGAATGGATGCTGCTGGTGCAAGAAGTGTCGGGAGGCGACGCTCTGATGACGGCGGGCGATATCCTGAAACCCGCTGACATTATTCAGCGTTGTGAGGATAACCCCAGCTTGCGTGAGCGTTTGAACAAATTAGCTCAAGACCGTTATTTTAACTCCGCCTCACACGATGTGACCATGCAAGTGCGGCAAATTTTTCGCCGTTTAGTGGAGCATGGCTATGTGATTCAGCCCAGCCGTGAACGCCAAAACGTAATGGTAACAGGCAAAATGGATTACTTGGTGGAGTTGGTGCGCTTCCTAAAAGATGAAGAACAACTGCCCATCGAAGAAGAAGTGGCGGTGCAAGAGGGCATGCCCTTATGAGCGAACAGCACCACCTAATTGATGCTGGGATAAAGCGCCTGCGCTTGCTGAGCCAACACAGCAAGGCCTTGATGCGAGGGTATGCAGGTCTGACGTTGCACGATGAGGATTTTGGCCCCCGTGGGGTGGAGCAGCTGCTCGCCGCCCGTGTGCTGTGGCGTTCTGACACCGATGGCAGTTTGCGCATAAGCCACCGCTTAAGCGAATTTATGGCCGAAATGCTGCAAGACGAACAGCGCCGCCACATCAATACCGATATGGCGGAGCTGCTGGATAATTTACGGCGTTTGGCGAATCGCTATTTAGAAACGCAAAACCGTGGCGACTATGTGGAGCTTGAACATGTGCGCGTGTTGCTCACCGCAGCGGTGGATGATTTTAATAGCCGTTTTGCCGATGCCACCGATACCTTATGGCAGCGCTTGAACAGCGATTTTGGTTTTGTACAAGGGTTGGCGGAAAAAATTCGCGAGAACGAAAGGGCTCAGCAGCAAGTCAAACGCCTGCTCGATGGCCTGGAAATGATTGATTTTAACGAATGGATTGAACTCGCAGGCAGCCACGGGTTTTTGCGACGTTTGCTAGTCAGCCAATGGCAACAGCAAATGAGCGAGCATCACAGCAGCTTGCGTTTGGTGCAAGAACGGCTGGTGGCACTGATTACTCGCTTCCGTGAACAGCAAGCGAGCGCTCAGCTGGTGCGCGGTATGGTGAAATACTTACGTACCAAGGTGGACCATCAGTGGCAGCCTTATGCCAAACGCAGCCAAGTGCCAGCGCTGCTGAATGTGGCCGCGCCTTTGCCGTTGCCAAGCCATCCTGAAATACAGCGCCTAGAGCACCAACAACGGGTGGCCGAGTTAGTGGCCGCCTTGCCCCGCGCTTCACAACAGGTGGCCATACCGGAAGCCGCCGTGGCAGTGGAACAGCGTGAAGTGGAAGATATAGCGCTGATTCATAGCCAAGTGAAGCAAGCAGCAGAGGCCTTTTATCTCACCGCGCTGGAACAACCCGGCCAAGCTTTGAGTGCCATGGAATATTGGCAGCAGCAAGAACACCCGTGGCAGGCGGATATTTGGTTGTTTCAAGTGTATAGCGAGCACCAAAGTTTGCCCTTGCAAGAGCGCAAGCACTTTTATTTAACCCCTGAAGAAAAACCTGCGAGCCCCACAAACCAATTATGGCTTGTGCGCGATTACACTCTCACGGTGAACTTATAAATAGGGTGTGTAATCACGCACGTTACGTGCTGGTGCGTGTACTGAAAATTTAGGGACTGCTTAAAGCTTAGCTAGGTTTTTTTTAGAAAGCCTATATCACACTCTTGATACAGAAATATATCGTTAGCTTGGTTGTGTTCTGCTTATTTTAGTTAAGGTCATTAAGCCGTAACTTGAGGCGCAAATGAATACAAAGAACTGGTTTGCATTTGCAATGCTGGTGGTTAAGACTAAGTGCTCAAATTCTGCTGGTGCTTTCAGTATTAGCTTTCTTCTTATCGAGACATTCATTTATTCAAGAGAGCGTGTTGTGGCCATGAGGACATCTCATTTTTGGCGTGGTGCTACTCATATCTTGCCTTTGTGCTTGGCTGTGTTGCCTTGGGGATTGTTGGCTGGTTCCATGGCAGTGAACTCGGGCTTAACCCCTTTGCAAGGCATTGGGCTTTCGGTGTTTGTTTTTGCTGGCGCAGCGCAGTTGGTGACGATTAGTATGTTGGCAGCGGGCAGTGGTTTTTTAGCTATTTTGCTCACTGTTGGCATTATTACGGCACAGCATTTGCTTTATGGGCTGATTTTGCGTGAAAAAGTGTCAGCTATGCCGCGTGGTCAGCGCTTAGCAATCGGTTTTTTGCTGACTGATGAGCTGTTTGCTTTAGCTGTGGGTAAAAAAGAGTTTGGGTTTTCTTATTTGCTTGGGGCGGGAATATGTTTTTATCTGTTTTGGCTGTTATTTACTATTGCTGGGGTTGTGCTTGCGGCTAATGTGCCTAACTTAGCGGATTACCATTTGGATTTTTCCATCGTAGCCACCTTTGTAGCCATTGTGGTGCCCATGATTAAGAGCTGGAGCACTTTGGTGGGTGTATTGGTGTCTTTGGTGCTTTCTTTGTTGTTAAACAGCGCTAATGTGGGTGGCGCCATGGTGTTGGCAGGGTTAGCAGGTATGGCGTGTGCGGTGGCGATGGAGCGCTGGAGTGATGCTACCGGTAAGGGGAGTAGCACATGACATGGTTGTTGGTGTTTTGCTTAATGGCGGTGGTGTTCGCGAATCGTTATTTATTGCTAGAACCTAAGCTGCCCATAGTGATTCCAGGCCTGGTGCGCCAAGCCCTAACTTATTCAGCGCCTTGTTTGCTCACTGCTATTTGTGGCCCTATTATTTTAAACGGCGGAGGTCTTGCTGCACTGCCAAGCAACCCTTATGTGTACGCCACATTGTTTAGCGTCGCTTGTGCTTATTTTATACCTAATATGCTGCTTTCGGTGGTGGTGAGCTTAGTAGGGTTTTATGGGCTAATGGCGGTGTGGTGAGGGTTTTATAAGAAGATAGAAGAGTATTGGTAGGACTACCCAGATTCGAACTGGGGACCTCTACCATGTCAAGGTAGCGCTCTAACCAACTGAGCTATAGTCCTAGGGTGCGGCGTATATTACTTATGTTATTGTTTTGATGCAAGTATCTCTGTTTTGTTTGGTGCCCCGGAGACGACTTGAACGTCCGACCTAGCGCTTAGGAGGCGCTTGCTCTATCCAGCTGAGCTACCGGGGCCAAATAAAACCGCTATGTTACCGCCGATAGAAATTAAGGCGCAATAAAAAAAGCGACGATTGTCGCTTCTTTTATTGCATGCTTTGGCTGCTTGGGTTTACTCAGGCGCGTCCATAATGAGCAATTCGCGCTTATTGGGCTTGCCGTCCCATTCCGCAGCGTCTTCTGGTGCTGGCTTCATCTCAGTGATGTTAGGCCATTTTTCTGCGAGCTCCGCATTGAGCTCTAAGAACTCAGCTTGATCTTCTGGTAGTTCGTCTTCAGAGAAAATCGCGCTCACAGGACACTCTGGCTCACACAGGGCACAGTCAATGCACTCATCTGGGTGGATTACTAAGAAGTTAGGGCCTTCATAAAAGCAGTCCACCGGGCAAACTTCAACACAGTCTGTGTGTTTGCAGTTAATGCAGTTTTCACCTACTACGAAAGTCATTCGTCATATTCCTCGGCTTGGGCTTCTTTTGAGCGCGCCTAGTGTAACGATTGGCACTCTAAGTGGCAAACTAACATTTTTGTTTTAGATCATAAATAAGTAATAAAGCCTCTTTGGGTGTGAGTTCATCAGGGTTAATAGCGTTAAGAGCTTCCTCTACAGGCGAGGGTGTCTGAAAGAACATATCAGTTTGCTGAGGCTTTTCAGCCACTGCAGGAGTAGCGTTTGCAGTGGAATTTGATTCGTTGCTTTCTAAGGCTAATAGTTTATTTTCGGCTTGCGCTATAACACTGGCTGGAACACCTGCTAAAGAAGCCACTTGCAAACCATAGCTGCGGCTAGCAGGGCCGTCTTGCACCTTATGAAGGAAAACAATGCGTTGTTCGTGCTCGGTGGCAGAAAGGTGAGCATTACGTACGCCCTTTAGTTCTTGAGCGAGCTGCGTGAGCTCAAAATAGTGCGTGGCGAAGAGCGTGTAGGCTTTGATTTCTGTGGCTAAATAATGTGCTGCTGCCCAAGCGAGCGATAGACCATCAAAGGTACTGGTGCCGCGACCAATCTCATCAAGCAATACCAAGCTTTGAGCAGTGGCATGGTTAAGAATATTGGCTGTTTCGGCCATTTCCACCATAAAGGTAGAGCGCCCACCGGCTAAATCATCAGAGGAGCCGATGCGGGTAAAAATACGGTCAATGGGGCCAATGACGGCACGGTTTGCGGGCACACCACAGCCAATATGAGCTAGCAAAGTGATTAATGCTACTTGGCGCATATAAGTCGATTTACCTCCCATGTTGGGACCGGTAATAATCAGCATGGGGTCTTGGTGGCTTAGCTTAAGGTCGTTGGGCACAAAGGGAGTTTCCAGCACTTGCTCCACCACGGGGTGACGGCCTTCCTTAATGTGCAGCGTGGGCGTGTCCACCAACTCAGGCAAGCAGTAATTAAGGTTAAGGCTGCGCTCGGCAAAGCAGGCGAGCACATCCATTTCGGCTACGGTTTGTGCGGTGTCTTGCAGCGGCCCTATATGTTCCTGCAGGGTTTCTAGCAGCTCCTCATAAAGACGCTTTTCGATGGCTAACGCTTTGGAGTTGGCAGAAAGCGCTTTGTCCTCAAATTCTTTTAGCTCTGGCGTAATAAAACGCTCAGTGTTTTTCATGGTTTGGCGGCGCACATATTCCACTGGGGCATTTTCTGCCTCACGGCGTGAGAGCTCAATAAAATAACCATGCACGCGGTTGTATTTCACCCTTAGGGTGCTGAGGCCGGTGCGTTCGCGCTCGCGGTTTTCAATATCCATCAAGATATCGCCCACTTTATCGCTAATATTACGCAGTTCATCGAGTTCGGCGCTGTAACCTTCGGCGATGACGCCGCCGTCGCGAACCACCATGGGGGGGTTATCTTTGATGGCTTTGGCGAGGAGTTCGCTTTGTGCTGGGAATAGGGTAATGGCGCTGCGCAGCTCTTGCAGTGCGGTATCGTTTGTATCGAGTAAATTATGCAGGTCGGGTAGGGCTTGTAAGCTATCCTTTAGGCGCACGAGGTCACGTGGCCGAGCACTACCAAGGGCCACACGGCCCAAAATGCGCTCCATATCGCCAATGGCGTTGAGGTGCTGGCGCAAACTTTCAAATAAGTAGTCTTGTTGAAAACGGGCCACTAATGTTTGGCGGCGCAGAAGCGCGTCTTTGTTGCGTAAAGGCTGGTGTAACCAACGGCGTAAAAGGCGGGCGCCCATGGCTGTGCAAGTGGAATCAAGCACCCAGGCAAGGCTGTGTTGGGTTTTGCCTTGCAGAGTCTCAGTGAGCTCAAGGTTGCGACGAGTGGCAGCATCCATTTGAACGTTGCCACTGAGCTCTTCGCGTTTAATGCCGCGAATGTGAGGAAGTGCGGTGCGCTGCGTTTCTTTAGCGTAGGTAAGTAAGCCGCCGGCAGCGGCTATTTCGGCGCTACTAGGGGAGCCAAAGCCCGATAAATCATGGGTGCCAAATTGCTGGCATAGGAGGCGCTCGGCTGCTTCGCTTTCAAACTCCCAGGGCGGGCGTGCTTGGGCGCCTTTGCGCTTTAGGATGCTGTGGTGCAACTGCGCATCTTCGCCGTAAAGCAGTTCTGCTGGCTGCCATCGTTCAATGAGCGCAAATAGCGCTTCATCATTGCTAATACTCGTTACCACAAGGCGGCCTGCCGCCACATCTAAACTGGCTGCAGCATAACCTTTGCTTGCTCGCACAATGGCGCAGAGCAGGCTGTCTCGCCGTTCCTCCATAAAAGCTTCGTCGGTGACCGTGCCTGGTGTTACGATGCGCACTACTTTGCGCTCCATAGGCCCTTTGCTGGCATTGGGGTCGCCGATTTGCTCGCAAATTACCACGGACTCACCCAGGCGAATAAGACGGCTGATATAGCCCTCGGCGGCATGGTGCGGAATACCAGCCATGGGAATGGGGTTATCGCCGCTTTTGCCGCGTGCGGTTAAGGTGATATCGAGTAACTGTGCTGCCTTTTCTGCATCCTCAAAAAACAGTTCATAAAAATCGCCCATACGATAAAACATCAACTGGTGCGGATGCTCCGCCTTTAGTCGTAAGTATTGTTGCATCATGGGGGTGTAAGCACTGTAATCTGTGTTGCTCATGGGGCCTCATTGTTCAGGGTATGGGGAGAAATGCGAGGCTCTATTCTGCCTATGTCTTAAGGGGTGTGCCACCTTGCTTTTGCTTTGCACCATTCGGGGGCGAGGCATACAATGGCTGCCTTTAAAATTAGGTGTGAGTATTTACTGTGGAAGCATTGGCCATAATCGTGTTTTGCGTGGCTGCGGGCATGTTAACAGCCCGTGTGAACCATCCAGAAGGACTGGCACAGTCGCTAAACTGGTGGGTGGTGTATGTGGCGCTTCCGGCGCTAGTGTTGGGGCAAATCGTAACGCTAGAGCCTAGTTGGAGCTTGCTTTTGCCCGGTATCAGCATGTGGTTAGTATTTTTCGGTGCTTGGGGCTTAATGGCCTTGGTGGGGTCATGGTTGGGGTGGTCCCGCGGCTTGGTGGGTTGTATGGTGCTCACCGCCGGCCTAGGGAACACTGCCTTTGTGGGTTACCCTTTAATCGAAGCGCTTATGGGTAAAGAAGGGCTTGGAATCGCGGTAATCACCGACCAGTTTGGTTCTTTTTTAATGTTATCCGTGATGGGTGCCGTGGTAACGGCAGTGTACTCTGGCCAACAGCTAAGATGGGCTGGGGTAGCTAAGAGGCTATTAACCTTTCCTGCATTTATTGCCCTGTTAGCTGCTATTGTGTTGGGGCGCTTGCCTTCATTGCCCGCGGTGTTTTTTGCGCTGACGGATACTTTGGGCGCCACCATGGTACCTTTGGCGCTATTCTCTGTAGGATTACAACTCAAAATAAGGAGCGCTGGCGGCGACACTCAACCTCTCTTGTTTGGTCTGGGCTGGAAATTATTGCTAGCGCCCTTAGTGGTGTGGGCTCTTTTATTGTGGTTTGGCATAGATGCAAAAACCACCCAAGTCGTTGTTTTGCAAGGAGCCATGGCGCCCATGGTCACAGGCGGAATAATGGCGCAACAGCATGGGTTTGCCCCTGCTGTTGCTAGTCGCATGGTGGGACTAGGGTTGTTGGTTTCACTATTCACAGTGCCTTTGTGGCAACAAGTTTTGTTATGGTGATTTATGCAAACACAAGCCGTATTGGTGAAGCAGTTAAGTGAGCAGCTCAGGCGCAAGCAATGGCGTGTGAGCACCGCTGAGTCTTGCACTGGTGGCTTGATTGCTGCAGCCATTACTGAGCTTGCGGGCAGTTCAGATGTATTTGAGTGTGGTTTTGTAACCTATTCAAATAAAGCCAAGCAAAAGCAGCTTGGGGTGCCGGCGAGTTTATTGATTGAGCATGGTGCTGTGAGCGAACCTGTAGCTTTAGCTATGGCAAAAGGAGCGGCAGTGAGCGCAGCTGCAGATGTGTCAGTGGCAGTAACGGGAATTGCAGGCCCAGGCGGTGGTAGTGAAGCAAAGCCGGTGGGTACAGTGTGGATTGCTTGGTATTGCCAAGGACGTATTTCAGCACAGCGCTTTATATTTGCTGGCGAGCGACACCAGGTGCGTCAG